>JADGMW010000263.1_pt1 | contig 28629 bp, 29 predicted proteins | sample 8641801 | NCBI WGS metagenome assembly JADGMW01 (sample SAMN16272018, study PRJNA661076) | feces metagenome | isolation source: fecal sample from diarrhoea affected cattle A | host: Bos taurus | place: South Africa: Lokaleng Village, Mahikeng | collected 2019-09
CAGGAACCGGCATTCCAACAGTGATGTCCACGGTTGCTCGTCCGGGCAATCCATCCTTTTCCGCCAACCAAAATCCCTAAATCTTCAACTTCTGCTTGGTCTTGAAATAATCCGCCCAAGGGTCGCCCGCCTTCACCCGCTTGATCCCCTCCGCAATCGTAAAGACGTTTGCCCCCTCAAGCTCATCCAGCTCTTCCCAGCTCACCGGCATGGCCACCGGCGCGCCTGGACGCGACCGCACGGAGAACGGTGAAATCGCCGTCGATCCCCGCTCATTGCGCAGATAGTCGATAAACATCCGCCCCTTGCGCTTGGCTTTGGAGAGATTGGCGGTGAACCGGTCCGGCTCGTCTTCGGCCAGCGATTGCGCAAAGCTCCGACAAAACTCCTTCACCTCTTCCCACTTGGCGCTCGGCACCAGCGGCACCACCACATGCACGCCCTTGCCCCCCGAGATCAAAGCGAAACTCTTGAGCTTCATCTTGGCCAGCCGGTCGCGAATATCCTTCGCCGCCGCCACGACATGGGAGAAATCGAGCCCCTCGTCAGGGTCGATGTCGAACACCAGCCGGTCCGGCCGCTCGACGTCACCGCGCTTCGATCCCCAGATATGCCATTCCAGCACATTCATCTGCGTCCCGGCGACGAGGCCCTCCAGACTATCGAGATAGAAATAGTCCGCGATCTCGCCGTCTTTCTCCGGCACCGGGGTGGATTTGAGCTCCTCGGGAAAGCCGCCCGTATCGTGCTTTTGGAAAAAGCAAACCTTCGAACGCCCCTGCGGACAGCGCACCAGGCTCAGCGGCCGATCCGAAACATAGGGCAGCATGCGCTCGGCTACGGCGGCGTAATAGGCCACGAGATCTCCCTTGGTCACTCCGCTCGTCGGATCGACTACCCGGTCGGGGCTCGTCAGCCGCATATCCAGTTCATCGGCAATCGCTGCACCATCCAATGCAGGCTCTTCCAAGTGGACCTCCTCGGCCGCCTTGTCCTCGCGCAGGCCAATAAAGGACGGGTGCCGCAGCACCTCGTCCTCGGTCATTTCGGTAAAGGCGATTTCGGCCACCATTTGCGGCTCGACCCATTTGGCCTTCCGCGCTTCCTTCGGCACGGCGGCAAAAGGGCTATCCGTGCGGCTGAGAGCGCTGAGCCTCTCGTCCAGTTCGCCCAGCAGCTTGTCGGAAAACCCCGTGCCCACCCGGCCGCGATAGAGCAGCTTGCCATTCTCCCAGGTGCCGAGCAGCAGCGAGGCAAATCCCCGCCGCTTGGTCGAGGGTGAAAATCCGCCAATGACGAATTCCTGGCGTTTCAGGCATTTGATCTTGAGCCAGTCCTTGGTGCGCTCGCCCCGATAGGTCGATTTGGCCCGCTTGGCGATCACCCCCTCATGCCCTCCCTCGCACAGGGCATCGAGCACCTTCTGGCCTTGCCCGCGCACATGGGTGGAATATTGCACCGCATCGGTCCGCGTCGATTTCTCGAGCAGCTTTTCCAGCCGCTCCTTGCGCTCGATCAGCGGCAGCTTGGTCAGATCCTTGCCATCGGCTTCCAGCAGATCGAAGGCGAAAAACTCCAGCCGTCCGCCATTGGACAGCACGTTCTTGAGCGTCGAAAAATCCGTCCGTCCCTTGGCGTCAAAGGCGCAGATCTCTCCGTCGATCAGCGCCGACCCAATTTCGAGCTTTTGCAGCGGCGCCACCAGCGAACCGAATTTGTCGGTCCAGTCGAGCCCACTGCGGGTAAACAGCTTCACCTCGTCCCCCGCGACGGCGGCTAGGCACCGATAGCCGTCATATTTCATCTCGAACAGCCAGTCCTCTCCCGAAGGCACGGTGTCGACAAGGCTTGCCAATTGCACTGGCCGGAAACCAGGGGCTTTGCTGCCCTTCTTCGGCTTTGCGGCCTTGGTCTCGATTGTGCGGGTCTTCTGGTCGGCCTTCTCGGCCTCTTCCGTGTCGGAATGCCAGACGGCATCGGGCTCGACATCGCTGTCCTTGCTCGCCTCGGCGCCGCGGGCAATGCCCTTGAAGTCGCGCCCCGTGGCGACCGATCGGGTAAAGCGCGTGGTCAGCGTGTCCTTGTCGCGCGCATAGCTGTCGCGATGCTTAATCAGCAGCCAGTTTTCCCGGTCCGGCCCGGATTTGCGCTTGCTGTCGCGCCCCTTCATATGGACCAGCACCCATTCCCCCTTCAGCCGCTCGCCGAAGAGACGGATCTTGAGGTCGCCGCTTTCCAGCCCCTCATGCGGATCGCCCAGCGGCTCCCAGGTGCCCCGGTCCCAGAGCATCACCGTGCCCCCGCCATATTCTCCCTCGGGAATAGTGCCCTCGAAGCCCCCATATTCGAGCGGATGATCTTCCACGCGCACGGCCAGCCGCTTGTCGCCGGGATTGTTGGACGGCCCCTTGGTCACCGCCCAGCTCTTGAGCACCCCATCGAGCTCCAGCCGGAAATCATAGTGCAGCCGCGTGGCGTCGTGCTTCTGCACCACAAAGCTGCCGCGGTCCGACTTTTCGCCCGCGGGTCCGTCGCCGGATGGCTCCTGCGTCTTGGCGAAATTTCGCTTGGCTTTGTAGTCCTTGAGCAGGTCCTGCGGGGATGCGGTTTTCATGGCGCGGCTCACCTGGCAATGGGGTCCGACTCAACGCGCAGCGACCGCGCGCTGTTCCCACCCGGATCGCCCCGGCCGCCAATCCGCAGAAGCCCCTCGCAAACGTCGGCCGAGCCCGGATTTTTCCTGGGAGTTAGCGCAATTTTAGCAATACACGAGAAAGCTCCATTTACCCTCTGGGTGCACTATCGGGGCAGCAAAGGGGATTTCGATGTCGGGGGACAACACAGAAAATCTGCTGCGGCTCCAGACGGAGACGCTGGAAGCGGTGGCGCGTGGCGAGCCGTTGGCCGAGATCGGCCGCATCATTTGCATGCGCGTGCAGCAATTTGCGCCGGAAGTTATCTGTTCCATTCTGCAGGTCGATGAAGCCGGCCTGCTCCATCCTCTCGCGACGCCCGGCCTGCCGGAGAGCTTCTCCAGCCAGATCGAGGGCCTCGCCATGGGTCCCCAGGCCGGCTCTTGCGGTACGGCCGCCTGGCGCAATGAACCGGTGGTGGTCACCGACATCAGCACCGATCCGCTCTGGGCGGCGTTCCGCGACCTCGCCATCCCCCTCGGAATCTGGGCCTGCTGGTCAAGCCCGATCCGCGATCGCGAAGGCCGTGTCGTCGGCACCTTCGCCTTCTATTATCGCGAGCCGCGCGGGCCAAATGCCTTCGAGCAGCAGATCGTTGATACCGCGGTGCATCTCTGCGTCCTCGCGCTGGAGCACGAGCGGATCATCGAGCGCAACAGGCGCCTCGCCTATTTCGACGTGCTCACCGGCCTGCCCAATCGCGGCCGTTTCAACCAGCTGCTGGGCGACGCGATCGTCCGTGGCGCTCCGTTCGGGCTGATCCTGCTCGATATCGACCACCTCAAGCGCGTCAATGATGGTATCGGCCATGCGGCCGGCGACAAGCTGATCCGCACTGTCGCCAACCGCCTCAGCCAGGTCGACCCCCGCGTTACCCCTTGCCGGCTTGGCGGCGACGAATTCGCCCTTCTCGTGAATGATTGCGCCGACCACGCCGAACTTGAGGACATGGCCCAGCGCCTGCGCACCGCCGCCCGCGGTATGGTCGCGGCGAGCGGCCAGTCCTTTGAGGCCCATGTCACCATGGGCGGTGCGGTCTTCCCCGCCGATGGGCAGGACGCCGATCGCCTTTGCCAGAATGCCGACTTTGCGCTTTACCACGCCAAGCAGAGCCAGCGCGGCCGCTATATGGGCTTCCGGCCCGACCTGCGCACTGAGATGATCCAGCGCATCGACCTCGTGCGTCAGATCGACCAGGCCATGCTCGAGGGTCGGATCGAAGCGCATTACCAGCCTCTGGTTCTGCTCGAGACCACCGAAGTCGTCGGGGTCGAGGCCCTGGCGCGCCTGCGCCTGCCCGATGGCCGCATCGCCTCGGCGCAGGAGTTCCACTCCGCCCTTTCCGATCCGCGCATCGCCTATGAACTGACCGGTCGCATGCTCGAACAGGTGGCGCGCAATGTGCGCCAATGGCTCGATGCCGACATCGAGTTTCAGCACGTCGGCATCAATGTCACCACCGGCGATTTCCAGCGTGGCGACCTTGCCGAGCGGATGATGGCCATCTTCGAGCGCGAAAACGTTCCGCTCCGCCATGTCGTGCTCGAGGTCAACGAGGCCGTCTTCATGGGCGGCTCGGACAATCAGGTGCCGCGTGCCGTCGAGGCCCTGCGTGACCAGGGCATATTGGTGGCGCTCGATGACTTCGGCACGGGTTATGCCTCGCTGACCCATCTGCTGAGCTTCCCGGTCGATATCATCAAGATCGACCGCTCCTTTGTCTCGCGCATCGCCACCGACGTGCCGAGCCGGATCGTCGTCTCCGCCCTCATCGATATCGCCGTCAAACTGGGCATGCGCGTCATTGCCGAGGGCGTCGAAACCGCGGAGCAAGCCGAGATATTGCGCGATCTCGGATGCCTTTTGGGGCAGGGCTATCTCTTCTCCCGCCCGGTCACGCCGGCTGATGCCACTGACCTGCTGACCCGCTTCGGCCAGCGGACGCGCAGCGCCAGTCTACCCCTGCCTCAGAGGCTTCTCGCCTAGCGCCTCAAGCCAGCTTGTATACTTGACAGGACGATGACAGACTCCCGGGCCTAAGCTGAAGCCACGGACGCAACGACGTTCGCCTTGTTTCTGGGAGGATATCTTGAACAAGCTGCTTCTCGCGGCGCTGGTTTCCAGCGTCATCTCCATCCCCGCCTTTGCTGCTGACTACACCATCATGGCGCCTGCTGCGCCTGGCGGTGGCTGGGACCAGACCGCCCGCACCATGCAGGAGGCCCTTCAGGCCGAAGGCATTTCGGGCAATGTGCAGGTCACCAACGTTCCCGGCGCCGGCGGCACCATCGGCATCGCTCAGTTCGTCAATCAGGAAAACGGCAATCCCAACGCCCTGATCGTCGGCGGCTACGTCATGGTTGGCGCCATCCTGACCAATGCCTCGCCGGTCACCCTGGCCGAGGTCACCCCGATCGCCCGCCTCACCGGCGAAGCCGTTGGCATCGTGGTTCCCGCCAATTCCGACATCGCCGACATGGATGGCCTCGTCGCCAAGCTAAAGGAAAACACCGGTGCGGTGTCCTGGGCGGGTGGCTCGGCTGGTGGCGCCGACCACATCACCGCTGGCCTCATCGCCAAGGCCGTGGGCGTCGATCCCACCCAGGTCAATTACATCGCCTATTCCGGCGGTGGCGAAGCCCTCGCTGCAATCCTTGGTGGTCAGGTGACAGTCGGCGTTTCGGGCATCAGCGAGTTCGCCTCGCAGATCGAAGCTGGCGAACTGCGTCTGCTCGCCGTGTCCACCGACACCCGCGTGCCCGGCTTTGATGCTCCGACCCTCCAGGAAGCCGGCGTCGATACCGCCGTACAGAACTGGCGCATGGTCGCCGCAGCGCCCGGCCTCTCCGATGAGCAGGTCAGCGCGATCAACGCCGACATCGAAGCCATGGTCAATTCCGAGACCTGGAAGGCCGCCCTCGAAAGCCGTGGCTGGGTCGATACCTACCTCGCCGGTGATGCCTTCGAAACCCAGCTCGCTGCCGATATCGCGGCGACTGAAGCCATCCTGAAAGACATCGGCCTGGTGGAATGAGCACCGGCACGCCCAACAGCACGCGCCGCCCCGATGGGGCGGCGTTCGTCATCGCGGTGATCCTCGCTGCCATCGCCATCGTCATTTTCTGGCAGACCAGCCAGATGCGCGTGCCCCCGGTGCAGCAGCGCGTCGGCCCCACGGTCTTCCCCTATGTGGTGGCAACGGGTCTCTCGCTCCTTTCCATCGGCACCTTCATCTCCGCTCTGCGCAATGGCTTTCCGGCCCGCAGCAAGGATGACTACGGCCCCATTCTCTGGATTGTCGCCGGTCTCGTCGCGCAGATCCTGCTGCTGTCTACCGCCGGCTTCGCCATCGCCACCGGTATTCTCTTTGCATTCACCGCGAAGGGCTTTGGCCGCGGTCCGCTCTGGCAGACCATTCCCATCGGCATCGTCTTTTCGTTTGTCGTCTGGTTCATTTTCGCACGCGGTCTGCAACTCTCGCTGCCGCAGGGCCCGCTCGAGCGGCTGTTGACGACGGGGACCTTCTAGAAAATGGAAACCTTCGAACTCCTGGGCCAGGGCCTCGTGGCCGCGATGCAGGTCCAGAACCTGATCTACGCCCTGATTGGCGTCACCCTGGGCACCGCCGTGGGCGTCTTGCCCGGCATTGGCCCGGCGCTGACCGTGGCACTGCTCCTGCCGGTCACCTATCGGCTAGACCCGGCTGGCTCGCTCATCATGTTCGCCGGCATTTATTATGGCGGCATGTATGGTGGCTCCACCACTTCCATCCTGCTCAACACGCCGGGCGAGAGCGCCTCAATCGTCACTGCGCTCGAGGGCAACAAGATGGCCCGCAAGGGCAGGGGCGGCCCCGCGCTCGCCACCGCCGCCATCGGCTCCTTCGTTGCCGGGCTCATCGCCACGCTGGGCCTCGCTTTCATCGCCCCCACTGTGGTGAAATTCGCGCTCTCCTTCGGCCCCGCCGATTATTTCGCGCTGATGGTGCTGGCCTTCGTCACTGTCTCCGCCGCCTTCGGCGACAGCGCCCTGCGCGGGCTTACCGCGCTGTTCATCGGCCTTGGTCTGGGCCTCATAGGCATTGATCTGCAGACCGGCCAGACACGTCTGGCTTTCGCCATCCCGGATCTGCTTGACGGCATCGAGGTGACGACGTTGGCCGTCGCCATGTTCGCCATTGGCGAGACGCTCAAAACCGCGTCGGACCGCGAACAGGTCGCCGCGCAAGTCATGGCCGTCAAAGGCTCCGTCTGGATGACGCTTGAGGACTGGAAGCGCTCCTGGGCCTCGTGGTTGCGCGGCACCTTTATCGGTTTTCCCATCGGTGCCATGCCCGCCGGCGGCGCCGACGTGGCCAGCTTCCTCTCCTATAGCGCCGAAAAGAGCTTTTCCAAAAAGCCCGAAGAGTTCGGCCATGGCGCCATTGAAGGCGTCGCCGGTCCGGAAGCGGCCAACAACGCTTCGGCCGCCGGCACGCTCGTACCCCTGCTGACCCTTGGTCTGCCCACCACCGCAACAGCCGCCATCATGCTCGCCGGTTTCCAGCAGTTTGGCCTCCAGCCCGGCCCGCTGCTGTTCACCAACAACGCCTCTCTCGTCTGGGCGCTGATCGCCAGCCTCCTCGTCGCCAATTTCATGCTGCTGGTGCTCAACCTGCCGCTGATCGGGCTTTGGGTGAAACTCCTCACCATCCCCAAACCCTGGCTCTATGGCGGCATTCTAGTGTTCGCCACGCTCGGCACCCTGGGGGCCAATGGCGCCATGTCGATGGGCATCGGCCCGGTCCGGATTTCCTTCGAACTGGTTCTGCTCCTGGCCTTCGGTCTCCTGGGCTATGGCCTCCGCCGCTTCGGCTATCCCATCGCGCCGGTGGTCGTCGGGCTCATTCTCGGGCCCATGGCCGAGCAGCAATTGCGTCGCGCCCTCGCCATCAGCCAGGGCGATCCGGCGGTGCTTGTCAGCTCGCCGATATCGATCGTGCTCTATGTCGTGGCGATAATCGCTGTCGGACTGCCGCTGATCATGCGCCTGCGCGGCCGCGGCGCCGTCCTTGGCCAACTGGCCACCGACGAAGACTGACAAACCCGCACGAAAAAGGCCCCGGATCGGAGACGGTCCGGGGCCTTTTGTGTCTGCATTCGTCCAACTACGAACATGGTAAATCGCTGATAGCCAACAAAATTTATACACAGGCCCAGTGACGCAAATTTACCATGGCGCACGCGTTGGCTTTTGCAGTGACCAGATTAATGCTTTGTTAAGCCTGTGCCGCGCGTGGGGGGCTGCAGCGGCACGAGGCCCGGATGCCGGTGAGGGCTGGTATCCGGGCCTGAGGCCCACGAGCACAAAAAAGCCCGGATGCAGGGGAGGGACCGGCATCCGGGCTGGGGTTCGGCAGCTTGCGCTGCAGGCCCTGTCGAGAGTTCAGGGCTGCGCGCAGGGACTTAAAGCTTGCCGATCCGACGGAAAGCGTCCGGCTCAATGCCAAGGGTCCGGAGGTCTCTTGCCTTGGGTGCCCGTCCAGCTTCTACGGCGGCCGCACTGGCAGCAGCGCTGCCAAACAGATCGACCATCGAACCAAGCGTCGCAAACAGCTTGCTGTTGCGCAGGGTACTCATTGCAAATTCCTCTCTTGGGACCCGGCACCAGCGCCAGATCGCTTCCATGACGTGTAGATGGGCCGGCGGGCTCGGGGTTTGTAGGGCTCGATCCGTCACCCCAGCCATGCGCAGGAGGTATGGATCGTCACGGTCAGTGGAGGTACTTGCACATATAGAGCGTGCTGCCGCCCATGAATTCTTCGCTGCGCTCGAGTGCATAGCCAAAATTGCTGTAGAGCGCGACATTGGTCGTAAAGGCGGCGTTGGTCAGCAGCCGTACCCGCTCCAGCTTTTCATGACGCGCCAGGTGCTCGGCCAGCATGAGAAAGCTCTTGCCATGTCCACGGCCCTGGTGGCTGGGATGAACCGCAATATTCTCGATCCAGACATGGTCGTCGCGATTGGCCGTCTGCATGACGCCAGCCATTTGTCCTTCCACCATCACAACATCGAAGCGGAAGGCGGAGATGGCCTCGCTATAGTCAACCAGCATGGGCATTGGCTCACGGCCGATAACGCCAATCCATTTGGAATAGGCAGACCGCACGAGGGCGTGAATATCGGCCACGTCCGATGACGTGGCGGTGCGAAAGGCGACGCTATGGGGAGGCATTGGACGTTCCGAAAACAAAAAACCTGCCGACCGGACGGTGGCAGGTTTACCCGAGGTTCCAAGACAGGCTGATGAAGCTCAGCGACGTCGGCTCATAGGCAAGCAGCTGCCACCCTGAAAGGGCTGCGAACCACAACGTCGGAACTGGTCTTTGGGATGCGTCATCCGATAAATTTGCGCCCGCTCGGCGATTTCGTCAAACGGGCGTCAAAATGTTTGCGATGCGCCGGCCTTGGGGCCGGCTCAACAATCCTAGCCGCCCAGATTGGGGAGCGTCAGATCGCCCGAGGTGAGCTTGTTGGCCGTCAGCGCCGCATCGGCCTTTTCGCGCGGCAGCTCGAGGGCTGTCCATACGCTGACCAATGCATCGCGCAGCTCGGCCACCATCTCGTCCGTGTGCAGCGGCGTCGGCGTGATGCGCAGGCGCTCGGTGCCCTTGGGCACGGTCGGGTAGTTGATCGGCTGGATATAGATATTGTGCTTGTCGAGCAGCATGTCGCTGGCGGCTTTCACCGCGCGCGCATCACCCACGATCAGCGGCACGATATGGGTCGCCGTATCCATCACCGGCAGGCCGGCATCGGCCAGGACGGCCTTGGTCAGCTTGGCCTGGCGCTGGTGCAGCGAGCGTTCCAGCCCATTGCCCTTGAGGTGCTCGATCGAGGCACGGGCCGCGGCGCAAAGGGCCGGGGGCAGGGCGGTGGTGAAGATGAACTCGGCCGCATAGGAGCGCACGGCGTCGATGATGGCGCGGTTGGCGGTGATATAGCCGCCCATCACCCCAAAACCCTTGGCCAGCGTACCTTCAATGACGTCAATCCGGTCCATCAGGCCGTCGCGCTCGGCAATGCCGCCGCCGCGCGGACCATACATGCCTACGGCATGGACTTCATCGATATAGGTCATGGCGCCGAACTCGTCGGCGAGGTCGCAGATTTCCTTGATCGGGGCGATATCCCCGTCCATGGAATAGACGCTCTCGAACACGATCAGCTTGGGACGCTTGCGGTCCACCTGGCTGAGCAGTTCGCGCAGATGCGCCACGTCGTTGTGGCGGAAAATCTTCTTTTCCATGCCGCTCTGGCGCACGCCCTGGATCATCGAGGCGTGATTGAGCTGGTCCGAGAAGATCACGCAATCGGGCAGCAGTCGGGCAATGGTGGAAATACCGGCTTCGTTGGATACGAAACCCGAAGTGAACACCAGGGCCGCTTCCTTGCGGTGCAGGTCGGCGAGCGAACGCTCGAGCTCGACCAGCGGGCGGTTGGTGCCCGAAATATTGCGGGTGCCGCCGGCGCCGACGCCCATGGCGCCTGCCGTGTCCTGCATGGCCTTCACGACCTTGTCGTGCTGGCCCATGCCCAAATAGTCATTCGAGCACCAGATGGTGATTTCGCGCGCATTGTCCGCGTCGTCGCGATAGATGGCGCGCGGAAAACGTCCGGCGATGCGTTCGAGGTCGGCAAAAACGCGATAGCGCTTCTCTGACCGCAGCGTGTCCACTGCTTCCTCGAAAATACCGCGATAATCCATGGAACTGTCCTTTGAGCCTGCGTCCGGATCGATAACGGTCTGGGCTGTCAAGTATACTGCGGAGTAATTAGCCGACCGGAGTAGGCGTTGAAATAGGTCAATTCGACGCGCGCGCTTTCCCGGGAAGGGCCCCAGTTCGAGCCAAAAAGCGCGTCTAATTAAGACTCATTCTAAACGGAATGGGCTGTGCTGCCAACCTTTTGCGCTCGTTAAGCTGCCGCATTCTTGCGCACCACGCCTAATTGTCGGGCGCACAGTATTAACCGGGCCGCATGCTGGTAGTTGCCAGTATTTGCAAGGTGCGCTTAGATCACCTCAGCCATCGCATGGCGTACGAGGGGTCGTATCGTGAAGAGTTTTTCATCTTCAAGCTTTGCCGGGCACCATGGGGACGCGCTGACTTTGGCCCAGGCTGCCACGCGCCGCAATCCTCAGGCGCTGTTCACTGATTTCCAGTGGTTCCTTTACCAGGGTCGGGACACGGTGTTCTTCACCGCCTTCTCCACCACCTCCTATGATGAGGACGGCCTGGCCAATATGGTGGCCGAAATGGTGGCGCTGGCGCCCCAGCTGACTCATGGTTTCGTTGGCGCCCAGCCGGGTCAGCCCTTCCCGAAACACCTGCTCGATGCGATCACTTCGGTCGAAGTCGTCGATGAATTCGACGGCTACCCGGATAAATGGCTGAGCAAGTCGACCGACATCTTCGAGCGAAACGACCTCCCGCTGTTCCGCGTTATGGCCGCCGTCCGCCGCGATGGCCCGGACGCCCAGGGACGCGCCGCCATTCTGCAGGTGCGCTCCAGCCACGCCCTGCTGGAGGGATCGGACTCTGCGCTCCTCACCCGCTCGGCTTCCGCCGGCCACGGCGTTCAGTCCGACAAATCCAATAAACTGCCATGGACTGATCGCCTCAAGAGCGCTGTGCGCGGCTGGTCGACGGTCGCGATCTATCTCCTCGCCGCAAATATCCTCGCCCCGCCCGAGCGGCCATGGGGGTTCAAGACCCTCGCCCTCGAGCGCCATCGCCTGCGGCGGCTGGCCAACAAGCTCGGCGTGCGCCAGCGCTCGCTGATGTTCGCCCTCGTCACCCATGCGCTCAACGGCGAGGGTGAAGAAAAGCACATGAGCAAGAAGGTGATCGGCGCCGCCTACACCATGCTCGACACCAAGCGGAACAGCGCCGACGACGATTTCTTCCGCGTCCGCGCGCTGGAAGCAAAGTTCAAGGTGATGGAGGATTTCGTCGCCTATGTCCGCGCCGTCGACGACACCGTGGCCGGCATCGAGCAGAAGGACATCACCTCCTTCCAGGTGGTGGTCAATTCCATGTTCAAGGCCATGCGCGCGCTCAATCGCGTCATTCCGGCCCTGCCCAACAAGCGCTTCTGGCGGTTTAACGGCGGCATGCACATCGTGCTGACCCTTGTGCCCCCGCACCGCACCTATGGGCCGATGACACATGGCATGGTCGAGCCGCTTTACTGTGGCGCCTGGCACACCGAGGTCAACATCTGCACCTTCTGTCCCGGCCGCGACTACGTCACCCTCAACTTCTCCATGGAGCAGCGCCATCTCGCCAATGTCGACAAGATCACCGCGCTCCTCGATGAAGTCGAACGGCGCGACGTGACGCCCCACACCATGGCGCCCTCGGTCGAGAAACTGCGCTAGTCTTTACGCCTCGCGCCGGAGCACGAACAGGAACGGGGCAGCATGCCCCCGCATATCCATCGCGCCGACCACCGTGTCCCGATCCACCCGGCGGAACACATCATTGATCGGCAGCGCGTCGTAGATCATCGTCGCGGAAACGACGCCGCGATACTCAGTCATCCGCAGCCGCGCCTTGGGTTTTGTGGTGCCGGCAATAAGCGCAGCAGCGCGGACAAGGCCAGGGTTCGCCAGGTTTTTCGCGAGGCCAAGCCATGAGGTCATCAGCCCCAGCGGGATCCAGGCCGGATCGACGGCGAAGTGGGACCCGTCGCCCCGGCCAAAGATCAGCGGACGGGCGCCGTCAGCGTCATCAAACCGCTTGCCGTGCCAGCCCGCCTTGGCAAGGAGGCCATCGAGCGGATGGCCAGTTGGCAGCTCCGCTCCGCGCCAACGCCCCAGCATGTCCTCGATCGCAACCGCCGGTAGACCGTCATAAAAGGCCAGCGCCGTTGCTGTGTCCGTCCCGCGCTCCAGCGCGCTGAGATCAGCGCCTTGTGTGTGTTCTGCCACTGATCTGCCCCGATAGACCGCGTCTGCTTCCGATATAGTCCGAGCGCCGCGCAATACCTAGCGGCATGCCGCAAATCACCCCTCTGCGATCACGGCGGCGAAGCCCTCTTGCTTACTGCTTGATGTACGTACATCAAGCCATCTTGCGGCCCGCCAGTCTTGCCGCTATCACTCTCATATCGCCCATAAACGCGCGGAACCGCTAGAGATGAGCTCCTTCGCCACCTATCCCAGCCTGCGGGATCGCCCCGTGGTCATTTCCGGCGGCGCGTCGGGCATCGGCGAGGCTCTCGTCCGCAACTTTGCCGCCCAGGGCGCCCGCGTCGGTTTCGTCGATATCGCGGCCGAAGCCGGACATGCCCTCGCGGCTGAACTCCAGTCCGCCGGCCAGTCCGTGCTCTTCACCCCGGCTGATGTCACCGACACTGCCGCGTTTCAGGCCGCTATCGCCGGCTTTGCCGCCAGCCACGGCGATGCGCGCGCGCTCATCAACAACGCCGCCCACGACCAGCGCCACGACTGGCGCGAGGTCACCCCCGCCTATTGGGATGAGCGCATCGCGGTGAACCTGAAGCACTTCTTCTTCGCCATCCAGGCGGTCGCCCCCGGTATGCAGGCCGCCGGCGGTGGCGCGATCATCAATTTCGGCTCCATCAGCTGGATGATCATGACGCCCTCTATTCCCATCTATGAAACCGCCAAGGCCGCAGTCCATGGGCTCACCCGCTCCATGGCGCGCGAACTCGGCCGCTCGGGCATACGCGTCAATTCCCTCGTGCCCGGCGCCGTCATGACCCAGCGCCAGCTTGATCTCTGGATCACCCCCGAGGACATCGCGGCCATCGACGCCCATCAGGCCGTGCCGGGCCAGCTCGCTCCCGATGATTGCGCCCGCATGGCCCTTTTCCTCGCTGCCGACGACAGCGCCATGATCTCCGGCCAGCATTTTCTCGTCGACGCCGGCTGGGCGAACACCTGAGAGGCGAGGGCGTCGGTGTCACCGGCGCCGCTCTTGCACTCCTGAACGATTCACTCCCGCTCACTCCGCGCGAGATCCCGCCCAGCACGATCCCCGCGCGCAAATTTTCCTCTATCGCAATACTCGTCCCATTTTCCTACAGGCCTGTCCCGGTGATCTATCTCACCGTGAACTGGATTGCCCGGACAAGCCGGGCAATGACGGAGCGGATGGTGCGGGGCAGGGGCAGCACCAGGGGGAATTGTTCAGGCGCATCACGGACGCAAAACAGCTCTGATCCCTATGGGATCTCTATCCGGCAACCACCAATCTCAGTTCGACCGTCATCACCGGGCTTGTCCCGGTGATCCACCTCACCGCGAACTGGATTGCCCGGACAAGCCGGGCAATGACGATGTGGATGGGACGGGCGAGGGGCACGATTTGCCTCGTCGCTCCGGCGCGGGGGCGGCCCATTCGCGTCTCTGCACGCGTTTTCCCTCCCCCCATCGCCCCCTAACTTGTCAGCACAATCCGCATCAATTCCGCCGTATTCCGCGCGCCCAGTTTTTCCATCACCCGCGCCCGGTGCACTTCGATCGTGCGGTGCGAAATGTCCAAAGTCCCTGCCGCCTCCTTGTTGGACTGGCCATTGGCGATCAGCTGCAGCACTTCGCGCTCGCGCGGCGTCAGCTGCGCAAAGCCGCGCACTTCGATGGCGCGCGCTCCCCCCTTCGTCGTCCCCAAGTGCACATCTCGTCGCAACTCGTCGCGGACGATGGTGAGCAGATTCTCGGTGTCGATCGGCTTGCCCACTACATCGGTGGCGCCCAGCTTCATCGCCGTTACCGCCGCATCCAGTTGCGGTGCATTGGCGAGCATCACCACGACAGTCCCGGCGCGAAGGGACTTGACCCGGCAACAGCGGCAGCGCGCTTTCCTCCCCGATCACCAGATTGATCACCGCGACATCTGGGCGCCGTCGTTCGAGGCTGGAAATGAAGTGGGAGCCTTGAGAAAATGTCGTCTGAAATCCCTCGAGCCGGAAGAGCACGCTCAGGCCCTCGCAGGTTGTCGGATCGCTGTCGACTATATGAACCAGACGGTCTTTGTTGAGGACGGTATGGTAGTATTTAGAGGCACTTCCACCAGTGAGATTCAGCTCGAATGTATTTTCACTCAATTTTATCCCCATCGGTTGAATTACTGCCATAGGTCAAACTATTGTGATTGACCAAGTAACGACATAACTCTTAGTACTAACTGCCTGCATTATCTTCGGTCGTATTAATCCGAACCACAGTAGAAGTACGTAAATGGGTTTACTTATCTGCCTTATAGGATAAAAGTCCTAATATTTATTGTCAATTGCAATTTTTTCCTATGCATCAGTCAGATAGAAAGGCGGCCGGAGAGTGTCCGGCCGCCCTCTGATAATTTAAGCGGGAAATTTATTAGCGCGGGTTAGCGCGCAGCGCGTCGCGAATCTCGGTCAGCAGCACTTCTTCCTTGGTCGGGGCAGGGGTGGTTTCCACCGGCTCCTTGGCAGCTTCGCGCTTGAGGCTGTTGATGCCCTTGACCACCATGAACAGCACGAAAGCGATGATGGTGAACTTCACCACGGCATTGATGAACAGGCCGACATTGAGGGTTGCGATGCCGGCGTCCTTGGCGGCAGCCAACGAGGGAACGGGCAGATCGTTCGGGTTGGACAGCACCACGAACAGGTTGGAGAAGTCGATGCCGCCGATGATCAGGCCGATCAGTGGCATGAAAATATCATCCACAATCGACGAAACGATCGCGCCAAAGGCCGCGCCGATGATCACGCCGATGGCCAGATCGATCATATTGCCTTTGACGGCAAAGTCGCGGAATTCCTTGAACACACTCATAATTTAGCCCTCTCATGGGTTTCACACGCCCTTGAGGGCGCTCGTTAGGTGCACCGACAACAATTGTCGAGCTTTCGGGCTTTGGCAATGCCCACTCTGTTGAACTTGCGCTGGGCGCGGTCACGGCGGATAAACGCACTTTAACGAATACGCAACCATGGCCTGATCATGCCGCTCCCAGCCGACGATGTTGCCGCCAGTTTGCGGCTGGCCATCGACTTTCTGCCCCAGGGCGTCGCCGTTTTCGATTCCGGGCTCCGGCTTGTCGTCTCGAACGAACGCTACAACACCCTGCTTGCCTTGCCGGCCGATCTCATTCGCGAAGGTGCGGCCCTGTTCGACATTGCCCTGTTCCTCGCCGAGCGGGGCGATCTGGGCAATGGCGACCCCGCGCGTCTCGCCATCGAGCGCATCAATTACCTGACCGCGGCACCCACCACCGTCACCCTGCGCATTGCCAATTCCGGCCAGTCGCTCGAATTTTTCTCGACCCGCCTGCCCGATGGGGGCCTTGCCGTTGCCATCTCCGATGTCACCGATCGGGTGCGCGCCGAACGCGAGCTCGAGCGGGTCAATCTGACGCTGGAAGGCCGCGTGTCCGAGCGCACCGCCGCGCTCACCCGGGTCAATGCCGAGCTTGAGGTGGCTCGCGCCAAGGCCGACGCCGCCAATCACGACAAGACGCGCTTCCTTGCCGCGGCCAGCCACGATCTGCTGCAGCCGCTCAACGCTGCGCGTCTCTACACCTCGACCCTGATCGAACGCGCGAAAACCACCGCCTTTGCCGAGCTGGCCAATTCCATCGAAGCCTCGCTGACGGCGGTGGAGGACATCATGTCGGCCCTGCTCGACATCTCGCGCATCGACAGCGGCACCCTCAAGCCGATCCCGAGCGTCTTTTCCGCCCGCGACCTCACGCGCAAGATGGAGGTCGAGTTTGCTCCGCTGGCGCGGGAACACGACGTGACCCTGCGCACCGTCGGCAATGACGCCGCAATCATCGCCGACCGCACCCTGGTCGGCCGCATTGCGCAGAACCTTGTCTCCAACGCCATCAAATATACCCCTGCCGGCGGCAAGGTGCTGGTCGGCGTGCGGCGGCGCGGCAATCGCGTCCGCCTCGACGTCATCGATACCGGCATCGGCTTCAATCGCGACCAGCACAAGCTGCTGTTTGCCGAATTCTCGCGGCTCGATCGGGGCGCCCGCATGGCACAGGGTCTGGGGCTTGGGCTCTCCATCGTCCAGCGCCTCGTTGCCGCCCTTGGCCTCACGCTCGAGCTCGACAGCAAGGAAGGCAGGGGCTCGCGCTTCTCGCTCTATCTGCCGGCCGCCCGCAATCAGCGTCCGGCCGCCGGCGTGGTGCCGACACCGCCCGAACCGGTGTTCGGCTCCTTTGATCTGAAAATCCTCTGCGTCGACAATGAGGAAGCGATCCTCGAAGCCATGCGGGGTCTGCTTGAACATTGGGGCTGCGACGTGCGCACGGCGCTTTCGCTCAAACGCATCGACAGGGAACGCCTGCTCGAAGGCTGGTACCCCGATCTCGTGCTGATGGATTATCATCTTGACCAGACGTCGGGCCTCGATGCCATCGAGTGGCTGCGCCACAATCTGGGCGGCCATCTTCCGGCAGCCCTCGTGACCGCCGATCGCACTCCGGCTGTCCGGGCGCTGGCCGAAGAGCGCGGCATCGCCGTCATCAACAAGCCGGTCAAACCCGCCGCCCTGCGCGCCACCATTTCGGGCCTCTCAAAGAGCGGTCGGGGCTGAGCCGACAGTAAAAATCCGGCGCCCCTTTCGGGACGCCGGATGATCTATTGGGTTCTACCCTTGGGTCCGGATCAGATCCAGTACGGCGCAACGCCGTAATAGTCATAGACACGGCGACCGTTTTCTTCGGTCCAGTAGCTGTCGTCCTCGCGCTCATAGCGCGGAGCGCCTTCGAGCTGTTCCTTGCTGATATCGATGCGATACCCGCCAAGGCTCTGGTCATAGTTCAGCTTGGACCAGGGGAGGGGGTAATGCTCGTCACCGATCCCGAGGAAACCGCCAAAGCTCAGCACGGCATAAGACACCTTGCCAGAGCGTTTTTCCACCAAGAGGCGCTCGATCGAGCCGACATGTTCGCCCCGCGGGTCATAGACCTTGGTGCCTTCAACCTTGTCGGATGCGATCAGGTCATGGGTTTCCTTGACGTTGGCATCAGTCGTGCGAATGTCATCATAAGCCATGATGGTCCTCCTTCAATTTGCGTGTGATAGGAGAACGGTTGGAGGGCGTCAGGGTTGCAAAATTAACCCGAATTTCCTCACGCGACGAGGCGCGGCCGCGTCGTCGGCTTGGGCCCGTTGGCACTCAGAAACGCAATGAAACCAGCGATATCGAGCGGTCGCGAGATCAGATAGCCCTGCACGTAATCGACCTTGCCATTGGCCCGCAGCGCGTCGAGCCGGGCTTGTGTTTCCACGCCTTCGACCACCACGATCCGGTCTGATGCGGACACCATGTCGATGGCATGGTCGAGCATGCGCACCAGCACGGAGTCATTGGGCGCCATGGCAAAGGACCGGTCGAGCTTGACCCCATCCACCGACACCGCCGCCAGATTGCGCATAGACGAATAGCCGGCCCCGAAATCATCGATGAAGATCCGGACGCCGGCGCTGCGCAGTCGCTCGATTTCCGCCTGGGCAGTCTCCAGCTGGATCTCCTGCGTTTCAACGATCTCGAAGATCAGGCTGAACGGCCCACCCGGCGCGAGGAACGGCGCAAATGTGGTCAGCAAGGGTTCCGCCTGGAGGTCGCGCGGGAAAATATTGAAGCTGACATGCACGCGCTGGCCCGGCTTGAGGTGCTGGGTCAGGTCCTTGTGGGCGCGGTCTGCCACCAGCGTGGTAAAGCGCTGCGTCAGCCCATGCTTTTCAATCAGTGGGATAAATCTGTCCGGCGAGACCAGCGTGCCGTCGATATCGCGCCAGCGCGCCAGCACTTCGCAACCGGGAATGCGGTCTCGTTTGAGGTGCAGCAGGGGCTGGTAGACGCATTCGATCGTGTCGGGCCCCAGCCGCCGCAGAAACCGGGTCTCGAACGACCAGTGGCGGGCGATAAAGCCATGCGCTTGCTGCGACAGCCAGGCCGCCAGCACCGCGCAGACCACCAGGGTCACCGCGATTGTCGCCATGCCGAGAGCGAACAGATCCGGCAGCCGCGCCTTGCCGACGAGGCAATGGACGCCGCCACTGTCGCAGCGCATCACGAACTGCGCAGCGTTAAAAAGGCCGAACCCGCCGGCGCGGGCCTGCTCGAGACTCTCATTATAAATGCCCGATTGCCCGCCGCGGTGCCACCAGCGCCCATTGGACGCGCGCACGATCAGCTCCATTTCAAGCCAGCGCGGCGTGGTTGTCGGCAGCGGGGGTGTGGGCACGACAAGGGCAAAACTGCCGCGCTGGGCAATGCTTGCCGTCAGCCCCTCCAGCCGCAGGAAGCTGAGGTCGCGATCCAACCAGAAGGCCATCTGGTGCGGACCCTGGGTAACAACTTCGGCTGCGCCCAGATCAACTGGCTGCGTAAACAGCCCCGAATTGACCGAACACACTGCCATCCCGCCGGGCGCATAGAGCAACTCGTTGATCCCGTCGGGCAGGAAGGCGATCCGGCGCAGCTCATCCATGAAGCCGGGGCTGCAGGGAGCCGTGACCAGCCTTGCGTCCATCTGGTCGAATGTGCCGAGCACATTGACGCGCAATTGCTCGTAGCCGGTCAGCGCCCGCGCCGTCTCCTGGCGCATGTTCTGCTGCACCTGTTCGACAATAAACCATGAGGCAAGGGCCAGCATTGCCCCAAAGGTCACCAGGAACAAAACGAGGCGCACCCCCTTCTGGTGCGCGCTCGAAATCAGGATGCTGATGAAGCCGCTCATCTCCGCCCTCCGGAATACAGCCTCAATCAAGCACTGCGCGGCGTCAAGCTGGCGTTAACGCGCGATGGAACTCTGCGGCGGACGCCAGCATTCCATCTCTCGAACAATGCCGCCAGAATTTGGAGGAGCAAATGGTTTTCGAAAGTCTAAGGGCCCAGGCGGGCGCTGCCAATGCCCTGGCGCCGATGCAGATCGCCCAGCACACGCTCTTCACCGCCAAGGAAAAGATCGAGCTGCTCAATCAGCTCAAGGCCGAAGTTACCGGCGCCAATGCGGAAGGCGATGATCTGGGGTTCAGCCCCGAGGAGATCGACGCCGCCATCGCCCACGTCCGCGAGGGCGTTGCCGATGGTGTCGGCTCCGAAACTGTATTCAAGGGAGACTTCTGATGGCAACGGACGACAGACGACCCACCCCCACCGTGGCATCGGTCGATCATCTGGTCGACGAAAATGGCGCACGCATTGATGTCCCCGACGCCTCCCAGCTCAAGGTTGCCGGCGAACACGAGAACGTCGTGGCTGCCACCAGCCCCACCAATTGGTGGCTTTATGGGCTCGTCGGTCTCGCCATTGTCATCGCGCTGCTGTTTGTTATGCAGATGTTTTCGGGCGCTCCGGGCACCGATGTAGTCCCCAACAGCCCCACCGCCGCCCCGGTGGTCGAAACCCCAGCCCAATAAAAAACGCGGCCCGAGAGCCGCGTTTTTTTATTGCTGTACCGAACCTTAGCCGCGGATCGGCGAGATCTGGATTTCGACGCGACGGTTCTGGGCGCGGCCGGACTCGTTGGCGTTGGACGCGATCGGGCTCGTCGAGCCCTTGCCCTCGATGTAGAAGCGGCGCTGGTCGATGCCCTGGTTGGCAAGGATCGTCGCCACGGACACAGCGCGGCGCTGGCTGAGCGACAGATTGTGCTCGTTCGAGCCGGTGGAGTCGGTGTGGCCATAGACGTCGACAATGGTCTTGTCGAATTTCTTGAGCACCAGCGCGACCGAAACCAGGGTCTGGTTGAACTGCGGCTGCACGCTCGACTGGTCGGTGGCGAAAGTGATGTTGGACGGCATGTTGAGGATGACCTGGTCACCCACGCGCGTCACCGATACGCCGGTGCCCTGCAGCTGCGCGCGCAGCTCGGCTTCCTGCTGGTCCATGTAATTGCCGATGCCGGCGCCGGTCAGGCCGCCAACGCCAGCGCCGATCAGCGCACCAACGCGCGGATCCCCGCCCACGGCAGCACCCACGATGGCACCGGCCACTGCGCCGCCGCCAGCACCCAGCAGCGTACCGCCGGCAGTGTTGGAGAGCTGGTTCTGCCCGGTATAGGGATTGGTCGTGGTGCAGGCGCTCAGAGCCAGGGTAGCGGCCAGCGCGACGAGAATCTTGGATTTCATGTGTATCCCCCGAGGGTCAGAGATCTGGAAAAGCCGATGGCCCTGCAAGTCGATCTCACGACAAAGTAAAGAATCTGCTGAGCGGCCGTTGGTGCCCTTTGATTAAGGCAGGAACGTGATGCGGGAGGCAAGCTGAACCGGAGATGAACCCGGTCCAGGCCTGTATGCCGCGTCTACGCGCCGATCGCGTCCGGTTCTGCCGTTTCCGGCAGGTCGTAAAAGGCCCGGACCACGTCCCAGCCTTCCTTGGCGTCATCGACAATGGTGAAGAGCTCGGGGTCGGTGGGCGAAATCGTGCCCGCTTCCGCCAGCGCTTCAAGATTGATCGCCTTGCCCCAGAACTCGCGGCCAAACAGCAGCACTGGGATCTTGTCCATGCGCCCTGTCTGGATCAGCGTCAGCGTCTCGAAGAATTCGTCCAGCGTGCCGAACCCGCCGGGGAACACCGCCACCACCTTGGCGCGCAAGAGGAAATGGATTTTTCGCGTCGCAAAATAGTGGAAGTTGAACGACAGCTCCGGCGTCACATAAAGGTTCGGCGCCTGCTCATGCGGCAAAACGATATTGAGCCCGATAGTCGGCGCTCCCACATCGACGGCCCCGCGATTGCCGGCCTCCATTACGCCGGGCCCGCCCCCTGTCACCACCACATATTCGCTATAGTCCATGGTGGCAGAGGTCAGCGACGCCAGCTGGGCAAAGCGGCGCGCCTCGTCATAATATTTCGAGGCCTTCTCGAGATTGGCCTTCTGCACTTCGTTCTTGGCCGCCCAGGCTGGCTTGCCCGGTTCGGGAATGCGGGCTCCGCCAAACAACACCACAGTCGAATTGATGCCGCTTTCGCGCAGGCGAAATTCGGGCTTGAGATATTCAAGCTGGAAGCGAACTCCGCGAATGTCTTCCGATGTGAGGAACTCGTCATCGGCGAAGGCCAGCCGATAGGCCGCGCTCTGCGTCTGGGGTGTGGACGGCGCCTTGAGTGAGGCGGCGACGTCTTCCTTGGAGGTGCGCAGCGGCGTCGGATGGCGTCTGGCCAAATTTCGTCTCCATTATTGTCAGCGCTTCAAGCGCGAATACGCCACAATCGGGCGGCTTTACTTCAAGGGCATAACCAGCCCCGAAGCATCGGGCAAGGGCAGGGGGTCGCCATTCGCTTCACGACTTTGGAAGTCTCCATCGATGCGGCGGCGCATAAAATCCTCGCCCGCCTGCCGCGCGGACGCCTCGCCGATGGCCTTGTCGAGTTTCTCGTCTTCGGCCTCAAGCAGGCCTGGGCCTGCCTCTTCGGCGGGCTGATGCTGGCCATGATCCTCGCCACCACGCTCTATTGGCCCGACACCGGCCTTAACCGCTACGACTTCTGGTTCCTCATGGCGCTACTCGTTCAGGCCGCCATGCTGGCCCTCAAACTCGAAACGATTGAGGAAGCCCGCATCATTCTCATCTTCCATCTCGTCGGCACCGGCATGGAAATCTTCAAGACCGCCATGGGCTCCTGGATTTACCCCGAGGATGCAATGTTCCGCATTGCGGGCGTGCCGCTCTTTTCCGGCTTCATGTATGCCTGTGTCGGCTCCTACATGGCCCGCATCCAGCGCATTTTCGACATCACCTTCACGCGCTATCCGCCAGTCCCCGTGACGGCGCTGCTGGCCCTCGCAATCTATGTCAACTTCTTCTCCCACCACTTCTTTTTCGATCTGCGCTGGGTGCTGTTCGCCGCCATCATCCTGCTCTATGGCCGCGCTTTCATGCATTACCGCGTCTTCCGCTTTCGCCACTCCATGCCCATGCTGCTGGCCTTCCTCCTCGTCGCGCTCTTCATCTGGATCGCCGAAAACATCGGCACCTGGTCGCGCGCCTGGATCTATCCGCATCAGGCAAATGGCTGGTCCATGGTCAGCCTGTCCAAACTCGGCTCCTGGTATCTGCTCATGCTGATCTTGGTGGTCCTGGTTACTCTCGTCCATCCCCCACGCCCGCGAACAGATTGAGCCCTCTCCATAAACGCCAAAACAATCATTTCTTGGCACCACAGGGGACAAGCCGAGGAGGACCCGCCATGACCACACGACCGATTCTCACAACTCTTGCCCTGCTCATGGGCACGGCAACCGCCATGGCCGAGCAGCTCCCCGAAAACTTCGTCTATCTCGCCGATATCGCCCCGCAGATCCGTCAGGACATGCGCTATGCGGGCGAGCATAATTTCGTCGGCCGTCCCATCACCGGCTATGAGGCGGGGGAGTGCATCCTCACCCGGCCTGCCGCCGAGGCCCTGCGCGACGCCGCCATCGAGCTGGCCGAACAGAACCTCGTCCTCCGGGTCTATGATTGCTATCGCCCCGCCCGCGCCGTCGCCGATTTCGCCCAATGGGCGCGCGACATCGAAGCGCTCGACATGCAGGCCGAATTCTATCCCCGCGTCGACAAATCCCGCCTCTTCGAGCTCGGCTATATTGCCGAACGCTCCGGCCACAGCCGCGGCAGCACGGTCGATCTGACCATCGAACCCATCGACGCCAGTCCCGCCCCATGGCAGCCAGGAGACGCCCTTGTCGATTGCGCCCTCCCGGACCGCTACGCCGACAATGTCCTCGATTTCGGCACCGGTTATGACTGTTTCGACACGCACGCCCATCACGGGGCCGACGGCATCAATCCGGAAGCCGAGGAAAACCGCGAAATGCTCGCCGACCTGCTCGAACGCCACGGCTACGCGCCCTATGCGGAAGAGTGGTGGCATTATACACTGCGCAACGAACCCTTCCCCGACACCTATTTCGATTTCGTCGTTGCGGCGCGACCGGACTGACAGGGCCAGATAATCTCGGCATGACGCGCCTTATTCTCTTCAACAAGCCTTATGGCGTGCTCACCCAGTTCACCGGCGGGGAAAAGGGCGAGACGCTGGCCGACTATATCCCCGTGCCCGGCGTCTATGCCGCCGGCCGGCTCGACAAGGACAGCGAGGGCCTCCTGCTGCTTACCGATGACGGCAAGCTGCAGGCGCAGATTTCCTCGCCAAAGTTCAAGCAGCCCAAGACCTATTATGTGCAGGTCGAAGGCATCCCCGACGAGGCTGCCCTCAATGCCCTGCGCAAGGGCGTTACCCTCAAGGATGGTCCCACCCTCCCGGCCAAAGCCCGGATGATCGACCCGCCCGATCTCTGGCCCCGCGATCCCCCGGTGCGCTATCGAAAGTCCGTGCCCGACAGCTGGATCGCCCTCACCATCACCGAGGGCCGCAATCGCCAGGTCCGCCGCATGACGGCGGCCGTCGGGCACCCGACCCTGCGCCTCGTGCGCTGGTCTATCGGCAATTGGAGCCTCGACAATCTGGCGCCCGGCAAATGGGTCGACGCGCCCCCGCGCCGCGATCGCTAGTCGAGCAAAAATCCTTCGGCAGCGAAATCTTCCCACCCGCTCAGCTTCTGGCCGGTCTCGGTGTCGCGCCCTGCCTCGGGCGCCAGTTCGCTGGATTTCTGCTTTTTCGCCTCGCGCTTGACCTTGGCCTTCCATGCGGCCTGCCGTCGCCGCTCGGCCGTCGCCAGCGCATCTTCCTCGCGCCAGTTTTCCACCATGTCCCGTTCCTGCAGATCGGTCACATAGCCCGGCTCGAACACATGGAAGGTGATTTTCCTGGCCCGGCCGCGCAGTTTCACCGTCCGCGTCCCGCCACTCTGGAGCCGCCCATCCTTGAGCCAGCGATGCCGCTCGCTGGTCTTGATGTCGAGAATGTCCTCAATCTCGCGCGGCAACACGGGCAGGGTCTCGATCCCGACCAGCCCCTTGCTGACGATCTCGATCGCGGCGTCAAAGCGCTCCTTCTCGTCCTCGGCCATTTTGAGCACCAGAACCGTCCCGCGCACATCCAGCCGCCGGGCCGACTTGGTCCCAATCCGCGCCCGCATTTCCTGCAATATGCCCTTGGCGCGCACCGACGAGCCCAGCATGGCGCCGGGCGGCAGATCCCATTCATGGACCAGGGTCAGCTCTTGCGGTGGTTTCTTGGCTTTTGGCGGCATGCCGCAGAGATAGGCCAAAGCCGGGGCCGGTCAACCTTTGCCCGCCTCAAGATCGGTTGAATGGGCCGTTTCGTCGCGTGCGAACGCTTTTGGCCGGCTTTGCCATTGGCTTCGCTGGCGCTCTGTTTCAGCTTGGACGCTTGTGATTCTCCCGGCCAAATGTGCCGGAACAGGAGGACTAGGTCAGTGGCGGGCAAAATCCGTATCGGCATCGTCGGACATGGCAATCTGGGGCGCGGCGTGGAGGCTGCGATCACCAAAAACCCGGACATGTCCGTCGCCGGCATTTTCACCCGCCGTCCGCCGCAGAGCCTTGCCCCGCGCGTTCCCGGCACGCCCGTCTTTGCCATGGATGATCTTGCCGCCCACGCCGGCAATATTGACGTGCTGGTCCTCTGCGGTGGCTCCAAGGAAGATCTGCCCCGCCAGTCGCCCGAACTCGCCCAAAACTTCAACATCGTCGACAGCTTTGACACCCACGCCCGCATCCCCGAGCATTTTGCCGCCGTCGATGCGCCCGCCCGCGCCAACAACAAGACCGCGCTGATCTCGGCCGGCTGGGATCCCGGCATGTTCTCGCTCAACCGCGTGTTCGGCGAAGCCCTGCTGCCCGATGGCGCCACCTATACCTTCTGGGGCGATGGCCTCAGCCAGGGGCATTCGGACGCCGTCCGTCGTCTCCCGGGCGTCGCCAATGCCGTCCAGTATACCCGCCCGATCAAGGACGCCGTCGATCGCGTCCGCAGCGGCGACCGTCCCGATCTCACCACCCGCGAAAAGCACGTTCGCGACTGTTTTGTCGTGCTGGAGGCGGGGGCCGATGCCGAGGCGGTGCGCGAAGCCATCGTCACCATGCCCCATTATTTCGACGCCTACGACACCAGCGTCACCTTCATCTCCGCCGAGGAACTGGCCCGCGACCACGCCCGCATGATGCATGGCGGCTTCGTCATCCGCAGCGGCAACACCTCGGAAACCGAGCGCCAGGTCATCGAATATAGCCTCAAACTCGACAGCAATCCCGAGTTCACTGCCAGCGTGCTCGTCGCCTATGCCCGCGCCGTCCATCGGCTCAACGCCAAGGGCCAGTTCGGCGCCCTGACAGTCTTCGACGTGCCCCCGGGCCTCCTCTCCCCCAAGAGCCCGGAAGCCCTGCGCGCCGAACTGCTCTGAGCCTTCACATCTCGGTCAGCGCCTTGCCACGCCCCCCGGTTCTGCTGCCACCATGCCCCATCATCGGAGCCATGTTATGCGCAAGCTGATCCTGCTGGGAGTGTTGGGAATGGTGCTGACCTCGAACGCCGCCGCCGCAATCCTCACCGCCGTCGAACAAGGCGACATTCCCGCCCTCGAAACGGCCATTGCCGCCGGCGAAGACATCGAGCAGCGCAACGCGCGGGGCCAGACTCCGCTGCTCGTCGCCGTCTGGAATAATGATCTCGACGCCGCCACCCGCCTCGTTGCCGCCGGCGCCGATGTCAACGCCAAGGACGCCATCGACGACAGCCCCTATCTCGTCGCCGGCGCCCATGGCCGCGTGGAGATTTTGAAACTCCTCCTCGCCAATGGCGCCGATCTCGCCAGCACCAATCGCTATGGCGGCACCGCGCTGATCCCCGCTGCCGAAAAGGGCCACCCCGAAGCCGTTGCCCTCCTCATCGAAGCGGGCGTCGATATCGATCACGTCAACAATCTCGGCTGGACGGCGCTCCTCGAAGCCGTGATCCTCACCGATGGCGGCCCCACGGCCCAGCAGATCGTCAAGCTTCTCCTCGACGCCGGCGCCGACCGCACCATCCCCGACCGCGACGGCATCACCGCAATCCAACACGCAAAAACCCGCAACTTTACCGAAATCGCCGCCCTGCTCGAAGCCGAATAAATTTGCCATCCTGCTGACGCGTGTCGAAAATCGCGCAAACCACCCGTCGCGGGGAAAAGGGAGGGCAAAAATTGGCCGACACGATTTCCATCAAACCGCAGACCATCACCGCCTATCACGCTGTGCAGGCGCCGGAGGACCGGGATATCTGCGAGGCCCTCCGCGCCATCATCGATGCGGCGCTGCCCGAGGCGGAGAGCAAGATCTGGCATGCGCACCCGGTCTGGTTCCTCGCTGGCAATCCTGTCGTCGGCTACTCAAAGCTCAAAGGCGGCGTCCGCCTCCTCTTCTGGAGCGGCCAGTCCTTTTCCACTCCGGGCCTTGCCAGGGAGGGCACGTTCAAGGCCGCCGAAAAGCGCTACACCGCGGCCGACCAGATCGACGAAACCCTGCTCAAAAGCTGGCTGGCCGAGGCCCGCACCGTGCAATGGGATTACAAGAACATCATGAAGCGCCGGGGCCTTTATCGGCTCCTCTAGCCCACAAACGCCCGCTCGATCCCCGCCCATTTGCTTTCGTGCGACCCCTCGAAATTCTCCATTCCCGGCCGCGTCAGGCAGCCGCGCGGTTTGACATAGCTGTCGATCCGCCGCTCCGGCGCCTCGTGCCAGGTGATGTTGAACGCCCAATAGGTGGGGAAGAAGTAAAGGCTCGAATAGGGCAGATGGTCGTGGATCCACCAGGCCAGTTTCGTCCACTCGCCTTCGCCCTGAAACTGGTCCCAGAACGCCGGGATGACGATGCAGGCGGTCGCCCCCATATGCCCGTTGGCGTCGCGCCGGTCCCAGATATGACCAGCGTAATTGGCTTCATTGACAGCGCAATTATACCCCGCCTTGCCATCGCGCTGCATCTCATTGCCCAGCCCATTGACCTCCGCCGAGCGAAACGCCGACCGCACCGCCACGCGCCCAAACCGATCCTGCAGCGGCTCCAGCAGCTCCTCACAAAGCCGCGTCCCCGCCGCAATCGCCAGCGCGGGATCATCCGGCACATTGTTCAGCCCATGAACTGACGCGATGTCCGAAAACAAAAAATCCCGCATGAAAAAGCTCTTGGACAGCCTGACGCGTCCAAACTCAGTCAGCGATGAAACCGATGTCGGCTTTTTCATTTTTGGAAAGTTTCCCCTTAACGCGTCCCAACCAAGCCCGAGTTTCCCGCTGGGCATTCCCGTGAAAACGGGAATATCTGTTAAGTTGGCGCCAGACCGGACTTATCTACCGGTCCGGCTTCACAGCTACCCGTTTTAAGTGCCCTTAAGGGGCTGGGGCCGGAGTATGGCCGAGCTTGCGTTGGGAGAGCGTGCAATTGCAGGTTTCTCGGCTGTCGCGGTGATGCTTGTGTTTGATTCAGTAGCCGCTATTTGGAGCCCCTGCGCCCATCTTTGCTGCTCAGCGTATCCCTCGCTTGGTCGGTGATGGCTAACCCCGTATTCTCGCCACATTCACATTTGCCTCGCTATCCCTCTATGTGGGGTTGCGTAAGGCTGGCAATCCAAAACTCAGGGCGCCGTGGTCGATGAATCCATATCCTATGTTAGGCTGTGACCAGCCGTTGGTCCAAATCTGTCTAGAGAATTCTAGATACACCGCCTCTGGCCGGTTGTTTGGTATCGCAGAGTACTTGTCAGCATGCGCAATACTACTATTGGTCTTTCTGTCTCTGATTATCGATATCGGCTCCGGCTGAGCTTGGCTGGCTTTGGTGGGCAGCGCGGTCTGTTTGTTGCCGGGGCCGTGATCGGCATTCTGCTGATGTGTGTCGAGTTTTGGTTTATAAAGGGGCTGCCCGTCCCTGTCGGTTTGAATGATCTTCCGCTCATTCAACTAGGCTCTGTTGACAAAGTGTGGCATCCATATCCTTGCGGCGGCTAGGGCGAG
>JADGMW010000264.1_pt1 | contig 28597 bp, 22 predicted proteins | sample 8641801 | NCBI WGS metagenome assembly JADGMW01 (sample SAMN16272018, study PRJNA661076) | feces metagenome | isolation source: fecal sample from diarrhoea affected cattle A | host: Bos taurus | place: South Africa: Lokaleng Village, Mahikeng | collected 2019-09
ACCACCGAGTAGGTGCCGTTCTTCTGCATGTTGGCCATGAAGGTGTCGTTGGTGTCCTGCAGTGGCACCAGCGACGGATCCGTGATCGGCTGATTCCAGCAGGACGCGAGGATCGAGCCCACAGCCGGCTTGCACAGGTCGCAGCCGGTATGGCCGCGGCCATGCTTGGCCAGCAACTCCTCAAAGCTGAGGATGCCCTCGACCCGCACGATCGCGTAGAGCTCCTGGCGGGTGTGGGCGAAGTGTTCGCACAGGCTCTTATCCACCGCGACGCCACGGGCGCTCAGTTCATGCTCGAAGACCTGCTTGAGCAGCGCGCTGCAACCGCCGCACCCGGTGCCGGCTTTGGTGGCGGCCTTTAGATCGCCCAACTCGGTCAGGCCGGCGTCCACCTGGCAACAGACCGCGCCCTTGCTGACGTTATGGCAGGAGCAGATGGTTGCGGCGTCTGGCAGCGCATCGACCCCCAGCGCCGGCGCGCCATCAGACAGCGGCAGGATCAGGCTGGACGGGTTTTGTGGCAACGCGATGCCATTCTGCGCGTACTGCAGCAAGGTGTCGTAGTAGCTGTTGTCACCCACCAGCACCGCGCCGAGCACATGCTTGCCGTCGGCGGACACCACCAGACGCCGGTAGCTGGCGGAGGCCTCGTCGATGAAGCGATAGCTCTTAGTGCCTGGCGTGGCGCCATGGGCGTCGCCGATGGAGCCGACGTCCACCCCGAGTAGCTTGAGCTTGGTGGACATGTCCGCGCCGGTGAAGGCCTCGTGGGCGACCCCGGCCCATTGCGCAGCGACGGTGCGCGCCATGCTGTAGCCCGGTGCCACCAGGCCGAACACGCTGCCGTTCCAGCTGGCGCATTCGCCGATAGCGAAAATGGCCGGATCCGACGTGCGACAGTCGTTATCGACCACCACACCACCGCGCGGGGCGATCTCCAGTCCGGCACTGCGAGCCAGGGCGTCCTGCGGGCGGATACCGGCCGAGAAGACGATCAGGTCGGTTTCCAGGTACTCACCATCCTCGAACGCCATCCGATAGGCGTACTCCTCGCCGGCGACGATCTCCCGAGTGGCGCGTGACAGGTGCACGCCCACGCCCAGCGCTTCGATGCGGGCACGCAGCGCGGCGCCACCCTCGGCATCCAGTTGCACCGGCATCAGGCGCGGGGCGAACTCCACCACATGGGCCTCCAGGCCCAGGGACTTGAGTGCATTGGCGGCCTCCAGACCGAGCAAGCCACCGCCCACCACCACGCCACGGCGGGCGTTACTGGCCGCAGCACGAATGGCGTCGAGGTCATCCAGGGTTCGATAGACCAGCCGGGCGTTGCCCCCGGCGCCCGGGATCGGCGGCACGAAGGGGTATGAGCCGGTGGCCAGGATCAACTGGTCGTAGGCGTAGCGACCGTCAGGCGTGACCACTTCCTTGCGCTCGCGGTCGATCTCCAGCACCGGAGTGCCGAGGTGCATGTGTACGCCGTTCTGCGCGTAGAATTCCGCCTCCCCCATGGCGAGCGATTCAGCATCGCGACCGCCGAAGTATTCGGACAGGTGAACGCGATCATAGGCGCGCTGGCGCTCTTCGCCGAACACATGGAGTTCCGTGTGGGCCAGCGTGCCAAGGGCGATCAGCTGCTCAATGCAGTGATGGCCGACCATTCCGTTGCCGATGATGATCCGCTTTTCACGCGTGGCTGGGGTGACAATGGCGTTCATCTCTTACCTCGCTCAACGTCGCTGCCGGTGGTTGCCGGCAAAAAAATCAAAAAAAAACGCCTGAAGCTGTCCGAGCAGCTTCAGGCGCCTTTGCCTGGTAATCGTGGGGATCATGTTTCGGGCGCCGTTGCCCGGTATCCCCCTGCCCCGCGCGACTGGCGCGGCGCCTGGATAATTCTGTAGTCGGCCTGCCGCCATGGGCAGGCTTTCTGAGTAGTGCAGGTTGCATGCCATTTCGGCTGAGGCCATACACAGGACAGGCGCGAGCCGCAGCCCGCCTGGAAAGCCGGGCACAAATAGCCACGGGCAGGCCCGCGCAGCTCAGGCCATGGCCGGTATTTATGCGCACCAGCACATGGCAACCAACCCTGCCTGCGCACCAGCCTGGAGCCATTTGCTTGGCAAGGGCAGGACGTCGTCGATAACGGCGCGATCGCGCAGGGCCACGGCCACGCCTATCGATGCGCGCGGCAGGCTCTGCTCAAGTGGACCAGACTTGTTCTGAACCACAGGTCGTTCGGACATGAACAGGTGCGGGGTGGAGGCAAGCCACCAGACACCCCCGCTCGCCACTCACCCTGCTGCACGAAACCACCCGGAGGCGTTGCCTTGATTCAGTTTCTTCTCAACCGTGACGTGCGCAGCGAGCAGACGCTCGACCCCAACACCACGGTGCTGCAGTACCTGCGCGAACACCTGCACAAGACCGGCACCAAGGAAGGCTGCGCCTCGGGCGATTGCGGCGCCTGCACGGTAGTGGTCGGCGAGCTGGACGGCACACGCCTGCGCTACCGCACGCTGAACGCTTGCCTGACCTTCGTCTCCGCCTTGCACGGCAAACAGTTGATCACTGTCGAAGACCTCAAGCACCAAGGGCAGCTGCACAGCGTGCAGCAGGCCATGGTCGAGTGTCATGGGTCACAGTGCGGGTACTGCACCCCCGGTTTCGTCATGAGCCTGTTCGCCCTGCAGAAGAACAGCGCCGCCACTGGCGCCGACCGCGCCGCCATCGACGAAGCCCTGGCCGGTAATCTGTGCCGCTGCACCGGCTACCGACCGATCCTGGCGGCTGCCCAACAGGCCTGCAGCCATCCGCAACAGGACCCGTTCGACCTTGCCGAAGCCGAGACCGTAAAGCGCCTGCAGGCCGTTGCCCCGCGTGAAACCACCGCGCTGGACGACGGTCAGAAACGCTGCCTGTCGCCGCTCACCGCCGATGCGCTGGCAACACTCTATGCGGACCATCCCGAGGCGCGCCTGCTGGCCGGCGGCACTGACCTGGCGCTGGACGTCACTCAGCTGCACCGCGAACTGCCGGTGATGATCTACCTCGGGCAGATCGCCGAGCTGAAACAGATCACGCGGGACGACGACTACATCCGCATTGGCGCGGCAGCCTCCCTCACTGATTGCCATGCTGTTCTCGTCCAGGACTACCCCGACTTCGGCGCTCTGCTGCAGCGTTTCGCCTCGCTGCAGATCCGCAACCAGGCCACCCTGGGCGGCAACATCGGCAACGCCTCGCCCATCGGCGACGCCCCGCCGCTGCTGATCGCCCTCGGCGCGCAACTGGTGCTGCGCCAGGGCGATACCCGGCGCACCCTGGCGCTGGAGGACTATTTCATCGACTACAAGGTGACCGCGCGCCAGCCGGGCGAATTCATCGAAACGATCCTCGTCCCGCGTGCCCGGGCCAACCAGCAGTTTCGCGCCTACAAGGTGTCGAAACGACTGGACGACGACATTTCCGCCGTCTGCGCAGCGTTCAGCCTGTCGATCGAAGACGGCGTGGTGCAGTCGGCGCGCATCGCCTTCGGCGGCATGGCGGCGATTCCCAAGCGCGCCGCGGCCTGCGAAGCAGTGTTGCACGGTGCGGTGTGGAATCTCGCCACGCTGGAACGCGCCTGCGAAGCGCTGGCTACGGACTTCACGCCACTGAGCGATTTTCGCGCCAGCAGCGCCTACCGCCTGCTGGTCGCGCAAAACCTGCTGCGCAAATGCTTTCTGGAGCTGAACACTCCGGAAACCGCCACCCGGGTGACTGCTTATGTCTGACCACGTGACCGTCAAGACTCAGGAACAACTGGCCGCCCTGTTCAAGCAGGAGCTGCAAACCGGCATCGGCCGCAGCGTGCCCCACGACAGCGCGGCCAAGCATGTGACGGGCGAAGCGCTGTATGTCGATGACCGCCTGGAGTTCCCCAACCAGCTGCACGTCTACGCGCGCACCAGCGAGCGCGCCCACGCGCTCATCCGGCGCATCGACACCACGCCCTGCCATGCGATTCCCGGCGTGGCCCTGGTCATCACCGCCCAGGACGTTCCCGGCCAACTGGACATCGGCGCCATCGCCCCGGGCGATCCGCTGCTGGCCGACGGCCTGGTGGAATATATCGGCCAACCGGTGCTGGCGGTGGCCGCCGACAGCCTGGAACACGCCCGCCAGGCGGCGCAGGCCGCCATCGTCGAGTACCAGGATTTGGAACCGGTGCTCGACGTGGTCGAGGCGTTGCGCAACAACCACTTTGTGCTGGACAGCCATACCCATCAACGCGGCAACGCCGACGTCGCACTGGCCCGCGCGCCACACCGCCTGCACGGCACGCTGCACATCGGTGGCCAGGAACACTTCTACTTGGAAACCCAGGCAGCCTCGGTGATGCCGAGCGAAGACGGCGGCATGCTCGTTCATAGCTCCACGCAGAACCCCACCGAAGTGCAAAAGCTGGTCGCCGACGTGCTCGGCGTGTCGATGAACAAGATCGTCATCGACACGCGCCGCATGGGTGGCGGCTTTGGCGGCAAGGAAACCCAGGCCGCCGGTCCGGCGTGCCTGTGCGCGGTGATCGCGCACCTGACCGGGCGGCCGACCAAGATGCGCCTGCCGCGCCTGGAAGACATGCAGATCACCGGCAAGCGCCACCCGTTCTACGTCGAATACGACGTCGGCTTCGACGACGATGGCCTGCTGCACGGCATCAAAATCGACCTGGCCGGCAATTGCGGCTATTCGCCGGACCTGTCCAATTCCATCGTCGACCGCGCCATGTTCCATGCCGACAACGCCTACTACCTGGGCGACGCGGTGGTGAACGGCCATCGCTGCAAGACCAACCTGGCCTCCAACACCGCCTTTCGAGGCTTCGGTGGCCCGCAGGGCATGGTCGCCATTGAGGAGATCATGGATCACATCGCCCGTACGCTGGGCAAGGACCCGCTGGCGGTGCGCAAGCGCAACTACTACGGCACGGAGTCGCGCAACGTCACCCACTACTACCAGACCGTAGAGCACAACCTGCTGGCCGAGATGACCGCCAAGCTGGAAGCCAGCAGTGAGTACGCCACGCGCCGCGCCGCGATCCGCGCCTACAACGCCAAAAGCCCGGTGCTGAAGAAAGGCCTGGCGCTGACGCCGGTGAAGTTCGGCATCAGTTTCACCGCCAGCTTTCTCAATCAGGCGGGCGCGCTGATCCACATTTATAAAGACGGCAGCATTCACCTGAACCACGGCGGCACCGAGATGGGTCAGGGCCTGAACACCAAGGTCGCCCAGGTGGTCGCCGAGGTGTTCCAGGTGGACATTGGCCAGATCCAGATCACCGCCACCAACACCGACAAGGTGCCCAACACTTCGCCGACCGCCGCCAGCAGCGGCGCCGATCTGAACGGCAAGGCCGCGCAGAATGCCGCGCTGGCCATCAAGCAGCGGCTGGTGGACTTCGCCGCCCGCCACTGGCAGGTGAGCGAGGAAGACGTCGAGTTCAAGAACGGCCAGGTGCGCATTCGCGACCAGTTCCTGGCTTTCGAGGAGCTGGTCCAGCAGGCCTATTTCGGCCAGGTGTCGTTGTCGGCCACCGGTTTCTACCGCACGCCGAAGATCTACTACGACCGCTCCCAGGCCAAGGGCCGGCCGTTTTATTACTACGCCTTCGGCGCGGCCTGCTCCGAAGTGCTGGTGGACACCCTGACCGGCGAATACAAACTGCTGCGCGCCGACATCCTCCACGACGTCGGCGCATCGCTGAACCCGGCCATCGATATGGGTCAGGTGGAAGGCGGTTTCGTGCAGGGCATGGGCTGGCTGACGACGGAAGAATTGGTGTGGAGCGACACCGGCAAGCTGCTCACCTCAGGCCCGGCGAGCTACAAGATTCCCGCAGTGACGGACGTGCCGGCGGACCTGCGCGTGACCCTGGTGGAAAACCGCAAAAACCCGGAAGACACGGTGTTTCACTCCAAGGCCGTCGGCGAGCCGCCGTTCATGCTCGCCATTTCAGTGTGGTGTGCGCTCAAGGACGCGGTGGCGAGTCTTGCCGACTACCGCGTGCAGCCGCACATCGACGCGCCGGCGACCCCGGAGCGGGTGCTGTGGGGCGTGGAGCAGATGAGAGCGGCAAGCTCCAAGCTTCAAGAGCGAAGCGAGGAGCCCAACATGACGGAGTCCCCCTGATGGTTACGTGCGGCTTGCAGCTCATGAGTAGGGTGGACAACGCTCTGCTTGTCCCCCTTGGCTACAACACGAATTCTTCGCAGGAAAACGCTGCGCGGTTTTCCACGGGACGGCTATCCGTACGACTAGGAACCCAGCCATGAGCAACACCGCCTGGATCGAGGCTCTGGCCGAACTGCAGCAGCAGGGAACGCCTTGCGTGCTGGTGACCCTCATCGAGGAGCGTGGCTCGACACCGCGCAATGCCGGCGCGAAATTGGTGGTCACCGCCGAGCGCAACTACGACACCATCGGCGGCGGCCATCTGGAATACAAGGCCCTGCAGATCGCCCGCGAGATGCTGGAAAGCCGCAGCCGCGAACCGCGCCTGGAACGCTTCACCCTCGGCGCCAGCCTTGGCCAGTGCTGCGGCGGCGTCACTGTGTTGTTGTTCGAGCCCATGGGCCAGCCGCAGGCATACATTGCCGTGTTCGGTGCCGGGCATGTCGGTCGCGCACTGGTGCCGCTGCTGGCCAGCCTGCCGTGCCGGGTACGCTGGATCGACTCGCGGGAACAGGAATTTCCCGCGCAGATTCCCGCCGGGGTGGACAAGGTGCTCACCGAGGACGTCGTCGATGAAGTGGAGGGGATGCCCGCTGGCAGCTACTTCATTGTCATGACCCACGATCACCAGTTGGATCTGCAACTGGCCACCGCCATTCTCACCCGCAACGACTTCGCCTGGTTCGGGCTGATCGGCTCGAAGAGCAAGCGCGCCCGTTTCGCACACCGCCTGCAAGAACGCGGCGTGCCAGCCGAAGTCATCCCGCGCATGCGCTGCCCCATGGGTTTGGCCCAGGTAAAGGGTAAACTGCCGATGGAAATCGCCGTGTCCATAGCCGGCGAGGTGATCGCCACCTATAACGCCCGCTTCGGCGAACAACGTCAGCACGGCGAGAAGTCGGTGCCCATGCTGCTACCGGCGTCGCGCCGGGGATAAGCCCTACGAGTGTTGTAGGGTGGATGTCGTTTTTTACATCCACCACGGGCACCGTTTGGTGGACAACTAAAAACGGTTGTCCACCCTACAGGCTTGTAGGCTGGCTGTCGTTTTTACATCCACCACGGGCACCGTTTGGTGGACAACTAAAAACGGTTGTCCACCCTACATGGGGCCCGTACGTAACCAATAGACTTCTGAGAATCCCATGACCCAACGCACTGCCTTTCGCGCCGCCCTTCTTCATTGCCTTGCCGACCCGCGCGAGGTTGGCACAGAGGCTTCCTATGAATACCTTGAGGACGGCGTGCTGGTGGTCGAGGACGGCAAAATCGTCCAGCTGGGCGATGCTGCCACCCTGCTGCCCACCCTGGCCGCCACTGTCGAAGTGCGTGAATTCCCCAATGCATTGATCACGCCCGGCTTTATCGACACCCACATCCACCTCCCGCAAATGGGCGTAATCGGCTCCTACGGCGCGCAACTGCTCGACTGGCTGGAAACCTACACCTTCCCCAACGAGGCCAAGTTCGCCGACCCGCAGCACGCTCGTGAACAGGCCCAGTTGTTCCTTCAAGAGCTACTGCGCAACGGCACCACCACTGCGCTGGTCTTCGGCACTGTGCACCCGCAATCGGTGGATGCCTTCTTTGAGGAGGCCCAGAAGCTCAACGTGCGCATGATCGCCGGCAAGGTACTGATGGATCGCAACGCCCCGGAGTACCTGACCGACACCGCCGACTCCGGCTATGCCGACAGCAAGGCGCTGATCGAGCGCTGGCACGGTAAGGGCCGCCTGCACTACGCCGTCACCCCGCGTTTCGCACCGACCAGCACGCCCGAGCAATTGAACCGCGCCGGCCAGTTGCTCAAGGAATACCCGGACCTGTACCTGCACACCCACCTTTCGGAAAACCAGCAGGAAATCGCCTGGGTCAAGGAGCTGTTCCCCGAGCGCAGCGGCTACCTGGATGTCTACGATCATCACGGCCTGATCGGCCCGCGCGCGGTATTCGCCCACGGCGTTCATTTGTGCGACGAAGAATGTCAGCGCCTGGGGGAAACCGGCTCGGCGGTGGCCTTCTGTCCCACCTCAAACCTGTTCCTTGGTAGCGGCCTGTTCGATCTGGACCAGGCGGAACGCCACGGCGTGCGCGTCGGTCTGGGCACCGATGTCGGTGGTGGCACCAGCTTTTCGCAGTTGCAGACCCTCAACGAGGCCTACAAGGTGCTCCAATTGCAGGGGCAGAAGCTCGATCCGTTCAAGGCGTTGTACCTCGCCACCCTCGGCGGCGCCCGTGCGCTCTATCTGGACGACAAGATCGGCAATCTGCAACCGGGCAAGGACGCCGACTTCGTGGTGCTCGATTACCAGGCCACCCCCTTGATCCGCCAGCGACTCAGCCAAGCGACCACCCTGCGGGAAAAGCTCTTCGCCCTGATGATCCTGGGCGACGACCGCGCTGTGCGCGAAACCTTCGCCGCCGGGCAGTCCGTGCATCGGAGCTGAGGCAGTCTGAATGCTGCCCTACGCTCCTTGGAGAGGATCGCGGGGCGGCCTCCTGTATTCCGGTAGTTTTTCGCACCCCGCCTGCCCCAAAGCTCGCCAAAGCAGAGCCGCGGAGCTCCTCCTCAGTGCAAACCACCAAGTCAGATTGAAACATCGTCTAAATAATCATGATATTGCGCTAAATAACTGTTTTTATTTGTTTTTTGCTCGGAAGCCAAGAAAGAATATTGGCATCAAAATGCTATCATTGGCTTCACATTAAGCGATCTCCATTCGGAATGCTGCGGCAGCCAACAACAACTCCACCGCAATGGAATTGCACCTTTTATTCACCTGCTTCGAGCATCCGCACACATGAATGACGGTCGCGCATTTGCGTTCTTCACCCATATCAAGGTCACCGGCAAGCTGACCATCGGCTTCGCCCTTGTGTTGGCCCTCACCACCCTGATTGCCATTACGGCCTGGCTGTCGCTGGACCGGCTCTCCAAGAGTGCCGACCAATTTGGCCAAATCGCGATTCTCGAGCGACTCACCCAGGAACTGGTTTTCACCGTCCAGACCTATCGGCAGAGCATCAAGGAGACGGATCGCAAGGCTGCGCAGAACCAACTGCAACGCCTGCAGGCTGAACAACTGGAAATGCGCAAGCATCTCGATGTCCCCGAGCATATTGATGTCGCCAACCGCCTGTTGGCACTGGGCGAGCAGTACGGCGCAGCGTTCACACAATTGGACGAAGCGCTGCAATCCCGTATCCAGCACACCTCACAACAGGCCCTATCCGGCGGCCAGGTGCTGGGGGCGTTCGACAAACTGGACCGCAACCTCATCGAGAACAACCCCTTCCCTCTTGAGCTCACCCTTGAACTCACCCGCGAACTGATGAGCATGCAGAGCGACATGTTGCTGGGCCGCCAAACCTTGATGCGTTATGAGCTCCAGCGAGATAACCACGACCTGCAGAGGCAAGGTCTGGCCACGATGCAGTCTGTACTGACTCGACTCGACAACCGCTCGGCGTACTTCAACCATCAGGAACCTCTCCTGGTTACTGCCCGGGACGCGCTGCGCGCCTACCAGACTGCCTACCAGGGCAGTGCCGCCGCCTTTACCCGCGAAGACAAAGCCATGGAGAACCTGCGCGTCGCGAAAGACAACCTGTTCGCCACCGGTCGCACCTTGTACGAAGCATTGCTTGAACAGCGCCTGGATGAGACCCGCTTCGCCAAACTGACCATTCTGTTTACCGCCCTGGGCGCGATACTGCTGGGCCTGTTGGTGGCGCACATCATTACCGGCCAGATCGTCCAGCCCCTGCAACTGGCCCTGGAGACTGCCGACCGGATCGCCGACGGCGACCTCAGCATGCACCCCGTGAGCCAGCGTGGCGACGAATTCGGCGCACTGGAACAGCACGTCGCCGCGATGCGCGACAGCCTGCGTGAGCTGATTGGCAACATTGGCAACAGCACCAACCAGATTGCCAGCGCCGCCGAAGAGCTGTCCGCCGTTACCCTGCAAACCAGTGAAGGCGCCAAGCGCCAGATGGCGGAGACCGCTCAGGCCAGCCAGGGCATGCAGGAAATGACCGCCACCGTGCAGGACGTGGCCAGCAATGCCGAACAGGCATCGCATGCCGCCGACAACGCCGACCGCGAGGCACTTGCAGCCAACCGGCTTGCTGAGCAAACCCTGACGCAAATCCACACTTTGGCCGAACAGGTCGGTCGCTCCATGGCGGCGATGAACCACCTGCAGCAGGAAAGCGAGAAGATTGGCAGCGTGCTGGATGTGATCAAGAACGTTGCCGAACAGACCAACCTGCTGGCCCTGAACGCCGCCATCGAGGCCGCCCGCGCCGGCGAAGCCGGACGCGGTTTCGCCGTGGTTGCGGACGAAGTGCGTGGCCTGGCCCAGCGCACCCAGCAGTCCACCCAGGAAATCGAAAGCCTGATCGCTGGCTTGCAGGCCGGTACCCAGGCGGCCGTACAGACCATGCAAAGCAGCCGCGAATTGACTGATCGCACCGTGGAACTGGGTCAGAACACCGGTACCTCGTTGGCTACCATTGCCCAGATGGTGTCCAACATGCAGGCCATGAATCAGCAGATCGCCACGGCGGCCGAGCAGCAAGCCAGCGTGGCCAACGAAATCAGCCACGGCGTCGTACGCGTGCGCGACATTTCCGACCAGACTGCCACCGCGAGCGAACAGACCGCTGCTGCCAGCCATGAGCTGGCGCGTCTGGGCGCCACGCTGCAAGCGCAGATTCGCCGTTTCAAACTGTAAATTCGCGCCACTGGCCTGCCCATGGCAGGCCAGTTGAAGCGCTCTTTTTTGCGGCACCCGGTTCCTGTAAGTCACCCGCCAATGGCACACTCGATGGCATTCCTGCCATCACGAGCCTGCCGTCATGTACGTCCCCGCCCACTTCGCAGAAAACCGCACGGAAGCGCTGCACCAACTGATTCGGGACTACCCCCTCGGCGCGCTGGTTGTCCTCGGTCCCGAGGGTCTGGATGCCAATCACCTGCCCTTCGAACTCGCCCCGGCGCAGGGCCCGCAGGGCACACTCATCGCCCACGTCGCCCGCGCCAACCCGCTGTGGCAGGAAATCGCCGATGGCAGCGAGGTGCTGGTCATCTTCCGCGCGGAGCAGGCCTATGTCTCGCCCAATTGGTACCCGAGCAAACACGAACTGCACCGCCAGGTGCCCACCTGGAACTACCGTGTCGTCCACGCCCATGGCCGCCTGCGCATTCGCGACGATGAGAAATTCGTCCGCGGCGTCGTCGGGCGCCTGACCCGCACCCACGAAGCCCAGGCTGAACCTCTCAAGCCGTGGAAAATGTCCGACTCCAGCCGCGACTACATCGACCAGATGCTCGCCGCCATCGTCGGCATCGAGATCGAAATTACCCGCATCACCGGCAAATCGAAAATCAGCCAGAACAGGGAGGAGCGGGATAGTCGCGGCGCGGCGGAAAACCTGCGGGAGCGCGGACAGGAGGCGCTGGCCGCGCACATGCTTGAGACGCTGGGAAGGAAAGACTGAACAGCCGCCCCGGCGTGGCCCGAACGCATCTCCCACCGGTACACCGCTCAGCCGTAGGATGGGTTGAGGCGCACAGAGGGTGACGATTTACCTCGTGGCATTGCGCCGATACCTATCAATGCCAACCACGACAATGGGTATCGCTGCGCTCAACACCATGCAACGTTTTTAAGCTGCGGCCGGCGCCTTACCCCTCAAACCTACTCGCGTCATCACGATCACGCTCGTAACGTCTGGCGAGCGGAAACGCCGGTAACCAGGACTCGCGGCGGATGATCCAGCATTCGTAGGTGGGCGTCAGTTGGTCAGGGGCATCCAAAGCACCTAGTTGCACTTCGATTTCGTCTGCGGTGCGGGCGAACACGGACGAGCCGCAGCGGGGGCAGAAAAACCGTCCGCCGTAATCGCGCGTTTCACCCTCGACCGTCACCGCATCCTGAGGAAATACCGCGCACGCGTTGAACAGCGCGCCATGGTGCTTGCGGCAGTCGAGGCAGTGACAAAGGCCAACCCGGTAAGGGCGTCCCGACGCCACCAGTCGAACATTGCCGCACAGGCAGCCCCCGGTGAACTGGTTCATGTTGTGCCTCCGTTGAAAGCTAACGGCTCGGACTATAAAACCTCAGCCAGTGGACGTTCATGACAGCTGTGACAGCCTACCTGTTATCGATTTCAGCTGTCGAAGGTGCATTTATCTCCAGCCACTTTGATCTATAGACGCAACACAGCTAGTATTGAGTCTACAGAATCAAGCAAAGGAGCTTTTGCTATGGGAACCCTGGCAACCGCTGCTCCAGCCCGAGACTTTTCACGGGAGCAATGCGTAGCCGGTCTGCGGGCGGCGCTGAATATCCTCGACAAGTGGCAGGCTTCGTCCGAACAGGCCTGCCGCATCCTGCGCATCTCACGTAGCACTTACACCCGCGCCCGGCAACAGGACCCGGCCTGGTCCGTGGCACTGGACGCCGATCAATTGCAACGCATCAGCATGGTGCTGAACATCCACGCCGCGCTTCGCCTGATTTTCGATAACCCCGAAAATGTTTACGGCTTCCCCGCGATGGAGAACCACAACGCGTTCTTCAATGGCCGCACGCCGCTCGACATCATGGCCCAGGGCGACATGATCTCCCTGTACGAGACCTTTCGGCGCATCGACGCGCTGCGGGGCGCCCAGTGGTAAGGCTTGGCAGTCTGGCCATTTCCAGCGGCGAGAACCTCCGGGCCTACCGGTTGGTCAACTCCAAGTTTCCCCCCATCGCCCTGTTCGATGATGTGGCCGACGCAAAGGACTTCGAGGCGCTCTTCCAGCTCCAGTCCCTGACCAATCCTCGCCTGCAGAACGAAATCGGCCGGCTGGAGCTGGTGGCCCGCGATGAGATTCCTTTCGGTATTACCGGCTGCGCCTACGCCACGGCGCCCTTCACCCATGTGAACCCTGAGGGCTCGCGTTTTAGCGATGGCAGTTTTGGCGTGCTCTACCTGGCCGATAGCATGGGCACCGCGATCGCCGAAGTGCGCTACCACCAGGCGCGCTACTGGTCGAACGTGCCAGGGCTCAGCTACGAACGCTTTACCTTTCGCGGGCTCACGTGCCGCTTCAACGATACCGGCATGAAAGACGCCACGGCAGTGCCGCTGACCGCCCCCATCTACGCGCCCGAGGATTACAGCCATTCGCGCCAATGGGGACATGAATTGAAACGAACCGGCTGCCCGGGCTTGCGCTACAACTCGGTCCGCTCCCCCGGCAACATTTGCTGGGCATTGATGACGCCCCGACCCGTTACCTCGATCATTCAGACCGGGCATTACGAAATGATCTGGAGCAACCAGATCATCGGCATCAATCGGATTGCGACGCTGGAAAGTCGATAGGCTGGGTTGCAGGGATGGCTGGTGGGCAGCAGCCATGGCGTGCCAGACGCCAGCTTTCTTCTGCTGGCGCTGGGTGAATGCTGGCTGCATCGACACAAAGAGGAGCAAAGCATTGCCTGAGCAATGAGGAACCGGCCATCTTCGTCCGTTTAGGCTGGGCAACAGCAGCTGGCGCATTAAGCAGAACAGCGTGGCGGACGGTCAAAAAAGCTCCTCACCCAGCCAATGCCGGTCGCGCCCCGTCGCACCGGAGTGGAGGCACAACATGACCCCGCTCAACACCCTGAAAGCCCTCTCGCTATCCGCTGCAATGGCCCTCGCCAGCCCGCTGTTACAGGCCCAGACCTACGCCTTTGTGTCCAACGCCGTCGATGGCACCATCGGCAGCTATCGCCTGGCCGATAACGGCACTCTGACCCTGCTCACGTCCACACAAGCCGGTGACAACGTGATGCCCCTGGCACTCAGTCCGGATCATCGCAAGCTGTATGCCTCCATCCGCTCGGAGCCCTTCAGTGTCGCAACGTTTGCCGTGGACCCGGCGGATGGCTCGCTCAAACTGCTGAGCAAGGCCGCCGTGGCAGACAGTCAGGCCTACATTTCCGTCGATCGCACCGGCCACTATCTGCTGGGCGCCTCCTACGGCAACAATCAGGTCATGGTCAACGCGATTGACGCCCAGGGCATGGTTCAGGACGGTTCGCAACAAGTGGTTGAGACTGGGCTCAACGCCCACGCCATCATCGTCGACCACAGCAACCGCTTTGCTTACGCCACGAACCTGGGCTCTGACCAGCTTCTGGTGTTCACATTCGACGAAAAAACGGGCCGGCTGACCCAGAGCAGCTCGGTCAAATTGCCGAAAAACGCCGGCCCACGCCATGCCGTGATCTCCACGGACAACCGCTTCCTGTACCTGCTCGGCGAAATGGCCGGCACCGTCACCAGCTACTCGATCGATCAGACCACCGGCGCCCTGACCGAAGTCGCCAGCGTGCAATCGGTTCCAGCCAGCGCCGGCCTGGTGCACGGCCAACCGCGGCCTGCGGCCACGCCCGGCCAGCCTGCGCCAACGCTGCCGGAAAACCTGATCTGGTGTGCGGACATTCGCCTCACGCCCAACGGCCGCTTCCTCTATACGAGCGAACGCACCGGTAGCAGCGTCAGCGTCTTTGCCGTCGACGGCCAGACCGGTACGCTGACCTACCTGCAAAACATTGCAGTCGAGAAGCAACCACGGGGCATCGCGGTCGATCCGAGTGGTAAATGGCTCCTCGTGACCGGCGAGAAGAGCGATGAGATCGGGGTCTACGCCATCGATCCCGAGAAAGGTACGCTCACCCGCGCCGGCAACGCGCCTTCGGGTAAAGGTGCCAATTGGGTGGAAACCGTGTCCTACCCGTAAGCGAATCCGGGCCTCCGCCCGCGGACAAGCGCTCCGGCATGCAAGGCGGCATCAACCGCTAACCCACCAGCCTTGCGGAACAACGCCGGCCGGCATCATTGGCCGACGACATGCCTGCGCGTTCTTGCCAGGAGTCGGGTCAAAGGCCAAGGATCCACGGGAAATCTTACTTAGGAGAACGAATATGGCCAGTTACAAGGTTGGGTATTTCGTTGGCAGCCTGTCTTCGACGTCGATCAACCGTCGGCTTGCCCAGGCACTGACTCGATTGGCACCCCCCGAATTGCAACTCGTCGAGATCCCGATCAAGGATCTGCCTGTCTACAGCCAAGACTATGATGCCGACTACCCTCCAGTGGCCCGGACCTTCAAGCAGGCCATCGCCGACTGCGATGCTCTCCTGTTCGTCACCCCTGAGTTCAACCGTTCGATCCCCGGCGGCCTAAAAAACGCGATCGACTGGGCCAGCCGTCCATGGGGCCAAAACTCCTTGGCGCACAAGCCCTCCGGCGTGATCGGCACGTCACCTGGGGCTATTGGCACTGCGGTGGCCCAGAGCCAATTGCGTGGCGTGCTGTGCTATTGCAACTCGCCACTGATGAACACCGTTGAGGCCTACATCCACTTCAAGGAAGGGCTTATCACGGCCGACGGCGAGGTTACCAACGAGAGCACTCGGGAGTTTCTGCGCAACTACATGACCGAGTTGCAAGCCTTCATCGTGCGCGTCCTCACCGTGCTGCCCCGCACGACCTGAGCCGCACGACGGGTGCGAGCGTAATCGAGGCATGCCGCACCCTGCGCGTTTTTCGAGCGTGCTGCTGGGCAGTCGCGCTCCCCGCCTCCCGTTTACTCGTGGAGTGCGTTCGTAAAAAATGCAACATCCGGATGCAAATGCGCCACATCGAGGCGCAAGGCAAGCTTTACTCTGCAGCCGTTATTTACTTTTGAGGACGCTCAGATGAACACCCGAGGTTTACTCGACCAGTTGCTCAGATCCGGTCAGGATTTGCTGCAGAAACAGGGCAGCAAGAGCACCACCGGCAAACCCGTCGCCAATGGCGGGTTGGGTGGGTTGTTAGGCGGTGCGGGCGGCGGGAATCTGGGCAGCCTGCTTTCTGGCGCGGGCGGCGGTGCCGTGGCGGCGGGCGCAATGGGCCTGCTGTTGGGTAACAAGAAGGCGCGCAAGTTCGGTGGCAAGGCCTTGACCTACGGCGGCCTGGCGGCCCTCGGCGTGATTGCTTACAAGGCCTACGGCAACTGGCAAGCCCAGCAGGGCAGCGCGCCACAAGGCGAGCCGCAAACCCTTGATCGATTGCCGCCGGCCCAAGTCGAACTGCACAGCCAAGCAATCCTCAAGGCGCTGGTGGCGGCGGCCAAGGCCGATGGGCATGTGGACGAGCGCGAAAAAGCGCTGATCGAGGGCGAGTTCGTCAAGCTCGACAACGATCAGGAACTGCAACAGTGGCTGCACGCCGAACTGAACAAGCCCCTCGACCCGGCCGATGTCGCGCGCGCCGCCAGCACTCCGGAAATGGCGGCCGAAATGTACATCGCCAGCGTCATGCTCGTGGATGAAGAGCACTTCATGGAACGCGCCTATCTCGATGAGCTGGCCAAGCAGCTCAGGCTCGATCCGGCCCTCAAGACCGAACTGGAAAATCAGGTTCGTCAAGCCGGAACTTGAGGAAGGGAGAGAAAAGGGAACGAATTATGTTTCGGTCCCGAAAAACCCAGGCCGTATTTTTGCCTAATGCGACGGGGCCGCTTTAGGTCAAATGCAGCATGCCCCCTCACTCAGCCCCCGATAGGCGCAACCCGATAAACCGCCAGAGGGCTGCTGCGGGTTAACCGAACCGGTGGCAGCCGGGTGGCGCCAATCTTCAGAGAAAGCAGGACGAGCGATCCATAGGCTACGACAAGCCCTCCGGGAGCGGGTGTCGCCTTTCTAGCGCAATGGAGCCACCACGCGGCCCGCTGCAAATGTCCACGGATCCTAGCCGTGCCTCACGGGGAAAATGTAGAGCGACTCTGAACTCTACGAATTCGTGCTGGCCTATAACAAACACTCCTTCGTTATCGGCCTCGACGCTAAAGCCGGACTGATCTGACTCTGGTATTGCCATGTCCTTGGTAAGAAAAAAAGTCGTCAGCCTCTCACCTCTCGCCCCCGAAGATCCGTCGCGCCGGGGCCTGCTGATGGGCATGCTCACCCTCTATACGGCATCCCTGATTCCTTGGGCCGTCGCACAAACTGCCCCGGACGCCGAGCGCGGCGCCTTCATGGCCGTTTCGGCAATCATCGCCGGTCGCCAGTCCCTGGACGCTGAGCTCTCGGCGACTCTCTTCGATGCGCTGACCGAGGCGGACCCCAATTTTCCAGCGGCAACCAGCGAACTGTTGAAGCTGATCAACGATCGCCAGATCGATCCCCTCCAACTGCAGGCGGTACTCGAAAGCGACTATCCCTCGCTCGCGCCGGTGCCGCGCAAAATTGCCACGGCCTGGTTTCTCGGCGTCGTGAGCGACGGTGGGCAGGTGCGTTGCCTCGCGTATGAAAACGCCTTGAATGCAGTGATCGTCAGCGATGTGCTAAAGCCGCCCAGCTATTGCTATGGCGCGTATGGCAGCTGGGCCAGTAAACCGGTTTGAGAGGGTCGCCACGTGTCCGAAGAGTTGTCTGCTGATTTCGTTGTGATTGGCTCCGGTATTTGCGGTGCGCTGACCGCTCTCAAGTTGGCCAGGCGCGGCGCCTCGGTGCTGATTTTGGAAGCCGGCCCCCGCGTGGATCGCGCCCAACTGGTGGCCAATTTCCGTAATTCGACGCGCCGAAGCGACTGGATGTCGCCGTATCCGTTCTCGCCCTGGGCGCCCCACCCGGTGTATGCGCCCAAGGACAATGGTTACCTGGTCCAGGCCGGGCCGTATCCGTATCCCGCCGAATACATCCGCATGGTGGGCGGCACCACCTGGCACTGGGCTGCGCATGCCTGGCGCTATGTCCCCAATGACATGCTCATGCAAAGCCTTTATGGCGTGGGCGTGGATTGGCCGTTCAGTTATGACGAGCTCGAGCCCTTCTATCAGGAAGCCGAGGAAATCATGGGGGTCGCCGGTTCTCTGGAAGAGCATCCGGAATCGCCTCGTAGCAAGCCGTTCCCACTGGAGCCTGTGGCCGAACCCTACGCCATGCGCCGCCTGCGCGAACGCCTGGCTGGCGTCTACCCCGTGGTGGGCAATACCGTTGCACGCAACAGCCGCACCTTCGACGGCCGCCCCGCCTGCTGCGGCAGCAACAACTGTCAGCCGATCTGCCCGGTGGATGCGCAGTACCACGGAGGGCTGTCCGTGGACGCCGCCGAAGCGGCTGGCGCCAAGCTGATTGCCAATGCCGTGGTCTATCAGCTCGAACATGATGCCCAAGACCGAATCGTCGCCGCGCATTACTACGATCCGGACAAGACTTCCCACCGCGTTACGGGCAAAACATTCATCGTTGCCGCCAACGGCATCGAAAGTCCCAAGCTCTTGCTGCTCTCTACCAGTGATAAATACCCCAACGGAGTGGCAAACAGCTCGGGAATGGTGGGCCGCAACCTGATGGACCATCCGAGCACGTCACTGACCTTCGATGCCGATGAAGAGGTCTGGCTTGGGCGCGGACCGCAGAGCCCAAGCTCGATCAACACCCTGCGCGACGGCCCGTTCCGTTCGGAATATTCCGCATACCGGCTGGATTTCACCAATATTTCGCGGGTCGACAGCACCACTCAACGGCTCTTGCTGGAAGGCGTCTATGGGCCCGAGTTCGAAAAGCGCCTGCGCTATAGCGCCGCCCATGAAATGAACGTCAAGACCGTGCTGGAAGTGCTGCCCAACCCGGAAAACCGCATCAGCCTGAGCGATCAGAAAGACGCCCTGGGCATCCCGAAACCGCAGGCCCACTACAGGATTGACGACTACACCCGTGGTGGCGCCATCGCCGGCAAGGCGGATTTCGCCCGGATCGCAGAATTGATGGGCGGCAGTAACCTTCGGTATACCAAGGATGATTATTTCGCCAACAACCAGCACATCTGCGGGACGCTGACCATGGGCAGCGACCCGCATACGTCCGTGTGTGACCAGTACGGACGCGCCCACGACCACGAAAACCTTTATCTGGTCGGCACGGGTGTATTGCCGACTGCGGGCACGTGCAATTCGACGCTGGCTGCCGTGGCCGTGGCGCTGCGAAGCGTCGAACACATGCTGCCTGGCTCCTCGAGCGCATGGACTGTTAACCATGACGCGCCCATCGCGTAAGCGTGAAGGAAGTTTTCATGACCATTGAAAGAACGAAGCAGAGCATTGGTCAGCACCTCCTGGCGGGCGTCGCGGTGGTCCTCAGCCTGGGAGTTCATGCTGCTCCGTTTGACGACGAACAGGTCAAGCGCGGTGAGTACCTGGCCAGGGCGGGCGACTGCGTCGCCTGTCACACCCTCGAAGGCGGAGAGCTCTTTGCCGGCGGACTGCGCCTGTCGACGCCGCTGGGCGATGTCATTGCCACCAATATCACCTCGTCGAAAACAGCGGGAATCGGCAACTACACCCTCGAGCAGTTCGACGACGCGGTGCGCAAAGGCATTCGCGCTGACGGCAAATACCTCTACCCCGCGATGCCCTATACCTCATACGCCAAGACAACAGACGAAGACATCGAAGCGATGTACGCGTACTTCATGAGCGGCGTGGCGCCGGTGGAAACCCGCCCACCGGCAACGGAACTGCCCTTTCCATTCAACATTCGGCTGTCCATGGCCGTGTGGAATGCATTGTTTCTGGATGACAAGCCCTACCAGCCAGACCCCAGCCAGAACGCTGAATGGAATCGGGGGGCCTACCTGGCCCAGGGCCTGACCCACTGCAGCACCTGTCACTCGCCACGCAATTTCCTGATGGCCGAAATGTCGTCCAAAGACCTGGCCGGTGGCGAAGTCAGCGTCTGGTACGCGCCAAACATCACCTCCGACGTCAACAGCGGCATCGGCGGCTGGAGTAACGAAGAACTGGTGCGCTACATGAAAACCGGCAATATCGCCAAAGGCCAGGCCTCGGGGCCCATGGCGGAAGCAATCGACCACAGCTTGCAGTACCTGACCGACGCGGACCTGCACGCGATCGCCGTCTATCTCAAGACAGTGCCCGCAGTCGTTGAAGAGGGCATTGAGAAGCCCGTGTACGCCTGGGGTAGCGCGGTCAACGCGGTCCACCGCTCACGCAGCGGCGCCTGGCCTGACGACCCTGACGAGATGACCGGAGCCCAGCTCTATGACGGCTACTGCGCCGCGTGTCACCAGGCCCACGGCGAAGGCACCTTCGACACCCTGCTTCCAGCCCTGTATCAAAACACCGCGACCGGAAGGCCTGAGACCAACAACCTGGCGATGGTGGTCCTCCAGGGAATTCATCGCGTGTCCGAAGGCCATGAGATCCGCATGCCGGGCTTCGCCCATGAACTGTCCGATCAGCAGATCGCAACCCTGTCCAATTACCTGATCCAGACCTACGGAAATCCCCAGGCCGAAGTCACGGTGGGCCAGGTCGAGAACCTGCGCGCCGGGAAGACCTCAGCGCCTGACCTGGTTCTGTTTGCTCGCGTGGCCATGGTCGTTGGCGTCATCGTGCTGCTTATTGTGCTCATCGCGCTCATGCGGCGCAGACGGCGCAGGGACACCAACCATCGGTATTAGGAGGACGGCATCATGCGGTTTGGCTACCTGATAACGGCTCTGCTTGCCCTGGCATTGGTCGGTTGCGACGTGGATGAAACCGAACGCAGCGCACCGGAGCCTACACCTGCGCCCAGCCACGAGCAGCCTTCCAGCGGGTCGGACGACTCGATGGACCCTGATCGCAATGACCAAACAGCTCCCCCCGCGGAACAAGGCACGGGCCTTGGTACCGAACACGGCAGTGAAGGCGGAGAGGTCATCGACCCGGCGAGTGGCCAGGGGACCGGAACGACTCAGTAAGCGGGCGGGCCCGAATAACGCTCGCAACCCTGTCGTCACCTGTGGTTGATCAATCCCGCTCCAGGCCGGACAATCCTGTATGAAAACACAGTGATTGCCGCGCCATGCTCTCCTCGCTTGCCCCAGAGTTCTATTACCTCGACAACTTTCGCACCGCCCTGGCCTGGGTGCGCGAGCGCTATGCCGACCTGCTGACGCTTGAGGAACGCGCCTTTATCGAGCGCTTCCACACCTTGGAGCTGCCCGCCCAGGCGCTGCTGGTGCGGATGGTCATGCGCCGTGGCTGCCACTTTCGCCTGAGCAAACTCGACTATGCGGAGATTGGCGACAGCCGGGCCGCCTCCCTGCCGTTGCTGGCGCTTGGCTGGATAAGCGAGCAGGTACTGTTGAGCGCCGTAGAAGTCGCCGAGCTGTTACGCAAGGATGAAGTGCTTGCCCACCTGCCGCTTCTGGACCGCCGCGCCACGCTAAAGAAAAGCGAGCTGCTGGAGCAATTACAGGCGCAGGACCTGCCGGAACAGACCTTCAGCAACTGGTGCCCCACCCTGGACGATCGGCTGCTGAGCCTCCAGGTGGGCGAACTCTGCGACCGCCTGCGCCTGATGTTCTTCGGCAACCTGAGCCAGGACTGGTCCGAGTTCGTGCTGGCCGACCTGGGCATTTACCGCTACGAGCCGGTGGACATCACCCCACACTCACGGGGCTTTCAGTGTCGCCAGGACATCGAGGATTACCTGCACCTGCGCGTGCTGCGCCAGCACTGCGACGAGGGCCACGCCGTGGAGGCGATCCTGCCGGCGTTGCTGGCCTTCTCCTCGGAGAATCCCCACCTGCGCACCCGCCAGTCACGGCTGCTGTTCCTGATTGCCCAGCAACTGGAACGCTGCGGCGAGCTGGAGCAGGCCCTGACGCTCTACCGCCACAGCAGCCACGGCGAGGCACGCTGGCGGCAGATTCGCGTGCTGGAAAACCTTGGCCGCGATGACGAAGCCCTCGAATACGCACAACTCTTCAGCCAACAGCCGGGCAGTGACGAGGAAAGCCAGCGCCTGGAGCGCGCCCTGACCCGCCTGGGCCGCAGGCTCGGCTTGCCGCTGAGCAAGCGCGCCAAAAGCCTTGCCGAGGCGCGCCTCGACCTGGCACTTGCGCCTGTCGAGAGCAGCGTGGAAATCGCCGTGCGCGATCACCTGCATCAGGACGCGGCGCCAGTGTTCTACGTGGAAAATTCCCTGCTCTGCAGCCTGTTCGGCCTGCTGTGCTGGGACGCCATCTTCGCCCCGCTGCCGGGCGCGTTCTTCCATCCGTTCCACAGCGGCCCGGTGGACCTGTACAGCCCGGACTTCCACCCTCGCCGGCAGGCGCTGTTCGAACAATGCCTGGCGCGCCTTGAGCAACCCGATTACCCGCAGCTGCTGCGCGCGCGCTACCGGGAAAAGTTCGGCATCCAGTCGCCCTTCGTGTTCTGGACGACGCTCGATGAGCCGCTCCTGGAGATGGCCCTGCACTGCATTCCGCCGCAGCACTTGCAGGCCTGTTTCAGCCGCCTGCTGCAGGACCTGAAGGCCAACCGCGCCGGCATGCCCGACCTGATCCAGTTCTACCCGCAGGAGCGGCGCTACCGCATGATCGAAGTGAAAGGCCCCGGTGATCGCCTGCAGGACAACCAGAAACGCTGGCTGAGCTTCGCCGCCGAACAGGGCATCGCCGTTGAGGTGTGTTACGTGACGTGGGCGGCGGCATGACCTACCGGGTCGCCGTGCGGGCGCTGTGCGAATTCACCGCCAAAGAGGGCGACCTCGACCTGCGCTTTACGCCCTCGCCCACCGCCCAGGAAGGCATTGCCGGGCATCAGACCGTGGTCAGCCGGCGCGGCGGCCACTACCTCGCGGAACTGCCGTTGAGTGGCACCTATCCGGGGCTGCTGGTCAGCGGCCGCGCCGACGGTTACGACCCCGAAGCCAACCGCCTGGAAGAGATCAAGACGCACCGCGGCGACATCAGCCGCATTCCCGCCAACCACCGGCTGCTGCACTGGGCCCAGGTCAAGGTCTACGGCTGGCTGCTTTGCGAGCAGCTCGGGCTGGAGGAACTGGAACTGGCGGTGGTGTATTTCGAGGTCATGACCCAGGTCGAGCATGCCTTCACCGAGCGTTTCTGCGCCTCCGACCTGAAAGCCTTCTTCGATCAACAGTGCCTGCGCTTTCTGCACTTTGCCGAACAGGAAAACGCCCACCGTATTCAGCGTGACGACTACCTGGATGCCCTGGCCTTCCCCTTCCCGGCCTTTCGCCATGGCCAACGGCAACTGGCCGAAGCGGTCTATCGCAGCGCCCGCGATGGCCACACGCTGATGGCCCAGGCCACCACGGGCATTGGCAAAACCCTGGGCACGCTGTTTCCCCAGCTCAAGGCCCTGCCCGGTCAGCAACTGGATCGGCTGTTCTTCCTCACCGCCAAGACCCCCGGCCGCCGCCTGGCCCTGGACGCGCTGCACAGCCTGCGCCACGAGGATCGGGCCACACCGCTGCGGGTGCTGGAGCATGTAGCGCGGGACAAGTCCTGCGAGCACCCGGACAAAAGCTGCCATGGGCAGTCCTGCCCGCTGGCCAAGGGATTCTATGATCGCCTGCCGGCCGCGCGGCATGCCGCCCTGCAACACGGCTGGCTGACCCAGCAGCAGGTGCGCCGCATCGCCCTGGAACACCAGGTTTGTCCCTACTACCTGAGCCAGGAATTGTGCCGCTGGGCGGACGTGGTGGTCGGCGATTACAACTACTACTTCGACATGGGCGCCCTGCTCTACAGCCTGACCACCCTCAACGAATGGCGCATCGCCGTGCTGGTGGACGAGGCGCACAACCTGGTGGACCGCGCGCGCGGCATGTACAGCGCCGAACTGGACCAGGCCGTCTTCCACGACCTGCTGCGCCGGGCGCCGGCGCGCATCCGCAGCGAGTTGCAGCGCGTTGGTCGCCACTGGGAACAGCTCAACCGCGTTCAGGAGCACGACTACCAGATTTACCCCAGCGTGCCGGATCTGTTCGTCGCGGCCCTGCAAAAAGCGGTAACCGCCATCACCGACCACCTGAGCGAGCAGCCCGACGGCAACGACCGCAGCCTGCTGCAGTTCTACCTGGACGCCATGCTGTTCTGTCGCCTGAGCGAGGCCTACGGCCCCCATTCGCTGTGCGACATCACCCGCCAGACCAGCAACGCCCTGAGCCTGGACACCACGCTGTGCCTGCGCAACGTGGTGCCGGCGCCCTTCCTCGCCGCCCGCTTCGACGAGGCCCACACCACCACGCTGTTTTCAGCCACCTTGCGCCCGGCCAACTACTACCGCGACCTGCTGGGCCTGCCGGAGGAAACCCAGTGGATCGACGTCGCCTCACCCTTTGCCGCCGAGCAACTGAGCGTTCGCGTGGTGCGCAACCTCTCCACCCGCTACCAGCATCGTGAGAGCAGCCTGGCGCCGATTTGCCAGCTGATGGCCGAGCAGTACCGACACGAGCCCGGCAACTACCTGGCCTTCTTCAGCAGCTACGCCTACCTGGAGCAAGTGCGCGAGCTGTTCAGGGTTCTGCACCCGGACATCCCCACCACCGTGCAGACCCGCAACATGCAGGAAGGCGAGCGGCAGGCCTTTCTCGACCGCTTCACCCCGCACTCCGAAGGCATTGGCTTTGCCGTATTGGGCGGCGCGTTCGGCGAAGGCATCGACTTGCCCGGCAAACGTTTGATCGGCGCCTTTATCGCCACCCTCGGCCTGCCCCAGCTCAACGTGGTCAACGAAGAAATCAAAGCCCGCGTGCAGGAGATGTTTGGCGAGGCCAATGGCTACGACTACGCCTACCTCTACCCGGGGATGCAGAAAGTCGTGCAGGCCGCCGGCCGCGTGATCCGCACCACCGACGACCGTGGCGTCGTGTATTTGCTGGATGATCGCTTTGGGCAGAGCAAGGTGAAAAACCTGTTGCCTGGGTGGTGGGAGGTGGAGGATTGGTGGGTGTGAGGGATTTGGGGTACTTATAAGAATGCCGCATACGCCTTCGCAACGCTCTTCGAAGCGAACTGCTTTAGTTATATATCAGACGGAAAATCACAGCATGGCAATGGCTGAATCAGCCGACTTCCCACCAAAGTTAATGCCGCTGCCAACTGGCGATAGATTATTCGTTTTTGGCTGGGACGAAGCCTTCTACGAGAAGCACCAAGTGGCGAAATATGCAAACAGTGTTAGTTCTTATTTTCCTAATTTAAAATGGTACAAAACTTAGATTTATACGCCGCAAAAACTTTCACTAAAACTTAGAGCAAGGCGATTACAAATTACCTAGAGCGGAGTAGTATGAAATGACGTTTTTGTTCCATTTTATTAGGGCCTTTTTTCTTCGCAGTTGAGATATCAGCAGCTCCCTATTTTTAGCGGTAAATTCACCTATTTCGAAAAGGTAGATTTGAAATTTGTAAACCTGCTTTACCAGTTCATGCATAGGCCTTGATTCACAACCATTAATAGATTCAAACTCTATTGGCTGATTAATATCAATGATGGGCTCAACGCGATCTTGATGCTGAAAATATAGTATTCCCTTCCCTGAAGGATAGGGTGGCATGGTGTGACGTGCTAAGTAGGAATCGAAAGAATTGTAATCTCCGAGAAAACCAGACTGGAATCTCTCGTCGCTCGATCCATTCATAATTGGCTGGTAAAGATGTATTGATGGCTTCGCAATTTTCCATCTAACGAGAGGGTGTTTAACGCGACGCGTTATCTGAAAATCACTCATGTGCATCAGGTATGGATTATCGCCATCTAAAGCAATGTATCGACTTTTAGGAAACGGGAATCCACAGCGGGCCGAAAACAAATAATCAGTAGACATATTGAAAATGAGAAGGTCATTTATTCTGAGCGCAAAACATGATGGCTGGCTGTGATAAATTAATGACTCGACTCCAAATGCGTTTAATCCTACACCATCACCAGCTATTGGGTAGATCGCTACCATTCTGTCTTTTTGACAAATTCTTGTTTTAATATGGAAGCTTGGCTCTATATTGGTTGGATTCCCTTGTATAAAATGATACGCAACCCAAACCCCAATACGCACCTTATCAAGCCAGTCTAAAAAGTCTGAATACTCAATACTTGAAAGTGCTTCTCTGGCAGTTAGCCTCAGCACATAGGATTTTGCTCTACCCTCTAAGTTGGAAAACTCGGCGTTACAACTTTCGCATGCTGGGACGCAGAAATTCAACCAATCAAAACGTACAGTACGTCCATTTTTATAGTTGGTACCAAAATTCACTACTCGCTTAGGGTCTCCTGTGAGATCAAGAAGCCACTGAGGGAGTATATGTTCCCGATTCTTTTTTTCTGGAGGGTTACCACAGAAAACGCAGAATCTATTGGAAGTCATTCTTTATATCCATATATGTGTAACGTATTGCTAAGGGGCCGGCGAAGCCGCGCTTTTAGCGGTCCGGTCCGAGCAATTTGTTAACTACTCTCGTTGATTACAATCCGCCAATCACTTGATTCGTATGGTAGCCTGGCTCCAAGGGCTCTTTTCAACAAAAGTTCAAAATCTTTAACGGCGCCAAAGGAGCGCTTAACCAGTTCCGGATTCAATGCTTTTTCCAAATCATGCAATATCTCGCCTTGCTGATAAATTTCTCTAGCCTTTTCTGATGGCATCTCGGCTGACTCAAAGCTCAACACTTTATACTTGGGATGAGCAAATTGGTTGCGCAACTTCAAAATCTGAATTATCGAGTTGAATGGCTTTCTACCTTTATCAAAATCGATATTGAGTTCTTCGCAGAGAATTCTCATCTTGACTAGCGGCGTGGAAGACTCGAAATCCGTGAAATCTTTTATGGAAATGTGCCCAAAAGTGTTGAGGATTGCTTCGACCGAAAACGCCGTTGTTGTCATGCATGCCATTAGGTCATACCAACTTATGCACTCCTTCCTGTCCAACTCTTCACAGAAATGCTTGGCCGTATCCAAGTACATTACGTGAGGGAAGAAAATCCGCTTTTTAATAACCTTGGCTCTGCTCATGACTTCCTATTTAACGATAAGCTAAGGGGGCTTTAGCGCGTCCTAGCGAACGATGTGAGCGGCAGTTGAGCGCATTGTTATGCGCCTACACCGTCCAGGCTTTGTTGTGCCGCATATAGTCAAAAAGAAATACCGCTTTCTCTAGGTTGTAGATGAGCGGATTTAATTCTTTGAACTGGAAGTGCTCGCTTAGCTCTATGCCAAGACTACCAATTACTGCTTGATTTGCAAGCAGCTCATGTGCCGCATGATTTCTATCTTTTACCACTATTTTTAAGAGCTCTGTGTAATCACTCCTAAGCCCAATCTCTTCTAGCTTGACCCTGGTTTGCCCTAGGGTCTTATGTTCTGTTTGCTCGGCTGGAACATTGAATTCTTCCTCAAGAAGCTTCTTGAGTGCAAACTCAAGAATTTGAGCCGTTCCTAAATATAGGGCAAAACACTCAAAAAAAGGTTTTTCATTATATTTTTCAAACCTTCTAAAGATTTCTTTCTGGATTTCTTCGCCCGTCAGCTCGGGCTTATCGTAAATCGCGTCCATGATCACCTTCGGGCATATAACGCTTTGCTCACCGGAAAATGACGAGCGCCAGCGAGTTATTTTTCCGGTGCAGTAACTTGTTAGGGCCATCTAGACCCCATTTTTTGCTGACTTAATATCAAGAAGATTGATTTTATCAATCTTGTCTCTGTGGATAACAATCGTTAACTTCGCTGGGTACTTGAAGCGCATCTCACTAATACGGAACGTCCACAACATTATTTTCAGAAGATCTTCATCGCTTATAGTTTTATGACCTTTAATTCGCGTAATTCCTGAACCAAAAACCGGTGTGGCTACGCTCTGTTGCCCATACACATTGTTTACTCTGTCCCAAAAATTGATTAAAAACTCAAGATACTCTGGCATGGTAAGAACCGCTTTATTATTGTCATCGAACTTCGTAAAAGCAGCCAGCAGGAAGTCTCTGTATACGCAAATAGTCCCTATCTGATACCGCAACTTTTTACCCAAGGAACGCTCGGTGTTGCTTTCCATTTTTTCACTTTCATCAAAAGAATAATTATCAATATGTCGATCAAGATCTGAAATTGGATCGCCAAGATACTTTTTTATGAAAATGCCATTTAGTGAGTTTTCAGAAATTATCTTGTTATCTACGATCGTGTCGAAGTATTCATTGAAAGCAATGGCCTTTAAGCCAGGTTCGGAAAATATGTCGCCTACTTTTATCGTTACCTCGCTTCCTTCGATATTGATATCAATTTTATTGAGATTGTTAGACCAAATCCAAATTACCAAGTAAATCAGAACCAAGACCCCGACAAACATCCATCCTAAGGTGGTTTTGCAACCTGCAGGAATATCGACAAATAAAACAAGTAAAGAAAGCGTTGCGCTTATGGCAGACGTAATCTTGAGAAAATTCTCAATTACCCTCTTATCGAAGAAACTTACCTTAGGGAAACTCTGAAAAAGACTTCCTGATTTGGCAAAATCCGCCGTCTCCACCC
>JADGMW010000265.1_pt1 | contig 28476 bp, 26 predicted proteins | sample 8641801 | NCBI WGS metagenome assembly JADGMW01 (sample SAMN16272018, study PRJNA661076) | feces metagenome | isolation source: fecal sample from diarrhoea affected cattle A | host: Bos taurus | place: South Africa: Lokaleng Village, Mahikeng | collected 2019-09
CGTAGAATCTCATCCTGATTGTCGCCAGCGTCTCATCCAGATTGCCGCGCTATAAGCTGAGGCAAGCACAGCATCGTGATGGGCCTCGGCCCGTCACGGGCAATGCCTTAAGCTCATCTTAATTGAATAGGTTAAAATAGAGATACGCGGTCCCGGGGGCGAGGAGCGCGGCCGGGGGCATGTGTTCCTACGGCGATCGGGGTGCCGACTGCGGCACGCCTTCTATTTTCTTGTACACGCGTATTGAGGCCCTGATGAGCAAGGCAAACTCCATCTTCCCAAAGGTTCGAAGCTTCCTCGCCGCGACGGCGATGCTTGGGGTGCTGGGCATGGCTGTACCGGGTGCAGCGCAGGCGAGCACGTCCGATTTCGTTCGTGGGCTCTGGCCCGAGGCGCAGGCCATGGGTGTAAGCCGCCAGGCTTTTGAAGCCTCGTTCGCGTCCTATTCGCCCAGTTCCAAAGTGATGGAGCTGACGCGCAAGCAGCCAGAATTTACCCAGACGGTGCAGCAGTATCTCGACAAGCGCATCACCGCCGCGCAGGCCAGCAAGGGGCAGGCGATGCGCCGGGAATGGGCGCAGACGCTCGCCGCTGCGCAGCAGCGATCGGGTGTGCAGCCGGAAATAGTTCTCGCCATCTGGGGCATGGAGACCAATTTCGGCGGGTTTATGGGGGGCAATAACACCATCCATGCCCTCGCCACTCTCACCCAAAACGGCTACCGGACAGATTTCTTCCGCAAGGAGTTGCTGACTGCCCTGCGCATCGTTTCGGATGGGCATGTAAGCCCTGGCAACATGGTCGGCTCCTGGGCCGGAGCCATGGGGCATACCCAGTTCATGCCGACCAGTTTTGCGCGCTATGCCGTTGATTTCAATGGCGATGGCCGGAAGGACATCTGGAACTCCATTCCTGACGCACTCGGTTCGACAGCGAACTATCTCAACGCCTTTGGCTGGCGTAATGGCGAGACCTGGGGCTATGAGGTCAAGATACCGAACGGCTTTGATTTCGCGACCGCCCGTCAGATGGAAAAGGCGCCACTGAGCCGTTGGCAGCAGATGGGCATCAGCCGTGTCTCCGGTCGCGCCTTCCCCCGCGAGCAGGATATGGCCCGGCTCTATATGCCGGCCGGGGCCAATGGTCCTGCCTTCCTGCTGCTGCCGAACTTCGATGTGATCAAGCGTTACAATAATTCGGACAGCTATGCGCTGGCGGTCGGACACCTCGCGGATCGGATCATCGGCGGCGGTAGTTTTGCAACGCCCTGGCCGAGCGGGGACTATGCGCTGACCAAGGCGCAGCGGGCCGAAGTGCAGAGCCTGCTGGCTCGGGCAGGCTATGACGTCGGCTCTCCCGATGGCGTCATCGGGCCCAAGACCCGTGCGGCGGTGATGGCCTACCAGGCCCGGATCGGCGTGGCGGCGGACGGGCATGTTTCCGGCCTCCTCCTCGAGCGGCTGAAGCGCTGATCACGAAGTCTGAATGTTAATCTTTCATTAACCAGGCTGGCGCACATTCGGGGTGCTTAAGCAGAGGGCAGGCACAGCGACCGCCTGCGGCGCGCCTGCCCTCGCCCAGCTCTCCGTCATAAATTGGCTGGCTTTGCGTTGCACTTCCGTGCCAACGCCTTACCCACTTGAGTCCGCATCTTCATGGTCAGATTTCGCTACGCTTTCGTCGCGCTCGTCACTGCGGTCCTGGCCTTCGCCAGTCCGGCCCATGCGCTGTCGATGATGGACCCCTTCAATATTCCGGGGGCCATGGATGGAGGGACGGCAAAGGTCGGCGACGGGATCGCCTATGCCGACGGATTGCGCCACAAGCTCGACGTCTATGCGCCCGAACAGCGGGGCGCTGCGGCACCGGTCGTCTTCTTCATCTATGGCGGCGGCTGGAACCGGGGTGAACGCTCCGACTATCAGTTCGTGGGACGCGCTCTGGCCGCACGCGGCTTCGTTACGGTGATCGCCGATTATCGGCTGGTGCCGGAGGTGCGCTACCCGTCGTTCCTCGAAGACAATGCCAACGCCTTGCGCTGGGTGCAGGACAATATCGCCAATTATGGTGGCGATCCCAATCGGCTTTTCCTCGCTGGTCATTCGGCCGGCGCCTACAACGCGGTGATGCTGGCGCTCGATCCGTCGTTTCTGCGCGAATATGGCGTGACCATGCCGATCCTCGCCGTTGGGGCGCTGTCGGGACCCTATGACTTCTATCCCTTCGAATATGGTGAAGTGCGTGAGGCCTTTGGGCAGGCGCCGAGCCCGGAAGGGACACAGCCGATCAATCTGATTACCGCCGAGGCGCCGCCAATGTATCTGGCGACCGGCACCAGCGATCCAATCGTGCGCATGCAGAATACCGAGCGCTTTGCCCAGCGCCTGCGGGAGCAGGGAGTCTGGGTGACCACCCAGTTCTATGAGGGGTTTGGTCATATGGAGCCGGTGATTGCCATGGGCGCGCTGTGGCGCTGGCGCATGCCGGTACTCGAGGACATGACCAATTTCTTCCACCAGTTCGGCGCGTTCCCGAGTGGGGTTCCCTATCTGGCGGTCGCGCCTGAAGCGCCCGAAATGCTGCCCGACGCCATCGCGCCGATGGACCAGATCATCACCCAGCTCGACGCCATGTTCCAGAAGATCGAGGAATAGAGCGGGCGCTCAGAATCAGGCACTGTCGGGGGATGGGAGACCATCTTCGCTATAGCGGTGCCGATCCAGAGACACAGCAGCGCGTGCTGATCGGGATCGTGCGCGCGCAGCCGCATCTGATGCGCATCCTTGAGGGGATGCGGACACTGGCGCTGCCGGACGCCTTGCTCGGGTCTGGCGCGATTTACAATACCGTCTGGAATACCCTCACTCATCGTCCGCCGCTTACCGGCATCAAGGACGCCGACGTGGTTTATTTCGACGCGGGGGATCGCTCCTATGAGGCGGAGGACGCGATCATCAGGAAAGCGCAGGTTGAGTTCGCTGCGCTTCCGATCCCGGTCGAGGTGCGGAACCAGGCGCGGGTGCATCTGTGGTTTCCGGAAAAATTCGGTGTGCCCTATCCTGAGCTTAGCTGCAGCGCCGACATGATGCTGAACTTTGCTTCCAAGACCCATGCCGTTGCCGTGCGCCTCGAAGATGACGGTGCAATTTCGGTACACGCCCCCTTTGGCCTGGACGACATTTTTTGCTTTCGGGTCACGCCCAACACCCGGCTCGACAATGCGAGAACTCATGCTGAAAAGGCGGCGCGGGCCAAGCGTGTCTGGCCGGAATTGACCGTTATCGACTGGCCCAAGGCGGGCGCTGTCTAGGGGCCGACAGGCTCGATCGTGACCGATGCGGCGGAACGCCGGTTGGGTCCGTGATAGACCGCCTCGATATTGTTTCCGTCCGGGTCGATGACGAAAGCCGCATAATAGCCGGGGTGATAGGAGCGTTCGCCAGGCGCGCCGTTGTCGACCCCGCCGGCCGCAAGTGCCGCGCGATGAAAGGCGGCTACGGTCTCGGGATCTGCAGCCTGAAACGCCAGATGGACATGGGTGGACTGGCTCGCTCCGTCAGCAGTGTCGACGAAGAGCTCATCGACCTGAAACCAACTGCCGCCCGAGGCGGTTATCGGGACGCTGAGAACAGACAGTATGGCGTCATAAAACGCCCGCGTTTTCGCGAAATCGCGCGCTCTTAAATGCACATGGTCAATCAGACGCCCGGTGTGGAACATGCCCGGTTCCTCGTGGTGGTTTCACCCTCACAAAAGAAAACGCCCGGCTGGTGCCGGGCGTTGCAATCATTCAGCTTCGTCAGCCGAGGCCGCGTTGAGCTGGCCGTATTTTTCAGGCCCGATCTTGTCGAGCAATTCAAGCTGGGTCTCGAGGAAGTCGATGTGGCCTTCCTCATCGGTCAGCAGGGCTTCGAACAGGTTCTTGGAGACATAGTCCCCAAGCTGTTCGCACAATTCGCGGCTGGCCTTATAGGCGGCGCGAGCTTCGTATTCACCCGCGAGGTCAGCCTCGAGCACTTCCTTGATGTTCTGGCCGATGCGCAGCGGCGCGACGCGCTGCAGATTGGGATGGCCTTCCAGGAAGATGATGCGCTCGATCAGGCGATCGGCATGATGCATCTCTTCGATGGATTCAGCGCGCTCCTTGGCGGCAAGCTTCTTGTAGCCCCAGTCGTCCAGCAGGCGAAAGTGCACCCAATACTGGTTGACGGCGCCGAGTTCTAGAAAGAGCGCTTCGTTAAGCCGCTCGATGACCTGTGCTTCGCCTTTCACGTCGTACTCCACTGCGTTGCTGCTTTAGCTTTTCCAACCCGGTCTGGAAGGTGACAATGTCACCAGGCGGATGAGCGTGCTGGGCGTGATAAGTCTCGGTGACGCGGACGATAATGTCCACCAAATTTGGTACGCAGCCCGCGCATTTCGCGCGTCGGTTGAGTTCGCTATAGACTTTGGCGGGCACCACGAGCTGCCAGGGATCAGCCTTGAGCAAATCGAGAACAATGTCCTCGATCTCTTTCGACGTAATCATGTTGCATTGGCAGACGAGCATGGCGTGGCCCGGAGGAGGTCGTATCAACGGCCGCAATAAACGGATTTCATAGGTGATTGTCAACGTCATAAATTGTCGCGCGCAGGACGTGATCGGCATCGGCTGGGGGCTTTCCCTTCCGAGCCAGACTGGCAATAGTGACGTAATGATCTTGGAGAAGAGGCGTGAGGAAGATGTCGCAGTCGCTGAAAGCCACGATGGGGTTAGTGAGCCTTCTGGTCTCGCCCGTGCTGATGCCGCTGGCGGCGCAGGCCGGGCCCGCCGCCGACGCCTGTGCTGCCGAGGCGGCGAGCCAGTATGAGATCGGCTACGAAGACATCGGACGGGATAGCTGGGCGATAGAGCCCACGAGGGCGATCGCGGCCTGCACGCGGGCTCTCAAGAGTGAACCGGGCTCGATCGAGGTCAAAGGCTGGCTGGGACGGGCTCATTTTTCCGCCGGCGATACGGCCAGCGCGCTTCCGCTGCTTGAGGAGGCGGCCGCAGGTGGACACGTGGTTGCGCTCGCCATTCTGGGGGACATGCTGATCACCGGCGATGGTGTCGACGTCGATATGGAACGGGGCGCGGAACTGCTGATGGAGGGGGCAGAAGCCGGCTATGCGCTTGCCCAGAACAGCCTTGGCCTCTCCTACGACTTCGGTGAGGGCGTTGAGCAGGACTATGATGAGGCGGCCCGATGGTACAGGGCCGCCGCTGAGCAGGGCATGGCGAAGGCGCAATCCAATCTTGGGCTGATGTATCAGGAAGGCCTTGGCGCGCCGCAGGATTATACGGCAGCCGCGGCCTGGTTCGAGAAGGCGGCTGCGCAGGGGGATGCCTCCGGCCAGGTCAATCTCGGCAAGGTGCTCCAGGACGGGCTCGGGCATCCGGTCGATATGGACCGCGCCGCTGATCTTTACGCCGCCGCTGCCGAGCAGGGCGACATGTATGGCCAGAACAATTTAGGCTTTCTGCTCGAAAATGGGCTCGGGGTGGATGCGGACCTCGTGGAAGCTGCGGCCTATTATGAGAAGGCTGCCGGTCAGGGCATGGCGCTGGCCAAGCATAATTTGGCGCTGCTCTATGAAGACGGGCGCGGCGTGAAGCAGGATTACAAACGCGGGCTCGAACTTTATCGCGAGGCCGCGGAAGGCGGAGAAATGCGTGCCGCCGTCAATCTGGGGCTCCTCTATCTTGACGGCAACGGCACCGATGTCGATTACGAAGAGGCGCTGAAATGGACCAAGCTGGCGGCGGACGCCGGCCAGCCGATCGGCCTCAACAATATGGGGCACATCTATGAAAATGGTTTCGGAGTGGACGTCGATCTTGCGCTGGCCCGCCAGTATTACCAGCTCGCGTCCAACCAGGGCTATGAGCTCGCAGTCGACAATCTCACCCGGCTGACTGGCGGCAAGACCAAGACGAAATAACCGCCGGACCCTAGGACGGCATGTCGCCGCGATGTCGGGCGGCCAGCACCGCGGCGGAGGCTGCGGTGCGATGGGCTGTGGAGAAGAACTCGCGATGGGCAAGGATGACTATGGTGGCGATGCAGGCCAGTACGCCGAGCCATTCCGACACGAACCACGCCACCGATGCGGCCGCGAAATAATAGGCGCGGATGCCGCTGTTGAAGTTTTTGGCGCCAAGGGCGTTCATGCGCGTGATGGCGTCTATCTCGGCGTCAGACGTCACGCGGTCGTGGTCGAGTGCGCCGAGCATGATGCAGTAGTGGTTGAACTGCCGCAGGGAGAGCGTGAAGGCGAAAAAGGCCAGCACGAACATGGCCAGCATAACGATGAGATGGATCTGTACTTCGCTGACGGTGATCGGATGGGCTGAGGGCAGAGATTTCAGTGCGTCCATCAGAGCCGGGATCTGACCGAAAAGCGCAAAAACGGCCAGAACCAGCAGAACCGAGGTTGAGGCGAGAAAACTCACCGAGTTCATGATGTTGCCGGAGAGGATAGCGTCGAACGGGGTTTCCCGTCGCGCCGCATTGTGCACCCAACGTCGGCGCTGAGTATTCATGATGGTCGAGAGCGAGGCGTACCGTTTTTCGATCTGCGGCACGATCAGATTGTAGGCGAAATAGGCCAGCAGCGGAAAAATGGAAGTGAAAAACGTTGTCACATCAGGCCTCGGCAGCATGTTCGCTGCCCTGTTTATAGCGCAGTTTTATCGGTGCGGGATGGCCCGCACCGATTTACACCGATGCTTCAGATCGGGCGGGGATAGCGACGGTTAATGGCGTCGATCTCTGCCAGTACCTCGGCGGTGAGGGTGAGTTCCCTTGCCGCCAGGATGTGGTCGAGCTGTTCGATGCTGGTGGCGCCGATAATGGTCGAGGTCATGAACGGTCGGCTGCGGCAGAAGGCGATAGACATCTGCACGGGGTCGAGCCCGTGGCGGGCGGCGAGAGCATGGTATTCCTTGGCGGCGCGCTCGGAATGTTCGTTCAGGCGCCAGAAGCCCTTCTGATAGTCCTTGCGGCTGCCCTTGGGCATGGCGCCGTCGAAATATTTCCCCGTCAGCAGCCCCGCGGCGAGTGGCGAATAGGCGAGCAGCCCCACATCCTCGTGGTGGCTGACCTCAGCCATGTCGAGATCGAACTGACGGCGCAGCAGGCTATATTCATTCTGGATCGAGGCGAGGCGCGGATAGCCCTTGGCTTCGGCGATGGCGAGATATTGCATCACGCCCCAGCTCGTCTCGTTCGACACGCCGATGTGGCGGATTTTGCCCTGGGCTACGAGGTCGCCCAAAGCCTCGAGCATATCTTCCAAATTGGCGAGAACGTCGGACGTATCCTGCTTGTGCGGCTGATAGGTCCAGGAGCCGTCGAAATTATAGCTGCCGCGGCTCGCCCAATGGATCTGGTAGAGATCGATATAGTCGGTCTTGAGACGCTTCAGGCTCGCCTCGACCGCCTCGCGAATGGACGGACCGTCAGCGCGATGGCCATTGCGCAGATGGGGGCTGCCGCCGCCGCCGATCTTGGAGGCGAGGATCCAGCTGTCGCGGTCGCCGTTGGCTTGGAACCAGTTGCCGATGATCTCCTCGGTCCAGCCGCTCGTCTCTACGCTGCCCGGAACGGCGTAGAGTTCGGCCGTGTCCATGAAGTTGATGCCGATATCCCGTGCGCGGGCGATCTGAGCGTGTCCTTCTGCCTCGGTGTTCTGGCTGCCCCAGGTCATTGTGCCAAGGCAGATATCGGTCACCTTGAGATCGGTTCGGCCAAGCGTCTTCAGGTCCATCGTGGATCGGCTCTTTTGCGGTTGATCAGGAAGGCGAATGCTAGTCTGCGCCGGGCGTTAGGCGGAAGGGCGGATTGGCCCGGGTGTGTCCATTTTCCGGGCGATGGAAAGTTATCCACACCCCGGGCCCGCCATTCTCCCGGTTTCCGGGGGTTTGACGAGCCAATCTCAAAAAAGCGTGCGTCATTGCGAGATAGGGGTTGAGCTTGGCCGAAGCACCCCCTATATACCCCTCACACCGGCCGAAACGCTGGTGAGTGACGCGGGGTGGAGCAGCCCGGTAGCTCGTCAGGCTCATAACCTGAAGGCCGCAGGTTCAAATCCTGCCCCCGCAACCAAAAAAAACCCGCCTGGTCCCAGACCCGGCGGGTTTTTCCTTTTTAGGGCCTTTTCCAAGGTGCCCTCGGCGTCGTTCCCTAGCATCTTGCCACTTCAGCCGATCTCACATGCGACGCTCTGCTTGACGGGAACGATGGGGCAGGAAACAACGGCACCAGCAGTTCGTCCTCCTGCGCTGCATGTCGATACAAAGTGAGTGCCGATGATACTCCCCCGATCGCCCTCCAGCGGCCTTGAGGCCGTTATTGGCCAGGGCGCAAGGCGCAAGTCCCATCACTACAGCGAATTGTTGACCTCGGCCCTGCCGGGAATGCTGAGCGCCTCGCTTTGTGCGGTCGTTATCTATGTCCTGGTGATGATGGCTGCCGGTCGGACGGACTGGAACAATATTCTCATCGTTGCGGCCGTGCTCGGGGTCATTCCCGTCATTGCGGTCAGCCTGCTGGTGGTGGCAGGGCGGCGCAGCCATCCGTTCTCGCTGGCGCTGGCGGTGACGATCTTTGCAACATGTCTGTCGATCTCAATCATTGCCGCTACGCGTATTCCGGTGAGTTTCCTCGGCATCGGGCTGAGCCTGCCGACGACGCTTCTCGGTGTGACGGTTGCTAACCTCGCTATGGCGCGCTCCCTGACGCGCCGCGTCGGCCTGCTCGATTTTCCGGATGCGCCCGATATTGCCAGGCGGCTCGATGGCAAGGTGCCGATCGTCACGCCGGACACAATCGGGCCCGGGATCCGGCGGATCCTGATCGACCCGCAGTTTCACCATGGTGGCACCTGGGGTCCTGTGCTGACGCGGCTATATCTGGGGGGCTTCGAGATCGAATCCTGGCCGTCCTATCTCGAGGGGTATTCGGGGCGTGTCGACATTGACAGCTTCGATCTTGCGGACGTCGCCTATAGCCCAAGCCAGATCCTTTACTATCGTGCGAAGCGCCTCATCGATATCGTCGGTGTCCTGGTGCTGGCAGTGCCGGCCCTCATCCTTGGCGGTCTGCTCTGGCTTTATATCCGCATCGTCGATGGCGGGCCTTCGCTCTTCATCCAGCCACGACGCGGCTATGGCGGCGAGGAGTTCCGGCTCTATAAGTTCCGCACCATGGTCAAGAACGCCGACGGTGCGTCGACGGCGCAGAACGACGCGCGCGTACTGCCCGGCTGCCATATCGTGCGCCAGCTGCGCATCGATGAACTGCCGCAGCTCATCAATATCCTCAAGGGCGAGATGAGCTTTATCGGGCCGCGCCCAGTCTCGGTGCCGATCGCCGAGGCGCTTGAGGCCCGTATTCCTCAATATGAGAACCGATCCATTCTGCTGCCGGGGCTGACCGGCTGGGCCCAGGTGTCCCACGGCTATGCCGAGACCGAGGATGAGGAGATCACCAAGCTCTCCTATGACCTCTTCTATCTCAAGCATGTCTCTTTCGACCTCGATGTGATCATCGCGGTGCGTACGGTGCGGACACTGCTGATGCGCAGTGGCGCGCGGTAACATCGTTCGCCGCTTTTGTTGTCACTGACCAACAAGATGCTGGACAGCTCTTCGCGCTATTGATCTTCTAGAACCGCCAACAGACCGCTGAGGGGGATGTGTTGGCGGACGGCGCTTGAACTGCGCCTTTTGGGAGGAAAAATGAAAAGACGCGATTTTTTTAAGCAGGCTTCCGTGGCGACCATCGGCGCTGCTGCAGCGACCACGCTGGCGGCTCCGGCCATTGCACAGGGCAATATCACCTGGCGCATGGTGACCACCTGGCCCAAAAACTTCCCCGGTCTGGGCGTCGGCGCCCAGAACCTTGCCGACCGCATCACCAAGGCCAGCGGTGGTCGCCTGACTGTGCAGGTTTTCTCCGCCGGTGAAATGGTGCCCGGCCTGCAGGCGCTTGATGCTGTCATTGATGGCTCCGCCGAGATCAGTCACGGCACACCCTACTACTGGCAGAACAAGAGCCAGGCGCTGTCTTTCTTTACCGGCGTGCCCTTTGGCATGACTAATCGCGAACTCACCGCCTGGGTGCGCTATCTGGGCGGCCAGGAAATCTGGGACAAGGTCTATGACCAGTTTGGCCTGCAGGGTTTCCTCTCTGGCGATACGGGCACCCAGGCCGGTGGCTGGTTCCGTAATGAACTGACCGGCGTTGCTGACCTGCAGGGCCTGCGATTCCGTACCCCGGGCCTCGGCGGCCAGGTGTGGGCCAAGCTCGGCGCTTCGGTGACCAATCTTGCCGCCGGCGAGATCTTTGCCGCGCTGCAGTCCGGCACCCTCGATGCCGCAGAGTTCGTCGGTCCCTATAACGACCTTGCACTCGGCTTCTACCAGATTGCCAAGAACTACTACTTCCCGAGCTTCGTCGAGCCTGGCCTGGCGACGGAAATCGCCGTCGACAAGGCCAAGTTTCAGGCCCTCCCAGAGGACCTGCAGGAGATCGTCAAGGCCTGCACCCAGGCAGCTTATGACGACGTGTCTTCCGACATGTATGCCAATGATCCGCGCGCCCTCAACGCCCTCGTCGCCGAGCACGGCGTGCAGGTCAAGCGCTTCCCCGAGGACATCATCGAAGCTGGCGCCAAGGCTTCCATGGAGCTGATGTCCGAAATTCGTGAAGGCGGCGACGCCCTTACCAAGGAAACGGCCGAAAGCTTCGTTGCGGCCTTCAACCTTCTGCGCCAGCGCACGGAAGGCACCGATATGCCTTATCTGGCTGCTCGCGAGAGATACATCAAGTTTGAATAGAAGATCTGCGAGGGTCCTGCTGGGACTATTCTCGCGCTCAGGTCAAACGAAGCCCCGCCGTCCGGAACGGTGGGGCTTTATTTTTGTCGGTCAGAAAATCAATCAAAAATTCAAGGTGCCCCTTCTAGTCTCGATGTTCCACAGCGAGGCCGCTGGTCGTATTATGAAAAATGCCGAAGATATTCCCGCCGAAATTCTGAACGCTCTCCCTTTCGAGCATGTTCGCCATATCACCCATCGCGATGTCCATTACCTCCAGCAATGGCAGGGATTCCCAGTATCTGCGTGTCAATGCGGCCTATCTTCGATTGGTTGGTCGGCAATGGTCAGAGTTGCAGGGCGTCAAAGTGGCGGACAGTGCCGTGCGGGAAGATGCGGCAAGAACACGGCGCCACCAGCGTCTTGCCGAAGAGGGCGGATATGTTGGCGAATATGTCGAAATCCAGCGCTCAGACGGGAGCATTGTGCCCACCCTGATCTCGGCACAGCGCAGCATTATCGACGACGTGCAGTACGACGTGGAGATCATCGTCGACATCTCAAGTCGGATCTCCGAGCAACGCGCACATGAGAAGGTCTTAAGCGAACTCGCGCGTACAGATGTGATGTCAGGGCTGCCCAACCGAAGGGCTTTTGACGAGCGACTGGCGACGCTGGTTGAGAAAGCGACGGCAGACCGGCAACCCGTGTTGGCGCTGGTGGACCTTGATGGCTTCAAGGCGATCAATGATACCCATGGGCATGCAGCCGGCGACGCCGTCGTGCAGCTGGTGGCGGAGCGCCTGGTTCAAACATTGCGGGAGGGCGATTTCGTCGCCCGGATTGGCGGAGACGAGTTTGCCATACTCTTTGCTCCGGCCCCTCGTGCGATCCCTGATGAGCGGCTCAGCCAGATCATCGCTGTGGTCGGTGCGCCAATGCTTATTGGCACTCAGAGCTTGTCAGTCGGGCTGTCGATCGGCGTCGCCCAGCTGGGCGACGGAGAGGATGCCCAGCGCCTGTTCCGTCGGGCTGACAGCGCCATGTACGAAATGAAAAGGCAGCGGAATTCGCGCATGACGTAGCGCTGTCCGTCTTCCGCCGCTTCCTGCCCCCCACCGTCGAGGACGATGGGGGGAGGTGCAGGTCGCTGATCTCAATAGATCAGGGACGGGAGCCAGGTGATCAGCTGCGGGAAGGTGAACAGCAGGGCCAGGCCGATCAATTGCAGGATCACGAAGGGGATGACGCCCCTGTAGATCATGCCGGTGGTGACGCTGGCTGGGGCCACGCCACGCAAGTAGAAGAGCGCGAAGCCAAAGGGTGGCGTCAGGAAGCTCGTCTGCAGGTTCACGCCCACGGCCACCCCCAGCCAGATCGGATCGACGCCTAGCGCCAGCAGCACCGGCGCGGTGATCGGGATCACGATGAAGATGATCTCGAAGGTGTCGAGGATAAAGCCCAGAAGGAACATGATGAGCATGACGATGATGGTGGCGCCAATGGCTCCGCCCGGCATGTTCGAGAGGAATTCGTGGACCAGATTGTCGCCGCCCATCATGCGGAAGACGATCGAGAACACCGCAGCACCAAAGAGGATGATGAACACCATCGAGGTGATCGACGCGGTGGAAATGACGGTCTGCCGCAGAATGCCAAAATTGAGCTGGCGGTTGAAGGCGGCGAGGATCAAGGCGCCGACCGAGCCGACGGAAGCCGCTTCGGTTGGGGTGGCGACCCCTGCCAGGATCGAGCCAAGCACGGCGACGATGAGCAGCAGCGGTGGCGCGAGGGCAAAGAGTACTTCGCGGGCCAGCTCCTTCTTTTCGGCCTCGGGGACCGGGGTGGCCGGGCAGGATTTTGGGTCGGTGATGGCCTTGATGGCCACCCAGGACGAGTAGAGCGCCACCAGCAGCAGGCCAGGGATGATGGCGCCGGCAAAGAGGGCCCCGACCGACACCGGTTCAGGCGCGAAATTACCCTGGCTCATCTGCACCTGTGCGTTGATGCCAGAGAGCATGTCCCCCATGAAAATGAGGACCGTCGAGGGCGGAATGATCTGCCCCAGCGTACCGGAGGCGCAGATGACGCCGGTGGCAAGTTTAGGGTCATAGCCCGAGCGCAGCATCGCGGGCAGGGAGATAAGGCCCATGGTCACCACTGTAGCGCCGACGACGCCCGTCGAGGCGGCGAGGAGCGCCCCCACGATGATGACCGAAAAGCCCAGGCCGCCGCGAACATTGCCGAACAGCTTGCCCATGGTCACAAGCAGGCGCTCGGCGATGCCGGAGCGTTCGAGCACCACGCCCATGAAGATAAAGAGCGGCACGGCGACCAGCACTTCATTGGTCATGAGGCCGATATAGCGCCCGACCAGGGACCCGTAGTTGGAGGGGTCGTAGACGCCCAGCCACCACCCCACGAGGCCGAAGATCAGCGCCGTGCCGGCCAGGGAGAAAGCGACCGGAAAGCCGAGCATGAGCACGCCGATAATGGCGAAGAACATCAGGCCCGAGAGAATTTCACCAAGCAGAACAGGATCCATCAACCGTGTCCCTTCTCGGACTCATAGCGCAGGGAGACAGGCAGGAGATCTTCTTTGCCAGCCAGGACGAGGATGGACCTTGCGGCCATCGCGATGCCCTGCAGCGCGACGAGCACGGCGAACACCAGGATGAAGGACTTGAGGATGAAAAGGCCGGGCATGCCGCCGATATTGGAGGATGCCTCGTAAAAGCCCCAGGATCGCCGAACGGCCGGCAGGGCATAGACCCAGACGATGATCATGAAGGGAATGAGAAAGAGGAGAACGCCCACGAGGTCCGAGATGGCCTTGCGGCGGATCGAGGCGGGCCGATAGAAAATATCGACGCGCACATGATCCTGGCGGAGCAGGGCAAAGCCAGCCACGCCGGTAAACATGGCGCCGGACAGCCAGACATAGAGATCCTGCATCCACAGCACGGACACGTGGAAAAAGTAACGCTGCACAACCACGGTGAAGCACACAAGAACGCAAGCCAGCGCCAACCAACTCAAGACTTGACCCACAAGCCAGTTGATGGCGCTGATGCCCCTGACAAGCACAGCTAGACCCTGCAAGACGGTTTCCTCCCCTGATAGTCTCTGGGCACGTCTCTCCCCAAGCGTGCCGGACAATTGAGAGAGCATTATCTGTTTGTTCGGTCAATTGCTTGGATAGCAATGGGCTGGTCAAAAACCCGGCGAAAATGCTATTGCAGCCCCCGCAGGAAGAGGAGCGAACCATGTTTGTTGTCGGTGGCGAAAGCCTGATTGATCTGGTTCCGGTCTCTTCGGCTCCGGATGCAGAGCGCGTGGCGCTGCCGGGCGGCTCCCCCTATAATTGCGCTATTGCCCTGTCCAAGCTGGGTAATGAGACGGGCTTCCTTTGCCCGATCAGCACGGACGAATTTGGCGATCTGCTGCTTGGGCCCTTGGCAGCGGCCGGTGTCGAGGTGCTGTTGACCGAGCGCGTGGATGCGCCAACGACCAAGGCTATTGTCAGTTTTAACGACAAGATGCAGGCCAGCTATGTGTTCGAACGTGGCGCTGATCATGCATTTTCGGAGGCCGGTCTCTTGGCGGCGTTGCCGAGTGCCGTCACGCTCTACCAGATTGGCGGGTTTGCGCCGATCCTGGCCGAGGATGCGGCCATCTGGATGCAGGTCGTAGAGGCTGCGCGCGCACGGGGCGCAGTCATTTCCTTCGACATCAACGTCCGCGACAAGCTGGTGGAAGATGAGGCAGGCTATCGGCGCCGCCTCGACGGTTTCCTCGATGCCGCCCACCTTATCAAACTCTCCGAGGAAGATCATGCCTGGCTGGCGCCGGACATGACCATCGAAGATTTCGCTGCCGCGCTGCTCAATCGTCCGCATTGCGAACTGGTCGTGGTGACGCTGGGCGAGCACGGCTCCCGCGCCTTTTCGAAGTCGGCACAGGCACATGCGGGCATTTTCGCGCCGCCGGTATTTGGTGACACGGTCGGGGCCGGTGACAGCCTGATGGCGGGCATTCTGACCAAGCTGGATGAAGTCGGCGCGCTTGAGGCTGGTGCCATGGTCGGGCTCGACACGACGGCGCTGGAAGACATCCTCAAGTTCGGCGCGGTGGTGGCCGGCCTCAACTGCGCGCAAAAGGGCTGCAACCCGCCCAGCCGCGCCGAGGTCGAAGCCGTACTGGCCGGCTGACCCTAGCGCAGGCGGTCAAAGAATTGCGCGCGGTGCCAGTCGAGCGCCGCGCGATCGAGGCGCTCGATCATCCGGGGAGGCATCACCAGCATACCGGTGGGGCTGGCCGTTTCCATTCCATCCCGCCCGACGGCGTGGGCGTTGATGAGCAACTGGAACTGCGGGCCGATGCTCCAGTTGAATTTACGGAATTCAGCGCCAGCCGCCTCGTCCAACAGGATGAAACTGCTGATGTGCCAAGTGCCGCCTTGTTCCAGGGGGCGGATGATCACCGCCTCGAGGTTTCCCGAGCGGACTCCTGAAAAGCTGCAGATGTCCTCTTGCTCGCGACGCAATTGCCGAAGGAACTGCGAGTCCACCAAGGTCATGTCGTAAGCGGCGGCGCCTTCCTCAACGTCCATAGGATACGCGATCTGGGCGAGGATTTTTCGATAGGTCTCGTCGGCGATCTCGAACATGGCAGTGGGGCCTGCAGGGCCCTGGCGGAGGGGAATAGGTGCGGGGATGGGCGCCAGATTGGTGATGATGGCGGTGGTTGCGCCGGTGCGATCCGAGGAGAAGCCCGCAAGTTTGCCGAGGGCAACATAGGCGGGCGTTGCGCCAGCGCCAGTCTGCGCGACGAGGATGTCTCCTCCGATGCGGCTGCTGTAGCGCAGTTCGTCCGACAGCGCACAGGCGAGGCTCAGTTCAGCACCGCGAAGGTCTTCTGGGTCCAGAACCGTGCAAATGACCAACGTCGACATCGGGGCCCCCTCCAGAGCCCCTTAGGGTAACTACCCACAGCCATCAGGAAAAGCCCGTAGTATCTGCTCCGTTAACTCAGCCCGCGGCGGCTCTGATCGCCAGCGCCTCGGTAAGCGTCATCTCAGTATGATGCTCCCACTCCACGCGTGCCTCCGGGAAATCCTTGCGGAAATGCCCGCCGCGGCTTTCCTCGCGTTTCAGCGCGCCGGCGGCAACCAGCGTCGCCGACGTTGTCATGTTGAGATAGGCGGTGGTGACCTGTTCTGCGGTGGCCTCCAGGTGGGCGATTTCCCGCAGCGCTTTCTTGAGGCCCTCGGCATCGCGCTCGACGCCAACGAGATCGGTCATGATGCGCCGCAAATCCTGTACGGCGACCGTGTTGCGCAGGACATCCTCGGCACGGTTGCCTTCTTCCTCGATCCACTCGATGCCCTTGAAAGGCGCCATCTCATAGGCGGCTTCGAGCCCGCCAATGTCGTCGGCGATGCGGGCGCCATAGACCACGGCTTCCAGCAGCGAGTTTGAGGCAAGGCGGTTGGCGCCGTGGAGGCCGGTGCAGCTGGCTTCGCCGCAAGCCCACAGGCCGGGCAGGAAGCTGCGGCCGCGCTCGTCCACCTTGACGCCGCCCATGTGGAAGTGCGCAGCCGGGGTCACCGGAATGGCCTGGGTGACGGGATCAATGCCGGCGTCGAGGCAATATTTCGAGACGGTCGGAAAGCGGGTGAGGATTTCCGCGCCAAGCACACTGCGGGTGTCGAGGAAGACTTTTCGGCCAGACTGGATCTGCCGGAAGTTGGCGCGAGCCACGATATCGCGGGGTGCGAGCTCGGCGTCCGGGTGGATGGCGGGCATGAAGCGCTCGCCCAGATCGTTGACGAGGATTGCGCCCTCGCCGCGGAGCGCCTCGGTTGCCAGTGGCGCCGGATCGATAGGCGCGAGGATGGCGGTGGGGTGGAACTGGACGAATTCGGGATCGGCGATGATGGCGCCCGCCCGTGCCGCCATGCCCATGGCGTGGCCGCGCACGCCGGGTGGATTGGTGGTGACGGCATAAAGCCCTCCCAGCCCTCCGGCAGCCAAAACCGTGGCGCGGGCGCGAATATAGATGGGCTCGGAATAGCGATCGCCGAGACGCCGGCCATAGACGCCGACAATGCGGCCATTCTCGCGGGCAAGGCTGAGGGCAGTGATGCCCTCCACCACGCGAATGCTGGGCGTCTTGCGGACCTGGGCGATGATGGCCTGCATAATGGCCCAGCCGGCGCGGTCGCCCTCGACCTTGACTATTCGGTTGGCTGAGTGCGCGGCTTCCCGCCCCAGCGCGAAATTTCCGAAATCGTCGCGATCAAAGGGCGTGCCCCAGCGGGCCAGATCTTCGATGCGGGAGACGGCTTCTGCGGTGACGCTCTCGGCTATGCCGTGATCGACAATGCCAGCGCCGGCCATCTCGGTGTCCTGAGCATGGGCATGGGCGCTGTCGCCATCACCGATTGCCGCCGCGACCCCGCCCTGCGCCCAGGCGGACGAGGCACCGCTGCCCAGTGGTTTGGGAGACAGCACTGTCACTGGACGGGGCGACAGTTTGAGCGCGGTGAACAGACCCGCAAGGCCTGCGCCGATGATCAATGTGCCGTCGGCGTAGAGCGTGTTGTCGAAGGTCGTCATCGTGCGATCTCTCCCGGGATTGGTTTTCGATAGGCCCGGGCGCAGGCGACCGCAAGCATCGGCGCAAAGAAAAACACCCTCCCGGCGGGGAGGGTGTCTGACAGCTGGATGGGGTCAGGCCGTGTAGGCCTTAACGTTCTGGGTCTGCTCGCCGAGCCCGTCGATGCCCAGACGCATGACATTGCCTGGCTTGAGCCAGATCGGCTCGGGCTTGATGCCCATGCCAACGCCCGGAGGGGTTCCGGTGGAGATGATGTCGCCCGGCTGCAGGCTCATGAACTGGCTGACATAGGAGACGAGGTGCGCAACGCCAAAGACCATGGTCTTGGTCGAACCGGTCTGGAAGCGCTTGCCATCCACGTCCAGCCACATGCCAAGATTCTGCACGTCCGCAATCTCGTCCTTGGTCACGAGCCAGGGGCCGATGGGACCAAAGGTGTCATTGCCCTTGCCCTTGTCCCAGGTGCCGCCACGCTCGAGCTGGAATTCCCGTTCGGAGACGTCGTTGACGAGGCAATAACCGGCAACGTGGTCGAGGGCGTCGGCCTCGTCGACATAGCGGGCCTCCTTGCCGATGACGACGCCAAGTTCGACTTCCCAGTCGGGCTTGGTCGAGTTCTTGGGAATGATGACATCGTCATTGGGGCCGATGATGGCGCTGGTCGCCTTCATGAAGATGATTGGCTCCTTGGGGATCGGCATGCCGCTTTCGGCGGCGTGGTCGGCATAGTTGAGGCCGATGCAGATGAACTTGCCGACGCTGCCGACGCAGGGGCCGATACGCTGACCATCGTCCAGCTTGGGCAGCGTGTCGATGTCGGTCGCCGCGATCTTCGCAAGCCCTGCCGGTGTCAGCACCTCGCCGGCGATATCGCTGACGACGCCCGTCAGGTCGCGGACCGTGCCGTCCTTAGCGAGAATGGCGGGCTTTTCGGCGCCCTTGGCTCCGACGCGAAGAAGTTTCATTGCGGGGTCTCCCTTTATCGTTCCGAGCACATAACGGCTAACATGTTAGTCTGTCGAGGCCGACCTTGTGCCAATGCGTTCGCCTCGGCTCAGTCTGCTGGCCGGATTATGCCCTTCTTGAGAATGATATTTCCATAGAGCCGTGTTTCGCCTGTCTGAACAATTGCGGCACAGGAGCGGGTTTTTTCATAAAACGCGAAGCGCTCGAGCCGGGAGAAACTCTGCCCGGGTTCGTGGCGGGTGATGATCTCTTCGAAGAGGGCATAGATGGGCTCGCGCCGGTCCGGCTCACCCACCACGGCCATGCCGAATGCGGCGACATCGACGAACTCATCGAGGGGCATCACGGTCAGGACGGCGTTGAGCACCTCGGTGGCGGAGATGCCATCGAGCCGCATCACCTCGGGCCCAAGATATTCAGCCGGGAAATTGGCGTCGACGATGGCGATCTCGTCGCCGTGGCCCATGGCGCGCAGGGCATAGAGCAGGTCAGGGCCGAGCAGGGCCGGTATGTTCTTGAGCATCAGTTTTTCTCCTCCTCATAATTGTCCAGCCCCAAGGCGCAGCTTCTGTTCTGCCCCGTCCCCGGCGCGTTCTCAAAGCTGCATCTTGAGGTTGCGGGAACACCGCAGACCCTGTCGAGGTCAACAAAGCCGACGCATTTGCCATTGGGACCGCGATAACCCGGGCCGCCCTTGCAGCCACAGCCGGTACAGGCGGGCCGATCTGGACAATTGGCCCACGCAGGCGCGGTGGATCCAGCGCTGCCAAACACCAACATCAGGGCCACGATGGTGATGCGAGCGGCTGCGATAAGTCTCACGCGCCTGCCCCGATCAGCCGAAGGGGAAATCGTCGCTGTCGACGGCGAGATCCGTACCGTCGGCGAAAAGGTGCGGCTGGGTGCGGGCGAAGGCGAAAAGTTCGACCATCACCGCGTCGATATGGGCCCGGATCGCGGCGATGGCCTGCGCTGCATCGGCGGCCAGAATGCCGTCGAAAATGGCCTGATGTTCGGCAATGGTCAGCGCCAGGCGCCGTGGGGTAATGATGAGGCGGCGCGCACGGTCAAGATTGGCCCGCGCCTTGTCGATAATGGACTTCACCTTTGTCAGCCGCATGGTGCGGAAGATGATGTCGTGGAAGTCCACGTCGATCTGGTGGAAGGTTTCCGCATCGTCGATCGAGGCCGCTGCGCGCTGGGCCGCCATATTGGCGTGGAGCGCCGCGATGACGTCCTCGTCATGCTTGCCGATGAGGACGCGCAGGGCCTCGCTCTCGAGCCCCTTGCGGATGAGCATATACTCGCGGACGTCGGCGATCTTGACCAGCGATACGGTAGAGCCGCGCTGGGGCGCGATATCGACGAGACCTTCGTCAGCCAGTCGGGCCAGCGCCTCGCTTACGGGGAAGCGGGAAACGCCCAATTGCTTGCACAGGGCAGATTTATCGAGCCCGATCCCGGGGGGCAGGGCGAGGGTGACGATGGCCTGTCGCAGGGTGTTGGTGACGTCGACAGTAACGCTGCCGCGGGCAAAGCTGCCCGCATCGGGCAGAAAATCATAGGGACCGGCTTCCGTTTTCATGCTAACATGTTAGTTAGTGCCGTGTTGCTTGACAATGTTGGGCGTCCTCGATTGCGGAAGTAATCTGGGGGGAATGCCGGCGAGGTAAAGCAGAGCCTCCAGCCCCGAGAGCCCGTCTGATGACTGACACCATGATCCGCCCGCAGGGCAAGACCCTCACCCTCAACCCGTCCGACAATATCGCCGTGGCCTTGGCCAATCTCGAGCCGGGTGCAGAGACGCCCCAGGGCGTGTCCGTCCTGCGCCGCGTACCGAGGGGCCACAAGTTCGCCACCCGCGTCATTCCCGCCGGCGAGGCGGTGCTGAAATTCGGGCAGATCATCGGCTTTGCCAAGGAAACCATTCCACCCGGCGACTGGGTGCATGAGCACAATTGCGGCATGGGCGGCGCGGACGGCACGCTGGTGCACGACTATGCCTTCTCCGAGGGCGCCATCCCGGTCGATTTCATTCCCGCGCCGCAGCGCGCGACCTTCCAGGGGTACAAGCGCGCCAATGGTTCGGTGGGCACGCGCAATTACATCGGCATTCTGACTTCGGTGAATTGCTCGGCAACGGTGGCCAAGTTCGTGGCCGAGGCGATCAATCGTTCCGGCATTCTGGACGATTATCGCGAGATCGACGGCGTAGTGCCCTTCGTGCATGGCACGGGCTGCGGCATGGAAAGCCGGGGCGAGGGTTTTGACATTCTGAAGCGCACGCAGTGGGGCTATACGTCCAACCCCAATCTGGGTGCAGCGCTGCTCGTCGGCCTCGGCTGCGAAGTGTTCCAGATCGGCCGGATGAAGGAGCTCTATGGCATCGAGGAGGGCGAGACCTTCCAGACCATGACCATCCAGGAGCGCGGCGGCACCAGGAAAATGATCGAGTGGGGCGTCGAGAAGGTCAAGGAGATGCTGCCGATCGCGGCCGCAGCCCGGCGCGAAACTGTCGATGCCAGCCATTTGAGCCTGGCGCTGCAGTGCGGTGGGTCGGATGGCTATTCGGGCATCACTGCAAATCCGGCGCTCGGCTATGCGGCAGATATTCTGGTGCGCAATGGCGGCACGGCCATTCTGTCGGAAACCCCCGAAATTTATGGCGCCGAGCATCTTCTCACCCGTCGTGCGGCAAGCCGTGAGGTCGGCGAAAAGCTCATCGAGCGTATCCACTGGTGGGAGGATTACACCCGCCGCAACCACGGCGAGATGAACAATAATCCCTCGCCCGGCAACAAGCTTGGTGGGCTGACGACCATTCTCGAAAAATCCCTCGGCGCGGCCGCCAAGGGCGGCACCACGCCACTGACGGCGGTCTATGAATATGCCGAAAAAGTCACGGAAAAGGGCTTTGTGTTCATGGATACGCCGGGCTTTGACCCCGTCTCGGCGACCGGACAGGTCGCGGGCGGCGCCAATATCCTCGCCTTCACCACGGGACGCGGTTCGGCCTATGGCTGCAAGCCCGTTCCTTCGATGAAGCTCGCGACCAATTCGGAGGTCTATGCCCGCATGACCGACGACATGGACATCAACTGCGGCGACATCGTCGAGGGCGTCTCCATCGAAGCCAAGGGGCAGCAGATTTTCGACATGCTGCTCGACATCGCCTCCGGCAAGCCGACCAAGTCCGAAGAACTCGGCTATGGCGACAATGAATTTGTGCCGTGGCAGGTCGGGGCGGTGATGTAGGGCTTAGCGTCCAAGACTATTGGCGGCGGGGGCGGCATTGGGTGTCACCCCCACGCCAAAGGCGTCGACCCGCCCGACCGGCGCCTGCATCAACTGCTCGATGGAGAAGGGCGCGCTGGCTTCTGCCGAAGAGGCTGCCGGCGAAGCCATCAGCAGATCCGCCGCGCGCTGCGGGGCGCGGCTCAGCGGCACGACCGCCCCCGCGACCTCCAGGAGACGGATCTGGCCGAGGCCCTGGTAGGGCGGACGCAGCATGGCTGCCGCATCGGTCCCCGCCAGCGGGTCGGCAACCGCCAAAGTGACAGCTCCGCCGCGATAAAAGGTCCGGAGGGACTGGCTGACATAAAAGGCCAGCTTGTCTGCGCCGGCAGCCGAGAAATGGATGCCATCATCCTTGCGCATGCGGGCGTTCTGGCCGTTCACGTCGGGGCCGTAGGACGAGTATTTGCCGTCCTCGCCGAGGAAGCGGTCGTAGATATCGAGAAACTCCGCGCCGCTCGAGAACGCTGCCATTTTCTGCAGCGCGCTGATCTGGCTCATGGCGGTGGAATATTCACTGCGCGACATCGGCGGCAGGCCGATCCAGATCACCGGTTTGCGGGCCGAACGGAGCTGACCGAGAAAATCATTGATGCGGGACTGGTAGATCGCGGTCCAGGGCTCGGTGAGCGAGTTGAGGCTCTGCCCGTTCGCCTTGATCTCCTGCCGGTCGTTGACACCGATGATGACGATAGCGACGTCAAAGCTGTCAGCGGCGATCTGCTGCCGGATGGTGGCGTTCCAGTCGAAATAATCGTCGCGGACAAAACCCGAGGAGCCGACGCCCTGCTCGATGACAACCAGATTGGGATCTTCGGCATAAAATCTGTCGAGCGCCTTGGCGAGGTCTACGGCCATGGAGTCGCCGAAAACGGCGAGCCGCGTGGCATTGGGGGCCTTTTCGATCTGGGGTTTTGGCGGTGGCAGGGCGACGGGCGCGGCCTGGCGGCGCGGCTGGGTCTGCTGGGCCGGCGGTGGCTGCGGGGCCGCCTTGGTTTCCTCCCCAAAGAGAAGATCGAAGAGGGTCCGGCGTCGTTCCTGCTGGGCCACGAGAATGCGCTCATCACCCTGGGCAAAGGCCGGCGCCACCTCGAGCGAGGTGAAGATAACCAGCAATATCAGCAGAACAATGCGCTTCATGTCTCAATCCGGCCTTGTGGCTTGGATGTAGCAGATGGAGCCTCGCAAGACTACGCCGCTCCCCAGGAGGTTACCGGACCGCCGCCGCGAGGGCGTCGTGGGCTGCCTTGGTGATGAACCCGTCGGCGATCTGGCCCTGCGATGCCTGGAAGCGGGCATAGGCCGCCTGGGTGATCGGCCCCAGCCGCCCATCAATGGCACCCTGATAGAGCCCCAGTGCCTTGAGCGCCTGCTGAATGGTTTGCCGCTGCGCCAGATTGGGAAAAACTGTGGTGCGGGGCCAGGGCGTGACATAGGGCCCGCCACCTTTCAGGCGATCGGTGAGATGGGCCACGGCCATGGCGTAGCTGTCGGAGAAATTATAGCCCTTGAGGACGAGATAATTGGCCGTCATCAGGAATTTCGGGCCATCCTTGCCGGCAGGAATGTAGAGAAAAACCGGCGTTCGGAGATCCGAAAACGCACGTCCCGAAACCCGTGTCACGCCGCGCTCGGCAAAAAAGCTGATTGGGCGGAGCTGGTCGCGGTCGGCGAGCAGATAGTCGAAGCCGGCCGGAAGGGAGACCTCAAAGCCCCAGTCTATCCCCGGCTGATAGCCGAGCTGGCGCAGGAATTTTGCACTGGTCGCCAAGGCATCGGCGAGCGAATTGTGGAGGTCGATCCGGCCATCGCCATCGCCGTCCGTGCCATTGAGGAGGACATTGCTCGGGTTGACCTGCAAATGCCCGATGGCACCGGCCCAGGAGCCGATGGGGGAAACGCCGCCATTGGCCTCGGCCAGACGCAGGGCGGCGATGAGGTCGGCTTTGTCTTCGGTAAAGCGGCTGCGGCGCTGATAGGTGACCGTCGCAAGTGAGCGGACGATAGGGCGGATCAGACTGTCATTGCCCAGGACGGCGCCATAGTCGGTCTCGATCCCCCAGATCGCGCCGAGAAGATAGGGATCGACACCGAACTGGCTGCCAATAGCGGAAAAGAGCGCAGAGTTGCGGGAGAGGGCGGCGCGGCCGCGTTCGATGCGCGCGGCGTTCACCCTCGTCTCGATATAGTCCCACACCGGCGTGGTGAACTCCGGCTGGGTCTCGACGAGCTTGGGTACGCGCGGGTCTGGGGTCATGCCGGCCACTATGGCGTCATAGCTTGCCGCGCTGACGCCGTTGGCGATTGCTTCGGGGCGCAGTTGCGCCAGAAAATCGGCAAAGTTGCCAATCGGCTGGGCATGCGCGGTGGCCGTCATCAGAAAGAGGAAAAAGACTGCCAGCCGCCGCATTGTTTCGCCTCCTTAGCGGTTCCGCGTCATCAGATGGCGTTCCCAGGAATAGGCCGTCTCGACGATTTCTCTGAGGTCATCATGGGCGGGCGTCCAGCCGAGCAGCTTGCGAACCTTCTCGCCTGTTGCGGTGATCGAGGCGGGATCGCCAGCCCGGCGCGGCCCCTCGTCAGCGCGCAGATTGACCCCGGACACATCGCGGACCATCTCAACGACCTCGCGCACGGAATAGCCCCGGCCATAAGCGCAGTTGAGCGTCGTGCTGTCGCCGCCCTTGCGCAGATGGTTGAGCAGCAGGGCGTGCGCCGCGATGAGGTCGGTGACGTGGATATAGTCCCGCACACAGGTGCCATCGGGCGTTTCATAGTCGGTGCCGAAGATGTCCATCTTCTCGCGCTGGCCGAGCGCTGTCTGGCAGGCGACCTTGATGAGATGGGTGGCGAGCGGCGTCGACTGTCCGGAGCGCTTCTTCGGATCAGCGCCCGCGACGTTGAAATAGCGCAGCACGCCGAAGGTGATGGGGTGGGCCGCGGCCACGTCGGCCAGCATCCACTCGGTCATCAGCTTGGACCGGCCATAGGGCGACATGGGGTGAAGCGGGGTATCCTCGACCACGGGGGCAAGGCCGGTCATGCCATAGACGGCGGCGGTGGACGAGAAGATGAAGTGCTTCACGCCGCCGCGCACAGCAGCCTCGATCAGATTGCGCGAGGTGGAGGTGTTGTTGGCGTAATATTTGAGCGGGTTGGTGACCGATTCCGGCACGACGATGGAGCCGGCAAAATGCACGATCTCGGTAATGCCGTGCTTGGCGATCAGCCCCGTTACGAAATCGATATCCCCGGCATTGCCCTGCTCGAAGATGGCACGGCCGTCGATGGCCCAGTCAAAGCCAGTAATCAGATTGTCCAGCACCACGACCTGTTCGCCACGATCGGCGAGCTCAAGCACCATGTGACTGCCGATATAGCCTGCGCCACCGGTGACCAGAACTGCCATGGAATTAACTCCTGCGCTTGAAAGCTATTATGGTGCAACGATATGTGGCACATATTGATTTAGGTTTACGCCGACAATCGAGCTAACTGAATAAAGGGAAACCTTGTGTCCAAGCGAGTCCGTACTGCCGTTTTTCCTGTCGCTGGTCTGGGAACCCGGTTCCTTCCGGCAACGAAAGCGATGCCCAAGGAAATGCTTACGGTCGTGGACAGACCGCTCATCCAGTATGCCGTCGATGAAGCCCGTGAAGCAGGTATCGAGCATTTTGTCTTCGTCACCGGGCGAAACAAAGGCGTTATCGAGGACCATTTCGACCGCCAGTTCGAGCTCGAGACGACGCTTGAAAACCGCGGCAAGCTGGCAGCGCTCGAGGAGCTGCGCCAGGACCTGCCGTCCGCCGGTCGTACGAGCTTCACCCGCCAGCAGGAGCCGCTCGGGCTTGGCCACGCCGTCTGGTGTGCTCGCGATATCGTTGGCGACAATCCATTCGCGCTGCTCTTGCCCGACATGCTGTTCAAGGGTGAGCCCGGGGTGCTCCGGCAGATGATGGACGCTTACGAAGAGAGCGCCGGCAATGTCATCGCCGTCGAGGAAGTGCCCGAGGCCGAGGTGTCGTCCTATGGCGTGATTGGCCGTGGCGAGGGCGCCGACACCGGCTTCCGCATCAATCAGATGGTGGAAAAGCCCAAGCGCGAAGAGGCCCCTTCCAATCTCATCATATCGGGTCGCTATATCCTGCAGCCGGAAATTTTCTCGCTGCTGGCCGAACAGACCAAGGGCGCAGGCGGTGAAATCCAGCTGACCGACGCCATGCAGAAGCTGATGAACACCCAGCGCTTCACCGGCGTCAAATATCAGGGTCAGAGCTTTGACTGCGGCTCCAAGATCGGCTTCCTGACGGCCAACGTGGTCTACGCCCTCGAACGCGACGACATCCGACCCGGGTTCCTGCGCGAGTTGCGCAAGCTCGATCTCGAGGAAAAGCTCTAGGGTCTGAACACGCTCTAGCGTGAGAGGGTGATCCCCAGGCTCACCTGATGGCTATCGGTCTGGCCGCTGCTCGATGTGTTGCGGCGGCCATAGCCGTAGTCGGCATTGAGCGCTGTGTGGGCGTTGAAGCTATAGTCAGCGCCCGCGCCCAGGCCGAAACGGTCTTCGGTATCGTTGCTGCCCACGAATTGCGAGCTGCTCCAGTCGGCATTGGCGCGCAGCCGCAGCCAGGAATTGACCGTGTAATCGATATTGGCAAGTGCTGCGTGGCGGATGCGCGCCGTTCCGGGATTGTCCGGTCCGGTCGGCTCCATCGTGGTCTCGAGGCTTGCCGTCATCCGCAGGGTCGGATCAGGGGTATAGCTCACGCTCGCCCCATAGAGCTGCGTCGTGACATCACCCAGATTTCCGGCGTGAAAAACGCGTTGGCCGACACCGGCGGAGACGCTGGCCGTCAGGACATCGTTCCACGATCCCGAGACACCGGCGCGCAGCGTGCGATTGCTGGCATCGGCCTTTTCGCCCGATGGGCCGGCGACATCAAAGAAATCGCGCGACACGCCGGCCTCTGTGAACAGCTCGAAAATCGGGGTGACCTGATAGCCGACACGCAGATTACCCGCGGCGGTCCAGCGGTTCTGGTCCGCGTTGTCGATCTCGCCGATATCAAGGCGGGTCGAGGGACCATAATTGGTGCGCATGGCCTCAGCGTCGACACCGAGATTGAAGCGGCCAAACTGGCGGTCGAGGCCAATCCCGAGGCTGCCGGTCAGGATCTGCTGCGGGGCCGCGATCTGCGGATTGAGGTCGAGCGTGCCCGGAAGATCCTTGCTCAGCGTCAATGCGGCATCGCCGTTGAGGGTGGTGACAGCGTCGAGCGCCATCTCGCCGGACACGCCAAGCCGCATATTGGTGATGGTGACGCCGTCCGGCCCGCTGGGCTTGGCAATCTCGGCGCTGGCAGCGCCGACGATCGTGGCGAGGCTTCCGTCATAGCGTGCCGACGCCTGCGGCGTCAGACGGGTAACGAAATTCTGCCCGCCTGTCGTCGATTGGGTAAACGTGCCCCTCAGTCCCACCGACCAGTCGATCTCGAAGGGGGGATGGGTCGGCTCGATCGGCATCCCATAGTCACCGGCAACTGGCGCCGCAGGATAGAGGCCCGGCCGCAGCCGCTCATTGTCGGTTCCGGAGCCATCGGGGCCAAAGGGGTCGGCGAATACCGGCGCACCAAGACAGGCCGTGGCCAGCGCCACGCCCAGGTTCAGGCGCCAAGTCCGCGACAGCAGTGGCAAAAATGGCTCCGTCGGTATGATTGAGGACGACGCCGATCCTTTCAGCTTATGGTTAATGAAGTCTTTCGACGAACCTCAGATGGCCTCGACTTTGAGCACCGGACCATCATAACCAACGACGCGGATTCGCTGACCGACGGGAAGGTCCGGTCCGGCGATGCGCCAGACGCTGTCGCCGAGAGCAAGCCGGCCAAATCCGGCGACGATGGGCTGGTCCAGAACGGCTTCGTGGCCGACGTAGCGTTCAGCGCGACGGTTGAGAAACGGCTGGTCATCGGTAGCCTTTCGCGAGCGGGTCCAACGCAGCCAGGCAAAGACCGAGGCGAGCCCCAGAATGGCAAAAAGCAGCCATTGAAATGGCCACGCCATGGGCTGGATGAAGACCACGAGCCCGGTGACGATCCCGGCTATGCCCAGCCAGACGAGGAAACCGCCGCCGGGAACGACCAGCTCGAGGCCGAGCAGGATCAGGCCGGCGATGATCCAGCCCCAGGGCGCATTGGCGGCCAGAAACTCGATGATCATCATGGCCGACTAACCTTGCGAAGGGTCTGAGGAGTAGCCTGAGGATGGCGGTCGGGCTGTCCGGGCTGGCGTTGATGGCGCGCTGCCGCCAAAAGTCTCCCGGGCAATCTCGGCAATGCCACCAATCGAGCCAATGACGCTGGCAGCCTCGACCGGCAGCATCAGCACCTTTTGATTGGGCGACGTGGCGATCTTGCCCAGCGCTTCGATATAGTTGTTGGCCACGAAATAATTGATGGCCTGGACACTGCCCGAGGCGATGGAGTCGCTGACCATCTGCGTGGCCTTGGCTTCAGCCTCTGCCGAGCGCTCGCGCGCTTCGGCGTCCCGGAAGGCCGCTTCCTTTCGCCCTTCGGCCTCAAGCACCTGCGCCTGTTTGGCGCCTTCCGCCTGAAGGATCGCCGCCTGGCGACGCCCTTCGGCCTCGAGGATGGCGGCGCGCTTTTCGCGCTCGGCCTTCATCTGCCGGCCCATCGATTCGACCAGGTCCTTGGGCGGATCGATGTCCTTGATCTCGATGCGGGTGATCTTGA
>JADGMW010000035.1_pt2 | contig 28465 bp, 27 predicted proteins | sample 8641801 | NCBI WGS metagenome assembly JADGMW01 (sample SAMN16272018, study PRJNA661076) | feces metagenome | isolation source: fecal sample from diarrhoea affected cattle A | host: Bos taurus | place: South Africa: Lokaleng Village, Mahikeng | collected 2019-09
CCAACTGAGCTATCGAGTCTTTTTCTTTTCTTGAATGCGGGTGCAAATATAAAGCGTTATTCTTTATAATTCAAACCAATTTAATTTTAAATTTGGCTTTCTTTTACATTTGTTGGCAACGCACTAGATTTTAAGTATTTAATAATGAAAAAAATTATACTGATTGGTTACATGGGATCCGGAAAGTCGGTTGCCGCACAAATTTTACACGAAAAACTGCAAATCAAACTCGCCGATCTCGATCGCGAAATCGAACAAAAATCTGATCGAACCATCTCCAGAATATTTTCTCAAAAAGGGGAAATTCACTTTCGCAAACTCGAAAGCATGGTTTTGGCCGAACTCATCAAAGAAGATATCCCGATGATCATCAGCCTTGGTGGTGGTACGCCGTGTTACGCAAATAACCTCGATATCATCCGTCAATCGGATGCAACCACATTTTACCTTAAAGCATCTGCTCAGACGCTGGCTCACCGGTTGAGCAATGAAACATCCTCGCGACCGCTAATTTCAACTATCGGACATGAAAATCTCCCCGAATTTATCAATAAGCATTTATTCGAGCGGTCACCTTTCTATCTTCAAGCCGATCACATTATTCAAACTGATGACAAAACACCGCTTCAAATCGCCGACGAGATCATTTCAATCGTTTCGATTTTAACCTAAATAAGCGTGGTCGCCATCGGCAGAAAAAACCACTTGGATGTGTTCCTGTAACGATGTGCTCAACGAAATTCCTTTAAAATCGGCTTTAACCGGATATTTTTTGTGGTTGCGATCAACCAATACCGCGGTTTTGAACTTTTTCAACGGTACATCTAAAAAGTGCTTCACACCGTAAATAAGCGTTGTTCCCGAATGAAGGACATCATCAACCAACACCAGGCCCTTATCGCGATATTCTGATGGCGTAAGCGAGGTTTTGATTGGTGCAGTCGGATTTACTTTATCAATTGAGACCTCGCAAAGCAAAACCTTAATAGGAGAGATGTTTTCCAGGGCTGCAGCGATTTTTGTTGCCAGAGTATAGCCGTTTGCCGCGATTCCCGCAATCACGATCGTTTGCTCGTCGACAAAGGTTTCATAAATCTGATAGGAAATGCGTTTGATTTTTTGGTCGATCTCAACTTGGTTGAGAATTATGTTTTTGGTCATTTTTTATGAGTTTAGTCCAGATCGTCAAATGTTTCGTTGCCGTATTCATCAAGGTCCCGACGATCCTTCTTGGTTGGTCGTCCTTCGCCGGCGCGTCTGTAATGTTCTTTTGATAGTTTTAAAAGCTCGAGATGTTCGAATGATTCAATTGGGGTTTCGTCTTTGCGGTAAATATCAACCAGTTTTGGGCCAACGCGACTAGGCGGAATGTCCAACACGGTAATCACCCGCGTAATCTGATCCTTTCGAAACGTTATCTTATCAGTGGCAAAAACTTCCTTCGACGGCTTGGCAACTTGCCCGTTCACGGTTACCTGATTTTTCTTGCAAGCCTCGGTAACCATATTACGCGTTTTGTAATATCGCACGCACCATAAATATTTGTCAACCCTCATATTTATTCAAAATCAACGTTAAATAGTTTACAAAAATAAACCAATATTGTATCTTGCGGCCCTAATTTTAATCGATAATGAACAAAGTTTATCAAATATTATTTTTGCTTTCAATTGCACTATTTGTCTCATGCGAAAAAGATGACGGTCCTAAAGCAGAGCCGCTTCGGGATTTTAGTGAGCAATACGCAACAGACCTTGATTCAATCGATAGATTTATCGACACGCATTATTTGACAGTCGATTCAAATTTTAATGTCACCATGACCAAAATTCCAACGGGTGGCACGCAACAGTCTATTCGGACGCAAACCGAGTTCCCCCTTGAATTTAAAATGGTCAATAAGCACGATATAGACTACAAGGTATATTACCTTAAAATTCGCGAAGGTGTAAACGAAAGACCATCTCGTGTAGATTCAGTTTTGGTAGCTTACCGCGGAAATCTCGTAAATGATACTCAATTCGAACTTGCACAAAATCCGGTTTGGTTTACGCTTGACAATGTAATTCAGGGTTGGAGTGAAATCGTCCCATTATTTAAAACCGGAACGTATGAAACCAGTGAAGGTCCAAATCCGGTTACTTTCGCTGATTACGGTGTTGGCGTTATGTTCTTGCCATCCGGACTTGCATATTACAACCAGGTGACCGGAGCTGTACCGCGTTATTCGCCGCTGATTTTCACCTTTAACTTGTACGAACTTAATTACCGTGATCATGATAACGATGGGATTTTATCAAAAGATGAGGTTGCCAATCCCGGTGATAATCCATTGGATTACGATTCAGACAATGATGGAATTCCGAATATGTACGACAAAGATGATGACAATGACAGTTATTTAACCCGATTTGAAATCAGCGAAAACGGTGTGGTAATTTTTCCTTATCCAACGTGCCCTTCAGAGTTGCCAAAACATTTGGATGCAAGTTGCCACTAATTCGATACCGAACACTATAAAAAAATCCCCGTTGCAAAACGGGGATTCTTTTTTTATAACAAACTTTAAAACTACTTCTTTCTTGAGATTACTTTCTCAGCAGCTTCTGTAATTGCCTGATGGTTCAGCTTATATTTTTGCATGAGCTGCTCCGGGGTTCCGGATTCACCAAAGCTGTCATTAACTGCAACAAACTCTTGCGGCGCCGGATTGTTAAGTGCCAACACACGGGAAACACTTTCTCCGAGTCCGCCTAAAACATTATGTTCTTCCGCAGTAACTATGCAACCGGTTTTGCTAACCGACTTCAAAATTGCGTCTTCATCAAGTGGTTTGATTGTATGGATGTTGATTACTTCGGCAGAGATTCCCTTAGCTTCAAGCGCTTCAGCAGCAATCAAAGCTTCCCATACCAAGTGTCCGGTTGCAACAATGGTCACATCCTTGCCTTCCTGCAGCATGATTGCTTTTCCGATTACGAATGGCTCATCAGACGGCATGAAATTCGGCACTACCGGACGGCCAAACCGTAGGTAAACCGGACCGTGATGTTCCGCAATCGCGATGGTTGCAGCTTTAGTCTGATTGTAATCGCAGGTATTGATGACAGTCATTCCCGGAAGCATTTTCATCAGTCCGATGTCTTCCAGAATTTGATGCGTCGCGCCGTCTTCACCTAAAGTAAGTCCCGCGTGAGAGGCACAAATTTTCACATTCTTATCCGAATAGGCTACTGATTGCCTGATTTGATCATAAACACGACCCGTAGAAAAGTTGGCAAACGTTCCCGTAAACGGAATTTTTCCTCCGATGGTAAGTCCGGCCGCAATCCCGATCATGTTTGCTTCAGCGATTCCGATTTGAAAGAAACGCTCGGGATGATTTTTTTTAAAGTCATCCATTTTTAGCGAACCGATAAGGTCGGCACAAAGAGCGACCACATTTTCGTTCTTTTGGCCAAGTTCTGTTAGTCCGGCGCCAAAGCCCGAACGTGTATCCTTACTTCCTGTATTTGTATATTTTTTCATTTGCTAGTAGTCGCTGAGTTCTTCAAGTTTGTTTTGCAACATCGCCAATTCCAACTGATCGTCGTTTGGAGCTTTTCCGTGCCAGGCATGAGTGTGCATCATATAATCCACGCCATTACCCATTTCGGTATGAAGTAGTACGCAAACAGGTTTTCCTTTTCCTGAACGCGATTTTGCATCTGCCATTCCGGATAGAACCTGGTCGATGTCGTTTCCGTTGGCAATTTCAAGTACATCCCAACCAAAAGCTTCAAATTTAGCGCGGATGCTGCCCATTGGCAAAACCTCGTCTGTTGGACCGTCGATTTGTTTTCCGTTTAGGTCAATTGTCGAAATCAGATTGTCGACTTTATATGCAGACGCATACATAATTGCTTCCCAATTTTGACCTTCCTGAAGTTCGCCGTCGCCGTGTAGGCTGTAAACCAGATGCGAGTCATTGTTCAGTTTCTTGGCAAGTGCCGCACCGATGGCAACCGACATTCCTTGTCCGAGTGATCCTGAAGCGATTCGTACTCCCGGTAATCCCTCATGAGTTGTAGGGTGACCCTGCAATCTGGAGTTAATGTGACGGAAAGTTGCCAATTCGCTGATCGGGAAATAACCGCTTCGCGCCAAAACGCTATAAAAAACCGGTGAGATGTGGCCGTTAGACAAAAAGAAAATGTCTTCATCGCGACCGTCCATATCAAAGCCTTCTTTGCGATCCATAATGTCTTGATAGAGCGCGACCAAAAATTCGGCGCATCCTAGAGAACCTCCGGGATGACCTGAGTTAACCGCATGAACCATTCGAAGGATATCCCGACGAACCTGAGTGACCATGTTGTTAAGTTGTTGTGTTGTTTTTGCCATTTATAATTTATTAGACTTGTGCAAAATTAATCCTATTTTAAAGAAGGAGCAAATGTATCAATGTAACAATGTCGCAATTTGAAAATTTGAAAATCAATGTAGCAATGAGCAACGTAACAATGGGATGTTGGGGTTTTCCCGTGGGTTGCGTGAGGGATGGACGCGGAAATCCTTTTTGCCGGATTGTCGTCATCATAAAAAAAAATGCGTTTCAGGGCAAAAAGATTGGAGCAATCAGCCCGACGGCGCCGTGTCGGGATTTTTAGTGAACCTTTTGGCATCATCGGCGGCGGCACGCCCAAAAAATCATAAATAACCACTAATTTTTGAAATTCGAAATTTCGCATTTTTAATTTACGCTATCTTTGCCGCGGTAAAAAACGACTATGATATTTGACTTATTGACCAGCGACCCACAGAGTAAGGCCAGAGCGGGGAAAATTACGACTGATCACGGTGTGATTGAGACTCCGATTTTTATGCCTGTCGGAACTGTGGCTTCTGTAAAAGGTGTTCATCAACGCGAACTTAAACAAGACATCAACCCGGATATAATTCTTGGCAATACCTACCATCTATATCTTCGGCCGCAAACCGAGATTCTGGAAAAGGCGGGTGGATTGCACAAATTCATGAATTGGGATCGCAATATTCTAACCGATAGCGGTGGTTATCAGGTGTATTCGCTTTCGGCAAATCGGAAAATCAAGGAAGAAGGCGTGAAATTTAAGTCGCATATCGACGGATCGTATCATTTCTTTACGCCTGAAAATGTGATGGAAATTCAGCGTACCATTGGTGCCGATATCATTATGGCTTTCGACGAATGTACACCGTATCCTTGTGATTACCGGTATGCGCAACGTTCGATGCATATGACGCATCGCTGGCTCGACAGATGTATTTCGCATCTTGAGAAAGTGCCGGTTAAATATGGCTACGACCAAACGTTCTTTCCGATTGTTCAGGGAAGCACGTATAAAGATCTTCGCCGTCAATCAGCGGAGTATATCGCCAATTCAGGGCAACAAGGTAACGCGATCGGCGGATTGTCTGTTGGTGAACCGGCTGAGGAAATGTACGCCATGACGGAAATTGTTTGCGACATTCTTCCGCAAGAGAAACCGCGTTATTTGATGGGTGTTGGAACGCCAATTAATATATTGGAAAATATCGCTCTTGGCGTTGATATGTTTGATTGTGTGATGCCGACCCGAAATGCCCGAAACGGCATGTTGTTTACGGCGCACGGCACGATCAATATCAAGAATAAAAAATGGGAAGCTGATTTTTCGCCGCTTGATGAGAACGGAACCACGTTTGTCGATCACGAATATACCAAAGCGTACCTAAGACATCTTTTTGCGGCCAATGAATTTTTAGGAAAGCAAATAGCAACGATACACAATCTTGGATTTTACATGTGGCTGGTGCGCGAGGCGAGAAAACATATTCTAGCAGGCGATTTCAGACCGTGGAAAGAAATGATGGTAAAACAAATGGAGAAACGACTCTAATTTTGATAAGATTTTAAAGATCGCATAGGTTTGAGTTTATTCGCCTCGGTGCTGATCTTAAATTTTAACTTTTGCATGGGTATTTAAAAATCTAATATTTCTAAATTTCAGCTATAAAGTTTGCGACGTCAATTTTAAATTTTTCAAATCAAGTATAAACGCAGTCAGATTCCAAATCTCCCAATTTTTAAGTTGACCCGTGAAGATAATCGACCTCTACATACTTAAACGCTATCTCGCAACATTCTCAGTGATGTTGCTGATGTTTATTCCGATTGGGATTGTTATCGACGTTTCGGAAAAAGTAAACCGAATGATCGAGAACGATGTGCCATTTTCTGAAATTGCGTTGTATTATCTTCAGTTCACGATTTATTTCGCCAATCTTTTGTTTCCGATCTTTTTGTTTCTGTCCGTGATTTGGTTCACCTCAAAATTGGCCAACAACACCGAAATCATCGCCATTTTAAGTTCCGGAATTTCATTTACACGCTTTTTGCGACCTTATCTTATCGGCGCAACCATCGTTTCGATTTTCGTGCTTTTGATGGGATTCTTCCTGGTTCCATGGGCAAGTGAAGGGTTCAACGATTTCAGGTACACATATTTGAGTCGCAAGAAACAAACCCGGGAAACCGCCAATGTCTTCCGTCAAATCAGCGCAAACGAATTCATTTATGTGTCGAATTTTAATCCCGAAACAAAAGTCGCATTCAATTTTACGATCGAAAAGTTCAAAGGCGATCAGCTCGAAAGCAAGTTATCGGTAGGCCGACTTCGCTATAACGCCAAAGACAGTTCGTATACCATGTTCAATTACACCAAAAGAACCGTCGGGCCGCTAGGTGACAAACTCGAATCCGCTACCAAAAAAGATACGGTTTTTAACTTCGATCTCGAAGATCTGACGCCGGTGGTTTATGTTGCCGAAACGCTTACGTTGGGCGAATTAAATTCGTTTATCGAAAAGGAACGACAACGCGGATCGTCAAATATCAATACCTATCTGGTGGTACTTTATAAAAAATACAGCATTCCGGTTTCGGCGTTTATTCTGACGATCATTGCCGTTGCGGTGTCGTCAATGAAGCGACGGGGCGGAATGGGGATGAATCTCGCCATCGGAATCGTCCTCGCATTCGCATTTATTTTCTTCGATAAAATCTTTGGCACGCTAGCCGAAAAATCATCATTCCCGCCAATCATCGCGGTCTGGTTCCCGAATATCGTTTTCGGAATCCTGGCCATTTATCTGTTACGAAATGCAAAGCGGTAATCTCAAGAGTTATCTCAGCCTACATCTGATCGTTTTTATTTGGGGTTTTACAGCAGTTTTAGGCGAACTGATCTCCGTTAAAGAAGCCTCGCTGGTTTGGTACCGAATGCTGCTCGCAAGTATTATGCTCTGGATTTTTGCCAAATACACCAAACGAAATTTGATCTTGCCCCGAAAGGATCTTGCCAAATTGGTGCTGGTCGGTTTTCTGATCGCCATTCACTGGATTTTCTTCTTTCGCGCCATAAATATCTCCAATGTCTCAATCACTTTAGCCATGTTCTCAGCTGGTGCTTTTTTCGCATCGCTACTTGAGCCCTTGCTATACAAACGAAAAATGCTTTGGTACGAAGTGTTTTTTGGACTTATCATCATGGGCGGTCTGGCCATCATCATGCAGGTTGAAGTCGACTATCTCGAAGGAATTTACAGCGCTTTGTTCTCGGTTCTGATGGGCGTACTTTTCACCCTTTCAAACGGGAAACTCATTAATAGATACGATTCGGTTGTCATTACTTTGTACGAATTTATCGCCGGTTTTGTGCTTGTTACCATTTACCTCGCATTTTCGGGATCGTTTACCGCTCAGTTTTTTGAAGTTTCCGGTACAGATTGGGTGCTGATTTTACTTTTGGCATCGGTTTGTACCGCCTATGCATTCACGGCTTCGGTACATGTCATGAAGCGACTCACGCCTTACACAGTCATGCTTACCACCAATCTCGAACCGGTTTACGGCATCGTATTGGCGTATTTTCTGATCGGTGGCGACGAGAAAATGAGCCTCTCGTTCTACATCGGCGCATTGATTATCCTGGCAACTGTCATCTTGAACGGCATCATCAAGAATTACACGACTAAAAAGGCTGATAATTAGGAGCTTTTTCCCGCTTTTGCCTTTATCTGCAACCGCTATCGCTAATGCAGGATATCGGCGCAATCGGGGCTAGGGCAGATCGGTAATCAAGAAAAAACGAAATTAGTTGAGTTTACCTCAATTTAAAAGTTTTATCTTTGCGAGTCGAAACAAACACCGTTTTCCCAATGGAATATTTAGATTTTGAGCTACCGGTCAAAGAACTTATAGAACAACTCGATAAATGCGAAGTCATCGGTAAAGAATCCGATGTCGATGTTACCAATACATGCAAGCAAATCGAAGAAAAACTTCACGAAACTAAAGTCAAGATTTACGGAAACCTTACCGCTTGGCAACGTGTCCAACTTTCTCGTCACCCAAACCGCCCGTATACAATGGATTATGTGCAGGCACTTTGTGGCGACACATTCCTTGAGCTTTTCGGCGATAGAGGGTTTAAAGACGATAAGGCCATGATTGGCGGACTCGGGAAAATCGATGGGCAATCGTTCATGATTATCGGCCAGCAAAAAGGGTATAATACCAAAACACGTCAGTACCGCAACTTCGGTATGGCAAATCCGGAAGGATATCGAAAAGCTTTGCGTTTAATGAAAATGGCGGAAAAATTCAACATTCCGGTTATTTCATTTATCGATACGCCCGGGGCTTATCCCGGTCTTGAGGCTGAAGAGCGCGGACAAGGAGAGGCCATTGCACGAAATATTCTGGAAATGATCCGCCTTAAAGTTCCGATCATTGCGGTAATCGTCGGTGAAGGTGCTTCAGGTGGCGCACTCGGAATTGGCGTAGGTGATCGCGTTTTCATGTTGGAGAACACCTGGTATTCGGTTATTTCGCCGGAATCGTGTTCGTCAATCCTATGGAAAAGCTGGGAATATAAGGAACAAGCCGCTGATGCGTTAAAACTGACATCGGCAGATATGAAACGTCAACAATTGGTAGACGACATTGTTCCCGAACCTCTTGGTGGCGCACATTACGACAGAGCAACGACATTTCAAAGCACCAAAGAATATATCCTTAAAGGTTTCAATGAACTAAAGGACTTATCAACAGAAGATTTAGTTGCAAAAAGAATGGACAAATACAGCAAAATGGGCGAATACTCGGAATAGCTTATCCAAACCGATAAAAGATCCGAAGCAGTAGTTTCGGATTTTTTTATGCTTATAAACAAAATAAGGTAAGTTATTAACAGACAGGTTTTAAAACTCGTCCGTCCGCGTTTTTCAATTTTATATACTTTCGCAACATGGAGAATTTCAAAAGCATCAGCCCCGTCAGAGTCGACAAGTCAACCATCATAAACCTCGAGAAAGGCAAGTTGCCGCCACAAGTACTCGAGCTTGAAGAGGCTGTTCTTGGTGCGATGATGATCGATAAAAAAGGTGTTGATGAGGTAATCGACATCCTTCAGCCCGATGCGTTCTACAAAGATGCGCACAAGCATATTTTCGAGGCTATTTTTCAGTTATTCACAGATTCGCAGCCAATCGACTTATTAACCGTTTCGGCGCAACTTAAGAAAAACGGAAAACTCGAAGTTTCGGGTGGCGACATCTATCTGATTCAACTCACGCAAAAGATTTCGTCTTCCGCGCATATTGAATTTCACTCCCGAATCATTCTCCAAAAATTCATTCAGCGAAGCCTGATCAAAATTTCATCTGAGATCATTGAAGAGTCGTATGACGAATCAACCGATGTCTTTGATCTTCTGGACAAAGCTGAATCAAAACTTTACGAAGTAACCCAAGGAAACATCAAGCGAAGTTCTGAAACCGCACAAAGCTTAGTTATTCAGGCTAAAAAGCGAATTGAGGAAATCGCAAATAAGGAAGGTCTTTCAGGAATTGCAACCGGTTTTGAAAAACTCGACAAGATTACTTCTGGATGGCAACCGTCGGATTTGATCATTATTGCTGCTCGTCCGGGTATGGGTAAAACCGCCTTTGTCTTGTCGATGGCCAGAAATATCGCGATCGATTTCGGACATCCCGTAGCGTTATTCTCACTCGAGATGTCGTCAGTACAGTTGATCACGCGTTTGATCTCGTCTGAAACCGGACTTTCTTCCGAAAAACTCCGAACCGGTAAACTCGAAAAACACGAGTGGGAACAGTTGAGCATCAAAGTGAAGGATCTTGAAAAAGCGCCTTTGTTTATCGATGATACACCGTCGCTTTCGATTTTCGATTTACGCGCAAAATCACGTCGTTTGGCCTCTCAACACGGAATCAAACTAATTATCGTCGATTACCTTCAGTTAATGACGGCTGGTGGAAGTACCGGAAAAGGTGGCGGAAACAGAGAACAGGAGATTTCGACAATTTCGCGTAACCTGAAAGCACTCGCAAAGGAACTAAGTGTTCCGGTGATCGCACTTTCGCAATTATCACGTGCTGTTGAGACTCGGGGTTCCAGCAAAAGACCGTTACTTTCCGATCTAAGGGAATCTGGTGCGATTGAGCAAGATGCCGATATTGTGTCGTTTATTTATCGTCCCGAATACTACAAACTTGAAGAATGGGATGACGATGAACGCTCGCCAACTGAAGGTCAAGCCGAGTTCATCATCGCAAAACACCGTAACGGTAGCCTTGAAAACATCCGATTGAAATTTATCGGAAATCTGGGTAAATTCGACAATCTTGAAGAATATGGCGGCGGTTACGACGATCTTCCTTCAAAGATGAACCACGACGACAATCCGTTTACTACTAAAAACCTGCCAACGCCAAATGAAGCTTTCGGCAGCAATTTAAATCGTCGTGATTTTGACGACGATGGCGATGTTCCTTTCTAAATAGTAGCAGTGTCACCATCGTCATCAGTCGATGGTGATTCTTTTTTTTTTCCGGTCGGGATTTCGTCAGTTTCCATTTCGCGTTCGGTTTGTTCAACATAAACCGCATAATGCGCAGGTTTGATTCGGAGTCCAGTGAAATCAGCGTAAACTCTGGTGAAAACCGCTCCGAGATACAAGATGGCGGCAGTATAATAAACCCAAAGCAGAATTACGATCAATGATCCCGCGGCTCCATATGCCGAAGCCGTACCGGCGGTTTCGATATAAAATCCGATAAGGAATCGGCCGAGCATAAATAAACATGCGGTAAAGAAAGCGCCAACACGAACGTCTTTCCACGCGATTGTCACATCGGGAAGTACCTTAAAAATAACCCCGAAGAGTATTGTAATCACCGTAAAACTTACTATCACGTTGATCACATTAAAGATCATTACCGTCACATCAGGGAAGAAATTAATCAGCCAATCATTTACAGCTTGCAGCGCACCATTGACAATCAGCGAGACGATTAGTAAAAATCCGAGTCCGATGATCAGTGAAGACGAAAGCAACCTGTCTTTGATCAACTTTAGCCATCCTCTTTTTGGCTTGGCTTTTACGCGCCAGATGATGTTAATCGAATCCTGAATATCGCCAAATACCGTTGTGGCCCCAATAATCAATGTAATAACACCAATTGTTACCGCAAGTGTTCCGCTGTTGTTTACCTCCATGTTTTTAACCATTTCCTGAACCTGAGCAGCGGCTTCGTTGCCGATAAGTCCGTTGATCTCATAAAATAATTGCCCCTGAATGGCGTCACGACCGAAGAAAACACCAACAAGCGAAATAATCAATAGCAACATTGGAGCAAGTGAAAATACTGTGTAATAGGCGAGGGATGCGCTTAATTTTAATCCTTTATCGTCGCCAAATCCGGTGGCAGTTTCTTTAAGAAGATACCATAGATTTTTGAACGACTTTTTGGTGAAATAGCTTTTGAAACTCATTTGTTACGTTTTGGTACTCAAAAATAGGTCGACATGCCGGCGCGGTCGTTATACCTTGTTGGTTGAATTTTATATAATTTGTTATGGCAATCTGATCTTTTAAAATGCGTTATATTTGACTCGAGTACGTTTGACTATATAAATTCTTATTAATGTTTACATTACGATTTTTAATATTTGCCCTGATTTTTTGTGGAACTTCGGCACAAGCGGCTTTTATTTTATTGCCGATGGACGAAACGACGCAGCAAAATCACCTCAAGGCGTACGGAATTACGTATTGGGCGCTCGACAAGCAATACAAGGCGAGTTGGCTCCTGAATTACCGCGGGGGTTCGTTTCTTTTGCCTGATGCTTCTGAAATCCGGAAGGAATGCCAGATTCGGGGCGTGAGTTTTGAAGTTTTATCTGATGCTGAAGCAAATTCAATTTTGGAGGAGATTGCGAGTCCTTCGCAGAACATGGAAGCCGTGACACTCGAAAAGGCGCCGAAAGTTGCCGTTTATACGCCAAAGGGAAAACAGCCGTGGGATGATGCGGTGACGCTGGTGTTGACATATGCTGAGATTCCGTTTACACCGGTTTACGATGAGGAAGTCATGTCTGATCAGCTACTGCTATATGATTGGCTTCATTTGCATCATGAGGATTTCACGGGACAGTATGGAAAATTTTTTGGTTCCTATCGAAATGCACCGTGGTATATCGAACAGAAGCGGGAAGCTGAAATCCTGGCTCAGAAACTGGGTTTCAATAAAGTAAGTGAATCCAAATTAGCAGTTGCAAAGAAAATTCGCGATTTTGTAATTGGAGGCGGATTTATGTTTGCGATGTGTTCGGCGACGGATAGTTTCGACATTGCTCTTGCCGCAGAAGGTGTAGATATTTGCGAACCCATGTTTGATGGCGATGCGAGCGATCCAAACTACCAATCCAAGATTGATTATACGCAGTCGTTTGCTTTCAAAGATTATGTTTTGGAACGTCGGCCGGAGCGATATGAGTTTTCGGATATTGATATGACTACCAAACGCAAGATGCCAATGGAAAAAGATTATTTCACTTTAATGGAATTTTCGGCAAAATGGGATGTGATTCCGAGTATGCTTTGTCAGAATCAAACTCAGCTGATCAAAGGTTTTATGGGACAAACTACTTCGTTTGATCGCGAATTGGTGAAATCGAATGTGTTGGTTTTGGGTGAAAGCCAGATTAACGGCGAGGCACGCTATATTCACGGGCAACGCGGTAAGGGATTTTTTACGTATTTCGGCGGACACGATCCTGAGGATTACGAACATCGGGTTGGCGACGCACCGACGGTATTGGATTTACATCCGAACTCGCCTGGTTACCGATTAATTTTAAATAATGTGTTATTTCCGGCGGCACGAAAAAAGAAGCAAAAGACCTAGTATTCTTTCATAGTTCAGAAAAACAATAAAGCCGATCAGTTACGATCGGCTTTGTTGTTAGTTGTTGGCCCTAGCCCTGATGGGAGCGGCATCCTTTTTTGCCCATTAAATTGCTGAGAATCCATTCGGTTTATTTGGCAAAAAAGATATAGCGCACAGCAGGAAATAGCTCCTCAAATTACTTATTGTTCTCGATCACGTAATCGAGAATTTTTTGCATTAAATGTACGCGGTCCTTGCCATAAACATTGTGTTTGTGCATCGGATAAGGGAAGAAATCCACTTGCTTTTCGGCCTCGATGAACTTTTGGATCAGAACAAAATTGTGCTGCATCACCACAACGTCATCGCTGGTGCCGTGGATGAGAAGCAACTTTCCTTTCAGGTCCTTCACATAATTTAGCGTGCTCGCTTTTTTGTAGCCTTCCGGATTTTCCTCGGGCATATCCATATAGCGTTCGCCGTACATAATCTCGTAGAATTTCCAGTCGGTTACAGGTCCGCCGGCAACGCCAACTTTAAACACATCCGGGGTACGAAGCATTAAAGAAGTCGTCATAAACCCGCCGTAACTCCAGCCATGAACGGCCAAACGATTCGCGTCGACATAAGGCAACGATTTCAAATAATTAACGCCCTGAATTTGGTCTTCGATCTCCAGATCGCCCAAACGACGGTGGATTGCGCTTTCGAATGCAACACCGCGACTGTCAGAACCTCGATTGTCGAGCGTGTAAATTAAATACCCCTGATCAGCCATCCAATGCATCCAGAGACTTGCGCCACTTAGGTACGAATTAGTGATCATCTGCGCGTGCGGGCCGCCATAAACGTAGACGAGCACCGGATATTTCTTGTTTGGATCGAAGTTGTAGGGTTTAATCAATCGGGTGTGAAGATCGGTTTTACCGTCCAGACTTTTGATTGTCGAAATTTCTGTAGTTCCGATTTTGTAATCCGCGTATTTATTGGCGCTTTCAAGTAAAGTTACGGTTTTTCCGTTACCGATAAGAATTGAGCGCGATGGGATTGTATGTGTTGAATATTCGGTGAAGATGTACTTTCCGTCTGATGAAACCTCGACGTGATGTGTGCCTTCGTTTGGCGTTAGCAGTGTTTGTTTTCCTTTGAGGTCAACTTTGTAAGCAAGCGTGTTAAGCGGATTTGGTCCGGTAGCGGTAAAGAAAATTTCTGTTCCTTTTGCGTTGCTTGTAAGGATGTCCTTGGTTACGAATTTGTTTTTGGTAAGTTGACGAATCAATTTTCCGTTCAAATTGTATAAGTAAAGATTGTTGAAACCGTCGCGTTCGCTGATCCAGATGAAGTCGCCGTTGCTACCTTCGGGAAAAAATGCAGGATGCTCGGGTTCGGTCCAGGTTGCACTTGATTCGGTAAGAACGGTTCTGACGAAATTTCCGGTTGAAGCCTCGTAAAGATTCAGATTCGTATTGTTTTGTCCGCGGTTAACCTCGGCAATGAGAATGAATTTTTCGTCCGGCGTCCAGGACAGATTGGTCAGATAGTCGTTTTGGTTTCCGCGTGGCGAAATGAAAACGGTTTTGTTCGATGCAAGATTGTAAATTCCGACACGTGGTTTTTCACTTTTTTGACCCGCCATCGGATACTTGATGTTTTCTAGTTTTCCGGGAGTTGAAGTGACATCTAGGATCGGATAATCGGCAACATCGGTTTCGTCTTTTTGATAAAAAGCTAGAAAATTCGACTTTGGCGACCAGAAGATTCCGTTTGTAATTCCGAATTCGCTTCGTGCAATTGCTTGCCCGGATACGATATTTTTATCGGTGTTTAATGTTATCGCAACCTGAGCTCCGGCCTTACTTACAAATAGATTGTTGTCGAACGTATAGGCGATAAGTTGCTTTGATTTGTCGGTGGTAGGATTTTCGGCGCCTTCAGGTAGCGATGTGATTTCGCTTCCGGTTTTGGCAGTAAAATTATACTGATAGTACTTTGGGCCATCGGTCACTATGATCGTATTGGCATCTTTGATTTGAAATCCACCAAAATTTCTCAAGTTGGTTTTAAGCGCGGCATTAACCTCGGCGATGGTTACAAGCGGAGTAGCAGTCGTCTGATTGGCCGAAGCTTTCATTAAACTTGTAAAACCGGGGCCATAGTAAATGTAATCTGTTGTATTAGGCAGCCATTGAAATCCGAGCATCATATCAGCTCTAAACTGTCTGTGTTGCTGCATCACAGCGTCTTCTAAGGTAAGTTGTTTGGTTTGTGCCGATATATTCAAAGCGAATAAAAAGGCAAAAACGGCAATAAAATTTCTAGTCATTATTTAAAATTTTGGTACGGGCTATAAGTGTATTTATTGTGGCTTTGTTACAATATTTAACGTTAATCTGTGGCGATGTCGTTTTCGATGTCGAGATAGCGCTGAACAACTTCGATGGCATTGGCAACAACATCACTAAGTGCGATGATAAACGAACCTTCTTCGGCATTATCCATAGCGTGTTCGATAGCTTTCACTTCTTTTTCGATAAGCTCGTAAGTTACCGTGTTGCTCGACTCTTCAATTCCCTGAATAAGCAAGTTATTGATTTCGGCAGAGGTTCTTCCGCGAAGGTGTTTTTCCTGTCGGATGATGATGTGATCGAACATTCGGCCGGCAATTCGCGCGCATTCGATGATATCTTCGTCACGACGGTCTCCGACTCCTGCGATAATCCCGATCTTTTTCGTGGCATCGACCGCTGACAGGTATTCTTCAATTCCAAGGTAGCCCGCCGGATTATGAGCAAAATCAATCAAAACTCTAAACTTCTTGAAGTTGAAGATATTCATTCGACCCGGAGTCTGAGCCGCACTCGGAACGAATGTTTGCAAAGCAAGTCCGATGTCTTCGATCTTAAAGCCCCAAAGATAGCAAGCCAATGTTCCGGCAAGTACGTTTGCGATCATGAATTTGGCTTTTCCACCTAAAGTTAAAGGAACATCGATTGCTTTTTCGATTCGGATTTTCCATTCGCCGCGTTTAACAGTAATAAATCCGTTCTCAAAAACAGCTACGATATGTCCGTCTTTTGCCAACTGCTTTACAAACGGATTGTCTTCATCAAGGCTGAACCATGCGATATTACAATCAAGTTTTTTCGAGATTTTGATACAATACGGATCGGACGCGTTTAGCACTGCCCAACCATTTTTCTTGACACTTTCCGGAACGACACTTTTAACCCGCGCAAGATCGTCGAGCGTGTGAATATCGCTGATGCCAAGATGATCTTCCTCGATATTGGTAATGATTGCGATGTCGCATTTGCTAAATCCGAGACCCGAGCGCAAAATTCCACCTCGTGCGGTTTCGAGTACGGCGAATTCGACCGTTGGATCTTTTAAGATATATTCGGCGCTGATTGGACCCGTGGTATCGCCTTTTTCCATCATATGGTTTTGGATGTAAATTCCATCTGATGTGGTAAAACCAACTTTATAACCATTATTTTTGGCGATATGAGCAACAAGTCGGGTTGTGGTCGTCTTGCCATTGGTTCCCGTGACGGCGATTATCGGAATGCGACTCTTTTTAGTTGGAGGAAAAAGCATGTCAATCACTGGTGCGGCAACGTTTCTCGGCAATCCTTCCGATGGTGCGAGGTGCATTCTGAAACCCGGAGCTGCGTTAACTTCGAGAATCACACCGCCAGTTGATTTTAAGGGTTCGGTGAGATTTTCGGCCATGATGTCGACACCGCAAATATCCAAACCGATGACGCGGGATATCCGCTCGCATAAAAATATGTTTTCCGGATGCATCATTTCGGTAACATCTACTGAAGTTCCACCGGTACTTAAATTTGCAGTCGACTTCAAATAAACGATCTCGTCTTCCGGCGGCACGGTATCAACCGTATAATCCCGCTTGGCTAAAAGATCTAATGTATCGCGATCAACCGTTATTTCAGTGAGTACATTTTCGTGGCCATAACCACGGCGAGGGTCTTGATTGACGACATCTATGAGTTCTTGAATCGTATTTTTTCCATTTCCGACCACATGAGCAGGAACGCGTTTGGCGGCTGCAACCAGTTTGTAATTGATGACAAGGACGCGAAAATCGAATCCGGTGATGAATTTCTCGACGATAACCCGGCTGCTGTAAGTCTTGGCAAAGTGCAGTCCGTCGAGCGCATGTTCCCAAGTAGTCACGTTGATTGATGCGCCTTTCCCGTGATTCCCATCGAGAGGTTTGATTACAATTGGATAGCCTATTTTATCGATTGTTTCGCGAAGTTCCTCTTCATTGCTGCAAATGCTACCGCTGGCAACGGGCATTGACGACATTTCTAGGATGCGTTTTGTTTGTTCTTTATTACTCGCCAGATCCACCGCAATATAGCTGGTTTGATTGGTGATGGTTGCCTGAAAGCGCATTTGATTGATGCCGTAACCGAGTTGCACAAGCGAGTTTGTACCGAGTCTGATCCACGGAATTCCGCGCGCTACAGCTTCTTCAACAATGCTACCCGTACTTGGCCCAAGGCGTACTTCTTCGCGGATTTCACGCATTCGCTGAATGTCGACTTCCAGGTCGTACGGGGTGCCTTCGATCAGCGCTTCAGCAATTCGTACAGCGGCTTCAGCAGCGTAAATGCCAACGCGCTCTTCAGTATAACTGAAAACGACATTGTAGGTTCCCGGAGTGTATGTTTCGCGGGTTCGTCCAAATCCGGTTTCCATTCCGGCCAAAGTTTGAATTTCAAGCGCAATGTGTTCGATTACGTGTCCCATCCAGGTTCCGGAATCGATTCGGCTAAAAAATCCGCCGCGCTCGCCTTCAGAACAGGTATGTTCAATGAGAGACGGAATCAGTTCTTCAATGCGTTGACGGAAGCCATCGATTTTATTGGTAGGAAATTGCTCCATATCTTCAAGATCCAATCGCATCTGGATTAATTTCTTCCGATTGATGCTCCAGATATTAGGACCCTTGAGAACCTGAATTTTAAGTATCTTCATATGTTAATTTAAAGCGTTTTTTTTAGGTAGATATCGTGTATTAAATCTGTTTATTTGCTAAATATATTTTCAGCCTTAAGGATACGAAATAAATTTTGTTCATGAAAATTTATAAAATCCTACCGATTGTGCTGATGGCCTATCGTGTTGGTGCTGTTAAAAAACAAACAGCGACTTTGTCCCGTTTTAACTTTTTGGCTACTTTTACCGTATGAATATACAAGGAAAATTAATAATAATCGGTGGCGCTGTCAATAAAGGCAGCTTCAGTGAAAAAAATGTAGATGTTGCCGCCGAAAGTAACATGAATTTTTTTGAAACGGGTATTTTAAGACGAATCCTTCTCGAGGCCAAAAACCAGGAAAATGCCCGCATTGAAGTCATAACTACCGCGTCAAAAATTCCAAAAGTAATTGGTCCTGAATATAAAAAAGCGTTTGAGTGTTTAGGTGCTAAAAATGTTGATGTGCTTCACCTTGAAAAACGCGAAAATGCGACTGATCCTGCGGTTTTAGAACGTCTGAAAAATGCGGATGTGGTTATCTTTACCGGTGGCGATCAACTGCGACTGACTTCCATTTTAGGAGGAACGGCTTTCCACGATCTTCTATTGGACAAGTATCAAAACGAGGATTTTATTTATGCCGGAACATCAGCAGGTGCAGCCGCCGCTTCAAATAACATGATTTATCAGGGAAGCAGTTCCGAAGCTTTGCTTAAAGGCGAAGTGAAAATTACAAGCGGCCTTGGTCTGATCGATGGAGTGGTTATCGATACACACTTTGTGCAACGAGGCCGAATCGGAAGATTATTCCAGGCGGTAGTTGGAAATCCGCGTACACTCGGAATCGGTCTTGGTGAAGATACCGGACTACTTATTAAGAATAACATTGAAATGGAAGCTATCGGTTCGGGTCTTGTTATTTTAGTCGATGGGCGCGATATAAAAGACACGAATCTGACGCAAGTTGAACTTGGGCAACCGATTTCGATCAACCACCTGGTAACGCATGTTTTGAGCATCAACGATACATTTGATCTTAAAACGTTTAAGATGACGATCAAATCATCTCAATATGCCGAAAACCTGGTATTCACTCAGGAAGACATCGATTCTGAAAAAACAGTAAACTAATGAAAGTAATTGTTCACGGCGGATTTTTCTCCGAAGCGGGTACCGACGACGAGACTAAAAATAGAAAGCAACAAGCCATTTCTAGAATCGCCACCAGCGCATACGAATATTTGAAAACGCACTCCGCGCTTGAAACAGTCGTTTACGCAGTGACGTTACTTGAAGATGATGCGTTGTTTAACGCAGGAACCGGTTCGCAAATTCAAAGCGACGGGAAAATCAGAATGAGTGCCGCGTTAATGGATGGACCGACCCAGAAAATGAGCGGAGTCATTAATATTGAGGATGTTAAAAATCCGATACTGATCGCCGAGAAACTTATGGATTTTGACGACCGCGTTTTAGGTGGGGAAGGAGCAACTTCGTTCGCACGTCAACAAGGTTTTCAGGAATACTCGGTTGAAACCGAAGCGCGACGAAAAGATTACGAAGAAAAATTAAAGTCGAACGGTCAAGGAACTGTAGGATGTGTTGCCTTAGATCAAAGTGGAAAAATTGCCGCTGCAACATCTACAGGTGGTAAAGGATTTGAAATGCCGGGAAGGATTTCTGACTCAGCTACAGTTGCCGGAAATTACGCAAATCAGTATTGCGGCGTCAGCGTAACCGGTGTTGGTGAAGATATCATCAGAGCTGCCGTTGCCGCAAAAATTGTAACACGTGTCACTGACGGTTTTGAAATTGAAAACGCTTTCGCAAAGACTTTTGGCGAACTTACACCTTATGACGGATTTGCAGGCGCAATTGCAATCGATCATCACGGTAATATTTATCATCAGGACTCGCATCCAATGATGGTCTTTGCCTCATTTGACGGCGATAATCTCCAAATATTTGAATAAAATCCTAAACGTCTGAAAAGACGTTTTTTTTTGGCGAAAAGTTAAGTTGAGCTAAGTGTTAATCTTGACTTATAGCGTTTTTATTCCACTACAATTATTGACTATCTTGTAGTGATATAAATTAAAAAATGGATTTCCCGAAACGATTTAATTTACATACTACCGCATTTGCCGATTATTGGAAATTTGAAGACGGCAAGCAAATGCTGGAAGAATTAGACGAAATTCCGAATATTGACCAAGCAAAGCAATTCGTCCCCTTACTGTTTGAGCGGGATGAACTTGCCGATCAGGTAATTCACGAGAACTTTATTGGCAAACCGTTTCATCATGCGCTTTCCGAAGCAACAAATTATGCTGCCGGACGTCGGACTCTTGAAAATGCGGCGCCGGCGTTGCAAAAAATGATTGATCAAATGCAAACCATACCCGATTGGGTTGATAAAAAGCTGCTGGATCTCGGCCGGAAAGTTTGCAATCGCTCAGGAAAATCGGGGCTCATCGTCCTTCGAAACTACAGTTTGATGTTGGGTTATCAATCGGCTGCCATTAACAAACCACTGATTGCAACCGGAGCCCTGCATTCGGGTGCGGTGAAACGAATTGCCGACACCACAAGTTTTTGGTATTCGGTTACCGGGAAGAACGCGCTGAAAAGCGGGGAAAGCGGATTTACATCATGTCTTCGAACGCGAATCGTTCATGCCTATTCGCGCGTTATGATAAAAGATAAACTCGATTGGAAACTCGACCAACAAGGCGAACCGCTCAATTATTGGGACATGGTTGCAACGTATCTCGGTTTTTCATTGGTTTTTATGCGTGGACTCAATAAACTCGGCATCTCGATATCGGATCAGGAATCAAAAGCGGTATATCATCTATGGAAATACATCGGATATCTAATCGGAATTCCGCCGCAAATCATGCCTGACGACGATAAAGCTGCAATTCAGAGCCTGTATCTTTGGAGCAAAACCCAACCTGAGGCAGATGCCGATTCGATTGCGCTTGCTCAGGCGCTACACTTCGAGCCATTACAATCGCCTTGGCCACCGAGAATAACCGAGAAGAAATTCATCCAACAGGTTAATTTGTCATTCAACTATTACTTGATCGGCGAGCGTTCATGTCAGATATTGGAATTGCCGCGGCCAAAACATCCGGCTGTTGCGAAACTCGTCACCGGCATAAACAAAGTTGACGATCAAATTGGCCGATCTGCGGAAGCGTATCGCAATTGGCAGATTAAACACGGTCGGGCTGAACAATTAATTATCCGAAACCGCGTCTGCGAATCGCCGATATAACCCAGAACCCGCTAAAGCGACTTGAGGGTTTAATTACAATTTGTTATCTTAGGGCTCGGTTAAAAAATGAATCACCATGAAAATGCTTTTTCTACACGGACTCGAAAGTAAACTCAACGACGAAAAGCGGGCGATGCTCGAAAAATACGGCGACGTTTCGGCACCCGATCTCGATTACAGCAATAATAGTTCGATAATTAAGACGCTTTACGACAAGTATGAAACTGAAGGTTTTGATGCAATAGTCGGAAGCAGCATGGGCGGTTTTACGGGATTTTACCTTGCTTCACAATTAGGAATTCCGGCGCTATTATTCAATCCGGCGTTGGCATATCGCTCGGTAGTTCAGGATGTGCCCCAACAAATCCAACCATTTGCCCAACCACTTCATATCGTACTTGGTAAACTGGATCCAATTGTCAAGTTTTCGGACACAAAAGATTTTCTGCGTCAATACAATATCGAGCATGATGTTACGGTCAGACTTCGTGACGATCTCGAACACCGCATTCCGGCTCCGATCTTCGAACAGGAAATCGAAACGTTCTTCCAGGTTCTTCAAAAGAATGAACTCGAAGGTGCTAAATAATCAAAAACAATCCGATCGCAAGGGCTCAGCTTAAGTGACTAAAAATAAAAAACCCGCTAATTAAAGCGGGTTAAAGAAAGAGTAAACGGTTTGACGTAAATTATTTTACTTTATTAAGTATGGCTTTGAACGCTTCCGGGTGGTTCATCGCAAGATCGGCAAGAACTTTACGGTTCAATTCGATTCCACTTGCTTTTACTTTCCCCATAAACTGCGAGTAAGACATTCCTTCAAGACGAGCTCCTGCGTTGATACGCATGATCCACAAAGCGCGGAAATTTCTCTTGTTTTGTTTTCTATCGCGGTATGCGTAAACCATCGCTTTTTCAACTGCGTTTTTCGCAACTGTCCAAACGTTTTTACGTCGGCCAAAGAAACCTTTGGCTTGTTTCATTATTTTTTTTCTGCGTGCCCTTTTGGCAACTGAATTTACTGATCTTGGCATAATTTAATGTGTTTTGTAGCAGGCGTCCCGAATTTAATCAAAGGAACTTAAGGCCATACTCCAGGGTTATTTTTAATCGTTGTAACCTTTCTCACGGTTAAGGGTTCAAGGATGGGATTCAGAATTCTCTTTCACCTTTCCTTTCGCCTTTCCCCATTTAGATAATCCTCAACTGTTGTTTTACACTTTTCTCATCTGTCTTGTGAACAAGCGCAGAGTGGGTCAATGCAAGTTTTCTTTTCTTGGATTTCTTAGTTAGGATGTGGCTTTTAAAAGCGTGTTTCCTTTTGATTTTTCCCGAGCCAGTAACTTTGAATCGTTTCTTAGCACTGGATTTGGTTTTCATTTTCGGCATTTTCTTCCTTTTATTTGTTTACTCTTCTCTTTTATTTTTGAAGCTAAATTTCACGTTACAGTTTTAGGCTGATCCGTTCATTTAACTATTTTTTTTTGAAGCTTATTCCTGCTTTCGCCTTTATCTCTCCGCTACGCTTCGAGGATATCGGCTCTATCAGGGCTAGGGGCAGCCTGCAAGGTTTAAAGTTTACGGATAACATTTAAAAGCATGTTACTACCTTCGTATATTCCCGAAACTCCGATCAAAATCTGCCTCCGAACCGTCAACTCTGACTATTTCTTCTTTTTCGGTGCGATAAACATAATCATACGCTTACCTTCCAAAACGGGCATTGCTTCCACTTTTCCGAACTCTTCAAGATCCTGAGCCAATCGCAAAAGCAATATCTGACCTTGGTCTTTATAGATGATCGAACGTCCTTTAAAGAATACGAACGCTTTTAATTTCGCTCCTTCTTTTAGGAATTTTTCAGCATTTTTGCGTTTAAACTCGTAGTCATGCTCGTCGGTTTGAGGTCCGAATCGGATCTCTTTAACCACAACTTGTGTAGACTTCGCTTTAAGCGCTTTATCGCGTTTCTTTTGCTCGTAAACGAATTTTTTATAATCCATTATCTTGCAAACAGGCGGATCTGCGTTTGGCGAAATCTCGACAAGATCCAGTTCAAACTGATCTGCCATTCTCAATGCATCCTGAATTTTAAAAACTCCGGGTTCTACATTTTCACCTACAAGCCTGACTTCCGGCGTATTGCGGATGTGGGCGTTGATCCTGTGCGCATCTTTTTTTTCTACGCGAGGCTGGTAACCTCTGTTGCTTCTTATTGCTATGACTTTATTCTTTTAAATTAAACTTTTCAATATTGTGATTCAATGCTGTTACGCGTCGAATGTTTTTAATGTTTTACTGATCTCTTCGCTAACCATACCTGCAAATTCCTCGATCGTAACAGTCACGTTTCCTTTGCCTTCCTGACCATGTCGTCGCACCGAGATCGTTCCGTTTCTCTCTTCCTCTTCTCCAACAATCAACATGAACGGATACTTTTGACCTTCAGCATCGCGGATTTTCCGTCCGATAGTCTCGTTGCGGTTGTCAATTAGGGCGCGAATTTCGTGATTTTCCAGCAATTCTAAAACTTTTTTGGCATAATTTTCATATTTCTCGCTCAAAGACAAGATAATAGCTTGCTCAGGCATCAGCCAAATAGGGAAATTTCCTGCAGTATGTTCCAGAAGTATCGCGATAAATCGCTCCATAGATCCAAATGGCGCTCTGTGAATCATCACCGGCCGGTGTAATTCATTGTCAGATCCTTTGTAGGTCAAATCGAAACGCTCAGGTAAGTTGTAGTCGACCTGGATGGTTCCCAACTGCCATTGTCTGCCCAAAGCATCTTTTACCATGAAGTCGAGCTTAGGTCCGTAGAACGCTGCTTCGCCATATTCCACAACGGTATTCAATCCTTTTTCTTTTGCCGCACTGATAATGGCATTCTCCGCTTTTTCCCAGTTTTCATCCGATCCAATATACTTTTCACGGTTCTCCTGATCGCGAAGCGAAATCTGCGCCGTGAAATTCTCGAATCCTAAAGATCCGAAAACATACAACACCAAATCGATTACCTTTTTGAACTCCGAGTCCAATTGATCCGGCGTACAAAAAATATGTGCATCATCCTGCGTAAAACCGCGAACTCGTGTGAGTCCGTGTAATTCCCCGCTCTGTTCATACCGGTATACGGTTCCGAATTCGGCGTACCGTTTCGGCAGGTCTTTATACGACCAAGGGCGTACATTGTAAATTTCGCAGTGATGCGGACAGTTCATTGGTTTAAGCATGAACTCTTCGCCTTCCGCCGGAGTTGAGATCGGTTGGAAACTGTCGGCGCCATATTTTGCATAGTGACCCGAAGTCACATATAATTCTTTCGATCCAATATGTGGCGATACTACTTGCTCATATCCGGCTTTCTTTTGTGCTTTTTTCAAAAACTGCTCAAGACGTTCGCGCAACGCGGCTCCTTTTGGAAGCCAAAGCGGAAGGCCTTGTCCGACTTTCTGTGAGAATGCAAACAATTCAAGTTCTTTCCCCAGCTTGCGGTGATCGCGGCGTTTGGCCTCTTCAAGAAGTTCAAGGTATTCGGTTAGATCTTTTTGTTTCGGAAATGAGATTCCGTACACGCGTGTCAGTTGTTTGTTCTTTTCGTCGCCACGCCAATATGCACCGGCAACGCTCATTACTTTCATCGCTTTGATGATTCCGGTATTCGGAATATGTCCACCGCGACAAAGGTCAGTAAAGGTTGCATGATCGCAGAACGTAATTGTTCCGTCTTCCAGATTTTCAATAAGCTCAACCTTGTACGGGTTGTTCTCATTTTTATAGAAAGCCAATGCGTCGGCTTTGGTCGACGAGCGCATTTTAAATTCGTGTTTTTCCCGTGCAATTGCCAAAACGCGGTCTTCAACGGCTTTAAAATCTTTTTCAGATATCGATTTGTCCCCGAAATCAACATCGTAGTAAAATCCGTTTTCGATGGCCGGTCCGATGGTAAGTTTGACTCCCGGGTACATTTCCTGAAGCGCCTGAGCTAGCACGTGCGACGTTGAGTGCCAAAATGCGCGTTTTCCCTCTTTGTCGTTCCAGGTATATAGAACAAGAGAGCCGTCGGTGGTTAGTGGCGTTGTGGTCTCGACTGTGGTGTCGTTAAAAGATGCAGATATGACATTTCGTGCCAGCCCTTCGCTGATACTTTTTGCGACATCCATCGGAGTCACATTCGCTTCAAATTCTTTAACCGAGCCGTCTGGCAATGTAATTTTGATCATCCTGAAAATTTTGTACGAGCAAAGATAGTTTATTGCATTTTGTTTGGCAATAAGCTTTGAGCATTCAATTATAGTTGATTTGCCGAAATTTTATCAGGCGGCGCGTTAGCGATTGAGGCTTTGTCTGAGCTCGTTTGGCGTTTTCGACAAACAGCGAGTGCCGAAAGCGCGGCGCCATTAAAAAAAGTCAGCCTTTTCAGCTGACTTTTTTTGATGAGCGCAACGCCCTAAAGATCGATCCTCAATCCGGCAGTGATTATTTGTTCCTTTTGCGGTCCGTCCTTAAACATCGGATTCAAATCATATTTAACAAAAAATGAAGTTACGCCATAACCAAAATAGCCGCCAATTCCGTACACAAAATTCGAATTGTTGAACGAGCGACGCTGACTCTCATTAATTCGGCGGCCATTTTCGTAATAACGCAGGAGTTGATTGCTCCAAATATTCAAGCCTGCGTAACCTCCTAAACCGAACTTAAAATGGTCGTTTGTACTGTAACGAAACCGGTCGTAGTATTCGGTTTTCTTAGAGTTTCCGAACTCGAGATACGCCGGAAACACCAAATTTGTGACGCGAAGTTTTTGAAACTTTAGGTCGGTCGGGAATTCCGTATACGTGGTTTTGTCGCCATCAACGGCAAAGATGCGGTTTCCGGTAAGTTCAAACGTATGCACGTGTAACGAGGTTCCGTAAACCAATCGGTAGAAATTCGAGTCCTTCAGCAACCGGGTGCGAAACGTAAATCCAATTTCAGTAAACAAACTTCTGCCGGTTTTGTACGGCGAATCAGACATCGAACGATCCCGCGAGAGCGTGTTGTTAAAACCGGTTGCAACGACCACATCGGTATAGGTTCGTTTGTCGAATTGCACCCTTTTGGTCTCGTCGGAAAATTGGAGTCCGAGTAGAAAACTTCCGCGATCGTCATGTACATTTCCAAAACCAAGTTCAAGGGTGCGACTTCCGCCGTAATCGAATGTATAATCGTTGCCGCGGCTCAGCAGTTGGCGTTGTTTTTCGAGAATGGCGAGTTTGTCATCGATGTTGAGTGCGGCTTCTTTTGCGGCGTCTTCCTTAAGTGTCGTTGCTTCTTTATTCGAGATTTCATTGGCAGTGAGCCGGTCGTTAATTGCGCTCAACGCTTTTTTAAGTTTGAACTTTTCCTGATTTTGGATTCGTTCTTTTTCCTTTTCGATTTCGTCGCCAAGATATTTCTGACGCGCCAAAGCTCGTTGAATGTCGAGTGAATCTGAAGCGCGGTCCCGGTTCAGTGGCGGCATGTCCTGCGCGTTGAGAGTAGACATAGAAAGTCCGGTTGCCAAAACGGCAAAGAATAATTTCTTCATAATTTTAATGATTAGTTAGTTATTACCTAGTGCCAGCTTGATTTTTTTGTGTTGCAGAAGATTCTCGATAACGCTACCGCGGAAGCTGTCGTCGAGCTCAGACTCGCTGTTTTTGAGAAGGGCAGTGGGATCGGTAGGTGTTGTGAGTCCGTTGCCGGCGGCGATTTCACGTCGCGCATTTTCGATGAGCAAATCGAGGTCGTCTTCGCTGACTTCCTTGCCCGAGTCGGCCATTAGCGTGATGGTGGCTGTGATCTCGTCAATTTTAATTTTTTCGAGTTCGGCGACACCTATATATATAGGAGTTGCGGTTTTGTGCGGTTGCCGTTTTTGGTGGGTAACAATTGCGGTCGGCGCTGTGATCGCTTTAGTTGAAGCAGTCGCGGCCGCAGGTTCTGGTGTTTGATTCACGGTTGATGTCGGCACAGCTATTTCTTCAATTGCAATCCGGGTCTCAACTTGTTCGCTTGGATTAATGAGAAACAAAATTCCAAGCGCAATGATTAAGATCGCCGCCATCTTATATATATAGGAGTGTGATTTTTTGGTTTGGCGGTTGCGTTGCAAATTGACGCGATCCCACGCATTTGCGGAAGGCGCTATTTTTCTAGCGTTCAACCTGCGGCCTATCTCTGATTCAAAATCATATTCTGCCATGTTCCTTTGCTTTTAAGTCGTTTAGTTGTTGTTGTATTGCTTTTCGTGCTTTAAACAATTGCGATTTCGAGGTGCTCTCAGAAATTTCCAGGGTTTCCGCAATCTCTTTGTGACTGTAGCCGTCAACGGCATACATCAGAAAAACCGTCCGATATCCATCGGGAAGCGCATCAATTAACCATTGGAGCTGCTCGAGATCGAGATCGCTTTCCTCGGCGGTAATCTTATATTCAGCCTGATCTATTTCACTAAAGTAAATTTCCTTGCGTGATCGTATAAAGCTGATTGCCTCACGAACCATAATTTTTCGGACCCAGCCTTCAAAACTTCCTTCGAATCTAAATTTCGAAAGATTGTCAAACACGCGGGTGAACCCGGTGATCATTACGTCCTCGGCATAATGCAGGTCTTTAATGTAGTTCCGGCATATGCTAAGCATTAGCGGCGAATACTTTTCGAAAAGCCATTTTTCGGCCGCGCTATCATTGCGTTGTGCCTTTTTGATTTGGTTTTCCTCGGATTGAAATAATGGAATTATCTTCAATTTGATCAGGTTTGTTATGCTAAAGACGTAAATAAATTTCCAAAAGTTGCCTGAGAGCTTTGTTTTTTTTGTGAAGGCGTGCCGGCGCTGGAAATGATGTCATATATATAGGTATATAAAAGCGCCGTCGGGCTGTGT
>JADGMW010000267.1_pt1 | contig 28427 bp, 27 predicted proteins | sample 8641801 | NCBI WGS metagenome assembly JADGMW01 (sample SAMN16272018, study PRJNA661076) | feces metagenome | isolation source: fecal sample from diarrhoea affected cattle A | host: Bos taurus | place: South Africa: Lokaleng Village, Mahikeng | collected 2019-09
TTTCCGCATCTTTGATCTTTTTTTTATTCTAATGGGACGAAGTCCCCCGAGATCTAGACAGGAGAGGGCACTCTGTCCCTACAAGACGCTCTTCTGATCTGGTCATCATGGCCGCGGCCGCCGGGGCGAAGGCCGGAGCGGGCATCAACATGATGTTGACCAACGACGACCTCGAGGTTGCACTCGCGCTTCGCAGTTGAATTCTGCGTAGCGTGGGGTGATGGACGCAGTGAGAGTGTTGATCACGGGTGCGACCGGATACATCGGCGGCCGTCTTGCCCCTCGCCTGGTCGAAGAGGGCCATCATGTACGTGTGGTGGTGAGAAGCCCCGAGAAACTACGCGATGTGCCCTGGCATGATTCGGTGGAGATCACGCGTGGGGATCTGACCGACAGTGATTCCCTCTCAGGTGTTTTCGACGATATCGACGTGGTCTACTATCTCGTTCATGCCATGGGTGGGGGAGGCTCGTTCTCCGATATCGACAAGCAAAGCGCGCAGAACGTGGCCGCCGCTGCGCGCGATGCGGGGGTGCGCCGGATCGTCTACCTGGGCGGGCTTCATCCGTCCGATCGAGAGCTGTCGACTCACCTGCAGTCTCGGCTCGAAGTTGGTCGGATCCTGCTCGACTCCGACGTTCCGACGGTTGTGTTCCAGGCCGGCGTGGTGATCGGATCGGGTTCGGCGTCCTTCGAAATGGTGCGCCACTTGACCAATCGACTTCCGGTGATGACCACACCCAAGTGGGTGCACAACAACATTCAGCCGATCGCCGTGCGTGACGTACTGCACTACTTGATCGCAGCCGCGGCGACGACGCCGGAGGTCAACCGCGCCTTCGACATCGGTGGGCCCGATGTCATGCAGTACGGCGAGATGATGAACACCTACGCCGACGTCGCAGGACTGGTACGCCGACGCATCCTCGTCCTGCCCGTCCTCACCCCGCGTCTGGCCGGTCACTGGGTGGGATTGGTCACGCCGATCCCGCGAGGTCTGGCGATGCCGCTGATCGAATCACTGCAGAACGACGCGGTGATGCACGATCACGACATCGACGACTTCATCCCGCCTCCGGCCGGTGGCCTCACGCCGTACCGGGAAGCTGTGCGTTTGGCGCTTCGCAAGATCGAGACCGGTGAGGTGGAGACGGCGTGGTCCGGTGCAACGATCGCGGGCGCTCCATCCGACCCTCTTCCATCCGACCCGGATTGGGCCGGCGAAGCCGTCTACGTCGATCATCGCGAACGTGACTGCTCGGCGGATCCGAAAACCCTGTGGTCGGTGGTCGAGTCGATCGGCGGCGAGAATGGTTGGTATTCATTCCCTTTGGCGTGGGCCATCCGGGGGTGGATGGACCGGGCGGTCGGCGGGGTCGGACTTCGCCGGGGTAGACGGGATCCACGTCGGCTCAACACCGGTGAAGCCCTGGACTTCTGGCGGGTCGAAGAAATCGATCGAGGCAAGTTGCTCCGACTGCGCGCCGAGATGAAGGTCCCGGGCGGAGCATGGTTGGAGTTGCGAGTGTCGGAAGGTCCGGCGGGTGCGGATGGACGGCCGGTGGGTTCACATCTCGAGCAGCGTGCGGTCTTCTTCCCTCGTGGGTTGGCCGGCCGGGCGTACTGGTATTCGATCCTGCCTTTCCACGGAGTCGTCTTCCAGGGGATGATCACCAACATCACCGGTGCTGCCGAGCGTGAGATGGCTGCGGTGCAGGAAACGGCTGCAGTTCAGGAAACGGCTGGGGTCCAGGACACGGAAAGTGCCGCCGATTAATTGGTATGACTTCCGAACTTCGGCGCGTTATAGTGAATAGCCCCACGAAAGACGCGGGGCACACACGGGGCTGAACGGTTTCGACTGCGTGTGTTGAGTTAGGGGAAGCGTGTCGGTGCAGGCAAGAGACCACCGTAAGCGTCGCTGCAAACCTATAAGCGCCGATTCCAATCAGCGCGACTACGCTCTCGCTGCCTAAGTAGCGAAGCGTGTCTGTCAGCCCGGGGTTGCCCTCGACCCGGTTCCTGGCATCAGCTAGAGGGCTTTACTGTTCGGCTCGGTCACGGAGTCGGATGGGACATCAAACAGTGACTGGGATCGTCATCCTGGCTTGTTCGCGAGACTGGGAGATCCAAGTAGAGACTTAGCGAACTGCACACGGAGAAGCCCTAGCGATTCAACGTAGGACCCGGGTTCAATTCCCGGCAGCTCCACAAAGAGGCAGGTCAGACACTCGAAACAGGGTGTTGGGCCTGCCTCATTTTTTGTGTCCGAAACAGGTCACTGTCCACTTACGCTCCACTTTCGCGCCCCGGCTTCTTCCCTGAAACCGCAGCATCCAGCGCGTCCGCAGCAGCAGTATGCACCTTCCCTCGACCGAAGTACACGTCCTGCGTCATGCTGACCTGAGCGTGCCCGAGCTGGTCCGCAGCCTGCCGGGCAGTTAAGCCTTTCTCGTCGAGGATCGTCGCGACGCTCTTGCGGAAGGTGTGTGAGGTGACCCATTCCAAGTCCACGGCGGCCCGGATCTGACGCCACCGACGACCGACCGTCTCCGGATCCAGAATTGTGCCCGCCAAGGACTCGAATACGTACACCGGTTCTTGACGGCGTCCGCGAAGCATGGTTATAGCGAACGCTGGCAGCGGAAGGTCTCGGTCGTCGCCGGCCTCCGACTTCGTCCGGTCCTGTCGCACCAGTCCTTCGCCGCGGATCCGGACGATCTGGCCTGTCACTGCGACTGTCTTTGTGTCGAGGTTGATGTCTTGCCAGCGGATCTCGAGTAGTTCACCGATGCGGCAGCCGGTAGCAGCGAACATTGTGATGATGTCGGCCATGTCGTTCTACGCACAAAACTTCGCAACAGTCGGGATGTCAGTGGAAGAAGTTTTCTGCCCGCGAGCGAGCTGGAGCGGCGCCAAGATGACGGGGCACGGCACATCTGAGGTACGAAGGTCCCGAAGTAGCGCAGCCAACGATTCGGGGTCCAATGGCCGTGCCCGCTTCTTTCGTTTCCCTGCGATCGAGGTGAGCTCGCGGATCGGGTTGACCGGGATTGCGTTGTAGCGGACAGCGATCTTGAACATGCCGAGCAGGATGGTGCGGTTCTTCCTGGTGGTCGGCACACCACGTTTGACGGCCACGTCCTGAACGAACGAGTCGAGCGCTTGGGTGGTGACTTCCCGGATCTGTAAGTCGCCTAGGCGTTGAAGGATGTGCTTGGACTGTCGCCGGTAGTCCTTCAACGTGTTCTCGGCTTTGCCTTGGGTGATGAGTTGTGTTTCTAATTCGGTCCACAGGTAGTGGACTGAGCTGGTTCCGGTGATTTGGCCGGCGGCTTGGACGTGTCGGGTTTTGAGTGATTCGAGCAGGGTGCGTTCGGCGACGGCGCCGTGTTCGTCGCGGATGCCGAAGGGTGTTTGTTTGGTGGCTTGGCGGCGTTTGCCGTCTTCGTCACGTACCCAGCATGTGGCGACCCACCGCCCGTCTGGGAGTTCTCGGCGGCTGATCTTCCCGTGCTCACCCACAGATAGTCGGGGCCGAGGCATCAGTTTCCGCCAGAGACGTTTCGGTTGATGACGCTGACCATGATGCAGTCGGATACAGCAGATCCGAACTCGTCGCCTGCGCTGATGTCGAGCAGCTTTCGTCCATCAGGTAGGGCAGTACGTCTGCGTGCGTCACTCGATAGCGAGAAGAGCATGCCGTCGCTTTGCGCCCATATGTCAGCGCTCGACACTCGGGTGCCTGCGGAGTCCACGATGTTCGCGCCGATGTAGGCGACATCTTTGCGGCCGTAGACCATGAACACATTTTCAAGGTGTCTGTCGGCTTCGATAAAGGACGCATCGATCTGGTCAATTACCGATTGCGCTGGAGTCTTGCATGTGGCCGGCAGTGGCTTCGAGGTTTGCGCGGCGACGGGCAGGGTGGTCGAACTGGGTACTGCGGATGTCGTTAGCGGGGTGGCCGCAGCACCAGCGGTTGTCGTACGGGCTGTTGTGGTTGTGCGAGCTGCCTGCGTGGTCGTTGTTTCGGCTGCTGCGGTTTCAGTGTCGTCGCTGCTGAAGTCGATGCTCTTGAAGATGGCGATGCTCGCTACCGCAGCGATGATGATGCCAATGGCGACGAGCTGACGCTTTCGATATTTCTTCTGCTCGGGCGTTTCCAGTGTCGGGGTCTGCGCGGCGGGCATGGGTTGTGTCGCGCTGGTCCATTGTTGACCGTCCCAGTAGCGGAGCTGCCTATTGTCTTCGGGGTCGGGATGCCAGCCGGCCGGGGGAGTGCTCATTGTGTGGGCCTTTCAGTTGGTGGATGCGATGCGTCGTTGGATGTATGCGTGTTCTTCGCGGCGGTAGTCGTTCGATACGTGATTTGAACACAGGCAGTGTGACCCAGAAGGCTTAGGCGGCGTGATCGGTGATCCGCTGTTCATGCTCGATGAGTGCTAGCGCAGGATTGTGCCACTGGCATTAGACGCTGAGCGGTTCGGAGTCGGTGGCGCGATGGTTGCAGGCGCCGGTCGAGCTGGAGTCCGCTCCGGGGCCAGCGTTCGATGCATTCGATTCTTTTCGAGGTTCACGAACTCCGTTTTTAGGTTTGCGAGGTGGGCTCTGAGGTCCTGCCACGGAGTCAGGCGCGTCATGGTAGGGGATTGTGAGGTGAGGCATCTATAAAAACAGAATAATTGACAAATCTGAGGCGTCACCTTGAGACTCGCGGCCGGCGGCGCCGGTCCCACTCTGGCAGGCACAATCACCGTCGCTTGATCAAGCCCATCCATTCCGGGTAGTCGTTGATCGGCCCGCAAAGGACTCAATGTAAATTGGCTCGGCATGCACCGACTCGGTGAAACTACGGCGAAATGAGTTCTGAGTGTCAGACGTGAATGGCACCGTTGCAATTGTCGTGGGTGTTGTAGCTGCAGCCTCGTCGATAGTTGTGGGGTTGATTGGTGCGCGACAGAATCGGCGTGACGACCGAGACAACATTCGGCGAGATGTCGAACTGTTGGCATTGCTCCCAGAGGACCTTCCGGCGCACCTGATGATGAAGGATGAAATAGACAGAGCAGTCCGAGAGTTGGTGTCCAAACACAACTTGGCGTATCACCGATTCATGTCACTCTTCAGCCTGTCCTTGGGAGCGGGAGCGATGGCCGCCTTAGCAGTTATCAGTGTGGCCAAACAACCCGATGGCATAGAGGATGTGCTGGCTGGCGTTGCAATTGTGTGCATTTTCGTTGCTGTATTTAATATTGCAGCGCGAGGAAGGCAACTGAATAAGGAGGAACAACGGCTGGCAGCGAAGTACCCGCAGCCATCTAATTCTTCAAGTTCCTAGTGTCCGGCATTGGTGATCTCCTTTCTATTGCTATCCAGGTCTAATATTGTCGCCGATATGAAGAACCAAACCTGCCTGCACTGCGATAAGCGCGGGGGAAGTGCGCCGTGACGGATCCGAGTGGACTAATGACAGAACTCGTCCTTGGAAGTTCTTCGAGCACGAACTCGAAGACCGACGTGGGGATTCCTACATCCGGACGGGCTGCCCAGGCTCGGGATGAAAATAATTGGGTGCCACGAGAAGATTGTAATGTTGTAAACTGAGATTCCTCACTATAGAACCCCGCCGCTTTGCAAGGGTTCTTAGTACCCGTAGAAAGGTGGGGAGATCCGAACGCGCCGGAGTTGACCCGCAAACCGACCGCCGGCACAACCGCAAGTAATCGATCGATCGTGCGAGGATTGTAGTTAAGTAGTCACAGCTACTCACCACTGTAGGATCCGGGTTTAATTCCCTGCAGCTCCACAACAGGTCGGGCCGGAGAGCACACGCTCTCCGGCCCGACCTTTTTGCTGTCTTGCTGCGGCACTCTGCTGAGCGCCCGCGACTTTTTGCGATCAGGAGCCGAAGAATCCCAGGTCGGCCGAGCCGACGAAGCCGGGAGCTTCCTTGGCCAGCGGCTTACCGTCCAGATCGGCAGGCAATGCGACCCCCAGGCTCTGGAGGATGGTCGGAGTGATGTCGGCGATCGTGTACGAGTCGGTAGTCTTACCGGCTGCGTATCCCGCACCACGCGCGATGACGAATGTCGTTGCTTCCGCCGGTGTCTGACCTCCATGTCCGCCGGCGGGCTTATGGCCGTGATCCGCAGTGACCAGAACGGTCCATTTCTCACCGGTCTTCGCAGCGCGCTGATCAACAGCATCGATGATCTTGCCTACCTGAGCGTCGACGGAGGCGATCGACTCTTCGTACGCAGCGCCGTTGGTGCCGCCGCTGTGCCCCGCGCCGTCCACCTGATCGAGTTGGGTGAAGATCAGGTCAGGTCCCTTGTCGGTGATGTCGCGGGCGACGGCGTCAGCGGTCGCAGCATCGGTGGCCGCTCCGGACCCTGCATCGGTAGTGGTGACGACAACGTCGGCTTTCGGCGTGCCGCTGGATGCGATGTTGTCGATGCCGCCCCAGGTGGAGATCGACTCGGTGAGCAGAGAGGGCTGTGCTGTTTCCAACCGTGTGAACACGCTCGGGTAGAGGTCGAAGCGGGCGCCTGCGTACGTGTTGTCCTTGACACCGTGCTTGGTGTCCCAGACTCCGGTCAGGATGGTCGACCACGACGGTCCGGAGATGGTGGTGTGGCCGAGGATGGAAGATTCTCCGCTGGTTCCTTCGGCGATCAGCTTCTGGAGACGGGGAGCGTCGGCGGTCTTGATGTGGCTGAGCATGGTGCCGTCAAGGCCGATGACAACTGTCTTCTCGGCGGCCGACGGATTGTGGTCGGACGATCCGGGAATTGCTGCAGCAGTTGCAGTTCCGGCAGCAACAGCGCCGGCGAGGAGGAGTGTGATAGCGGCTGAGGAGCGTGCGATTTTCTTGGTCACGCTAAAGATATTGCGATAGGACTAGACCAATTGCACTACCTGAATGCGAGGGTTGTCCGATTGTTCACGACGGATTCAGATTGGACTAGACCAATGTTTGCTCACGCGGCCCAGCCGTCGAGGATGACGCTGACCGCGTGATCGAGGTGGAGGGGCTCTCCGCCCCACGCCGGCACGATCGCGTCGTCGGGCACGTCCCCGCGCAATAGGTCATCGGCGAACCCCTCGGTTGGCGGTGCTGGGTCGATGACGCCGCCGTCGGCATAGCGAAACTCGAACTTCTGCTCGCCGAGTGCAGTGATCGTGAACAGGTCGTCGTGCAGCGCGCGGTGGCAGGTACCGCAGAGCATGATCAGGTTGTCCAAGTCCGTATTGCCGCCGCGTCCCCAGAATTTCACGTGATGTGCGTGCAGGAAGCGGGTCCGTCCGCATCCTGGTGTGCGGCAGCATCCGTCGCGGTAATTCAATGCCAACATCTGTTTGGCACTGACGACGCGGGTCCGCCGGCCCAGATTCAGAACGCATCCATCCTTTGTTGTTCCCAGGCGAAGCTTGGCATTGCAGAGCACTTCCTCGGCATCGTTTTCGGAGAGGGCGGGCCCGCTCGGAATGCGGACAGAGTCCGCTTCGTGGAAGAACACAACTTCGTTCGCGGCGGCCTTGGATGTGCGGTCTGCGGCCGCGGCGGTGGCGAGCTCAGCCATTGCGACGAGGCCCGGCCCGATGTTTCCGACGGGGTTCTTGGTGGCTGTCTCGTCGGCGGGGACGGTGGCGGTGGTTCGAGTGCGTTCACGTTCCGCCAGAGCTAACGCTGCGAGGATTCGGGCGCCGTCCTGCGCAGGCAGGCGTCCTTTGATGACGAACTCGCCCGTATTCGAGTCCCAATGCCAGCGGACTTGAAGATGTGCGGGCGCTTTGGTTTTGCCGGATTCGTTGTCGGTTGCTTTACGCAGGCCGGCAGCGAGACGATCGATCTGGGCTGCGGGCGCCTCGCAGCCGAACCGAACCATCTGCTTCTCGTTCGAAGGTGTCGTGACTCGCGTGAGTGCGCGAACCTTCGAGTACGACAGGCGGCCTTGTTCGAACGCCTTCCGCATCTCTGGCAATGATCGGAGTGCTTTGGCGACGCGAACATATTCGCGGCCGGTGTGCAGGCTCATTCCGCACTTCCATGACAGCCAGTGGGCGCAGGAGTGAAGTCCAGGGCCGGTCCAGCCGCGGTCGTCGTCGAATTTTGCGAGGAGGGTGAGGAATCGGGCGGTGGCTGCAGCGATCTGGCCGGCGAGGGCGCAGATTTCCGTGCCGAGTTGCTCCATGCCGTCTCGGTTGGAACTCCGAGTTTCTTCGTCGATCAGTGTTGCGTTCATGACTTGCCCCCGGCCTGTCTCCGACGTCAATTCGAATGTACGTTCGATATTAGTGGTGAGTACCGACACACATTTCCGAACGGGGGCCGAAAGCGTCCCCGCGGGGACGTCTAACGGCTGCCGATCGAGTACTCGGTGTAGGTGCCGACGTCCTCGAAGCCGAGGTTTCGATAGAGCTGTGCGCCGTCGCTGGACGCCTGAAGTACGGCGGTTCGGGCACCTCGCTCGCGGGCGATGTCGAGTGCGGCAAGGGTGACCGCCGAGCCGAATCCGCGTCGGCGAGCCGTTTCGAGCGTGACGACGCCGTACAGTCCGGCGACGCCGGCCGCAAAATGGACCTCGGCTCCGGCGACGGGCTGGGAGTTCGCGTACCCCACGACGAATGAACTCCGCGAACGCTCATCGAGAGCGGCATCGGCGGTGTCTTCGAAGAAACCGATAACTGCGGCTGAGGGCGGCGACCAATTGGCGGCCATCACGGCGGCATAGTCGGCGAGCTGGGTACGAGTAGTCACCCGATGAACGGAGAGTTCTGGGACAGGCGTCGGATGAGGGACGACGTCAAGGTCCGCCGTCATCGCTCGTTCTTCCTCGGAGCGCAGACAGCCGAGGGCGGACAGGCGAGCCCCGAGGTCAGAGGGATTGTCGCGGGGTCCGGTCCACCAGGAGAACGGACGTCCGGTTGCTCGGATCGAGGCGAGGATGTCGAGCAGTCGCCGATCTTCAGGCCCGTCAGCAGGTATGGCGATGCGAGCACCAGCGATGATGTTGAACGTGTCGTCGGCGAGGCCGCTGTCTGCGACGACAACATCTGCAGTGACCGTGACCGATGCAGTCGGCAAGTGTTCATGCAGGTGGCAGGCATGGGAAACCAAGTTGGCGTCCATGGCGTCGAGGACGTCACCGACGAGTGCTTCATGATTCACAAAAGAAATTCTACGAACCCATCCAAATGGTTTTCGGCTCCGAATGCCATGCATGACGCCCAACCGACGGCAACAGCAGGACGGTGACCAGCACCTGGTGGTGCTCGTGCTCCCTGGAGGTAAGGTCTCGAGCCATCGCCCGGCCAGGGCCTGGCATCTGTCCAACCTTCGGATGCGCCCGTTCACCGCTCAGCTTCGCCGCTCCGGTGTGAAAGCGGTGCAGGCTCGCTATTGGGTTCGTGGTTGGAACGGTGCCGAGCGCAGTCCGGTCGCCGACGCTCGCGCCGCACTCGACGCGATAACGAAACGTAATTCACAAGCTCAGGTGATTTTGCTGGGGCACTCGATGGGCGGGCGGGTCGCCGCCGATCTGTGTGGCGATCCGGCGGTCGTCGGTGTGGTTGCGCTGGCGCCGTGGTGGCCCGATGGAACGTCGGTGAATCTGCGTTCGGACATACCACTGGTTGTGCTCCACGGCACGGCCGACTCATGGACCGATCCGGCAGCGTCTCGTCGGAAAGTTGACGGACTGCAGAAGTCGGGTAAGTGCGCTGAATGGATCGGCATCGACGGCGCAGGCCACTTCATGTTCCGCCGCGTGGCGACCTGGCATCGCCTCGTCGCCGAGGCAGTCGCAGAAATCAGTCGCGGGGTAACCGCAACGAAGACGGGAGAACGACGATGAGTTCGGACAAGCGCAAGGTGGCCGTCGTCGGTAGTGGGGTCGCAGGTCTGACAGCGGCGTGGGTGTTGAGTAAGGACAGTGACGTCACCCTCTACGAAGCGGATTCACGGCTCGGCGGGCACGCGGACACCCATTCGGTCACCGACCCTGAAGGGCGAAGCCTCGCCATCGACACGGGGTTCATCGTCCACAACGATCGCACCTATCCGACATTGTTGCGATTGTTCGCAGAACTCGATGTACCTACGCAGGAATCCGATATGAGCATGTCGGTCAGGTGTGGGGGTTGCGGGCTCGAGTACTCGGGAGGCCAAGGGTTGCGCGGCGTTCTGCCGACGCCGGGGCTGCTGGTGAATGGCAGCTTTCTGTCGATGTTGATGGAGGTCAAGCGCTTTCATCGCCGTGCCCGCGCCTTGCTCGACAACACGGATCCGTCGACACCCGACCAGACACTGGGAGTGTTCCTGCGCAGTGGACGGTTCTCCGACTACTTCACCGCTCACTTCATGACTCCGCTCGTGTCGGCAGTCTGGTCCTGTGATCCCGGCTCGGCGCTGAAATATCCCGCGCGATACCTGTTCTCGTTCCTCGATCACCACGGAATGCTGAGCGTCACCGGATCGCCGACCTGGCGAACAGTCACCGGTGGATCGGGCGAATACGTTCGCCTGGTTGCCAAGAGCATCGGCGATATCCGTCTCAACACGCCGGTTCGCGCCATCCACCGATTCGACGATCGCGTCGACATCCGCGACGGCGACGACCAGATCCAGACCTTCGACGCAGTTGTCGTCGCAACGCATCCGCAGCAAGCGCTGAAGATTTTGGCGGATCCGACGCCTGCCGAATCCCAGGTCCTCGGCGCAATGCCGTACTCCGTCAACCACACCCAACTTCACACCGACGAAAATGTGCTGCCCGGCAACACCAATGCGCGCGCGTCGTGGAACTACTACATCCCTGAATGCAACGCGAAGCCGGATCACGTTCTGGTCAGCTACGACATGACGAGGTTGCAGCGGCTCCCGGAGACCGGCCGGCGCTATCTAGTGACCTTGGGGGGAGACGAAATGGTGTCTCCGGACTCGGTGATCGATCAGATGACCTACGAGCATCCGCAGTACACACCCACCTCCGTTGCCGCTCAAGCGCGGCTTCCCGAGTTGGACTCGGACGTGCTCGCGTTTGCCGGTGCGTACCACGGATGGGGCTTCCACGAGGACGGTGCACTGTCCGGCCTGCGCGCCGCCGAACGCGTCGGAGGTCGGTGGCCGTGACCACACCCCTGACCCCGCCCACACCCATCACGCCGTCCATCGTTCATACGAGCATCCGGCACGTACGAACGGAGCCGTTGCACAACGAGTTCGAGTACCGAAGCTACAGCTGGCTCGTCGACGTCGACGATTTGCCCGAGCTCCCGAAGGCTCTGCGACCCTTGGCGACATTCGACGCCGGGGATCACCTCGGCGACCCCACTCGATCGATTCGTGCCAACGTCGAGACGTTTCTGGCAGCCAACGGGGTGGAGTTCGCAGGCGGCCGCATCCTCATGCTTGCGAACGCACGTGTTCTCGGCCATGTGTTCAACCCGCTGAGTGTGTTCTGGTGTCTGAACGACGACGGCAGTCAGCGGTGCGTCGTTGCAGAGGTTCACAACACCTACGGCGAGCGACACTGCTACCTGCTCGAAACCGATGAACGTGGCGGGGCTCGCACGTCCAAAGAGTTCTACGTCTCTCCGTTCAACGATCTGGACGGCGAGTACCGGATGCGACTTCCGCTACCCGACACCGCGCTCGCGCTCTCGATAGTTCTGGCCCGTGACGGCAAGGCGCCATTCGTGGCCACGGTGTCCGGTCGTTGTGTCCCGGCGACGACGCGCGAGATCGTCCGCAGTGCGCTCGCCATCCCGCTGGCTCCGCTCCGAGTCGCCGCGCAGATCAGATTTCAAGGAATCCGGCTGTGGGCCAGGCGCTTACCCATCGTTCCCCGACCGCAACATCACCCGCAGGAGGCAGTGCAATGACCACGACCACTCTCGGCACCGAACCTTCCGCTCACACGATCGAAACCGAGCGGTGGCCGGGCGTCGCCACAGTGCCGAGCGGGCTCAAAGTGCGGGTTGCATCACCGGTTGCCCGCGCCCTGTTCCACAAGGCGGTAGCGCGTTTGCCACTGCGCGTCCAGATGCCCAACGGTGAGTTCTCCGGTGGCGGTAGCCCCGATTCGCCGTTGATGGTCATTCACCGCCCGGACGACTTCGCTGCTCGCGTGGGTGACAGTGGTTTGATCGGATTCGGCGAGTCGTACATGGCGGGCGATTGGGAAGCCTCCGACCTCACCGCGGTCCTGGAAGTCTTCGCCTCCCGTGTGGCGACGCTGATTCCTGACTTCCTGCAGCGGCTACGAGGCCTCTACATTCCGAAGCAGCCTCGCAGTGAGCGGAATTCGACGCAGAACACGCGCTCGAACATCTCCAGGCACTACGACCTCTCGAACGAGATGTTCGAGCTGTTCCTCGACGACACCATGACGTATTCCAGTGCTCTCTTCGAGGATCTGTCGGTAGGAGCTACCCCGTCGTGGGACGTGTTCGCAGCGGCCCAGCATCGGAAGATCGATCGCCTGCTGGACGGCGCGGGTGTCGGTCCAGGTTCGCGAGTGCTCGAAATCGGCACAGGCTGGGGAGAATTGGCGATACGAGCAGCCCAGCGCGGAGCAACGGTGCGCTCGGTGACACTGTCGGTCGAACAGCAGGAATTGGCAGCGAAACGCATAAGCGCTGCGGGACTGGCAGATCGCGTTCAGGTCGACCTTCTCGACTATCGGCAAGTACAGGGGGAGTACGACGCCGTCGTATCGGTCGAGATGATCGAGGCTGTCGGCCACCAGTACTGGGGAAGCTACTTCCAGACGATCGACGCCCTGCTGGCGCCGGGTGGGCGCGCAGCGATCCAAGCGATCACCATGCCGCACGATCGAATGCTCGCGACCCGCAACACCTACACCTGGGTGCACAAGTACATCTTCCCCGGCGGATTTCTCCCGTCGGTGCGGGCGATCGAGGATGTGACAGAACGCATGACGACCCTCCGGGTGCGTGAGCGGATGTCGATGGGCGATCACTACGCGCAGACGTTGCGACTGTGGGACGAGCGTTTCAGTGCTCGCACCGACGAGGCGTCCGCGCTCGGATTCGATGCGGTGTTCGCGCGCATGTGGCATTTCTACCTCTGCTATTCCGAGGCGGGTTTCCGCTCGGGTTATCTCGACGTCCAGCAAATTGTTCTCGATCGGAGGAACCAGCGATGACTGCCACGATGGATCGAACGACGCACGGTACCGGCGTTGCGGGCCGTCTCTCGGACATCCTCAGTCCACTTGTCGGCGGCGAACTTCCGGTGCGGTTGACTGCATGGGACGGCAGCACAGCAGGTCCGGACGATGCTCCGAAAGTGACGCTCTACAGCCCGAACGTGTTGCGACGCTTGCTCTGGAATCCCGGCGAGTTGGGGGCAGCGCAGGCATATGTGCTCGGTGAACTCGACGTCGAAGGCGATCTCGGCGATGCGCTGACGCATGTGTGGAAGGTGGCTGCCGAGCGGGGACTCGGGTCGATTACCCCCACACCGTCGCTCGTCCTGGGTGCAGTCAAGGCTGCGCGATCCTTCGGTGCTTTCGGGAGACCTCTGGCTCCACCGGCGTCGCAGGCTCAGGTGAAGGGTCGCTTGCACAGTCTCGCGCGCGACCGCGCGGCAATCGGGCACCACTACGATTTGTCGAACGATTTCTACCAACTGATCCTCGATGACAACATGGCCTACTCCTCGGGCTATTGGACTTCCGATGCACCGGACTACACACTCGAAGATTCACAGACGGACAAGCTGGACCTGGTGTGCCGCAAGGTCGGTCTCGATCGAGCGCGAGGCTTGCGGTTTCTCGATGTCGGCTGTGGCTGGGGCTCGCTGAGCCTGCACGCGGCGCGGGAGTACGGCGCTCGGGTCGTCGGTATCACGATCTCGGCGGAGCAGAAGGCTTTTGTCGACGCGAAGATCCGCGCACTCGGTTTGGAAGACTGGGTCGAGATCCGGCTCCAAGATTATCGAGAGATTCCCGACGGTCCTTTCGATGCGGTCGCGTCGATCGAGATGGGTGAGCACGTCGGGGAGGACAACTATCCGACGTACGTGAAAGCGCTCCACGACAACGTGATTGCCGGTGGCCGTGTGCTGATTCAACAGATGTCACGCACCGGTGCGCACCCCGGGGGAGGCCCGTTCATCGAGTCGTTCATCGCGCCGGACATGTACATGAGACCGGTGGGCCGCACCGTTGCGATGATCGAGGAAGGTGGACTCGAAGTCCGTGACGTCCACGCCCTGCGTGAGCACTACGTGCGGACCGTGGACGCGTGGATCGAGACCTTCGAATCGAACTGGGATCGCGTCGTGGATCTCGTCGGCGTCGAGGTCGCTCGGGTGTGGCGCCTCTACCTCGTCGGCGGCGGAATGGCATTTCGGGACGGCAGGATGGGCGTCGATCAGATTCTGTCGGTCCGGCCGCACGGTGATGGTCGATCGGGTATGGAACCGGTTCGGCCGCAGTGGGTGTCGCGGCGATGAACGGATTCGACTGGGGCGCATTCGGAGTGGTCACGCTCACGAGCCTGTTGGCGATCGCCGTCGGAATGGCAGTGACAGCGACGATCGGTGTACGGATCGGGCGCCACAATGTCGTCGACGTGTCGTGGGGCGCCGGCTTCGTTCTGATTGCGCTCGTGTCCGCGATAGTTGGAACCGGCGACCTCTGGCGCCGGTTTCTCATGCTTGCGCTGGTGGCGATCTGGGGTCTGCGATTGGCGACGCACATGGCGATCCGATCGCGAGGCAAGGGTGAAGATCCGCGGTACGAAGAAATGCTCGGACGAGCGACGGGTAGCCGAACGCTGTATGCGCTCCGCAAGATCTATCTCACGCAGGGTATTTCGTTGTGGTTCGTCTCCCTGCCGATCCAGGTCGCGGCAGTATCGAACGGCAGCTTCGGACTTCTTGTCGTACTCGGTATCGCGCTGTGGATAGTCGGCGTCACGTTCGAGACGGTAGGCGACCGACAGATGGAGGAGTTCAAATCCGATCCGGGCAGCCGTGGCCACATCATGGATCAAGGTTTGTGGGCGTGGACACGGCATCCCAATTATTTCGGCGACGCGTGCGTCTGGTGGGGGATCTTCCTCGTCTCGGCTTCCGTGTGGCCGGGGGTGTTGACCGTTCTCTCTCCGATCGCCATGACGTACTTCCTGGTCTTCGCCACCGGAGCGCGGTTGCTCGAGCGACACATGGAACAGCGTCCGGGCTATCGCGAGTATCAGCAGCGGACAAGTTACTTCATTCCTCGCCCGCCGAAAGCCCGCTCCGGGACGTAGGCTCTTTCGCGTGAGGCCAGAGCATGGGTGATCTGAAACTGCCGGCTGCGGTAGGCGCGGTTGCCGTCGGCGGAGCGTTGGGTGCGCTCAGCCGCTTCGGTTTGGGGGAGCTCTTTCCTCACATCTGGACGACGCTGGTCATCAACGTCGTCGGCTCGTTCGTGCTCGGCGTTCTCGCGGCCCTCCTCGTGCACAACAAGGCTGGGTACCTCTTTCTCGGCACCGGGTTCTGCGGCGGCTTCACCACCTTCTCGTCATTTGCGGTTCACGCGGTGACGGAGAGTCCATGGCGATCGATTCTCTATGTACTCGGGACGCTGATCCCCGCGATCCTCGCCGCAGCATTGGGCAAAGGGCTCGGCGAGCGTTGGATCCGCACGCGGGACGGAGCGTCGGCATGACAGTTCTCCTGGTGGCGCTCGGCGGCGGCGCGGGTGCGAGTGGCCGGTACCTGTTGGCGCGGTATGTGCCCGCGTACAAGGGATTCCCGGCTGCGACGTTCGCCGCGAACGTGATCGGCTGCTTCCTCCTCGGATTGTTCACCGGAGCAGCTCTTTCCACCGAGATGGCCGCGCTGCTGGCGACAGGCTTCTGTGGTGGCCTGTCCACCTATTCGACCTTCGCGACGGAGAACGTGGGCATGGTCGAGCGGCGCCAGACGACGCTTTCGCTGATCTACATCGTCGTCAGTCTGATCGTCGGCTTGTCCGCTGCGTGGGTGGGGATCCAGCTCACGAATTGACCGATCCGGCGCCGAGCGTGCACGCCACGCAGCCAGGGTAGACAATTGTCCACAGTCGCGTCGACACAGTGGTCGACCACCGGGCCGAGGGGGATTCGTGGCGCACGAACGAGCAGGACAAGTGGCTCTGCCAGAGGATCTGATCGACGTTCCTCATCTGGTTTCCGCGTATTACACGCGCACCCCGGATCCCGAGAACCCGATGCAGCAGGTACTTTTCGGCACCTCCGGACATCGCGGTTCCAGCCTCGATTCCGCCTTCAACGAAGCCCACATCCTGGCCACGACCCAGGCGATCGTCGAGTACCGCGCCTCGCAAGGTATCGACGGGCCGCTGTTCATCGGCCGGGACACACATGCGCTGTCCGAACCCGCCTGGCTGTCCGCGTTGGAAGTCCTCGTTGCCAACGACGTCGTCGTGCTTGTCGACTCACGCGACGCCTACACGCCCACCCCCGCTGTGAGCCACGCGATCTTGCGATACAACTCGACGGGGCCGGAAGCCAAGGCCGACGGCATCGTCGTGACGCCTTCGCACAACCCGCCGCGCGACGGTGGCTTCAAATACAACCCGCCACACGGTGGGCCCGCGGACACGGACGCGACGTCGGTCATCGCCGATCGAGCGAACGAGCTACTGCGCAAGGGGCTTTCCGGGGTACGGCGTGTCACGGCGGCGCAGGCACTGGACCGCGTCGAACGCTACGACTTCCTTCGCTACTACGTCGAAGACCTTCCCTCGGTCCTCAACCTCGATGCGATCCGCGACGCCGGAATCCGGATCGGTGCAGACCCACTCGGCGGTGCAAGCGTCGACTACTGGGGCGCGATTGCCGAAACTCATCGACTCGATCTCGAAGTGGTGAATCCTCTCGTCGATCCGACCTGGCGGTTCATGACGCTCGACACCGACGGCAAGATTCGCATGGATTGCTCGTCGCCCGACGCGATGGCCTCGCTTATCGGGATTCGGGATCGCTACGACATCGCGACCGGAAACGACGCAGACTCCGACCGCCACGGCATCGTCACGCCCGACGGCGGTTTGATGAACCCGAATCACTATCTCGCGGTTGCCATCGAGTATCTGTTCGCGAACCGACCAGGGTGGGGTGCAGATACCAAGGTGGGCAAGACACTCGTGAGTTCCTCGATGATCGATCGCGTGGTCAGCAGTTTGGGTCGCGAATTGCTCGAGGTTCCAGTCGGTTTCAAGTGGTTCGTTCCCGGTCTGCTCGACGGGTCTGTGGGATTCGGCGGCGAGGAAAGCGCCGGAGCGTCCTTCCTCCGCCATGACGGTTCCGTCTGGACGACGGACAAGGACGGCATCATCCTGGCGTTGCTCGCGTCGGAAATTACCGCGGTGACAGGAAAGTCTCCGTCGGCGCACTACGACGCGTTGGCCGAGAAGTTCGGGAGCCCGGCCTACGCACGGATCGATGCGCCGGCGACACGCGCACAGAAGGCAGTCTTGGCAAAACTGTCTCCAGATCAGGTGAGTGCGACCGAACTGGCGGGTGAACCGATCACTGCGACACTGACCGCGGCGCCCGGAAACGGCGCGGCGATCGGTGGTCTCAAGGTGACGACGGAGAGTGCATGGTTTGCAGCGAGGCCGTCCGGCACGGAGGACGTGTACAAGATCTATGCCGAGTCGATGAAGGGTGCCGATCATCTGGCGCAGGTTCAGGCAGCGGCCAAGGACTTGGTGTCCGGCGTCTTGAAGGCGAACTAGCTCGCGGAGCGTTCGTGTCGCCCGGCTAGAATCCCGGGCGACATGAAAACTCGTGCAGCCAAGCTGCCACAGGAAATTTGGGTACTGGTCGCCGCCAGCTTCGTCATCGCCCTCGGATTCGGATTGGTCGCTCCGGCGCTACCGCAGTTCGCGCGCAGCTTTGACGTATCGGTCACCGCCGCCACGATCGTGATCTCGTCTTTCGCATTCATGCGACTGGTGTTCGCGCCGATGAGCGGCACTTTGGTACAAAAACTCGGTGAACGGCCGGTCTACATCGTCGGCCTTCTGATCGTCGCGGTGTCGACCGGTGCGTGCGCCTTCGCGGGGGAGTACTGGCAACTTCTGCTGTTCCGATCGTTGGGCGGCATCGGGTCGACCATGTTCACCGTGTCGGCCCTCGGGTTGATCATTCGCATGTCACCGCCGGACAGCCGTGGACGCGTGTCCGGCCTGTACGCCACAAGCTTTCTCATGGGTTCGATCGGCGGCCCGCTGGTCGGTGGTGCGCTGTTGCAGTTCGGTCTGCGGATGCCGTTCATCATCTACGCAGTTGCGCTGGTGATCGCCGCGCTCGTGGTCTTCGTGAGCCTGCGCGGGTCGCACCTGGCGTCACCGGACAAGGCCGTCGATGTGAAGTCGATGACTCTCACCGAAGGCCTCCAGTCGCCGGTGTACCGGGCCGCCCTCGGATCGAATCTCGCTTTCGGCGGTGTGATCTTCGGAGTTCGCGTTGCCATGGTTCCCCTGTTCGTCGTCGAGTTCCTCGACCGGGACCCGTCGATTGCCGCCTACGCTCTCACGATCTTTGCCGTCGGAAATGCGTTGGTGTTGATCGTTTCCGGACGACTCTCGGACCGCTTCGGGCGTAAGCCCTTCGTCGTGAGCGGTCTGCTCATTTGTGGTCTGGGAACCATCGCAATGGGATTCACGGACAACCTCGTGCTGTTCTTTGCCATCGCTGCTGTGACGGGCGTCGGCTCCGGGCTCATGAGTCCGGCTCAGCAGGCAGCGGTTGCCGATGTCGTCGGGTCGACTGCCCGCGGCGGACCCGTTCTGGCGGTATTCCAGATGATGTCGGACATCGGCGGCGTAGTGGCACCGATTTGTGCTGGTCTGATCGCTCAGCATGTGTCGTACTCGGCAGCATTCGCCGTGATGGGGGCCGTAGTCGTCGTGTCGGCGACGGGCTGGTTGTTCGTCCCGTCGCGAACGAAGCCTGTCGAGTCCGTCGTCGAAGATCTGACCGATGTGACGGCGCTGACGGATACTCCTGCGCGGACAAACCTGGACTGACCGGGCATTCTGTACTCTCGATCGGGTGGCAATTCGTATCGTGAGTCTTGTAGCCCGATTGGGTTTGGCGGCCGTCTGGCTGATTTCCGGGGGGCTCAAATTCCTTGATCCCGTGCAGACGAAGATCGCGGTGCGTGCCTATCAACTCTTGCCCGAGTCACTGGTCGGTCCGGTGGCAACGGCGCTTCCCCTCGTCGAAATAGTCCTTGGTCTGCTCATCCTCGTCGGGCTGGCGGTGCGAGTATCCGCCGCAGTCTCGGTGGTGATTTTGACGGTTCTCATTGCGGTGATCATTTCGGTGTGGGCCAGAGGATTGTCCATCGACTGTGGATGTTTCGGCGGCGGAGGTGCAGCCGACGTCGGCGCTTGGGACTATTTGAAGGAGATTCTCCGGGACCTGGGCTTCTTGGCACTTGCCGTCTGGCTGCTCGTGTTCCCGCGTTCGCCGCTCGCATTGGGGCCGGGATCACGTGCGCCGTTCTCAGTGGATACTCAGTCTTCAGTGGCAAGGTAAGCAATCGGTAAATCGTTTCGACGCACGAAGGACTGCATCAGCGTGAGCACCAAGAGCAGCAAGAACAAATATTCGCCGGAACCGGTCTCGAGCCGCTCCACCTACATCATCGGTGGCCTCGCGGTGCTCGTGATCGCGGCTCTCGTCATCGGCGGTGTCTTGTGGACGAACAGCAAGAACAAGCCGCAGAACGACGGCTACGGCTCCGTGCAGAATTCCGAAGTTGCCGTCACGGTGCAGGACAACGGCGTGGTGCTGTTGGGCAAGCCCTCCGCCGCGACGACCATCGATCTCTTCGAGGATCCGCTGTGCCCGGCCTGCGCTGCGCTCGAGCACCTCAGTGGCCAGGCTCTCGCGGCCGCCGTCGACAACGGTGACGTCGCTGTTCGTTACCACATGCTGAACTTCCTCAACCGGGCGTCGGGCAGCGGTGACTACTCCACCCGGGCCGGCGCGGCGCTGCTGTGCGTCGCTCAGAGTGGCGATGCAATCGCGTACTCCGCATTCCACACAAAGCTTTTCGCTACCGACACGCAGCCTGCCGAGGGGGGCAGCAGCGACCACACCAACGACGAACTCGCCCAGATCGCTCGTGATGCGGGCGCATCCGACGACGTGGCAACCTGCATCTCTTCCGGTACCAACGTCGAAGCCGCCGCGGCCAACGCCGCAGCTGCCAGCCAGGCGCTCAAGGATGTCGGGTCCAACGGCACCCCCACGGTCGTGGCGAACGGCAAGATCGTTGACACGGGCAGCAGCGACTGGGTTTCCAAGCTCTCCTCCTGAGCGGAAGCGGCCGCTCCGGCGAGGAGCGGCCGCCTCGCTCTGACCAGGCGATTTGTTGCCCAGGAGTCAAGTGGTGTAACTTTCTTCCAGCAAGCGGAAAGCAGTAAAGCCGCTGCGAGTTCGACTGTTAGAGTGAATTGAATACGGGGCTATGGCGCAGCTGGTAGCGCACCACACTGGCAGTGTGGGGGTCAGGGGTTCGAGTCCCCTTAGCTCCACCCGAACAAATGCTCTGCACCAATCGGTGCAGAGCATTTGTTGTTTCGTGCGCAATACTGTCCGCGGTGAGGCTTGATCATCCCGTGCATTCTCGGCATGGGGACCGTCGGCGGAACGGAGAACCATGAGTGCACACGTGGCGATAATCGGGGCAGGATATGCGGGCGTCATGGCAGCGAAGCGACTGCTGCGAACTCGGTCGGACATCACGGTGAGCGTCGTGAATCCGCGCCCACACTTCGTGCAAAGAATCAGGCTCCATCAGATGATCGCAGCTGGCTACGACGCGACGGTCTCGTTCGACAGCGCATTACCGCGTACGGCACACCGAGTATTCGGAACGGTGACGGACATCGACGCCGCGGTCAGCAGGCTTACCCTCGACAACGGCATCGTGATCGACTACGACTACTTGGTCTATGCAGTCGGAAGTAGGCAATTGCCCAGCACGATCGTCGGGGCGGCAGAGCATGGGTACAGCGTCGCCGAATTCGAAGACGCGACCCGACTCGAATCCAGGCTGTCGACCCTCGACGAGAAGGCTGCCATCTGCGTTGTCGGCGGCGGTCTCACCGGAATCGAGACAGCCGCAGAATTGGCTGAGCAGCGAAGCAACCGAATCACTTTGGTGACGGGTGGAATCGTGGCCCCGGACCTGTCCGAGCGTGCGCGATCGGCAATTCTCAGAACGTTGACCGATCTCGGGGTCGATATCGTCAGCGAATCGCGGGTGACGCGGATCGACGGTTCGTCGTGCGAGCTCGCGGGAGGCATGCGGGTGGAGGCGGAGTGCACGATTCTCGCAACAGAATTCGGTGTACCGGAGCTCGCCCGTCGAAGTGGCTTTCCCGTCGACGATCTCGGCCGCCTGAAACTGAACGACCGACTCGAATGCCCGTCCCACCCCGACATCGTCGGTGCGGGTGATGCGGTCACAGTCGGTGAGAACTCACTGAGAATGAGTTGTCAGGCCGCGATCCCCTTGGGAGTTCATGCGGCAGAAACGATCCTGCATCGACTCGACGGTTCCGCGCCGCGCCCGGTGACTCCGAAGTTCGCAGGCAAGTGCATCAGTCTTGGTAGGCGGTACGGGGTGTTCCAGCGGACGACTCGCGTCGACGAGGCAACGAGGATGTTCATTGCAGGCAGGGCAGGTGCATTCGTCAAGGAAAGAGTCTGTTCGTCGACGACCGACTGGGCTGTCACCCCGCGCCGCTCTCTCTTCTACAGCTGGACATGAGCAGCGCTGGTCACGCTCGATCACAGACCCGATCGATGATCGCTGCAGTCTTGCGGACGTACGGTTGACGGACGACGTCTTCGTGACACGCGTCGACATCGTCGAAATCGAGTGAGCCCGTGGCGATGAGTGACCAGATCTCGCGTCCACGGTTGTTGGTGGCTCCACGGATCACCGTGACCGGCGCGGCGCATGCTCGTATCCGATGCTTCCGGAGCGCCTGGCCTCCGATGTAGAGGAACACAGTCCACTGGGTGGCCGGCGGGTACTGCAGAATGCCGGCGAAGAGTGTGCGGATCCACATAGCGGCGACGGTGCGTCTGGCCGGCTTCCATCGGGTATTGGTGGATGGCTGTGGGGCAAGGTCGACGATCGACGGATCCAAACTGATTCCGGCTCGGGTGGCCAGTCGGGTGGCAGTTTCGGTGGAGATTCTGGTGTCGAGAACGGTGACGTGCTCGACGGTGTCACCTGATTCGGACAGCTGTGTTGCCATTTCCAGCGCCACGTAGCCGCCGTACGAGTATCCGGCCAGGAGGTATGGCCCGGTGGGCTGGATCTTCTTGATTTCGAACATGAAACGGCGGGCGCTTGCTTTCACCGACCGATCGGGCAGTCCGCGAGATTCGAAGCCGTGTGGCTGAAGTGCGTAGACCGGGCGATCGGTGTGGAGCGCTTTCGCCAGGGTGGACAGGGTCGTCGAGGGGCACCCCGCTCCGTTCATGATGAACAGCGGTCGCCCAGTCCCTTCGAGCTTCAGCGGAACCATCGTGTTGTGACAGAGGCGATCATCGGGATCGATTCTGCACCGATCTACCAGCGCCGCAAGTTCTTTGACGGTGCTCGCGGCCGCGAACTCCGCCGTCGTGATCCGGATCCGGAACATGTCGTGAATCTTTGCCACCACTTCGGTGGAAGCGAGCGAATCTCCGCCGAGTTCGAAGAAGTCGTCCTCACGGTCGACGGAATCGATGCCGAGAATCGACTCCCAGATCGAGGACAGCCACAATTCGGCGGGCCCGGCGAGAGTCGGTGGAGTGGAACGCACCTCGACGGACGGCAGCGTCGTTCGATCGACCTTTCCCCTCTCGTTGCGGGGCAACGCTGCCATCGGAACAAAATGTCGGGGAAGCATCCAGGCCGGCAGATTTCTCGCCAATTCGCGCCGCATCTCGGCGCCCGACCGTGCCATCACGGCTTTGTTCTGGACTACGTACGCAACGATCTCCGGTCGATCGTTCTCGAGAACTGCACCCACGAAAACATCGGCGATGCCGGGGATTCGACGAATGTGCGACTCGACCTCCGTCGGCTCTACCAGGTATCCCCGAATCTTGACGGCGTCGTCGACGCGTCCTCGGAGTTGTAGTTCGCCGCGTTCGTCGATACGGCCTCGGTCACCGGTCCGGTAGATACCGACTCCGTCGCCGAGACGAGTGAATCGTGTTGCAGTGCGCTCGGGGTCGTTGTGGTAACCGTCGGCAAGATCGGTCGAGACAACCTGTATCTCGCCGATCTCTCCGTCGGGGAGAGGCACGCCGTTCACGTCGACGATCTGTACGTCCTTGCCGTCGCGGGCCCGTCCGGCCGGAACCACTCCGGCGGGTAGTTCGGAATGTGGCGGGAACTCGTTGTATGCGATGACACCTGTCTCGGTGGTGGCCAGCCAGTTGACGTACGTGACGCGAGCGAAGCCGTGACTGCGATGGCGCGCATAGTCTTCGCCGTGGACTGCTTCTCCGTACGTCACGACGACGCGCAGGGAACCGATCGAATCTTCTTTTGCTTCCTCGCCTTCGAGATCCGACCACACCCGAAGAAAGGATGGTGCACAGTGCGCAGTCGTGATCGAATTCTCGATCAGCCAGTCGTCGATGCCCGAGACGCCGTCGATACGTGGATCCCAGCAGAAGACCGTGACTCCGTTCATCAGCCCCATGATCAGTGCCGTGATTCCGGCGCCGAAACTGACGGGCAGCAGGTTCCCGATGTGATCGTCGGGTCGCAGGTCGATTGCCGCGGCAAGTTCGTCGGCCTTGTTCAGGCACATGGAGTGGCTCAGGACGACTCCCTTGGGCGTCCCACTGGTGCCTGACGTGAACGCGATCATGGCAGGGTCGGAACTGGACGGTTCGAGCGCGTTGTCGAAACGGAATCCGGTCGCCGCTGATTCGTCGAGGATCGATTGCAGCGCGACGGCCCCTGAGGTGCTCATGATGTGTGCGCGCCTGGCGTCGGGGAGTTGTGGGTCGATCATCACCAACGGTCGGCCGGAAATCAGAGTAGCGAGGATGGCGGGCACCGATTCGGCGGTTGGTTCGAGATCGACTGCAACCGGGCAGGCCCCCTGTGACCCGCGCAACCGAAGTTCGCGGACCAAAGCGTCGGTTCGACGTTCGAGTTCGGCGAAAGTGATTCGGTCGCGCGGAGTCACGACGGCAACGGCGTCGTGCTGCATCGAGGTGACTCTGCGCCACCTCGACTCGATCGTCTCGTCGATGACTGCATAGCGAGTGCGTTCTAGACCTAAGTCGACAACCTTCATCACAGTAGCTCCGTCCGACTTTCAGCTATCTTTTAGCAAAGACTACATAAGGTTTGTGAAAGAGGTCCATAACAAACCGAAAGTAGTTTTCCATACGTCCCCATCCTTCAGGCCGACTGCTCCGAATACTTTGAGGAACCAATGCCGATCGAGCGTTGCGCAGACGAGGAGCAGTGACATGAAGTGGTCGGGGCGAAGTGCGATTGCGATTGCGGGAGTGTGTGCCGCAGTAACGATGTTTTCGGGAACCGCGCAGGCGGACCCACTCTGGGAGCCCCTGCAGCCGGTGCCGAATCTGGACGCCGCGCGCTACGTAGGGGAGTGGAACCAGGTGGCGGCGATTCCTCAGCCGTTCAACCTCGCGTGCGCGAAGGACACCCGGGCGAGTTACGGGCTGGTCGATTCCTCGAACGTGAGCGTGAAGAACACGTGTACGACATGGACCGGTGAAGCCAACGAGATCGTCGGGAATGCCCGAGTTACCGATCCAGCAACGGGTGCTCAGTTGCATGTGAGCTTCCCGGGGGTGCCCACTCAGGAAAGCTTGGACGGTCCGCCGAACTACATCGTCACGTACATCGCCGACGACTATTCGTGGGCACTGGTGGGTGATCCACTCCGGCTTTCCGGGTTCGTGCTGTCACGGTCCCCGATTGTCGACGCGGCAGGCTGGAGCGAGATCCGCCGGGTCGCCGAATCCCGTGGTTACAACGCGTGCACGATCTTGACGTCACCGACCACCGAGGGTGCGTCGGACATCCGTCCGCTCTGCACGGTGTGAGCCTGCCGTCAGCGTGAGCCTTCCGAAGCCACACTCCACTACGATCATTGATCGGTAGGTGTGGTTTCGGAAGGTTGTGTGGTGGCGAAGAAGCAGATTCCCGTAATTGTCGTCGCAGGCTTTCTCGGTTCGGGCAAGACGACGCTGCTCAACCATCTTCTGCGCAACAACGACGGCGTACGCATCGGCGTGATCGTCAACGACTTCGGCTCCGTCAACATCGATTCGATGATGGTCGCCGGTCAAGTCGATTCGATGGTCTCTCTCAGCAACGGCTGTCTGTGCTGCGCTGTCGACGTCTCCGACATGGACGAGATGCTGAACAAGCTGGCGCACCGGCAATCCGGGATCGACGTGATTGTCATCGAGGCCAGCGGGTTGGCCGAGCCGCGGAACATGATTCGACTCGTCCTCGGAAGTGAGAACCCGTCCGTCGTCTACGGCGGCCTGGTGGTGGTGGTCGACGGAGCCAATTTTTCCACCGTTCGCAGCGAGCATCCCGAACTCGATCAACATGTCCGTCTGGCAGACCTGGTGGTAGTCAACAAGATCGACAGCGTTCCGGTCTCCGAGCGCGAGCGATTCACGGTCGGAATCCGTGAGTTGAACCCGCGAGCGCCGATTGTGGAAACATCACATTCGCGGATAGACCCTGCTCTGCTGTTCGATACCGGAGAGGTGACCCCTCCGGCTCCGGGCGACCAATTGAGCCTGGATGAACTCCTGCGTGACGAGCACGGGCACGAAGACGGCTCGTGTCATCACGATCACCTGCACCACCGTTACGAGTCGGTTGATTTCACATCGGAGGCGGCTCTCGACGCCAGGGCTCTGACGCATTTCCTCGAGAATCAACCGCCGGGCGTGTACCGCATCAAGGGATTCGTGAACTTCGAGATTCCTGGTTACACAGGGAAATTCGAGATCCAATCGGTAGGTGATCATGTTCGGATCACGCCGCTGCGGTGGAAGTCCGGCGAGCCTCGAACCACGCAACTGGTTGTGATCGGCACCGGGATGGACTCGGGAGCGGTCGGCAGCGCGCTCCGCAACTGCGTGCGCGAAGAAACGGTCGAACCGCACCCCGACGCCATGCTGGGATTGCACCGCTATACCGTCGGGGCGTGAGTGAATCAGCTGTATCCGTGTACGAAGCGATTCGGCGACGCCGAGACGTTCGCGCCGAGTTCTCGGGAGAGATCGTCCCCGACGAAACTCTGATGCGCATTCTCGACGCCGCTCATCGCGCGCCGAGCGTGGGAAACACGCAGCCGTGGGATTTTGTCGTCGTTCGGAATCCGGAGACGCTCGACACCTTCGCGGCACACGTCGCCGAAGCCCGGCTGCATTTCGCGCAGTCATTGCCCGAGGATCGCCGCTCGACGTTCGATCCCATCAAGATCGAGGGAATCGCCGAGAGCGGTACCGGCATCGTCGTCACTTACGACCCGTCACGCGGTGGCCCCAACATCCTCGGCCGCCACACCGTCGACGACACCGGACTGTTCTCGGCGGTACTCGCAATTCAGAATTTGTGGCTCGCTGCGGTAGCCGAGGAGATCGGGATCGGCTGGGTCTCGTTCTACGACGAGAAGTACCTCACCGAACTCATGCGCATTCCGTCACCCGTTCGCCCCATTGCGTGGCTGTGCGTCGGGAAGGTGACTGAGTTTCAACAGGTTCCGGATCTCGAGCGTTTCGGATGGCGACAGCGCCGGCCATTGGCCGACGCTGTCCATTACGAAACCTATTGAGTTGTGTGGGGCGGCCTAGCGAGCGGGGCGGCCACCGGTGGAGCCTGCGGTGCGAGCGCCGCCGCCCGTGCGGGGACGGCGAGCGCCGCCGCCTGCATGTTCCTGACGGGCAGCTCCGCCGGTGCGAGCGCCGCGTGACTGACCGCCCTGTCCGGAGCGAGCCTGACCCGACCGTGCCGCGCCGCCGCGTCCACCCTGGCCGGCGGGACGCTGTCCGCGTCCACCGTTCGGCTGGGCCGGGGCCTTCGGAGCCGGCGTGACGTGTGGAGCGATGTCGCCGACCAACTTGACGACGTGCTCGGAGTTGGCAGTCGAACGAACCGGGGTCACCTTGATGGCTGCCTTCCGCATGAGGATCGCGAGATCCTTACGCTGCTCGGGCAGGACCACGGTGACCACGTCGCCGGCGCTGCCTGCGCGAGCGGTGCGACCACTGCGGTGCAGGTACGCCTTGTGCTCGGCCGGCGGATCGACATGGACGACCAACTCGACGTCGTCGACGTGGACGCCGCGCGCTGCGACGTCGGTGGCGACGAGGACGCGCGCTTCACCGGCGGAGAATGCCGCCAGGTTACGGTCGCGAGCAGCCTGAGAGAGGTTGCCGTGCAGGTCCACTGACGGGATGCCCGACTCGGTGAGCTGGCGAGCCAACTTGCGTGCCTGGTGCTTGGTGCGCATGAACAGGATGCGACGACCGGTACCGGAAGCGAGCTTCTCGACCAGAGCCTTCTTGGCTTCGACGCCGTCGACGTCGAACACGTGGTGCGTCATTGCGGCGACGGGGGAGTTGGCCTCGTCGACCGAATGCATGACCTCGTTCTTGAGGAAACGCTTGACGAGCTTGTCGACGCCGTTGTCCAGCGTTGCCGAGAACAGAAGGCGCTGCCCGTCCTGCGGGGTGGACGAGAGGATGCGGGTGACGACGGGCAGGAAGCCGAGGTCGGCCATGTGGTCGGCCTCGTCGAGCACGGTGATCTCGACGGCGTCGAGGCTGACGAACTTCTGCTTCATGAGGTCTTCGAGGCGCCCGGGGCAGGCGACGACGATGTCGACTCCGGCCTTGAGGGCCTGAACCTGGCGGTGCTGCGAGACGCCACCGAAGATCGTCGTCACGCGCAAGTCGTATGCCGCGGCCAACGGTTCGAGGGTTGCGGTGATCTGGGTGGCGAGCTCACGTGTGGGTGCGAGCACCAAGCCGAGCGGTCGACCCGGACGACGCTTTCCTCCGGACAGTTCGCCGGCGAGGCGGGAGACCATGGGGATGGAGAACGCGAGCGTCTTACCGCTTCCGGTCTTTCCACGACCCAGGACGTCGCGCCCCGAGAGAGTGTCGGGGAGGGTGTCGATCTGGATCGGGAACGGAGAAGTGATTCCGCCGTCTTCGAGAGCTTTCACCAGCGGTGCGCGCACACCGAGGGCTGCGAAGGTGGTAGCGGGCGTAGAGATGTCAGACAAGTGTGTTCAGAGCCTTTCGGGCACGTGTTCGTGCCCGGATGCCGACACGGGAATTAACCGGTCGAACAATCA
>JADGMW010000269.1_pt1 | contig 27958 bp, 26 predicted proteins | sample 8641801 | NCBI WGS metagenome assembly JADGMW01 (sample SAMN16272018, study PRJNA661076) | feces metagenome | isolation source: fecal sample from diarrhoea affected cattle A | host: Bos taurus | place: South Africa: Lokaleng Village, Mahikeng | collected 2019-09
CACCGCCCCCGGGCCCGATCACACCGCCCCCTTGGGCCCGACTACACCGTGCGGGCGAGGCGGTCGGCGAGGAGCCGTGTGAAGCGCGCCGGGTCCTCGACCTCACCGCCTTCGGCGATCAGCGCCATCCCGTACAGCAGTTCCGCGGTCTCGGCGAGCGCGGGATCGTCGTTGCGTTCCGCGTGCGCCGTGCGAAGACCCGAGACGAGCGGATGTCCGGCGTTGAGTTCGAGGATGCGCTTGGTTCGCGGGATCGGCTGGCCCGATGCCCGGTACATGCGCTCGAGCGCCGGCGACATGCTGAAGGTGTCGCCCACGATGCAGGCGGGCGATGTCGTGAGGCGCGACGAGAGCCGCACCTCCTTGACGTGTTCGTCGAGGGTGTCCTTCATCCACGTCAGCAGGTCGCCGAACTCTTTCTCCTGCTCCTCGCGTTCGGCTTCGGCCGCCTTCTTCTCGTCCTCGGTGTCGAGATCGACCTCGCCCTTGGCGACGGAGCGGAACGGCTTGCCGTCGTACTCGGGAACCGACGTCACCCACATCTCGTCGACCGGGTCGGTCAGCAACAGCACCTCGATGCCCTTCGCCGCGAACGCCTCCATGTGCGGGGAGCTTTCGAGCAGCTGCCGGGACTCGCCGGTGATGTAGTAGATCTCGTCCTGGCCGTCCTTCATGCGTTCGACGTATCCGGCGAGCGTCGTCTGCTCGTCGTCACTCGCCGTCGAGTCGAAGGACGCGATCTCGAGAAGCGTGTCGCGGTTGTCGGTATCGGAGATCAGGCCTTCCTTGAGGACGCGGCCGAACTCGTTCCAGAAGGTCCGGTACTTCTCGGCGTCCTGCGTCGCCATGTCCTTGACCGTCGACAGGACCTTCTTCGTGAGGCGGCGGCGGATCGCGCGGATCTGCCGGTCCTGCTGCAGGATCTCGCGGGAGACGTTGAGCGAGAGGTCCTGCGCGTCGACCACACCCTTGACGAACCGCAGGTACTCGGGAACGAGATCCTCGCAGTCGTCCATGATGAAGACGCGCTTGACGTAGAGCTGGATGCCTGTCGTCCGCTCCCGGGCGAACAGGTCGAACGGCGCATGGCTCGGAATGAAGAGCAGCGCCTGGTACTCGAACGTCCCCTCCGCGCGCATGGGAATGATCTCGAGGGGTTCGTCCCATGCGTGCGCGACGTGCTTGTAGAACTCGGTGTACTCCTCGTCGGACACCTCGTCCCGCGAGCGCGCCCACAGTGCCTTCTGCGAATTGAGCGTCTTGGTCTCGACGCCGACCTCGTCGGTACCGTCCTCACCCTTGGTGGTGCGCGTGACCTCCATACGAATCGGCCAGGCGATGAAGTCGGAGTACTTCTTGACGATCTCCTCGAGCTTCCACTGCGAGGTGTAGTCGAAGAGGTGGTCGTCGGCATCCTCCGGCTTGAGGTGGAGGGTGACGGACGTGCCCTGCGGGGCGTCGTCCACGGTCTCGATCGTGTAGGTGGATTCTCCGCTCGATTCCCACCTGGTTCCCGAGGGTTCGCCCGCCTTGCGGGTGACCAGCGTGACCTTGTCGGCGACCATGAACGAGGCGTAGAAACCGATGCCGAACTGGCCGATCAGTTCCTGGGATGCGGCGGCGTCCTTGGCTTCGCGCAACTTCTGCCGCAGTTCACCGGTGCCCGAACGCGCGAGCGTGCCGATCAGATCGACGACTTCGTCGCGCGTCATGCCGATGCCGTTGTCCCGGACCGTGAGGGTGCGGGCCTCCTTGTCGACCGCGAGTTCGATGTGCAGGTCGGACGTGTCGACCTGCAGATCCTTGTCGCGGAAGGACTCGAGCCGGAGCTTGTCCAGCGCATCGGAGGCGTTGGAGATCAACTCACGAAGGAACGTGTCCTTGTTGGAGTAGATCGAGTGGATCATCAGATCGAGCAGTTGGCGCGTCTCGGCCTGGAACTCACGCTGTTCGACGTGTGTGCTCATTCTTGTCCCCTTCGGCAGCAGAACTTTCGAACGGGATCTTAGGACGTGTTTACGCCGGCGAGCGGGGCGCCCCCGCACCCGGATCGATCCGGAACGGGCCGTCGACGCTCGGGGAGACCGGGAAGTCGAAGATCGAGGTCGGGATGTAGACGGTCGCGCACGAGTTCGGGATGTCGACGACTCCCGACAATCTGCCTTCGATGGGCGCGGCGCCGAGCAGAAGATAGGCCTGTTCCGGGGTGTAACCGAACTTGGTGAGGTAGTCGATGGCGTGCAGACACGCGCGCTGGTACGCCAGTTGCGAATCCAGGTACCGCTGTTCACCGTCGAGCGTCACCGACGTTCCGGAGAACGCCAGCCACTCCGAGAACTGCGGGTCGGTGTTGCCCGGCATGAAGATCGCGTTCTCGCTGACGCCGTAGGTCGTCATCCCGCCCGGAATGATGTCGACGCGCAGGTCGATGAACCCGCCCATCTCGATGGCGCCGCAGAACGTGATCTCGCCGTCGCCCTGCGAGAAATGCAGGTCGCCGACCGAGAGGTTCGCGCCGTCGACGAAGACGGGGTAGAAGATACGGCTGCCCTTGGTGAGGTTCTTGATGTCCTGGTTGCCGCCGTTCTCGCGCGGCGGTGCGGTACGAGCGCCCTCCCCCGCGACCCGATCGAACTCGGGGCCTGTCAGAGCACCGAGAATCGCCCCGTTCGGTTCCGGCGGAAGCGCCAGTGGCGGAACACGCTCCGGGTCGGTCGCGATGAGTGCGGCCTCGCGCGTGTTCCACGTCGAGAGCAGGTCGTGCGACGGGGCCGTGCCCATCAGTCCCGGATGCACGATGCCCGTGAAAGACACGTGCGGAATATGCCGGCTCGTTGCCGTCTGACCGGAGAAATCCCAGACCGCCTTGTACGCGTCGGGGAACTGGTCGGTGAGGAACCCGCCGCCGTTCGGCTTGGCGAAGATGCCGGTGTACCCCCAGCCCTGTCCCGCGAGCGGCCCGGAATCCTCCTGCGGGATGGGCCCGAGGTCGAGAATGTCGACGATCAGCAGATCCCCGGGTTTCGCACCTTCCACCGCGAACGGCCCGGACAACGCGTGCACGGTGTGCAGCGGAGCATTGCGGATGTCGTCGGCGCTGTCGTCGTTGTGGATCTCCCCGTCGAACCACTCGCGGCAGTGCACCCGGAACGAGTCTCCCGGCTTGACCGTCGCGACGGGCGGAATGTCGGGGTGCCAACGGTTGTGGCCGATCTTCTCCTGCTCGGTGAACTTGCGAGTGGAGTCGAGCGGGAAGATGACGTCGGGCAAGGGAACCTCCTGGAGTGAGCACCGGGGGCTGAGCGACCGGGGGTGCGAGCCGTATTTCGGCCGGTCAGGGCCGGGGAAGCATTCGATGACGAGGATCGGTGGTGACCGGACGCGGCGGCGTGCGCGGACGACCGGGTATCGCACCCGACACCACAGCGGGTTCGGACGCGGTGCGCGCGGTGGAATCGAGCACGCGCATCGCCGCCGTGCGGCCGCGCCCGAGTCGCGGCGCGGTCACCGCGCGCGGTGACTCGGCGGCACACGCGGGGCACGCGGTGGTGGGGCGGACGGCGCTCATCGGAGCGGATACGTCGAACGGACCGCAGTCGACGCAGCGGTATTCGTAGAGCGGCATCGGCAACAACCCTTCGCGCATGGGACTGCGCCGACCGTAACCGACAATCCCCCGCGACACCGGTCTCCGACGAAACTCGTTACCCGGCAGTAACACTCCCGTTGCTCACCGCGATTCGCGGCGCGCGCCGCCGGGGTCCATCATGGTGGCGGGGTCACTCGAACGACGGGAGTGCGTCATGGCAGTTCGTCGGGTGGTGGTTGTCGGCGCGGGCATGGTCGGGCTGTCGACGGCGTGGTTCCTCCAGGAACACGACCTCGAGGTGACGGTGCTGGACCGTACCGGCGTGGCAGCCGACGCCTCGTGGGGCAATGCCGGTTGGCTCGCCCCGGCACTGACATTGCCGCTGCCGGAACCGTCCGTGCTGAGGTACGGGCTTCGTTCGGTGCTCACGCCGTCATCGCCGGTATACGTGCCTTTCACCACGGACCTGCGGCTTCTGCGGTTTCTCGCGGATTTCGCCCGGCACTGCACCACGCGGCGCTGGAAGCGCTCGGCGGAGATCTTCGCCCGCACCGACCGGATCGCAACCGAGGCGTACGACGTCCTCGCAGCCGGCGGCGTGGCCGAACGGACACGGCAGGCAGACCCGTTCCTCGCCGCGTTCACGAGCGAATCCGACCGCGACCACCTGATAACGGAGTTGGACCACTCACGGGCAGCAGGCGGAGAGGTCGACTTCGAACTGCTGGATGCGGACAGCCTGCACGCGCTGGCCCCGGCGCTCGGCGACCCGGTGTGCGCGGGGTTGCGCATCCGGGGGCAGCGGTTCCTCGATCCGCCCCGCTTCATGTCGGCGCTCGCCGAGTCCGTTCGCGTCCGGGGCGGAGAGGTGGTGGCGGGCTACGAGGTGACGGCGGTACGCGACTCGGGTGGCACGGTCGAGGTCGTCTCGGCGGACGGGCGGCGGGCGGGCGCCGATGCCGTCGTGCTCGCAACCGGAGCGCGGCTCGATGCGCTTGCGCGTCCGTTCGGTGTCCGCACGCGAGTGCAGGCCGGGCGCGGTTACAGCTTCACCGTTCGTCCGGAGGAGCCACTCGACCATCCCGTCTACTTCCCTGCCCAGCGCGTGGCGTGCACGCCGCTGCACGACCGGCTCCGCATCGCCGGAATGATGGAGTTCCGCAGTCCCGACGCCCCGCTCGATCCGCGGCGGATCACGGCGATCGTCGACGCGACCCGTCCGCTCCTGCCGCGGATCGACTGGGACCGGCGGCACGAGGAGTGGGTGGGGTCGAGGCCTTGCACCGCCGATGGTCTGCCCCTGATCGGAGGCACACGTTCACCTCGGGTCTTCGTTGCGGGCGGGCACGGCATGTGGGGCGTCGCGCTGGGACCGATGACGGGCCGGATGCTGGCGAATGCGATTACCGGACATCAGGATCCGTTGTCGGCGCATTTCGATCCGCTGCGTTGACCGCTCCGCCGAGTCGCTCGTCCATGCCGCGAAGCCAGCTCAGGACAGCGCGCTCGTACGCGATGCCGAATTCCACGGTAGCGGCCGGATAGTCCGGCAGTACGTGGCTTGCCAGCAACTGTTCGTACTCGGCGAGTTGCCGTTCGTGCTCGGCCCGATAGTGGGCGAGGATCTCGACCAGCCTGTGCGCCGGCAGATGCTCGGCGAAAGCCACGGTGAGCAGAAGAGGATGCCGGATGTTCTCCGGCCCGGGATCACGCTCGAGCCAGTCGGCGAACGCGCGCCGGCCGTCGTCGGTGAGAGCGTAGGGCTTGCGGGCTCGCGGTCCCGTCTCTCCCGCTTCGATCAGGCCGTCGCGTTCCATCGCCGAGAGTTCTCGATAGACCTGGCTGGTGGTGAGCGACCAGAACTTCCCGATTCGCTCCTGCGCCGTGGTGACAAGGTCCCAACCCGTTTTGGGGCCTTCGTGGAGAAACCCCAGGAGGGACGCCGCTGTGGCGTTGAGGGGACGTCCGGCCATGCGTTTTTCCTGTCGTCGAGGGGTTGACATTCCACTGTGGCATATCCACCATGGACACACCGACATTCCACAATGGAATCTCCCTCGGAATCCTCCTGGAGGACCCCATGTCCACCGAGAATCTGCGGATATCAGAACCCGAGCGCGCGCGGTACGTCGACGAACTCGTCCGTCATGTCGGCGCCGGTCGCCTGACGGTCGACGAATTCGACCGGCGAGCAGCCCGTATCTACGCGTCCGACACCGTCGCCGAAGCACGCGAACAGTTCACCGGCCTTCCGGTGAGCATGTCGCCGGAACGCCCCTCGGCGGCCGGCCGCTCCCGCCGCCGGCTTTCGGCACACCAGCGCATCGAGTGGTCCATATGGGCGAGTGTGGGCGCGATCAACGTCCTGGTCTGGGTACTCGTCTCGCTCGCCACGACCTCGCTGGTCTACCCGTGGCCGATCTGGGTGATCGGACCGTGGGGACTCGTACTCCTCACCCGAACGGTGCTCGGCATCGAGAGCCCGTCGCACGCGCACGCCCTGCGGCACGTACGCGCTCTCAGTGGCCCCGGCGGAACTTACGGAAGTCCCAGCTGGCGATCGACTCGGGGGTGACCCGGAGCCAGGCATGCCGCCCGTCGGCAACGAATTCGTCTCTGCCCGTGTATTTCCGGGCGAACGCCAGTTCGACCCCGTGAAGCGTGCCGTCCGGATCCGTTCCGCGGGGCACATCACCGACAGCCCGTACGGCGCCTCGGATCTCCACTCCCCGCAGGTCTCCGAACTCGACCCCGCCGTCGACGACGACGGCAATACGCGGATCGCGCTCGAGATCGGTCCACCGCTGGCTTCGCACCACCGAATTGAGCCAGACGAAAGTCCCGTCCCACACGAACCACAGCGGAGCCACATGCGGACTGCCGTCCTTACCGACGGTCGCGACCCGGCACGTCCTCTCTTCCGAGAGAAAGGCGTCGATCTCCTCTGCGGTCATGGCGATCGCCCGACCCCGCCGCTGCTGCCGGACCACTCCGTCTGACGTCACACGAGCCTCCCAAGAATCGTATTCTCCATTTTGGGATAGATGCTCTCACCGCAACGGCGCCGACACAACGGCAACCGTGTCGGCGGTCTCTGCGATAGTCGGTGACATCACACGGGGGAGGCGGCGCGATGTTCCTGCTCGACAACGTACTGGTCTACAGTGCCCGCGATCTCGCTGCCGCAGCCTCGTGCGAGTTCGCCGTGCTCTGCGAACTCGACGCCGTTCTCGGGCTCGCGCGGCAGACTCCGGCTGCCGACGATCCGATGCTCGAACGCACCGCGCGACTCGGCAGTCGTCACGAACAGCGGATCCTTGCCGATTTCCGTGCCGAACACGGGTCGGGCGTCGTCGAGATCCCCCGCCCCGAGTCCACGACAGGTGGGCTGGCCGAGGCTGCCCATGCCACCCTCTCGGCCGTCCGCGACGGTGCCCCCGTCGTCTACCAGGGCGCGTTCTTCGACGGGCGCCTCGTCGGGTTCTGCGATTTCCTCGTCCGGGAAGGCGACGCCTACGCGGTATACGACACCAAGCTCTCCCGGCACGCCAAGGTCGAGGCGCTGCTGCAACTCGCCGCGTACGCCGATGCACTCGAGGGCAGCGGGGTGCCCGTCGCCACGCACACCCGTCTGATTCTCGGTCAAGGAATCGTGTCCTCCCACTCGTACGCCGATATCGCCCCGGTATACAAGCGTCGGCGTGCCCATCTGGAGACACTCGTCGACGAGCACCGCCGCGTCGGCGCACCCGCCCGGTGGGAAGCGGGGCACCACACTGCCTGCGGACGATGCGACACGTGCCGCTCACATCTCCGGACGCACCGCGACCTCCTGCTCGTCGCGGGGATGCGGGCCACCCAGCGCGCACGCCTGCGCACCGGCGGGGTGTCGACCATCGACGACCTCGCCGCGCGGAGCGAGCCGGTGGAAGGGTTGTCGCACCGGGCATTCGGATCGCTGCGTGCGCAAGCCAGGGCACAGCTCACGCAAGAGCGGACGGGTACCCCGTTCGCCGAGGTATTCGACGCCGCTCCTCTCGGCTCGCTTCCCGCACCCGACGACGGCGACATCTTCTTCGACTTCGAAGGCGATCCGCTGTGGTGCGAGGACGGCAACCCGGACTGGGGGCTCGAGTATCTGTTCGGAGTCGTCGAAGGCCGCGCAGGAACCCTTGCCTTCCGCCCGTTCTGGGCGCACAACCGCAGCGACGAGCGACGGGCGCTGCTCGACTTTCTCGAATACGTCGCCGAACGCCGCCGGAAACACCCGAGAATGCACGTCTACCACTACGCGGCATACGAGAAGTCTGCGTTGCTCCGACTGGCCGGGCGGCACGGAGCCGGAGAAGACGCGGTCGACCAACTCCTACGTGACGGCGTACTCGTCGACCTGTATCCCCTTGTGCGGGGGTCGATCCGGATCGGAGCATCGTCGTACAGCATCAAGAAGCTCGAACCGCTGTACATGGACGGCCGCGGAGGAGACGTGGTCGATGCCGGTGCCTCGATCGTCGCGTACGCCGACTACTGCGACCTGCGCGACGCAGGACTGTCGGATCGGGCGCAGCAGATGCTCGACTCCATTGCCGCATACAACGAGGCCGATTGCGTCTCCACGGTGAAATTGCGGAACTGGCTGCTCGACCGGGCCCGCGAACACGGCATCGCGCCGACGGGCGCTGTCCACGATGAAGCGAGGCCGGAAGCCGAACCGCGCCCGGAGGAAACGCGTCTTTTCGCCTACGCGGGCGACGCAACGACGGGCAATCGCACCCACGACCAGCAAGCGGCCGCGCTCATGGCGGCCTCGCTCGGATACCACCGCCGTGAGCGGAAACCGTTCTGGTGGGCGCATTTCGATCGGCTGGCGGCGCCGGCGGACGAATGGGCCGACACCGGCGACACCCTGATCGCGTCGTCGGTCACGCTCGACGCCGACTGGCACAAGGCCACGCCGCGACAGCGAAAATTGCGACGGCGTGTGCGTCTCGTCGGCGATTTCGATACCGGAAGCACACTGCGGCCGAAGGACAAGGTGTTCCTGCTGTACGAGTCTCCCGGCCCGGAGGGACTGCCCAGCGGAGGCGCGGGCACTCGGTCGTGGTCGAGCGCCGAGGTGGTGGAACGGACGGTCGACCCGCATTTCCACGATGTGCTCGTCGTCGAGGAACTGCTGCAGGGCGACGAGCACTCGTCGCTGCCGATGGCGGTGACGCCCGGAAGCCCGATCCCGTCGACCAGCCTCGAGGCTGCGATCGAATCGGCCGCCTCGGCAATGTGCGACCAACTGCCCACACTCCCCCGCACGGCGGCCGTGGACGTGCTGCGCCGCATCCCGCCGCGTACCCGGTCGGGGGCCGGACTGCCCGAGGTCGAGGACGCCGATTTCGCGGCAGCGATCACCGCCGCGGTTCTCGACCTCGACGAGTCGTACCTGGCGGTGCAGGGCCCGCCCGGCACCGGAAAGACCTACACCGGATCGCGGGTCGTCGCAGCGCTGGTGCGCGAACACGGATGGCGCATCGGCGTGGTCGCCCAATCGCACTCGGTGGTCGAGAACATGCTGGACGGCATCGTCGCTGCCGGCGTCCCCGGAGACCGGGTGGTGAAGGCCAAAACCAAGACCGCCGACCCGGCGTGGACCGCGGTGCCCGATGCCCGGAGTGTGGCCTCGTACCTGAACGCGAGCGAGGGTGGATGCGTCGTCGGCGGTACGGCATGGGATTTCACCAACCCGCAGTGCATCGAGCCCGGCAGTCTCGATCTGCTCGTCGTCGACGAGGCGGGACAGTTCTGCCTGGCGAACACGGTTGCGGTCGCTCGCGCCGCACAGAACCTGCTGCTCCTCGGCGACCCCCAGCAGTTGCCCCAGGTCAGCCAGGGGACACATCCGGAAGCGGTGGACGAATCCGCTCTCGGGTGGCTCGCGGAAGGACACGGCGCACTCCCCGCGGAGCGCGGTTACTTCCTGTCGCTGACATGGCGCATGCATCCGGACCTCTGCGCGCGAGTGTCCGACCTGTCGTACGACGGCAGACTGCTGTCCAAGACAGAGGTGACGTCCGCGCGGGCACTCGACGGGGTGCTGCCCGGCGTCCACACGGTCCGGGTCGACCATCGGGGCAACGCCACCTGCTCCGAGGAGGAGAGCACAGAAATCGTCGGACAGGTCGAAAAGTTGCTGGGTGCTGCATGGACGGGCGACCCCGATATGCCGGCGCGTCCCCTCGACGAGGCCGACATCCTCGTCGTGGCGCCGTACAACGCGCAGGTCGCCTCCATCCGCACGGCACTGTCCGCTGCCGGTCTCGAGCGCGTCCCCGTCGGAACCGTCGACAAATTCCAAGGGCGACAGGCGGCGGTGGTCCTGGTATCGATGACCGCGTCTGCGCTCGAGGACGTTCCTCGGGGCATGTCGTTTCTCTTGTCGAGGAACAGGCTGAACGTGGCTCTGTCGCGTGGGCAGTGGTGCGCGATCGTCGTGCAATCGGGAGTTCTGACCGACTACCTTCCGACAACTCCCGACGCGCTCGCCGAACTCGGCGCATTCCTTCGCCTCACCGGCGGTTGCGATGACCCGGCTACGTCGCCACGCCCGGAGGCGCGCCGGTGACCCGCGACACAATGTCCGCTACGATCGACGCACATCTGTAACCGGAAGTATCAGATATCGGCGCCGGTAGACCGGAACCGAACCGACGAGCACAGGAGTCCCCCGTGTCCCAGACCCTCGAAGCCACCGTCGACATCGCCGCATCACCCGAGCGCGTATGGAGTGTGATCTCCGACCTGAAGCGCATGGGCGAGTGGAGCCCTCAGTGCCGAAAAATGATCATTCGGGGTGGCACCGTCGCGCGCGGCACCAAAACGATCAACATCAACAAGAAGGGCCTGCTCGTGTGGCCCACCACCTCGAAGGTCATCGCCTTCGAACCCGGACGCGAACTGCGGTTCCGCATCAACGAGAACCGGTCGATCTGGTCGTTCACCCTGGAGCCCACGGCGACCGGAACGCGGATCGTGCAGCGTCGCGAAGCACCGCAGGGCACCAGCAAGGTGTCGCAGACCCTCATCAAATACGTTCTGGGGGGCAGCGAACCGTTCGACGACGACATGATCCAGGGAATGAACGCGACCCTCGCACGCATCAAGAACGAGGTCGAAGCCGGAGCCACCGTCTGACGCTTCGGCTCCGCGCATCCCCGACGTCGCTCACGTACCCTGTGGTAGCCCAAGGCCTTGCGGCCGGGTAGCCCGCGGCCCCCGGCCGTGGCGACACACCGAACGCGACACATAAGAGGAGCCGTGGCACGTAAGCCGTCCCCCGCCGGAGAACCCCCCACCAGCGGTATAGCCCACGTCGTCGATCTGGTCCGGCACGTGATTCCGCCGCTCCACCCCGGAGGCGTCCCGTTCGTCGCCGCGCCCCTGGCGGTAGCCGCTCTCGGCCGCCGCCACAAGTGGGTGCGGCGCGCCGGCCTGGCGTCTGCGGCTGCCACAGCCACCTTTTTCCGGCATCCGCATCGGGTACCGCCGAACCGGGTCGGCGTCGTCGTCGCTCCCGCCGACGGCGAGGTCGCGCTCGTCGATACCGCAGCGCCTCCCGCCGAACTCGGCCTCGGCACAGAGCCCCGCCCGCGGGTGAGCATCTTCCTGTCGGTGCTGGACGTGCATGTACAGCGCAGCCCCGTCGGCGGCACCGTACGAAAGGTCGTGCACACGCCGGGCAAGTTCCTCTCCGCCGACCTCGCCGATGCGAGCGAAGTGAACGAGCGCAACAGCATGCTGCTCGAAACACGGGACGGGTGCGAGGTCGTGGTCGTGCAGATCGCCGGCCTGCTCGCCCGCCGGATCGTGTGCGACGCACAGATCGGCGACACCCTTCCGATCGGCGACACGTACGGCCTCATCCGCTTCGGGTCGCGCGTCGATACCTACTTCCCGCCCGGGAGCACACTGCTCGTCGAGCGCGGCCAGCGCACAATCGGCGCCGAGACGGTGATCGCGCAGTTGCCGACTACGCCGCTGTCGTGAATCCTCCCGGTCCGGCAGTCCGCCCGGCCCCGGTTCGGAAGACCCGTAACCGGCCGCAGGTGGTCCGCCTACTCCCCAGTGTCATCACGATTCTCGCGTTGTCGGCGGGTCTGTCGGCGGTGAAGTTCGCACTCGACGGACAACTCGGCACCGCCATCGGACTTGTCGGCGCTGCCGCCGTCCTCGATTCGCTGGACGGCCGCATCGCGCGCATGCTCGATGCGACCAGCAAGATCGGCGCCGAACTCGATTCGTTGTCCGACGCCATCGCCTTCGGTGTCGCGCCCGCACTCGTCCTGTACGTGACGCTGCTCGACGGCAGCGCGTTCGGCTGGATCGTCGCGTTGCTGTACGCAGTGAGCATCGTGCTGCGACTGGCCCGATTCAACACACTGCTCGAAGACGACAGCGTGCCGGCGTACGCACGCGAGTACTTCGTGGGCGTGCCGTCCCCTGCGGGCGCGCTCGTCGCGCTCGCTCCGGTCGCCGCCTACATCCAGTGGGGTGACGGCTGGTGGTCGTCGATGCCGCTCGTCGCGGTGTGGACCTTGATATCGGCGGCCCTGATCGTCAGCCGGGTACCCACCCTCGCGATGAAGTCCGCATCGGTGCCCGCGCGGCTGGCCGTGCTGCTCCTCGCCCTCGTCGCCGTCGCGGCTGCTGCGCTCGTCACCTACCCGTTCGTCCTGATGATCGTGCTCGTGGGCGTCTACCTGCTGCACATCCCCTTCGCCATCCGATCCAAGCGTTGGGTCGCGGCGCGGCCCGAGACATGGGACATCAAACCGGCGGAACGACGCGCGATCCGTGCCCGAACCCGTGCCGCTCGGCCACACCGCGCGGGCGCCCGCCGGGTGACCACGACAGCACGGTCGGCGACGCGCCTGGGCCTGCGTCGTCCCCGCGGGGAGTGAGCACGTTCTAGGCTCGGCGCGTGACCTCTCCACAACTCGCGCTGACCGTCCGACTCAACACCTCCGCGGCCGACGCGCGCCGCGGCGTCGTCCGCCTCCACGCGGAGGCTCTCGCCGCTCTGGGGATCCGGGAATGGGACGCGATCGCGCTGGTGGGGGCACGGCGCACCGCCGCGGTCGCGGGGCTCGCGCCACCCGGGACACCCACCGGCACGATCCTGCTCGACGACGTGACGCTGTCGAACACCGGACTCCGTGAGGACGCCACGGTCGTCGTCGAATCCGTCACCGTGTACGGCGCCCGCACCGTGACGGTCACCGGATCTGCACTCGCGCGACAGTCGATTTCCGACGCCACGTTGCGACAGGCCCTGCTCGGCAAGGTCCTCACCGTCGGTGACGCGGTCTCCCTGCTCCCCCGTGACCTCGGTCCGGGAACGAGCAGTGCCGACACGACGCGGACGCTGTCCCGAACGTTCGGGGTGGCGTGGACGTCGGAACTGCTCACCGTGACCACGGTCGATCCTCAGGGTCCGGTGAGCGTGCAGCCCAACAGCGCGGTCACGTGGCGAAGTGGCGCCGGAACCGGTGGGGGCACCGCTCCCGCCGTCGTCCACGACGCGGGGATCACCCGCACTCCCGACCCGGCCCCCGCTCCTCCGCCGCCTCCGGTGGAAGACCTCGTCGGCGTACAGCCGCAGGTCGCCAAGCTCAGCGAATGGCTCACCCTCGCGCTCGACGAACCCGAACTGCTCCGGACGCTCGGTGCGTCGCCGCACCTGGGCGTACTGGTGACCGGCCCCGCCGGCGTCGGCAAAGCGACGTTCGTGCGCTCGGTCCTCGCGAGCAGGCGGGTCTTCGAACTCGACGGTCCCGGCATCGGCGCGCTCGCGGCCGACGAGCGCCTGCGCCGCGTCGCCGCGGCCGCACAGGACGTCCGCAGTGGTGGCGTCCTGCTGGTCACCGATGCCGATGCGCTTCTTCCCTCCGACGCCGAGCCCGTCGCCACGCTGATCCTGGAGGAACTCCGGCGCGCGGTGGACACCCCCGGTGTCGCACTCGTCGTCACTACCGCCCATCCCGACGACCTCGACGCCCGGGTCCGCGCGCCCGAAATCTGCGATCGTGAGCTGTCGCTGCCACTACCCGACGGCACCACGCGACGCGCGTTGCTCGAGGTGCTGCTGCGCACGGTTCCGTCGGCAGACCTCGACCTGCCGGCAGTCGCCGGCCGTACCCCGGGCTTCGTCGTCGCGGACCTCGCCGCACTGTGCCGCGAGGCCGCACTCCGCGCGGCCTCCCGCGCGAGCCGCGCCGCGGACGAGCCGAAACTCACCCAGGACGACCTGATCGGTGCCCTCGAGGTCATCCGCCCGCTGTCGCGATCGGGAACCGAGGAGCTCGCGATCGGCAGCGTCAGCCTCGACGACGTCGGTGACATGGTCGAAACCAAGCAGGCACTGACGGAAGCCGTGCTGTGGCCGTTGCAGCATCCCGATTCGTTCGCCCGGCTCGGGGTCGATCCGCCGCGAGGTGTGCTGCTCTACGGGCCGCCCGGCTGTGGCAAGACCTACCTGGTCCGGGCACTCGCCGGCACCGGACAGCTGAGTGTGCACGCGGTCAAGGGCGCCGAGCTGATGGACAAGTGGGTCGGTGCGTCGGAGAAGGCCGTGCGCGAACTCTTCCAGCGTGCCCGCAACTCCGCCCCGGCGCTCGTGTTCCTCGACGAGGTCGACGCACTCGCACCGCGGCGCGGGCAGAGTTCGGATTCGGGTGTCGCGGATCGGGTCGTCGCGGCACTGCTGACCGAGCTCGACGGCGTGGAACCGCTCCGGGACGTCGTCGTGGTGGCCGCGACGAACCGTCCGGATCTCATCGATCCGGCACTGCTGCGTCCCGGCAGGCTCGAACGGCTGGTGTTCGTACCGCCGCCCGACGCCGAGGCCCGCGCCGCCATCCTCGAAACGGCCGGCCGGTCCGTCCCGCTGGCCGACGACGTGAACCTTGGGGACCTCGCCCGGCAACTCGACGGGTATTCGGCGGCGGATTGTTCCGCACTGTTGCGTGAGGCCGCGCTCGCCGCGATGCGCCGCAACGTGGATGCCGCGGTGGTGACCTCCGAGGACATGGCCGTGGCGCGCGACAAGGTGCGTCCGTCACTCGACCCGGTGCAGGTCGAGCACCTGCGCACGTACGCCGAGGGTCGCTGACGTGTCTCCCGCCTCGACGGCCGTGCGGCTCGCCGATCCGGTGTCCACGCTCGCCGCGGTCGCTGCTGCGGCGGCGGCCGTCATGGTGCTCGCCGTCGGTGACTCCGTCCTGCCCGCGGGTACGAGCAACGACTACACGCCGGTGATCACCGCGGTGCTCGCGGTGCTGGCCGCGACCGGGCTGCAGCGGTCGGGTTCGCGGCGGACCGCGTGGGCGATCGGGGCGGGTGCCGTTCTGGTGCTCGGCTCGGTGCGGTACATCGTTCCGGTCGACGCATCGTCCGAGACGCTCGCCGTCGTGGGATTCGTGGCGGCCGCGACCACCGGTGTGCTGCTCGGCTCGGCGGCCGCCGGGGCGTGGGGTTCGGCGAGCGGCCAGTGGGCGCTCGTCGCCGGGGCCTGGTCGGCTTTTCTCACGGCAGCGGCCGTGGGTGCGGTGGTGCCGGTCGCGGTGATGCGCTGGACAGTGCCGCAGTGGCTGTTGGTGCTCGCACTCGTCACGCTGGTCGGCGCCGCGATTACCGCCCGGCCCGGGATGCGCGTGCAACGGCTGGACCCACGGGTGTCCGTCATCGCGGTCGTGGCCGCCGGTGTCCTCACGCTCGGCTACCGGCTTCTCGGTGATCTCGTCACGTCGCAGGCGGCCGAAACCGCCGTGCGGATGTGGCTCGTCGTGGTTGTGGCCCTCCTTGCGATCGTGATCGCAGCCGAGATCACCGCCCGCCTCCTCCCGCCGGGCAACGACCGGTTCGTGCTCGCCGCCACCGGGGCGGTCGCTGCGGGATATCCGATCGTTGTCGAACTGTGGGCGGGCGCACCTCGGTGGGTTCTCCTGGTCACGGTCGGTGCCGTACTCGTGGGGGTTCGTCTCGCCCGGTACTTCCCCAGCCCACTCGCCGGATTCGCGGTCGCGATGGTCGTGTCCGTGGCCGCGGTCTGGTTTCCCGAAGAGATCGGCGAGGGAATTCCGCTCGTGGTGCGTGCCGCGCTCGTCGCCGCCGGGACCGGTCTCGCCCTCGCCGCGTCACTGCCGGGATCGGCATCGATCGCGGCGCTGGGGCTCGCGCTCCCCGTGCCGGCCGCGGCAGTGATCGGAGCGGTGTGGGTGTTGCCGGCCGACCCACGGTGGATCGTGCTCGCGCTCGCCGCGACCGTCGGCGCGTGTGCGTGGCAGGTGCGGTAGCCCGATCGGCCTATCGGGTGCCCGGGCGACTCTCCAATTCGATGACAGGTACATCCAATTCGGCGAACCGCGCAGGCACGTGATGCGAAGGGCGTTTCCACCCGATTCGCAAGCGTGCGAAGCCAACCGTTAAGATGGACTCATTCCGTTTCGCCTACTAGAGGCAGAACGAACGCATGTCGGGGCGTCCCGCGTTTCGGCATTGTGCCGTATTTCTTGACAAACGTGTTACGCCGCACAGTCAGACACCGCCGCCTGGCTCGACCCCGACGGAGTGCCTTTTGCTCGCCATACTCTTCGCTCACGCGGTTGCCGCTCTGCTGGCGCCGTCTCTGGTCAGAGTCATGGGGAGAAACGCCTTCCTGCCGCTGGCACTCGTGCCGCTGGGCAGCCTGGGCTGGGTCATCGCGAACTGGGGAACCGAGCAGCGGGTGCAGATCCCGTGGGCGACCTCGCTGTCGATGGATATCGACCTCCGGTTCGATGCGCTCGCCTCGATCATGTGCCTGCTGGTGCTCGGCATCGGATCGCTGATCCTGCTCTACTGCTCCCGCTACTTCGACGACGACGAACCTCGGCTCGGGCTGTTCGCCGCGGAGATGGTCGCCTTCGCCGGAGTGATGTTCGGCCTGGTCGTCAGCGACAACATGCTGCTGCTCTACACCTTCTGGGAACTGACGACCGTGTTGTCGTTCCTGCTGGTCGGCCACTACGCGGAGCGAGCATCGAGCCGCCGTGCGGCGACGCAGGCGCTCCTGGTCACGACCGCCGGCGGTCTCGCAATGCTCGTCGGCATCATCATCCTCGGGCAGATGGTGGGCAGCTACAACCTGTCGGCGGTCGTGGAGGCTGCTCCGCACGGTTGGCTGGCGGGGGTTGCCATCGTGCTCGTCCTCATCGGCGCGCTGTCGAAGTCGGCCGTGGTCCCCCTGCACTTCTGGCTGCCCGGCGCGATGGCGGCACCCACCCCGGTGTCCGGTTACCTGCATGCCGCCGCCATGGTCAAGGCCGGCATCTACCTCGTCGCAAGGCTGGCGCCCGGCTTCGCGGACAGCGCCGCATGGCGACCGATCGTCATCGGACTCGGTCTCGCCTCGATGATCCTCGCCGGCTGGCGAGCGTTCCGGGCCTTCGACCTCAAACTGATCCTCGCGTTCGGCACGGTCAGTCAGCTCGGCTTCCTCACCGCACTCGTCGGGATCGGCAGTCGTGAAGCGGCACTGGCCGGGCTCACCATGGTGATCGCGCACGCGATGTTCAAGGCGTGCCTGTTCATGGTCGTGGGCGTCATCGACCACTCGACGGGCACCCGCGACATCCGCAAGCTCGCCCACCTCGGCAAGGCGACGCCGCTGCTCGCCGGAGTCGCCGTGCTGGCCGCTGCCAGCATGGCCGGGCTACCACCGCTCATCGGCTTCGTCGCGAAGGAAGCTGCGCTCGAGGGCGCACTCGTCGCCGACGTCCTGCCCGAGTGGGCGAGGGTGGCCACCACCGCCGGCATCGTGGTCGGTTCGATCCTCACGCTCGCCTACAGCATCCGGTTCATCTGGGGCGCGTTCGGCCGCAAGCAACTCAAGCGCCCGAGTCCGGCGGTGCAGAACGTGCACGCCCCCGGGTGGCTGCTGATGTCGGCGCCCACCGCGCTTGCCGTCGCCGGTCTCGCCGCCGGGTTCGGCGCGTCGTGGATCGACGGGCTGGTCACCCCGTACGCCGACACGCTGCCGTCCGGGCTCTCGAAGACCTACCATCTCGCGCTGTGGCACGGGCCGACGTTGCCGCTGGGTCTCACGGCAGTGGTGATCGCGGGCGGTACGGCACTGTTCCTCGCGCACCGCACCATCGCGCGACTCAAGTTCGAGCATCCGCCCCTCGGCAACGCCGACCGGATGTACGACGCGACGCTGCGCGGCATGGACCTGTTGTCGCTGCGGCTCACCGGCTTCCTCCAGCGGGGTTCGCTGCCGCTCACCCAGGCGACGATCCTCGTCACGCTCACGTTGCTCCCGACCATTCTCATGTTCGTGTTCGGGGTGGGCACCATGCCGGAGACGCGCCTCTGGGACACCCCGTGGGAGCTGGCGGTCGGCGTAATCGTCGCCGGTGCCGCGATCACCGCAACCGTGCTGCGCAACCGCCTCGGCGGCGTTCTGGTCGTCGGCGTCACCGGCTACGGTCTCGGTCTGCTCTTCGCGATGCACGGAGCGCCCGACCTCGCCTTGACGCAGTTCCTCGTCGAGACCGTCACCCTCGTGATGTTCGTGTTGGTGCTGCGGAAGCTGCCTCCCGAGTCCGACCCGGCAACCGATGCCCAGAGCAGGCTGCCGCGGGCACTGCTCGGCATCGCCGTCGGCCTGGTCGTGACGGGTATCGGTGTCTACGCGGTCGCCGCGCGCAGCGCCGACCCCATCTCGTTGCTGCTTCCCGACGCCGCGTACAACATGGGCGACGGCAAGAACGTCGTCAATGTGCTCCTCGTCGACATCCGTGCCTGGGACACCCTCGGTGAGATCTCGGTGCTGCTGGTCGCCGCGACGGGCGTCGCCAGCCTGGTGTTCCGAACCCGCCGCTTCGGCACCGCACCCCGCGTGTCGGATGCGCCCGCCGCGCAGCTCGATGCGGCATCGGCAAACAACGACACGACGTGGCTGCTGGGCGGTGACCTCATCGATCCGCGATACCGGTCGCTGGTCCTCGAGGTCACGACCCGTCTGGTGTTTCCCACCATGATGGTGCTGTCGGTGTACTTCTACTTCTCCGGGCACAACGCCCCCGGTGGCGGTTTCGCCGGCGGGCTCGTCGCAGGCTTGGCGCTCGTGCTGCGTTACCTGGCCGGAGGACGCTACGAGCTCGGAGAGGCGGTTCCCATCGACGCCGGAAAGATCCTCGGTCTCGGTCTCACCCTCGCCGCCGGCACGGCCCTGGTGTCCGTGCTGCTCGGCGCCCCGGCGCTGTCGTCGGCGACCCTGCAGTTCACCCTGCCGGTGCTCGGCGACATCAAGATCGTGACCGCCCTGTTCTTCGATCTCGGCGTGTACCTGATCGTCGTCGGACTGATCCTCGACGTGCTGCGCAGTCTCGGCGCGCGACTCGACGCCGAGGTCGTGGGGGCAAAGCGATGATGACCGCGAACCTCACCCTGATGGGCGTCGTCGGCGTGTTCGCCGCGTGCGGTGTCTACATGCTCCTCGAACGCAGCATCATCAAGATGCTGCTGGGGCTGCTCCTCATCGGCAACGCCATCAATCTGCTGATCCTCACGCTCTCCGGCCCGTCGGGCAAAGCCCCGATCGTCGGCACCGAGAGCGACTTGCACGAGGACATGGCCGACCCGCTGGCCCAGGCGATGATCCTGACGTCCATCGTGATCACGATGGGTATCGCGGCGTTCGTGCTGGCCCTGACGTACCGGTCGTACACGTTCCGTGCTCGCGACGAGATCGAGAACGACCCCGAAGACACCTTGGTGTCGCGGCGGCGCAGTCCGGCGGAAGCGCCGGTGCGCGACCGCTCCGACGACCCGCTCACCGGCGAGCCCAGCAAGAGCGGCGACGCCTTCGACGCCGAAGGCAACCCGATTCCCCTCGAGGCACTCACCAACATCGAGGACCTCGAGGTGTACGAAGACCTGCACGACGGCGATTTCGACGACCCCACCGACTCCGCGTACGACCCGATCCACAGCGGTGCGGAACCGCACACCAGCGGTTCGGGCGAGGACAGCGACCGGCACGACGACACGCACGGAGAGGGTGACCGCCGATGATATTGACCTCGGCCGCCCTCATCCCGCTACCCGTCCTCATCCCGCTGCTCGCAGCCGCCGTCACCCTGATCCTCGGCCGCCGGCCGCGTGCCCAGCGCGGAATCACCGTGTTCGCGTTGGTCGCGACGCTCGTCGTCGCGGTTGCGCTGCTGTACTTCGCCGACCGTGACGGCATCGAAGTGATGCAGGTCGGCGGGTGGGAAGCGCCCATCGGTATCTCCCTGGTGGTCGACCGTCTCGCCGCGCTGATGCTCGTCGTGTCGGCGATCGTCTTGCTGTCGGTGATGCTCTTCGCGGTCGGGCAGGGCATCCACGACGGCGACGAACAACAGCCGGTCTCCATCTTCCTGCCGACCTACCTCGCTCTCACCGCGGGCGTGAACATCGCGTTCCTCGCCGGTGACCTCTTCAATCTGTTCGTCGGATTCGAGGTACTTCTCGCGGCATCGTTTGTGCTGTTGACCATCGGGGCGAGCGCCGACCGCGTCCGGGCCGGTGTCTCGTACGTGATGGTGTCGATGGTGTCGTCGATGGTGTTCCTCGCCGGCATGGGATTCGCCTACGCCGCGACGGGCACCTTGAACCTCGCCCAGATGGCGGTCCGGATGGACGACGTGCCCGAAGGCACCCGTGCGGCGATCTTCGGCGTCCTGCTCGTCGCGTTCGGCATCAAGGCGGCGGTGTTCCCGTTGTCGTCGTGGCTTCCCGACTCGTACCCCACCGCTCCCGCACCCGTCACCGCCGTGTTCGCCGGGCTGCTCACGAAAGTGGGTGTCTACGCGATCATCCGTGCCCACACCCTGCTGTTCCCCGGCGGCGAACTCGACGGGGTGCTGATGGTTGCGGGCCTGCTGACGATGGTCGTCGGCATTCTCGGCGCGATCGCCCAGAACGACATCAAACGTCTGCTGTCGTTCACCCTGGTCAGCCACATCGGCTACATGGTGTTCGGTATCGCGCTGTCGTCCGAGACGGGCCTGGCCGGCGCGGTGTTCTACGTGGGCCACCACATTCTCGTGCAGACGACCCTGTTCCTCGTCGTCGGCCTGATCGAGCGGCAGGCCGGTTCGGCATCGCTGCGCCGCCTCGGCGGGCTCGCCCTCGCCAGCCCGCTGCTCGCAGTGTTGTTCCTGATCCCGGCGCTCAATCTCGGCGGCATCCCGCCGTTCTCCGGATTCATCGGCAAGGTCGCGTTGCTGCAGGCCGGCGCCGAGGACGGCTCGGTTCTCGCGTGGCTGCTCGTCGGCGGCAGCGTGCTGACCAGTCTTCTCACCTTGTACGTCGTGGCGCGGATCTGGACGAAGGCGTTCTGGCGGGCCCGCGCCGACGCTCCCGAGGGCGAACTCGCCGACATCGGTCCCTCCGCGCTCATCGACGAATCCGAAACGGACATCCTTCTCGAGGAGCGCGAGGACGTGGGCAAGATGCCCCGCGCGATGCTCGTGCCGACCATCTGGCTCGTGACGATCGGCGTGTCGCTGACGGTGTTCGCGGGTCCGCTTCTCGATATCAGCCACCGCGCCGCCGAGAACCTGCTGGACCGCTCGGTGTACATCGAAGCCGTGCTGGGAGGTGACGGACGATGATGAAACGCGCCAACGTCGTCAGGCTGTTCGTGCTCGGCTGGATGACCTTCGTGTGGGTGTTGCTGTGGGGCACGTTCAGCATCGCCAACATCCTCGGCGGACTGGTCGTCTCGATCATCGTCATGGTGCTGCTACCGCTCCCGCGCGTTCCCGTCGAGGGCAGAGTGCACCTGTTGTCGGCAGTCCGGCTGGGTATGTACATCTTCATCGAATCGATGCGCTCGACGGTGTCCGTGGGCTGGCTCGCGATCCGTCCGGCGCCACCTCCGGTGACCGGTGTCCTGCGCTGCCGCCTGACCATCAAGTCCGACCTGGTGCTCACACTGTGGACGGACATCATGAACAACATCCCCGGCACCATGGTTCTGGAGATCGACCAGGTGCGCCGCATCGTGTACGTCCACGTCCTGGACGTGAGCACCGACCGCGCGGTGTCGGACTTCTACCGTTCGGCACGACTGATCGAACGCCTCCTGATCAGGACTTTCGAGCGCGATTCCGAATGGCAGCCGAGCCCCTGGCGAAGCGGAACGGAGAGTATCTGATGACCGTGCTGCTGGTGATCTCCGGCGTGCTCTTGTTCGTGTCGGCGGTCCTGATCTGTTACCGGGCCTTCGGCGGCCCCAATTCGCTCGACCGGTTGGTCGGTGTCGACGCCCTGCTGGCGATCGCGATCTGTGGGCTCGCCGTCTGGGCGGTCTACAGTCGCGACACCACCGTCGCGCCCGCGATCGTCGCGCTGGCGCTCGTCGGATTCATCGGGTCGGTATCCATCGCCCGCTTCCGGGTGCGTGACGAACAATGAGCACAGTTCTCGACCTGATCGGCCACATCCTGATTCTCATCGGGGCAGTCGTCTCGTTCACCGCGGCGATCGGGGTGGTGCGCTTCCGCGACACCCTCTCGCGGATGCACCCCGCGACGAAGCCGCAGGTGATCGGGCTCCTCTTCGTGCTCGGCGGGGCGATGCTGATCCTGCGCGGGTCGGTGGATATCTGGATGATGGCGCTCGCCGGCATGTTCATGGTGCTGACCGCACCGGTGATCGCGCACCGGGTGGGACGCATCGCCTACCGGGAACAGCTCGGCCGGGACGGACTGCTCGAAGAAGAGTTCCCCGGCGACGGAACCTGACCGGCGGGGGCGTTCAGGCCCGTAGTTCGTCGACCAGCGAGTCCACCACGGCCACGAGATCGCCTCCCGTAGCCTCCGCGAGACGTCGCTGCCGTTGATACGACGCTCCGCGCACCGGGATGTCGGCGACCCGCGCCAGTTCGTCGGCGCACCCGAGCCGGGCAGCGGTCGGTGTGATCTGCTCGAGCAGGTCGTGCAGGTCGTCGGTGACGAGGCGTTCGTGACATTCGGGGTCCAGGATCACCTCCGCCTCCAGCCCGTACCGCGCCGCGCGCCACTTGTTTTCCTTGACGTGCCACGGCTGCAGGATCGGAAGGTCTTCACCGCGCTCGAGACACTCGTCGAAGTAGACGACGAGCGAGTGGACGAACGCGACGAGTGCCGCCAGTTCGGCGCGGTTGGTGATGCCGTCGAAGACCCGCACTTCGATCGTGCCCCATTTGGGGGCGGGCCGGATGTCCCAGTGCATCCCACCGGGAGTGTTGATGACCCCGGATTTGAGTTGATCCTCGATGAAGCGTTCGTACTGCGCCCAGTCGGAGAAGTGGTAGGGCAGACCGGCGGTGGGCAACTGCTGGAACATCAGTGCCCGGTTGCTGGCGTAACCGGTGTCGTATCCCGCCCAGATCGGCGACGACGCCGACAACGCGAGCATGTGCGGATACTTCACGAGCAGGGCGTTGAGGATCGGAATGACCTTGTGCGGCGACGACACGCCGACATGGACGTGCACCCCCCAGATCAGCATCTGCCGGCCCCACCAGCGGGTGCGATCGATCATTTCGTCGTAGTGCGGGGCGCTGGTGACGATCTGGTCCGTCCACTGCGCGAACGGGTGGGTGCCCGCGCACATCAGATCGACACCGTGCGGGTCCGCGGCGCGGCGCAACAGCGACAGCGATTCGGAGAGGTCGTCGACCGCTTCGCCCACCGTGTCGTGGACGTCGGTGACGAGTTCGACCGTATTCCGCAGGAACTCCTTCGTCAGACGCGGTGTCTCACCTGCGATCCTGCCGACGGAGTCGAACACGTCCGCTGCACTGTTCGACAGATCGCGGGTGGTCTTGTCGACCAGGGCGATCTCCCACTCCACGCCTACTGTCGGACGGGGAGAACCCGGAAACTCGACTGCCACGATTCGATCCAACCACAAGGGCCCCGCGAACCGATCATGCCCGCGAGGCCCTGTGAGTGGAATTACCGCGTGTGCGGTCTCCGGGGAAACGTCACTCGATTACGCCGCACGCTTGGCGGGCGCCGAGGTTGTCCTCGTGCACGACCACCGAGGTACCTTCTTCACCCTGCAGATCCTCGAGGGTGAACGCGTTCGTGGTCACGGTCGTGGTGGCCGTTCCGTCTTCGTGGACGACGACCGACACCAGGTCACCGCTCTCCGGGACGGAGGTGCTGCCTTCGACCTGCAGGTGCGGGCCGGCGGACAGGAATGCTCCCGGTGCGCCACCCGTGGGAGCGACCGACTCGGGTTCGCACTTGCCGACCGCGTGGACGTGGACACCGTGGTAGCCGGGCGCGAGTCCCTCCACGTCGATCGTGACCTGCACGCCACCGTCCTGTTCGGCGAAGGACACGGTGCCTGCATCAGCGCCGTCGACCGCCTTCAGGCCGGCGGTCAGAGTGGCCGCACCTGCGGCGCCGCCGCCCTGCGCGCTGCCGGCCTGCGCTCCGCCTGCTCCGGATTCGCTGCCGTGGGAGTCCCCGTGGGAGTCGCCGGGGGCAGCGGAACCGGTCCACACCGGCGGTGTCGTACCCGGCACGTCGGTCGGTTCCTCGTTGTTCGAGCATGCGGTCAGGCCGACGGCAGCGATCGCGACAATCGGGGCCAGAGCACGCCAAGACATGCGACGGGTGGAACTGGAGACCATCAAACCGCTCCTTCGAAGTGCCGAAAAGTAAACCGATCATAGCCGGGACCCCGCGCGCCGCTCCTGCCCTGCTACCGGAAAGCCCGATCGGTCGCGTGCGGCACCGTCGGTCCGTCTACGACGCAGCGACGATGACGATCACGCCTGGGGCTTCGTCGGCAAGTCCCGGAAGGCGAGGTTGCGCGGAGACGCCGAGCGCGTCGGCGACCTCGAGCGCGGTTTCCTCCTCGCCGGGTGTCGTCCCGTAGTACACGGTGGTCATACCGACGGTGCCGTTGCTGTAGTTGCCCGTGTCCTCGATCGTGAAGCCTTCGTCCTCGAGCAGACTTGCCGTCTGGGCGGCGAGGCCGGCGACGTTGCTGTTGTTGAGGACGCGGACGGGCGCCGGAGTTGCGGGCGCTGCCGCCGCCGACGATGCGGGGGTGGTGGTGGCCGGGGCAGCCGACGTCGCAGCGGGTGGCTGCGCTGCGTTGGGTGCCGCCGATGCCGCGCCGCCGAACGCACTCGCGGCCGACGCCGACGGAGCGGCCTCGGAGGGTTCGCTGCTCGCGGTGGTGGTCGTCTCGTCGTCGGAGCCGCCGAGTGACGCCATCCCGATCCCGGCGAACAGAATTGCGAGGGAGATCAACACCATCGCGAAGGCCCGGAGGGGTGGCCCCGACGACGACGGTGCTCGGTTGGGTTTCTCGGCGGTTCTGCTCACGCGTTCGACCATAGTTGGCCGACGGTTCACGCGCTGACGCTCGGCTAACGCGTCGTTTCGAATCCGAGGCGTCGTGCGGCGCGTGCCTTCTGGCGGCTCGCCCGGAGCCGACGGAGTCGTTTGACCAGCATGGGATCGGCGGCAAGAGCTTCCGGCCGGTCGACGAGCGCGTTGAGCACTTGGTAATAGCGGGTCGCGGAGAGGCCGAACAGTTCCTTGATGGCTTCTTCCTTGGCGCCGGCGTACTTCCACCACTGCCGCTCGAAAGCCAGAATGTCGTGGTCGCGCCGGCTCAGGCCGTCGTCTCCGATTGCATTCGGATCAGCCGCGCCGGCGATCTCGTCGTCACTGCGCTGGGGCTCTGCACCGGACCGGCCCCCATCGTGCGCTGCTGCGCCGTCCATGTCACTCCTCGAAGCCCGGATCACTCGGGCGACAATTACACCTGTGTGTTTCCGACCGTAATTCAACCACGCGGTTCCGACACGTACCGGCCCGACGAGCACCTCGGACGCGCACTATCCTGTTCCACCATGGCCATTCTTCCGATCGTCATCGTCGGCGACCCCGTCCTGCACAACCCGACCGAACCGGTGACGGAATCCCCCGCCGAGCTCGCTCAGTTGATCGCCGACATGTACGAGACGATGGATGCCGCGAACGGGGTCGGGCTCGCCGCCAACCAGGTCGGCGTCGCCAAGCGCCTGTTCGTCTACGACTGCCCCGACCGGGACGAATCCGGGCACGTCGCGCGCCGCCGGGGAGTTGTCGTCAACCCGGTACTCGAGACGTCCGAGATCCCCGAGACGATGCCGGACCCGGAGGACGACCTCGAAGGGTGCCTGTCCGTGCCCGGCGAGAACTTCCCGACCGGCCGCGCCGAGTGGGCGAAGGTCACCGGAACGGACGCCGACGGCAACCCCGTCGAGATCGAGGGCCACGGCTTCTTCGCGCGCATGCTGCAACACGAGGTCGGCCACCTCGACGGGTACCTCTACGTCGACGTGCTGATCGGCCGCAACGCGCGCGCAGCCAAGAAGACCATCAAGCGTGCCGGATGGGGAACTCCCGGTCTGACGTGGATGCCCGGAACGGTCGAGGACCCGTTCGGGCACGACGATGACGACTGACGAACCTGCCGTACCCGCAGTACCGCTCGGCAGCCGTGTGGTGCTGCGCTATCGCCTCCCCGCGGGATACAGCCATCCCATGACCGATGTGATCGGCGAACTCGTCTCGATGGAACCGGTCGTGGCGGTGCGCACCGCGGACAAGCGACTTGTGCAGGTCTCGCCGAGCGCCGTGGTGGCCGTGAAGCAGATCGCCGCACGACCGATCCGGACCTCCGAGATCCGGTCGCTCGAACATGCCGCCGCAGCCGGATGGCCAGGCCTGGAGCAAGCGTGGATCGACGGCTGGTTCCTGCGGGCGGGCGGCGGTTTCACCGGCCGCGCCAACTCGGCGACCCCGATCGGGGCTCCCGGCACCGTCGCGGACCCTGCCGATCCCGAGGTGCGGGCACGCCTGCGTGACTGGTTCGCCGCGCGTGGCCTTCCGCTGCGTCTCCTCGTCCCCGACCGGCTGGCCCGGATTCCGCAGGGCTGGCCCACCGGCGACAGAGTGGTCGTGATGGGTGCGGATCTCGAGAACGTGCCGCTGCCGGAGGGGCCGGTACCCGTCGCGGTCGCCGGGGAACCGGACGAGGAATGGTTGTCGCTGTACCGGAACGGCACGGTTCCCCCGGTCGGGCAGGCCGTGCTCGGCGCCGTCGCCGCCGGAACCCTCGGATTCGGCCGGATCGGAGCGCCCGGGCAACCGCCCCTCGCCATCGGGCGGGCCGCGGTGACCCATGCCCCGGACGGTCGCCGCTGGGTGGGACTCTCCGCGGTGGAGGTCGCCCCCGAGCACCGGCGCCGCGGCCTCGGGACCCTGCTGTGCGGGTCGCTGCTCGCCTGGGCCCGCGACGCCGGAGCCACCCATGCCTATCTTCAGGTCCACGACGAGAACGTGGCCGCGCGCACGATGTACCGGGAACTCGGGTTCGTCGACCATCACCACTACACGTACGCGACCGAACCGCCGGCTCCGTCGTCCGCCGATCGCGCGTAACCGTCGCGTCGTACCCCTGGCCTAGAGTGTGGGCGTGCGATTGGCAACGTGGAATGTGAACTCGGTCCGGGCCCGGACCGACCGGATCGTCGACTGGATGCAGCGGACAGGCACCGATGTGCTCGCCATGCAGGAGACGAAGTGCAAGGACGAGCAGTTCCCGACGGAGCGGTTCGAAGAACTGGGCTACGAGGTCGCGCACGTCGGGTTGAGCCAGTGGAACGGCGTCGCCATCGTTTCCCGCGTCGGCCTGGAAGACGTGCAGGTCGGTTTCGAAGACCAGCCCGGCTTCTCCAAGGATCCCGAGATCTCTCCCGCGCTCGAAGCCCGCGCGATCGGCGCGACGTGCGGCGGTGTGCGGGTGTGGAGCCTGTACGTGCCCAACGGCCGCGACCTCAACGATCCGCACTACGCCTACAAACTCGACTGGCTGGCGAAGCTGCGGGCCGACGCGCAGGCGTGGCTCTCCGCCGATCCCGATCAGCAGATCGCCCTCGTCGGCGACTGGAATGTCGCACCCACCGACGACGACGTCTGGGACCCCGCATTCTTCGAAGGCAAGACGCACACCTCGCAGCCCGAGCGCGACGCCTTCCATGCGTTCGCCGACGCCGGGTTCACCGACGTGGTGCGCCCGCATGCGCCGGGCCCCGGGGTGTACACGTACTGGGATTACACGCAGTTGCGGTTCCCCAAGAAGCAGGGCATGCGGATCGACTTCGTGCTCGGTTCTCCCGCGTTTGCCGCACGGGTCACGGGCGCCGAGATCGACCGCAACGAGCGCAAGGGCAAGGGCGCGAGCGACCACGCTCCGGTCATCGTCGATCTGGCGGACGAACCCGCGTAGCGA
>JADGMW010000026.1_pt6 | contig 27676 bp, 24 predicted proteins | sample 8641801 | NCBI WGS metagenome assembly JADGMW01 (sample SAMN16272018, study PRJNA661076) | feces metagenome | isolation source: fecal sample from diarrhoea affected cattle A | host: Bos taurus | place: South Africa: Lokaleng Village, Mahikeng | collected 2019-09
TGCAGTCGATGTGTGAGGCCGGCGGAATGGCGAACGCCACCGTCCTCGAACTGCTCTGATCACGCGCTCGCACTCCACGACAGGAAACGAACGAATATGGAACTGAAGGGTCTTTCCGTCGCCGTCACCGGCGGGGCATCCGGTCTCGGTCTTGCCACCGCCCGTCGTGTGCTCGCGGCCGGCGGTACCGTCACCCTCATCGACCTGCCGTCGTCGAACGGCGCGGACATCGCCACCGAACTCGGTGACGGCGCGATCTTCGCGCCCGCCGACATCACCGACGAGGAGCAGTTCGCAGCCGCACTGGACGTCGCACACGAACGCGGTGGCCTCCGGGGCCTCGTGCACTGCGCCGGTGCCGGTCGCAAGATGCGCATCCTCGACAAGAACGGCAAGGCCGGGTCGCTCGAGGATTTCGAGTTCGTGATCCGGCTCAACCTGACCGGTTCCTTCAACGCACTGCGACTCGGCGCCGAGCGCATGGCCGAACTCGAACCGATCGACGGAGAGCGTGGCGCGATCGTGATGACGGCGTCGGCTGCCGCGTTCGAAGGACAGATCGGGCAGATCAACTACTCCGCGTCCAAAGCCGGCATCGTCGGAATGACGATCGTCGCGGCCCGCGACCTCGCGAGCAAGGGTATCCGCGTCAACACCATCGCACCCGGCATCATGGATACCCCGTTGCTGGCGCGACTGCGCGAGGACGTGCGCAAGTCGCTGGAAGCGACCGTGCCGAATCCCTCGCGGCTGGGCGACCCCGACGAATTCGGCCGTCTCGCAGTCAATATCCTCGAGAACGGTTACCTCAACGGCGAGACGATCCGTCTCGACGGAGCCATCCGCATGGCACCGCGCTGATCGGGGCGCGGCAATGAATCCCAGCAGTTCGACGTGGACGTCGACGAGCCTGTCGTATCCGCAGACGTCGATGGCGGTGTGGGCGTCGAGCATGGCGGCCGCGTACGGCGACCGGCCCGCGATCGTCGACGGTGAGCGCGTGTACAGCTACCGCGAACTCGACGAGCAGTCGGCGCAATTCGCTCGTGCGCTTGGCTCCACGGGTGTGGAACCTGGTGACGTCGTGCTCCTCCACCTCGGGAACTGCGCTGAATTCCACGTCGCGTACTACGGGGCGCTCCGTGTGGGTGCGGCTGTGGCGCCGGTGAATCCGTTGCTGCCCGAGCCTGAATTGCGCCGACGGATCGAGGAGACCGGTGCTGTCGCGGCCGTCACCGGGCAACAACAATTCGACACGCTCCTGCGCGCTCAGGCCGATACGACGGTCGGTCTGATCGCGGTCGTCTCGGACGAGGCGGTGCGCGGCGGCAACCCCGCGACGATGCGCTTCAGCGATGTGATCGCCGGGCAGCGCACGTCGTTCATCCCCGCGACCGTATCCCCCGACGACGTTGCACACATCGCGTATACCGGTGGCACAACGGGCATTTCGAAAGGCGTGCGCGTTCTACATCGCAACGTCCTGGCCAACGTCACGCAGATGTGCGGGTGGTGTGCCGGCACTCAGCTGGTAGCCGGGCCGGACGGTCTCGTGACCCTCGAGCCCATCGAAGGCCTCGATATCGCGGGTGTGGTCCCGGGCACCGGATCCACAATTGTGGTGTCACCGCTGTTCCACGCGCACGCACTGATCAACACGTCGTTCCTGCTCATGTGCGGTGTGACCCAGGTGTTGTCGGGCAGGTTCGACCCTGCCCGCGTGCTGAAGGAGATCGAGCAGCACCGCGTCTCGTACATCACCGGTACGCCGGCGATGTGGCACGCGCTGGCGATCCACCCGGACGTGGCGTCGCGAGACCTCTCGTCGGTACGTGCGGTGTCGTGCGGAGCTGCCCCGGTCGACCCCGGGACGCTCGATAATCTCCGGCGCGCATTCCCCGGCGCCCGTGTGGCCGAGGAATACGGGCTCACCGAAGCCACCTGCGTCGTCACGGCAGTGCCGCTCGTCGCCGATGTCGAGTACCGGCTCGGTAGTGTCGGCCTCCCTGTGTTCGACACCGAGATCGAGATCCGCGCGCAGGGCGATCCGTCGCTCGTTCTCGGAGACGGCGAGCACGGCGAACTGTGGGTGCGCGGCCCCCAGGTCACCGACGGCTACCTGGGGCATCCTGAGATCACCGCACAGCAGTACGTCGACGGGTGGCTCGCCACCGGCGACATCGCTCACCGGGATGCCGACGGGTTCGTCTATATCGCCGATCGTGGGCGGGCAAGATCCTGAAGACGGATCTACGCGAGCGGGTCCGGAAGCGCACGATCAACCGCGCTGCGCCGCCTTCACCAGCCCGCCACCGATGATCAGACGCTGAATCTCGCTGGTGCCCTCGTACAGTCGCAGCAGACGCACGTCGCGGTAGATCCGCTCGACCGGCACCTCCCGCATGTAGCCGGTGCCCCCGTGGATCTGGACAGCCAGATCCGCAACCTTGCCCACCATCTCGGTGCAGAACAGCTTGGCCACCGACGGTGCGATGCGCCGGTCGGTCTCTTCGACCCATGCTCGTGCCGCATCGCGCACCAGTGCGCGACCGGCCATTACGCCCGTCTGCTGGTCGGCGATCATCGCCTGCACGAGCTGGAAGTTCCCGATGGGCGCACCGCCCTGGGTGGCGGTCGCCGCGTAGGCCACCGACTCGTCGAGTGCCCGCTGCGCCTGCCCGACCGACAGGGCGGCGATATGCACGCGGCCCCGGGCGAGCGACACCATCGCCGCCTTGTATCCCACGTCCTCGCTGCCCCCGACCAGCGCGGAGGCGGGAACCCGCACGGCGTCGAAGTGCACGTCGGCAGTCCAGGCGCCCTCCTGGCCCATCTTCGAGTCCTTGCCCGCCACCTGCACACCGTCGGTGCCGGACGGGACGAGGAACACCGCGATGCCGGGGCCGTTGTCGTCGGCGGGCCGGGTACGGGCGAAGACGACGAACAGGTCTGCCAGCGGCGCGTTGGTGATGAACCGTTTCTCGCCGGTGATCACCCAGTCGTCCCCGTCGCGCACGGCCTGGGTGCGCAGTCCGGACGGATTCGATCCGGCGCCGGGTTCGGTGAGAGCGAAGGACGCGACGACCTCCCCTGAGGCGATGCCTTCGAGCCACTGCCGCTTCTGCTCGTCGGTGCCGAAGTTGACCAGCACCTGACCGGCGATTCCGTTGTTGGTGCCGAACATCGAGCGCAACGCCAGGGTGGTGTACCCGAACTCCATCGCCAGTTCGACGTCCTGCATCAAATTCAGGCCGAGCCCGCCCCACTGCTGGGGAATGGCGTACCCGAACAGACCCATCTCCTCGGCGGCCCGGCGGATGTCGTCGGGGATTGCGTCGGTCTCGGCGATCTCCTGTTCTCGCGGCACGACCACGGTGCGCACGAACGCCCGGGTCTGGGCGAGGATCTCGCGGAAGTCGTCGTCGTCGACCTCGGCGGCCGGTGTCGAGAGTGTCATGTCCTCAACTCTCCGCGTCGGCCGCACAGGTTGTCCAATACGAATAGCGCCCTTCCCGTATAGGCAGTGTCGATGGATGAGTAGGGGTGTGACCCCATATCCCGCCGTTATATTCGACGCATCCACACGTCTGCGGGCACTTCTCGACCCGCCGAAAGGAAACCTGATGTCTTTGCTGGAGAACCGCACTGCTGTCGTTACCGGCGGTGCCCAGGGAATCGGTTTTGCCATCGCGCGCGAATTCGTCGACGCGGGTGCTCGCGTGGTGATCGGTGACCTGGACCTCGATGCTGCCACCGCGGCGGCCGAGAAACTCGGCGGACGCGAGGTCGCCCGCGCGGTGCGCAGCAACGTCGTCGAAGCAGATGACTGGGACACACTGCTGGCAGAGGCTGTCGACGGATTCGGCTCGCTCGACGTGGTGGTCAACAATGCCGGCATCACCCGCGACGCCACCATGCGCACGATGACGGAAGACGACTTCGACCTCGTGATCGACGTGCACCTCAAGGGCACGTGGCACGGCACCCGCAAGGCCTCGGCGATCATGCGGGAGGCCAAGCGCGGCGCGATCGTCAACATCTCGTCGTTGTCGGGCAAGGTGGGCATGGTCGGTCAGACGAACTACTCGGCGGCGAAGGCGGGCATCGTCGGTCTGACGAAAGCGGCTGCCAAGGAGATGGCGCATCACGGCGTGCGCATCAATGCAATCCAGCCCGGTCTGATCCGCTCCGCGATGACCGAGGCCATGCCGCAGAAGGCATGGGATCGGAAGATGAGTGAAATTCCGATGGGACGGCCGGGCGAGGTTGCCGAAGTTGCTTCCGTCGCACTGTTTCTCGCATCGGATATGTCGTCGTACATGACCGGCACCGTTCTCGAGGTCACCGGCGGCCGCTTCATGTGACGCTCGGCCGTCACCTCGTCACTCCTTCCGAAAGGCCGTCATGCGCGAAGTTGTCATCTGTGAACCTGTCCGGACCCCCATCGGTCGCTACGGCGGCATGTTCAAGTCCCTCACCGCCGTCGATCTCGGCGTCGCGGCACTGAAGGGTCTGCTCGACCGCACGGGCATCGCTCCCGCCGAGATCGGGGACGTCATCCTCGGTCACTGCAACGGCAACAGTGAGGCTCCCGCGATCGGCCGGGTCGTCGCGCTCGACGCGGGCCTGCCCGTCACCGTCCCGGGCATGCACATCGATCGCCGTTGCGGATCGGGTCTTCAGGCCGTGATCCAGGCGGCGTTGCAGGTGGGCAACGGAGACAACGACCTTGTCGTCGCCGGCGGCACCGAGTCGATGAGCAATGCCGCGTTCTACTCCACCGATATCCGTTGGGGCGGCGCCCGCACGGGCGTGCAGATGCACGACGGTCTGGTGCGTGCCCGGTCCACCGCCGGTGGCCGCTTCTACCCGGTGGTCGGCGGCATGATCGAAACGGCCGAGAACCTGCGTGCCGAATATTCGATCTCCCGCGCGGAGCAGGACGAACTTGCCCTCAACTCGCACGTACGGGCGGTGGCAGCGCAGAACAACGGCATCCTCGCGGAGGAAATCGTGCCGGTCACGGTGAGTACCCGTAAAGGTGAGCAGGTCATCGACACCGACGAGCATCCTCGCGCCGACATCAGCCTCGAGTCGCTCGCCGCGCTCCGTCCCGTCATGGGCACGCAGGACCCCGATGCCACCGTGACCGCCGGCAACGCCAGCGGTCAGAACGACGCCGCGTCGATGGCACTGGTCACCACCCCGCAGAAGGCCGCCGAGTTGGGTCTGACACCGCTGGTGCGCATCGTGTCGTGGGGCGTGGCAGGGGTCGCGCCCAAGGTCATGGGCATCGGTCCGGTGCCGGCGACCGAGATCGCTCTCGCCAAGGCCGGAATCGCGCTCGCCGATATCGATGTCATCGAATTGAACGAGGCGTTCGCCGCTCAAGCGCTGGCCGTGACCCGCGAGTGGAGGTTCGGTGCCGCGGACTTCGAACGCACCAACGTCCACGGTTCCGGCATCTCACTCGGTCACCCCGTAGGTGCGACCGGCGGCCGGATGCTCGCGACACTCGCCCGCGAGTTGCAGCGCCGCGAGGGCCGCTACGGCCTCGAGACCATGTGCATCGGTGGCGGACAGGGTCTCGCGGCGATCTTCGAACGCGTGTCCTGACCGCTGCTCAGGGCTGGGTCGTCGTGGACCGGACCAGGTCCACGAACGCCCGCCCGGCTTTCGACAGGGATTCGGGTGCGAAGGCGAGACCGAACGGCCGGGTGAACGTGGGTTCGCACGCCCGCACGACGGCGACGTCCTGGGCTGCCTCGGCCAGAGAACGTTCGACGAACGAACCGCCGAGCCCGGCGAGCACCATCGGCAGCCGCGCTTCGCGGTGGGCGGTCAGCACCGCGATCGGGCGTCGCACCCCTGCCCGGCGCATCGCGTAGTCGATCTCGTCGCTCATCGACCCACCGCCGCGCGGAACGAACACCATGGGGATGTCGGGCAACGCGGTCAGGGCCACGGGGCCCGGCGGCAGATCCGTGCCCGGTGGGTATGCGAGCCAGTACTCCTGCTCGCCGAGTTCGATCACCTCGAGTCCCACCCCGTCTTCGAGTGGGAGATGGGCGAGCACGAATTCGCAATGTCCGTCGCGGATCACGCCGGAGGCGAGTTCTTCGGACTTGAGGTCGGAGAACCGCACCGTGGACTTGGGGTGGGCGCGCCGGAACCGGGCGACCAGGTCGACGATCGGCCCGCCGGCAAGTGCCGGGAACACCATCAGGTCGAGGCTGCCCGTGACCTCGTCGGTCGGCGCGGAGAGCAACTCTTCCACCGCATCGACATCGCGCAGAATCTGACGGCTGGGACCGATGAGGCTCTTCCCCGCTGCGGTGAGGACCATCCCGCGACCGATGCGGTGGAACAGGTTGACGCCGAGTTCGCGTTCGAGGCTCCGGAGCGCTTGGGACACGGTGGGCTGCGCGACACCCAGCGCGGCGGCGGCACCGTTGATGCCGTCGTTTTCGACGACGGCGAGGAAGTACTCGACCTGACGAAACTCCATGCTCAGGCTCCCGGGGTCTCGGCGGTGGCAGTCGCAAGGAACGCTGCGGCCGCCGGGGACGGTTCCCCGGGGCGCAGCACCAGGCCGACGGGCCGCATGAACGGCGGGTCCAGCGACCGGATCACCGCACTGGGCATTCGCTGCTGGGCCACCTGCCGGGAGACCACCGTCGCTCCGGTGCCGCGCATGACGAACTCCCAGATGGCCGCCGGATGGGCACAGTCGACGACGACGTTCTGCTCACCGAGCAACTCACCCGCGCGCGCAGCACTCGCGCGCGACCCCAGGTCGAGGACGAGCGGAATCTCCCGGACTCGTGCACGAGTCACCGGGTCGGGGACACCGGTGGCGAGGTCGGGGTGCATCGCGAGCACCATTTCCTGTTCGAGGAGCGGGATCGTGATCATGCCCGCGTGCTCGACGGACATGTCGGTGACGCCGATCTCCGCCTCCCCGCGTCGCAGTGCCGCATGGATGCCCGCCGGTCCGTCCGCGTCGGAGATGTTGACGGTGATGCCGGGATAGCGGGCGCGGAACCGCTGGACGAGCGCCACGACGGGGTGGACGGAGAACGCGGAGAACGTCACGATCTCCACCCGTCCCGCCTCGAGGTCACGGACCGCCGCGACCTTCCGCTTGGCACGGTCGACATCGGCGAGGATGCGGCGTGCCGCAACCTCGAGCGCCCTGCCGTCGTCCGTGAGCGTGAGCCGGCGACCGGTGCGGTCGAAGAGTGTTGTCCCCAGGCGACGTTCCAGGGTGCGGATGGCCTGGGAGAGCGAGGGTTGCGAAATGTAGAGCGACTGAGCAGCTTTCGTGATCCCACCGTGGTCGACGACGGCCACGAAATAGGTCACGAGATGCAGGTCCACGCCGTCATCGTAGGCGACTGCGGAAACCCGGCCGCTGCGCGTGCCTCGGCGTTCAGTTCGGCGGGGTCATCACCGGGGAGGCGGTGTCGGGTGTGCTCAGCGTGGCGCGGAGCGTGCGTTTGAGGATCTTGCCGCTCGCGTTGCGCGGCAGTTCGTCCACGAGGTGGATGCGCTGCGGTTTCTTGTACGACGCGAGACGCCCGGCGGTGAAGGCGACGAGTTCCTGCTCGGAGGGGCGTTCGACGCCGTCGGTGATGCGGACGACAGCGGTGACTGCTTCTCCCCAGCGCGGGTCCGGGAGGCCCACCACCGCTACCTCGGCGACTGCGGGATGTTCCGCGAGCACGGCTTCCACCTCGACGGGATATACATTTTCTCCGCCGGTGATGATCATGTCCTTGACCCGGTCGGTGACGAACAGGTAGCCGTTCTCGTCGAGGTACCCGGCGTCGCCGGTCCGCAGGAAGCCGTCCTCGGTGTACAGCGCCGCTGATTCGGCGTCGCGACGCCAGTAGCCCGAGACGTTGTTGCGGGAACGCGACACGATCTCCCCGGTCTCACCCTGCGGAAGCGGTTCACCCGTTGCGATATCGCGGATCTGGACCTCGGTGCCCGGCAGGGGTGTACCGGCCGAACGGAGAAGGTGGGTGCGCGTCCCGCGGGGATCGTGGTCGCCGGAGCGCAGTGCGGTGAGCGCGCCCATCGTCTCCGTCATGCCGTAGCGCTGCACCATCCGGCAGCCCAGGGTGTCCATCGTCCGCTCGAGCAGCGTGGGGGTGATCGGCGACGCACCGTACGCGATCACCTTCAGACTCGACAGATCGTAGTTCGCCAGGTCGGGTAGTTCGAGCAGCATGCCGATCGCTGACGGCACCATGAATGTATGGGTGACGCGGTGTTCGGCGATCGTTGCCGCCACCATCGCTGGACGCATCTCACCGAGCAGAATCGTGTGCACACCCGCCGACAACGACGTGGTGAGCCAACCCGCGCCCGCGATGTGGAACAGCGGGAGGGCGTCCAGCGAAACGGATGCGTCCTCGAATTCGTACAGGGCAAAGGTTTCCGGGACGTTGTACAGATTGCGGTGAACCGCGACAACACCTTTCGGCCTGCCCGTGGTGCCGGAGGTATAGAGCTGCAGGAACGCCGTTTCGGGGTCGTCGCCCGCTCCGGGGTCGATGTTGTCCCCCGACGCGACGAACTCCTCCCACGACCGCGCCCCGGCGACAGCGGCGCCGTCACCGGCCACGACGATATGCACGTGCGGCAGTGCCGCCGCGATCGCTGCTGCCGACGCAGAGAATTCCGGCTCGACGATCAAGACCTCCAGCCCGGCGTCCACCGCGATCGCCGCGACCTCGCCGGGAGTGAGACGCCAGTTGAGCGGGGTGAAGACGAGACCGGCCTTCGCGCACCCGACGAGGGTCGCCGCACCGGGCAGGCCCATGCGCAGCAACGCACCGATGCGACCGGGTGCCGATGCCAACGTGGTCAGCGCAGACGCCACCCGGTTGGTGCAGGAGTCGAATTCCCCGTAGGTCAAGGTTGTGTCACCTGCGGTGACTGCCGGCCGGTCGCGGCGCTCGACTGCGAATCGCCGGATTCTGTTCGGGAGGTGCAGTTCGCTCACTCGTGCTCCTGGTCGGCAACGCGCGGGCCGGCGTGCCCGCGCGGCTTCAGTCGAACACGGTCGTGCGGCCGCGACAAAGACCTGCGGCCGCACGACGCCATAGGGGAAACCTATGGAGAGCCGGGGCACGCGCTTCCCCGGCAATCCGTTTGTCGGATGTCACGATTCCCTATCGGGTAGTCGATGCAGGGTCCACAGGGCTTCGAGGACTCCCACCGTCGGCCGTGGTCGATGGCACACTGCGGCACAGCCCGATCCGATCATGTTCCGAAGGGATTCGAATGAGCGCTGCACGACGGACAGTGGCCTCGGCCCTGGTCGCGGCCACGGTCACATTGGGAGTTTCGACAGGGCAGGCGAGCGCCGACCCTGCCGTCGACACCGTCGTGAACGGGATTCTGTCCGTGACGCCGCTGTGTCAGGGGATGATCGACGAGTTGATCATCGTCTGCACGGAACTGGAGCAACTGACTCCGCGATTTCCGGTGATGCTCGATCTGAATCCGATCGGCACTCACCTCGTTGTTCTCGGCGCGGGACTGACCGAGGACGGGAGGATCCGGCCGGTACTGGAACAGCGTCTCGAGGCTGCTCTCGCGGCGGCACACCGCTACCCGGCGTCGCCGATCGTCGTGACCGGCGGCGTACCGCGCAACGGCGTCACCGAAGCCCAGGCGATGAAGGACTGGCTCGTCGCACGCGGCATTCATCCCGATCGGGTCACCGAGGAAACTGCTTCGACGTCCACCGTGGAGAACGCACGCTTCACCAATGACGTCCTTCTCAGGCGTGGCGCAACGGGTGCCGTCCTGGTCACCAACCGGGACCATCTCGAGCGGGCGATGGTCAACTTCCGGCAGGCCGTCGACGCTCGTATCCCGGTGGCGGGCATCGTCGCTGCGTGATGCGATCAGGTTCTGACGGCTCCGAGAACTGCCACCACCGTGCGCAGCAATTCCTCGTCGGTGGGGAGCGTGTCGGCCGCGAACCGCCAGTCGGTGTTCGTCCACGGGTCGGCGAGGTGACCGTCCTCGGCCGCGGGTAGATGCTGCGACACGTCGCGCAAGAGGGCGTACGCGGGATTGTCCACGACTTTGTCGTCCGCGCCGGTGATCACAATCGAAATGTCCTGGGACGAACCCATTCTTGCCAGATGCACGACATTCACCAGATCGATGCTGCCGAACCCGTGCGGCAGGCCCGCCAGCACGATGACGCGGGGTTCGGGCCGGAGCGTCTCGGCGCCGGACGACAGTGCGAGGCCCGTAAGGTCCGCGGCTTCGGCGAGGCCTTTCAGTTTCGGCGCCACCCCGGCGATGTCGTGAATGGGAGGGCCGGCGAGCATCGGCCGTGCCAGTTCGCTCAACGCGAGCAACGATCCGGACGGATCGATGATGTCGAGGCGGGATCCGGGGCGCGCGGACAACAGACGCAACGCCAACGACGACGCGACCGCGCCGGCAATCGCGGCCTCACCGTCGATCCACAACGGCCTACCGAGGGGAAGCGGTACGCACATCGGTAACCGGAGCGCCCCGCGATCCGGCGCCGACAACTCGCCCACGCGCACACCGTCTCCCTGGACCAGCGTGCCGCGCCATGCGCCCGAGTCCCACGAGGCAAGCGACGCGGGCAGCACCGCATCGACCGTGTCGAGTTCGGCGGCGAGCGTCACGCTGTCGTCACGATGCCGGGACTCCGCTGCCGCCACGAGTTCTTCGCAGCGCCGGTGTGCTTGTGCGCGGGCCGTTTCTGCTGCCCGACCGGTACGGGCGGAGGGGTCCGCCACCGCAGCCGACAACTCGTCGTCGAGCCGATGCTGCGCGTATTCGTGCGCAGCGACGTAGGCGGCGGCCGACCGGGAAGCGTCTTCGAAGATCCGCCACACCAGTTCGCAGGACGGGGGAAGTTCGGTTCCTGTCGTCGTCGGCAACGCATCCGCCTGTGCGGGAGCAACATCGGCAGGCTCGTCGACCGCGACGCCGTGCGCGGTGAACATCTCCGCGAGTCCACCGGCATAACCCGCACCGAGCGCGCGAATCTTCCAGGTTCCGTTGCGGCGGTATATCTCCCAACACAGCAGTGCGGATTCTGTGCCCGTCGCGGGCGTGATGTGGAAGGACGCGAGAGGCGTTCCGTCGGCGTCACACAGCGTGGTCGATACCGGCGTCGTCGACGCTGCTCCCACGGCGCACAGCACTCGCGCGCCCGGGCGCAGGGCGTCCGGCTCGAGGACGATGGTCTCGCCCTCGACCCGGACGCCCGCCGTGGCCGGCTGATTGTAGAAGACCACGTCGTCCGAGGTCGCGACCTGCAGCAGGTCGTCCACCACGAATGCGCACAGGTCCAGCGGAACCTGCGCGGACGCGGCGAAACGCAGCGTGCGGACCGTCAGCGGACCGTTCTGCCCCGCCGAGAACTCATACGTCATCCGCGCTACGTAGCCAGGAACCGGCCCAGCTGGGGTGCGGCCTCACCGGGATGCTTGGCCTGGATGCCCTCGCCGATCGCCTGCAGCTTCCAGGAGTTGCCCTCGCGGTACACCTTCGCCATCACCATGCCCGTGAACGGCATACCGCCCTGCATGGTGTACCGGGCGAGTTCGCCGTTGGTGGTGCCGTCGACGAGGCGGCAGAACGCATTCTGAACCTGCTCGAAGGAATGACCCTTGTACGACGTGACGACGAACATCACGGTCGTGATGTGCGCCGGGATGCGCGTGAGGTCGACGAGCACGACCTCGTCGTCGCCTGCTCCCTCACCCGTCAGGTTGTCGCCCTGGTGCTGGATCGATCCGTCCTTCGACTGCAACTGGCCGTAGTAGGCCACGTCCACGATGTTGTGGTCGGCGAACAGGACTGCGGACGCGTCGAGGTCGATGTCGGCGGAACGATTGCCGAACAGCCCGCGCTTCTCGATGGGATCCCAGCCGAGGCCCATGCGCAGGTACGTCAGTGCCACGCCGCCGTCCTTGCGGAGCGTGACCTTCTGGCCCTTGACGAGGCTCACGGGACGGTTCTTCGTCAGGCTGACCTCGGCGGGCTCCGCGGGTGCGGCCGCCGGCGGCGGAGCCTGGTTGTACTGCTGCTGCGGTGCGGGCGGCGGGGTGGCCGCCTGCGGCGGCGGGGGCGGCGTCTGGGCGACGCTCGGTGCAGGCGCAGACGCCGCTGCCGGTGCGTCGTCGACGGACACTCCGTGATCGGTGACGAGCGCAGCGAATCCTCCCGCGTAGCCCTGGCCGACCGCGCGCACCTTCCACGACCCCTGCCGTCGGTACAGCTCGAGGGCGATCACGATGGACTCGCTGGACAACCCTTCGATCCGGTACTCGAACAGCACGTTGCCCGCTGCGTCGGAGACGCGGGCGGTGGGCGGTGCGAACCGGCCGAAACTGCTCGTCGCGTCGTCGAGTGTGATCACCGCGCGCACCTGGTCGATATCGGCGGGCACCTGCGGCAGCGACACTGCCAGCGACGAGTTCTGTCCCGCCTGTCCGGGCACCAGACGCACACCCGGCCCGACCGGCTGATTGAAGAACACGAAGTCGGCGTCGGACCGCACCTTGCCGTCGGCCTTGACGAGCAGCGCCGACAGGTCGGCGGGTGTCGTGAGTTCGAGCGAAACGACGACGTCGGAGACGGTGAGCGGTCCGTTCTGACCCTTGGAGAGCGAAGTCGGCAAGAGATGTGTCCTCACTGTGTCGGCAACCGTGTTGGCGGTCGCGTGCAAGTCCTACTCTACGAACCGCCCTCGGCGCGGGCGGACCGGGCGAACCAGGAGAGGATTTCTTCGCCGGCTGCGATGCCCGAGTGTTCGGTCACCGAGAGGTTCGCATGCTGCCATTCGAGCAGTTCGAGTTCGCCGTGACGTGGGCGGATGGCCGCGTCCGCAGCCCTCAGCATCTCGGCATCGAGCGCTCCGTCGCCGGCTGCGAACACGGGGGCGTCGGCGTCGATCACTCCCTCGTCGGCGAGCCGGCGGTGCACTTCGGCCACCGCGTGGGACTTACAGACGCTGTCGGGCATCGTGTAGATCTTGCGGCCCTGCTGCGAGACGTTCCACCCGCGGATACCGCACCATTCCTGCCAGTCTTCGACGAATCCGGCCGGCTGTGCCGCGACGTCGACGACGAGGTAGCAGAACAACCCGTCGGCGATCCGGAACTTCGACACCCAGCTCTCGGAGATGCGCCGCCGCAACTCGGCGGTGACCTCGTCGAGGGAGGCACCCCCCTCGCGTACCGCCGTCTCCACGTGCCGGCGCCACTGCTCGTCCGGTTCCCCGTCCGCCAGCAACGCGCCGCCGTTGCTGGTGATGGCATATCGCCACGGGCCGCCGGGCAGGTCGATGCGGCGGAATTGCTCCGGTGTCCGGGTGGTCGTGGGCACCACGGTATGCGCGGACGTGAGGTCTTCGAGTTGTCGTGCGGCGGTCTCGGTGACGTACGACAGCGGTGCGCCCTCGTAGTACTCGATGCACCGCAGATTTCCGGCCGAATACTGCGTGCCTGTCATCGCCGCACGCGAGTAGATCAGGGTGCGGTCGAGGTCGGTGGCGATCAATGCTGCTGTCACGGTAGGTCCTTGATGAGTCCCATACACGAATACGCGAGGTCGGGAACCTCTTCGACGGGAACGTTGCGGGCAGCGGCGAGCATCCGGATGTGCGCGTGCTCGTCGGCGGTCAAATCGCGTACGAGGATCTTCCACGGCACCCGGCGCAGCAGTACCCGGGTCGTCTCTCCGACACCGGGTTTGACGAAATTGATGCTGGAGATGCCGTACCGCACACGGATGCGCTCCACCGACTCCCACCCTGCCCAGGTGGGTTCGCGGTCGGACCCGAGCAGTTCGCGTGCGCTCGCCAGTGCCGCTGCCCGATCGCCGAATTCGGCCGACACCGTATCGAGCAGGAGCGTCGAGACGTCGTCGCCGGCGAGTTCGGCGTAGTACTTCGCACCGTGGAATTCGCCGGGCCCTATCCACGTGTCGTTCAGGACCGTGCGCGACACCAGACCCGACACCGTCGAGTTCAGGCACGCCGACGCGATGAGAAAGTCGTCGCGGGTGCCGTAGGTACGCACGCAGTAACCGGGATCGGCGAGCACGGCGAGGTCGTCCGACAGCGCCGGGCCACCGGCGGCGGAGTACTCGGCCAGCGCGGCCGCCAGCTCCCGCGCGATCGCGCCCTTGCCGGTCCAGCCGTCGACGAACACGACCGAGGCCGGGTCGTGGTGTTCGGTGATGTAATCGAGTGCTGCGGAGTCGATTCCGCGTCCCCGCACGATCGAGACCGCGTAGTGCGGCAGCGACAGGCCGTGGTGCTGTTGCGCCCAGCGGCGGATCAGGATTCCGACCGGCGTTCCCGCGCGCGCCAGCGACACGAGAGTGAGGTTCGTCCCGCGTTCGGCGATCAGGAGTTCGGTCAGGGTTCCCACCGCGTGGGCAAGTCGTCCCGCGGTGGACGCGAGTGCCTTGTCGAACAACTCCCGGTACGGGGCGTCGGGCTGGTACTCGACCGGCAACGACTCCGCGTAGTGCGCGAGTCCCGCCTGGATGCGGGCCTCACGCTCGGCGATGTCGCCTTCGAGGTCGACGTGCGAGAGATCCTTGAGCAGCCAGGTCACCTCGTCCGGGGCGTACGAACCGAAATCGGGTCCGGTCAACGGCGTGGTCATCGTGTCTCCCTCGAAGCAGCCAGTGCTGCCGGATCTGTGGCCGGCACAACCGCCACCAGTACGTCCTCGCCGGCCGCGCTCACTACGTCGAGCACGCCCCCGTCGGCGCGCAGGCGCTCGGTATCGGCCGGAGAGTCGACCACGAGGATCAACTCGGGGCGTACTTCGGCGGGTTCCGGCCACCGGGCGTTGTACAGGTACCGGGCCGCCTCGGTTTCGTGTTCGGACGGGATGTGTTCGGGTGCGACGAAAGAGAATCCGCGCCGCAGTGGGTAGCCCGGGACATCCCGGACGTACGCGGGCGACCGTGTCGTGGTCTGGAATCTGGTCGCGGTGCCACGCTCGGAGAGCGCCTGTGCCAGTCGCAGCGGCAGGTACATGAGTTCTTCGTGGCCGATGACGATCGCCGGACGATCACTCTCCCGGACGGACTCGACCGTCGCTGCCGCCGCGGCGACCGCGGAGTCGTAGGCCGCGAAGTCGCTGCCCAGAACGCCGTGCCGTCCTCCGTCGGGGACGTCCGACGGCCAGGGCACAGAGACGAACCGAACGGTACCGCGGTGAGCAGCGACAGGATTGAGGTCGGGAGCCGGTAGCGCGGTGACCCGGTCGGTGAGATCGGTGGGCAGCACGGTGTGACCGTCCGCGAGGCTCACGTGCTCGATCGTCGCGCCGAGGTCGAGTTCCGCCGCCGCCGTCTGGCGACGGTGCTCCTCGCCGCGCATGTCCACGAGCGACGCGACGATGTAACGGTCACGGGGATGAATCCGGTGCAGCGCGCGGATGGCATCGACAGCTGTTGCACCGGTCGAGATTTCGTCGTCGACGAGAACGAGCGGCGCGGCGTTGGCGAAGAGATCCGGCGAAGTGGGCTGCAGCAGGTGCGATGTCGCGTGGGAGTGCCCCTCCTCGAAACCGGCGAACACCACCGCGCCCGGCACGCGGCGACGTGTCGAATGCAGGTAGCACCCGGCACCCACCGCCTCGGCGACACAGTGTCCCAAACCCGTTGCGGTCTCTGCGAATCCCAGAACGAGCGCATTCGAGGCGTCGTCGCCGAGCAGGTCGGAGACGAGGAGCCCGAGGTCGCGGCCCGCCGCCAGCACCGCGGCGGGGTCGGTGGGGATGTGCTTGCCGAGCACCGTCGATACCAGCAGATGTGCCCGGCGCGGGTTCCGGCGAAGTCCGGGCTGGACGAGTTCCGGGACGGTGTAGCCGCTCGAAGTTCCTCGATGCTCGAGGGCGAGCCCGAACTCCTCGGTGGCCCAATACTTCTGGAGAATGTCGGTCATCGGTCCACCAGCGCCGTCAACAGTTCGACGAACGTGACGCCCTTGTTGGTGACTCCGAATACGGACGCGCGGACCAGCGTCTGCTCCGCCCAGGTGCGGTGGGGACGGCGTTCGTTCATCTTGTTGCCGTACCCGGACGCGCTGACTCCGCCGGTGTCGCGATCGAGAATGTCGGTCGCGTCGTGGAACTCCTCGTGCGTGACCGCCGACAACGCGTGTACCGCGGCGACGTGCGAGGGATGGATCACCGTCTTGCCCTGGATGCCGTTCGCGCGGTCGAGTGCGATCTCCCGCAGGAGCCCGTCGAGATCCCGGCTGACGAGTTGCTGGCGGAACACCACCGCGTCCTGCTCCTCGAACGGGGTAGCGCGCAGCATCGGCCGGAACATGCGTTCGTGATCGGCGAAGTACTCCCACACCGGCCCGGTGATGACGAACCCGGTGCCGTCGGTGCGGCCGAGGTGGTTGACGATGTCGGCGATCACGTCGACGACGACCCGCACGTCGTAGATCGTCAGGTCGCGGTCGCGGCGGATGCCGAAGGTCGCACACATGTCGGTCGCGCCGATCCGGACGGCGAGGATCCGGTGGCGATGTTCGGCGAGCAGCCGAGCGATCGCGCGCAGTTCGTCGTCGCGGGTTTCGCGGTGCACCACAGCAGCCGATTCGATGACGGGCATCGCGTAGAGGTTCCGCCCGACCCGCTCGGAGGCGACGGCGACCGCGTCGAGGAAGTTGCCCCCGGTAGTGGCACCGAACTTGGGAAGCACGAATCCGGTGAGCACGCTGCTTCCGGGACCCAGCATCTCGGTGAGCCGGTCGATCCCGTCGGGGGTGCGGACGCGAACGAACAACATCATCGGCGCTTCGCCACGGAGAGCGAGTTCGTCGAGGGTCGCGACGGCGTTGCGGAGTCCGTCCTCGACCTCGTCGTCGGCCACGGCGTCCTCGAGATCGAGCACCATCGAGGTCACGCCTTCGGCGGAGCGCCGGACGATGGTGGCCGTGAGGTCGTGCCGGGTCGCGGGGACGTACAACGTGGCCCCGAGCGCCATCGCGAGCCGCTCACGGGCGTCGGCGTGACCGAAAGGTTGGGGGTGGTGCAGGAACAGGCGGTCCAAGGTGGGCCGGTCCAGATGTCGGAAGTGCCGCATCGCGCGCACCTCGGTGTGAGTAGCCCCGGTCATCGGTCCGTGTTCCGTCCTCTCATTCGATTCACCACTCCGGTGATGAACGTCGATACCGCGTCCAGGTCTTTGACGTACGCCCAGTAGTCGGGATGTACACCGGTCAGCGCATCGACTGCCCGGTCGATTCGATTCAGCTGGGCGTCGAGGACGGATCCCCATTCTGCTGTGAGTCCACGCTGTACCGCGAGGTGTTGTGCATCACGCAGCCGGAACCGCACGTCACGGACCTTCGACTCCGGGTTTTCCTTGACGGCTCGCAGCGTGGCGAGCCGGTCGGTCACCGCATCGACGAGTTCTTCGGCCCGCGCAAGCTCCGCGCGCACCACACCGGCCTGGGCGAGCGCTTCTTCGGGGCGTCCTGCGGCGAGGGACGCGCGGGCGACGTCGAGTTCCTCGGCGGCGCGCTCGAGCAGAAGAAGGGCTTGTTGTTCGTTGCCGGACAGATCCGCCGAACTGGCGGCGTTGAATTCGCGCAGCAGGGCGGAGTAGGCCGGTGCGAGACCTTCCGACCGAGTGCGTACTGCGCCGAGCCGGGTGGTGACGGAGGCGAGGGTGTTGCGTGCCTCGGCCTGCCGTCCCGGTGCCTCCGCGAGCGCTTCACGAAACGCCGCGGTTGCTTCCTCCACCTGGTGGGCGGCGGTACGCACCGCACCCGCACCGGTCGCGGCATCGAGGGTGTGGAGTGCGCGTTGCACCGCGTCGGTGGTCGCGCGGACGGACGGGTACTCGGCGAACGCGCTGTTCGCGGGTGTGTCCAGCGCTCCGAGGGCGTCGCGGGCATCGGCGCTCACCCGGGCGGCCAGCTGGGGTGCGGTCTGCGCGACCGTGACCGCGTGCTCGAGATGACCGCGGTAGCGCTCGTAGAACTCGTCCAGAGTTCTTGCGGCGTCCGCAATCTGGTGGATCACCTGCTCGTAGGCTGCGGCAGGGGCCAGCTCTTCCTCGGGTTCGGTGCGAGCGAGTTGCAGATACGCCTCGGCTGCCTGGTAGCACTTCTGCCGGATCGGTTCCCACCTGCGGAGCAGGTCCCGTTCCGGCGCGACCTCGTGGGAGGCGATGACGCCGGCCTCCGCGATGGACTGTCGCTTGTCCATGTCGAGGAACGCGGCCACCATCGCGTCATGGGCGCGGAGGGCCGCGGGATCATCGGTGCGCCCGCCGCCGAAGAGGCGGCGCGTCCATCGGCTCGCCACAAGACCGAATGGTACTGCTCGCCCGGCCCGCGCCTGTCGACTCGACCTCCCGGGACCCCGTACGGGGGCCTCGGCTGGGCATTCGGGGCGTGACCCGGCACGGAGTCGGCATAGTGGGTAGGGGCGCACCTCACAGAGACCTATTACTGTGGGGGCATACGCGCACACTGGGCGTGCCCTTCCGGTACGTCGACCGTAGGAACGATCGAAAGGACCCCGCATGGGCGTCAGCTTGACCAAGGGTGGCAACGTTTCGCTCACCAAGGAAGCGCCGAACCTCACGGCTGTGGCCGTCGGCCTCGGCTGGGACGTGCGTACCACCACCGGTACCGACTTCGACCTCGACGCCAGTGCGATCGCTACGGGTGCCGACAAGAAGGTCGTCTCCGACCAGCACTTCGTGTTCTTCAACAACATGAAGTCGCCCGACGGCTCCATCGAGCACGCCGGCGACAACCGCACCGGTGAGGGCGAGGGCGACGACGAGGTCATCAACGTCGACCTGTCCGCCGTGCCGGCGAACATCGAGTCCATCTTCTTCCCCGTCTCGATCTACGACGGTGAGACCCGCAGCCAGTCGTTCGGCCAGGTTCGCAACGCGTACATCCGCGTCGTCGACCGCGCCAACGGCTCCGAGCTGGCCCGTTACGACCTCTCCGAGGATGCGTCCACCGAGACCGCGATGGTCTTCGGTGAGCTGTACCGCAACGGTGCCGAGTGGAAGTTCCGGGCCATCGGCCAGGGCTACGCCTCGGGCCTGTCGGGCATTGCGCGCGATTACGGTGTCAACGTCTAGTTCGATCAGTCGTGATCCGGTCCCGGCCGTGCCGGGGCCGGATCGACGCTCTCCGGAGCCTGCAGTAACCACCCTGCACCGCCCCTGACTTCTACTCAGAAAGGCCACGCTTCGTGGTTCTGCGAATATTCGGCCCGTCGCTGGCCGTCACCGTCATCTCTCTTGTGGTGGCGTTTCTCTACGGTGGCCCCCAGGCTCTGTTCCTCTGTGTGATCCTCGGCATCCTCGAAGTCTCGCTCTCGTTCGACAACGCGGTCATCAACGCGACCGTCCTGCGCCGGATGAGCGAGTTCTGGCAGAAGATCTTCCTCACCGTCGGCATCCTCATCGCCGTCTTCGGCATGCGTCTGGTGTTCCCGCTGCTCATCGTGTGGGTGGCATCCGGGCTCGGTCCGATCGCGGCACTCGATCTTGCGCTCAATCCGCCGGCGGACGGGGCCGCATACTTCCCCGACGGCAGCGCGAGCTACGAGACGCTGATCACCGACGCGCACCCCCAGATCGCTGCGTTCGGCGGCATGTTCCTGCTGATGCTGTTCCTGCACTTCATGCTCGAAGAGCGTGAGATCAAGTGGCTGAAGTGGCTCGAAGTTCCGCTCGCGAAGGCAGGCAAGCTCGACCAGCTCGAGGTTGTCGTCGCCACCGCACTGCTGCTGATCACCGCCACCGTCATCGCACCCGACGACAAGGTGTCGACGGTGATGATCGCCGGTGCGCTCGGCATGATCACCTACATCGCGGTCAACGGTCTCGGCGAGATGTTCCATGTCCCGGAAGAAGACGAAGTACCCACCGGTGGGCCGAGCGGACTGGCCAAGGCCACCGGTAAGGCCGGGTTCTTCCTGTTCCTCTACCTCGAGGTCCTCGACGCTTCGTTCTCGTTCGACGGCGTCATCGGGGCGTTCGCGATCACGTCCGACCCGATCATCATCGCCCTGGGTCTGGGCTTCATCGGCGCGATGTTCGTCCGATCCATCACCATCTACCTCGTCCGCAAGGGCACGCTGAACGATTACGTGTATCTCGAGCACGGCGCCCACTGGGCGATCGGCGCACTCGCGTTGATCCTGCTGTACTCGATCGGCACGCACGTTCCCGAGGTGATCACCGGCCTGGTCGGTATCGCCCTGATCGGCGCAGCCTTCGCTTCGAGCGTCTACCGCAATCGCAACAACGCCAAGAAGGCGGACGCGGACGAAATAGTGTCCGCCTGAGCAGTCCGACAGTGAGTTCGACAGCGAAGGGAGCCTCCGACCCGGATTTCGGGAAGAGGGCTCCCTTCGCTGTTTCGTACCCCCAGTGCAGTCCGCACACCGCAGTTCCGACGAAAGGTAATCGTGGCCATCGACTACAGCAAGAAGCCTGAACAGAATTCGGGCGTCAACCTCAGCAAGATCAACCTCACGAAAGAGTCCCCGACGGTCAGCCTGTCCAAGGGCGGGTCCGCTCGGGGCGTCACGCGCGTCAACCTCGACTGGTCGCGCGGGGAGCAGAAGAAGGGCTTCCTCGCCAAGCTGACCGGCGCGAGCAACGGTGTCGACCTCGACCTCGGCTGCCTCTTCGAGCTTGCCGACGGGTCCAAGGGTGTCATCCAGGCTCTCGGCAACAGCTTCGGAGCGCTGAACACGCCGCCGTACATCCACCTCGACGGTGACGACCGCACCGGTTCGGTGGCGGGTGGCGAGAACATGCACATCAACCTCGAACGCCCCGAACTCTTCAAGCGCGTGCTGATCTTCGCGATGATCTACCAGGGCGCGCCCAACTGGGCCGCGGTCGACGGCGTGGTCACGCTGTCCCCGCCGTCCGGACCGCAGATCGAGGTCCGCCTCGATTCCCCCAACAACGGGGCACGCATCTGCGCCATCGCGATGATCGAGAACACCGGTCAGGGAGTCACCGTCAACCGCCTGGTGGAGTACATCGACGGCAGTCAGTCCGACCTCGACCGCAAGTACGGGTGGGGCATGAAGTGGCAGGCCGGCCGCAAGTAGCGGACGGACGGGGCAGGGGTGCGGCCACGGTCGCGTGGCCGCACCCCGCGGCTCTTCGACCTCCCGGTTCTATGGGTTCTGTCACACTGGACAGAGCACAAAACGCTGCGCTGTGAGGAGTGATCTGATGCGGGACGATCAACGACGCGAGTACGACGAGCAGGACTTGCGCGTCGGAGACCACAAGAACAGTGCCGCCGGCGTCACCGGCGTTGCGGTCGCGTTGAAACGCTCGTTGCGGGAAATGGGCATAGTGCGCTCGGCCGAGACCCTTCTCCAGCTCAATCAGGAGGAGGGATTCGACTGCATGAGCTGCGCGTGGCCCGACCCGGAGCCGGGGCACCGGAAGACCGCGGAGTTCTGCGAGAACGGTGCCAAGGCGGTTGCCGAGGAGGCCACCCGCGACCGGGTCACTCCCGAGTTCTTCGCGCGGCACAGCATCGCCGATCTCTCCCAGCACAGTGAGCTCTGGCTGGGCAAGCAGGGACGCATCACGCACCCGATGGTCAAACGCCCCGGTGCCACCCATTACACACCGATCGACTGGGACGACGCCTACGCGCTCATCGGCGAGCAGCTGCGTTCACTCGACAGCCCCGACGAAGCCCTCTTCTACACCTCCGGCCGGGCCTCGAACGAGGCGGCGTTCGTGTACCAGTTGTTCGCCCGTGCATTCGGCACCAACAACCTGCCCGATTGCTCCAACATGTGCCACGAGTCCACCAGCATCGCGTTGCAGGAGTCGATCGGTATCGGCAAGGCCAGCGTCACGCTCGACGACGTCTACAACGCCGAGCTGATTATTCTCCAGGGCCAGAATCCCGGCACCAATCATCCGCGCATGCTCACCGCACTCGAAGATGCCAAGCGCAACGGAGCAAAGATCCTTGCGATCAATCCGCTCCGCGAGGCGGGCCTGGTCAACTTCCGTAATCCGCAGACCCCGCGCGGTGTCGTCGGGCACGGCACGGACCTCGCCGACCTGCACCTGCCCATCGCGGTGAACGGCGACCTCGCGTTGATGCAGGGGATCGCGTCGTTGCTCGTCGAGTGGGATGCGATCGATCACGATTTCGTGCGGGAGTACACCGACGGTTTCGAGGACTGGAAGCGGCATGTCCAGAACGTCGACTGGGACGAGGTGATCTCGGCGACCGGGCTGTCGCGGCAACTGATCACCGAGGCGGCCCAGATGCTGCGGCGGTCGAAGGCCACGGTGTTCTGCTGGGCGATGGGTGTGACGCAGCATCGCAACGCCGTGGCGACCATCAAAGAAATCTGCAATGTCGCGTTCGCACAGGGGAACATCGGCCGACGGGGTGCCGGCCTCATGCCGGTGCGCGGCCATTCCAACGTGCAGGGCGACCGCACCATGGGCATCTGGGAGCGCCCGCCGCAGCACTTCCTCGACGCGCTCGAGAAGGAGTTCGGTTTCGACCCGCCGCGCGAATACGGCTTCGACACAGTCGATTCCATCCGCGCGATGCGGGACGGCAAGGCGAAGTTCTTCCTCGGCCTCGGAGGCAACTTCGTGCAATCCGCCCCCGACACGGTGGTCACGTCCGAAGCCATGTCCGGAATCGACATGACCGTCCACATCTCCACCAAGCTCAACCGGTCTCATCTGGTGTGCGGAGATACAGCGCTCATCCTGCCGACGCTCGGACGAACCGAGAAGGACGTGCAGGCATCCGGTCACCAGTTCGTCTCCGTCGAAGACACGGAATGCTCGGTGCACGCCTCCCGTGGTCCGCTCGAACCGGCCAGTGAGCATCTCCGGTCGGAGGTCTCGATCATCACGAGCATCGCCGAGGCGACGATCGGGGACCGTTACGGCATCGACTGGAAGGCGATGCGCGACGACTACGCGAACATCCGCTCGCGGATCGCGAGGGTGGTACCCGGATGCGAGGGGTACGAGGTCAATGTCCGGCGGCCCGGCGGATTCATCCTCCCGCACCCGCCGCGAGATACACGGACTTTCCAAACCGAGACGGGGAAAGCAGAATTCGCGGTGTCCCCGATCGAGGTCGTCCAGGTGCCCCCGGGGCATCTCCTCTTGCAGACGCTGCGCAGTCACGACCAGTTCAACACCACCATCTACGGGCTGAGCGACCGCTATCGCGGTATCGAGGGCGGTCGTCGTGTGGTGTTCATGCATCGTGAGGACATCGCCGCGGCGGGGCTCGACCCGGGCGACATCGTCGACCTTTTCACCCGGTGGGACGGTGACGAGCGGGTGCGCTGCGCCCATCGGTTCCGCGTCGTCGAGTACGACGTGCCGCGCGGGTCTGCGGCGGCCTACTACCCGGAGACCAACCCGTTGGTCCCTCTCGATTCCACTGCTCTCGAAAGCAATTGCCCGACCTACAAATCGGTCGTGATTTCGATTGCGCCCACGGGCACCCGCAGCAGCGAGTGCCCCGACGTGTGCAGCACTCAGGAAGTGGGATCCGACTGGTCGCACAAGACGCGCCCCCAGCCGGAGCATCTGTCGTAACGCTGCTGCACGTGGTGGTTCAGAGAATCCCCTCGCGGAGGAGCGTCTCCGCGTCCGCGAATGCGCGGGCGCGGCGGCGGATCGCCGGGGGGCCGGGGGGATTCCCGTTCCACTGATCGAAGAGCGTGCTCAGGCTCAGTACGAGGCGTTCCGGCGACTCCCACTCGCGCCACTGCCGGAATTCCGGGCTGCGCACGAGTTCTCGTGCCGCCTGCAGAGGTGAGCGGCCGGCCCTGTGCCGGTCACGGCCCGCGTCGTTCACCCACACCCAGTAATCGCGCAGCGCCCGGATCTCGGCGTGGCCGCACAGTGGCCCGTGGCCCGGAACGTAGGTTGCGGCGTCCCACGAGATCAGTCGCTCGAGTGCGGAGAACCAGTTCTCCATCGGCCCGTGCCACAGGATCGGCGTCGAACCGATGAAGAGCAGGTCGCCTGCGAACACGACACCGGCGTCGGGAACATGGGCGACGAGATCGCCGGCGGTGTGACACGGCCCGAGCCGTTCGAGTTCTATTCGGCGGTCGCCGATGTCGATGATGTCCCGCGTGTCGAAGGTGCGGTCGGGCAGGCGTGGGGTGCGACGGGGAAAGCGAGCGCCGCCGCGCACGCGGGCAACATACGCACCTGCGGCGCCGACCGGCCCCGGCAGTGCGCCGAGCACCCCGCCGATCCCCGCCAGCGCACCGAGCGCCGCTGGTGGAAGATCCTCGTGCATGCCGGCCAGGGCGGCACGGCTCGTCGTGATCCGCGTGGACGACGGCAGGGTGTCGTTGCCCCACCAGTGGTCACCGTCGCTGTGGGTATTGACGGCCTCGGTGATCGGAGCGTGCGCCACGAGAGGTTGCTGCACCTCCGCCACGCGCTTCGCCCACGCCGTGTCCCAGACGGTGTCCACAACCATCGACGCCGTACCCGGAGCGACGATCAGCCCGGTGTTGGCCTCGCCCCAACCTCCCGACGGACGCACGAAAGCCCATACCCCGTCGCCGATCTGTGTGAGTCCGCTCATCATCCGCCCCCGTCGCCGTCCCCTGCGTGCTCGCGGGGTCAGGTTACTCGCCGGGGTGCCGGGAGCGTTTCGAGGCGCGAGAGCCCGGGTAGCCGGTCGGAGCCGCGAGCCGGCCCCCGACCGACACAGAAGTCCGACCGACACAGAAGTCCGACCGACACAGAGGAATGCACTCGACAGGAGTCACCCCGCATGAAGCTCACTACCGTCCTCGCCACCGCCGCAGCGACCACTGTGACCGCGGTCGTCGGTTCCATCGCTTCCCGCGAAACGGATTCCAAGTGGTACCGCAGGCTGCGCAAGCCCGGCATCCAGCCTCCGGCTGCGGCATTCCCCGTGGTGTGGACGGCGCTCTACGCGGATATCGCGGCCACCTCGGCGGTCGCGATCGACTCGCTGACCGAACGCGGGGATCACGACGGCCGGCGCAAGTACGTCACTGCGCTCGGCGTCAACCTGGTGCTCAATGCGTCCTGGTCGTGGGTGTTCTTCGCGTGGCACCGGCTCGTTCCCGCGACGCTCGTGGCCGCTGCTCTGGCCGCGAGTACGGTCGACCTCACGCGCCGGACGGCGGCGGCGAACCCGGTGGCCGGGGCGGCGCTCGCTCCCTACGCCGGCTGGACGAGTTTCGCGACCGTGCTCTCCGGCCGGATCACGCAGCTCAATCGCTGATCGCGCTCACGCGCTCGGCGGACGGGCCCGCGTGAGGCCACCGCCCGCGTGGGCGATGATGGAACCATGCTCGAAACATCGGTGATCATCGGGATCGGCTCCATCTGCATCGGCTTCGTCTTCTTTCTTCTTGCGGCGACGGGAGCACGGTCGCGCTGGGACAGGAAGGTCACGATCACGTTGTTCGTGATCGCGATCGTGTTCATGACGATCATTCCGGTGATCGGTGCGGTCGGCTTCGCCGCCTGACCACCTTGTGTACCGAATCCGGCACGAGGCGCAGATCTAGGACCGAAGCCGACCGCAATCGTTTCTACCGTGACAGCATCGACGGAATCCGGAAACGAGGAGTGGTCATGAACCAGAGCACAGTCACCGGTGAACACGCGGACATCCTCGAGATGCTGGCCGAGCAGCGCGAGATGTTTCTCATCACCGTCCGCGGAATCGACGACGAGCAGGCCCGCACGCGCTCGACCGCGAGCGAGCTGACGCTGGGTGGCCTCGTCAAGCACGTCGCGAACACCGAGCGGTCCTGGATCGAGACGATTCGTGAGATGGACGAAAACGCCGAGGTCACGGACATGGATGCGCAGATGGAGCAGTACTTCATGCGCGACGACGAGTCCCTCGCCGACCTGCTCGAGAACTACCGCGCGATCGCGGATGCGACGGAGGAGTACGTCGTGACTCTCGACCTGAACCGACAGGTGCCGCTTCCGATTGCTCCGTGGACGCCTACGCGGGAATGGATGAGTGCCCGCAAGATCCTCATCCACATCATTCGCGAGACCGCCCACCACAGCGGACACGCCGACATCATTCGTGAATCACTCGACGGCGCCAACACGACGCGACAGCGCGGCGAGGCGGCGGGCATGGAATTCGACTGATCGCCCCGCCCGCAGGACGACGGTGCGGTACAGGATGAGGGAGACGTTCGAGGAAGCACTGGCGGAGCGACTGTCGACGGTCCTGGGCGCGTCGTGCGTGTTCACCGGCGTCGAACGGCTCACCGGCGGGGCCAGCCGCGAGACCTGGTCGCTGACGACGAAGCCCGATCCCGCGGTGCCACGCGAACTGATCCTGCGCCGCGACCCGCCGGGCCGAGAAGATCCCACCCGAATGTCCATGGAAGCAGCGGCTTTCGTGGAAGCGGGCAGAGCGGGAGTCCCAGTACCGGAGATCGTGGACAGCAGTGGCACCGAGCCGTTGCCGGGTATCGGATCGTACCTGGTGATGTCACGCCTGCCCGGCGAGGCGCTGCCCCAGCGTCTGCTGCGCGACGAGCGGTTCGGTTCCGTGCGACCGCGCCTACCGTACGACCTCGGGCGCGCGCTCGCCCGACTGCACCGGATGGACCCGGTGGCGGTGCCGGGCCTTCCGGACTACGACCCGATGGAGTTTCTGTTCGGCGAGTACACGCGGACCGGAGCTCCGTTGCCCGCTCTGGAGGCGGCGTTCTCCTGGCTGAGAGACAACCGGCCAACGGCCACACGGAAGTCGGTCGTGCACGGCGACTTTCGTAACGGAAACATCCTCGTCGACGAGGACGGCATCCGGGGGGTGCTGGACTGGGAGCTGGCGCACGTGGGCGACCCGATGGAAGATCTCGGCTGGCTGTGCACGAAGACATGGCGATTCGGGTCGCCGCACCCCGTCGGAGGATTCGGGTCGCGCGACGACCTGTTTCGCGGTTACGCCGAGGAATGCGGTGTCACACCGGATCCGGATGCGGTGCGCTGGTGGGAGGTCTTCGGGTCGCTGCGGTGGGCGGTCATCTGCCGGGTGCAGGCGATGCGTGCGGGCGAGGTCGGCGACAACACCCTCGAACTGCTGGCCATCGGCCGCCGCGTCGCGGAATGCGAACACGACCTGCTGGACCTGCTCGGTGTGCCGGCGAGTGCGACCGGTGACGTCGCACAGGCCGGTGACGATCGGGCAGACGAGTTGTTCGGCACTCCCCGCATCGGCGAGTTGCTGCGGGCGGTCCAGGATTTCGTCGTCGACGCGTCAGCAGGGGCCGACCCGCGGACCGTCTATCGCTCTCGTGTCGCCGCGCATGTTCTCGGTATCGCCGCGCGCGAGTCGGAGGTCGGATACGCGGTGCGAGAACAACTTCGCGCGCGGCTAGCGGCTCTCGGCTATCGCACGGAATCGGAACTCGCACTCGGCCTGCGTGCAGGTGACGTCACTCTGGGGGACACACCGGTCGGCTGCGTCATCCGAGATCTGGCAGAAACGCGGCTGAGGGTTGCCAACCCGCGGTATTGAGCGTCGGCGCGCTGTCTTCTCGGTGCACTTCCGGCGGACGACCCGCGTGCTCGGGCATAGGCTTGT
>JADGMW010000271.1_pt1 | contig 27639 bp, 23 predicted proteins | sample 8641801 | NCBI WGS metagenome assembly JADGMW01 (sample SAMN16272018, study PRJNA661076) | feces metagenome | isolation source: fecal sample from diarrhoea affected cattle A | host: Bos taurus | place: South Africa: Lokaleng Village, Mahikeng | collected 2019-09
GCGACGTCGATGCTGCGGACCAGGTTCTCCAGATCGCTCACCGGAACATCAACCCTTCGAAGTCGCCGGACGAGCGCCAGCCGTCCAGGTAGGTGAAGTACGCGGCGGCGCCCGCGGGATATCCGACGTTGAGCTTCGCGCGGAGGCCCGCGTCCTGGCCCTCGTTGTTGTAGTAGCCCGGGGTGCAGTCCGGCGAGCCGATGACCCCGCGGCCGGGGTGGGTGAGCAGCAGGTCCACCCACGCCTGCTCGGCCCCGGCGTCGACCTCCACCTCGGTGGCGCCGGTGTCCAGCGCGTGCCGGATCACCGTCGCGATGGTCCGGCCGGACTCGGTGAGGTTGTGCGGCACGTTGCTGATCAGGTTGGCGCCCTGGGTCGGCTGCACCAGGAACAGGTTCGGGAAGCCGTGCACGTAGGTGCCGTGCAGCGTGCGCATCCCGTCCGCCCAGCGCTCGGACAACCGCACGCCGTCCCGGCCGGTCACGTCGAAGCCGGCCCGGCGGGTGTAGTCGGTGCCGACCTCGAAGCCGGAGGCGTAGATGATGCAGTCGACCTCGAAGGCCCGGCCGTTGGCGACGACGGCGTTCTCGGTGATCCGCTCGACCCCCTGGCCGTCGGTGTCCACCAGGTGCGTGTGCGGCCGGTTGTAGGCGTCGAGGTACTCGTCGTGGAAGCAGGGCCGCTTGCACAGCTGCCGGTACCAGGCCTTGAGCCCCTCGGCGGTCGCCGGATCGGCGACCACGGCGTCGACCCGGGCGCGGATCTCCTCCATCTTCTCCAGGTCGGCGTCCTCGAAGGCGGCCTGCATCCGCTCCGGGGTCACCTCCTCCGGGGGCAGCGCCTCGACGGCGGCCCGCATCCGGCGGGAGAGGTCGGTCCAGCCGTCCATGACCAGGTCCTCGCCGGTGCCGACGCCGGTCTGCGTGGCGGTGAAGTTCTCCAGCCAGCGCTGCTGCCAGCCGGGGGTGGCGATGGAGGCGAACCACTCGGGGTCCAGCGGGCCGTTGCCGCGCACGTCGACAGAGGACGGCGTGCGCTGGAAGACGTACAGCTCCGCGCACGCGCCCGCGAGGTGCGGCACGGCCTGGACCGAGGTGGCGCCGGTCCCGATCAGGGCGACCCGCTTGTCGGCCAGCCCGTCCAGCGGTGCGCCCGAGGGGTCCCCACCGGTGTAGGCGTAGTCCCACCGGCTGGTGTGGAAGCTGTGGCCCCGGAAGCTCGAGATGCCCGGGATCCCGGGGAGCTTGGGCACGTGCAGCGGGCCGGTGCCCATGGCGAGGAAGGAGGCGGTGAACGCGTCGCCGCGGTCGGTGCGGACGATCCACCGGGAGCCGGTGGCGTCCCACTCGACGTCGGTGACCTCGGTGTGGAACAGCGCCTCGTCGTACAGGCCGAACTGCTTCCCGATGCGCCGGCAGTGCTCCAGGATCTCCGGTGCGTGCGCGTACTTCTCGGTCGGCACGTGGCCGGTCTCCTCGAGCAGCGGCAGGTAGATCAGCGACGCGGTGTCGCACTGGGCGCCGGGATAGCGGTTCCAGTACCAGGTGCCGCCGAAGTCCCCGCCCTTCTCCACGATGCGCACGTCGGTCACGCCGGCCTCGGCCAGACGCGCGCCGGTGACCAGGCCGGCGAAGCCCCCGCCGATGAAGGCGACGGTGACGTGGTCGGTCTTCGGCGCACGCTCGACCCGGGGCGTGTACGGGTCGGTCAGGTAGTCGGCGAACTCGCCGGTCAGCCGCAGGTACTGGGCGTTGCCGTCGGCGCGCAGGCGCTTGTCGCGCTCGGCGAGGTACTTGCGGCGGACGGCCTCCCGGTCGATGGGGGTGCCGTCCGGGCGCAGCGGCCCGCGCGTCGGCTCGTCCGTCGTCGTCATCCCGGGCCTCTCCTCGACTGTGCCGTGCACCACAGTGGGGGAACACTCTCACGGCGGGACGACATCGCCGGCACGACCCCGGGTCTCCTCGCCCGGGAAACGGAGTAGTTCCGGGGGATTTCGTCCGACTTCGGCTCCGTAACGGCCGGGCGATGCCGATGGGGAGGGGACCCCCCGTTGATCTCTCTCCCCGCGGAGCGTGCGATGCAGCAGCACCACCGACCGTCAGCACGCCTCCGCAACCTCCCGGTCGCCGGGAAGATCACCCTCGCCGTGCTGTCCGGGCTGGTGGTGGCCGGCGTCGTCGGCGGTGTCGGCCTCGTGCGCATGGGCACGCTGGCCGATGCCACGTCCGACCAGCGGGAGACCGCGGTGGCGCTGGAGGACCTGGCGAGCGCCCGCGCCTCCTTCCTCGCCGTCCGGCTGGACGCCTACGGGATCCTGTTCGCCGAGCCCGATCAGCGCGCCGCCGCGGCCGACAAGATGGCGGCCGACGACGCGGCGCTCGACGCCGCCCTCACCGCCTACGGGCAGCGCGAGGTCGCCGTCGACGAGGGGGCCGACCTCGAACCGCTGATCGCGGAGTACCGCGAGCTGCGCGCCCAGGGGCTGCTCGAGGCGGCGCTGGCCGGGGCGGTGCCCGAGTTCCAGGCCGCGCTGCCCGGCGTCCGCGACATCGGCGTGCAGACCCTGGAGGCCTTCGCCGCCGCCACCGCGGCCCAGCAGCAGGAGGCCGGCGAGGAGCTGGCCGCCGCGCAGGAGCAGTACGAGTCGGGACGCCGGCTGCTCGTCGTCGTCCTGGTCGCCGGCCTCGTCGTCGCGCTCCTGGTCGGGGTCTGGACCAGCCGGTCGATCACCCGCCCGCTGGCCCGGGTCCGGGACAGCCTGCGCGCCCTGGCGGCCGGCGACCTGACCGCGGCCCCCGACGTGCACAGCACCGACGAGCCGGGCCAGATGGCGCAGGCGCTGCGCGAGGCGCAGGCCAGCCTGGGCGCCGCCATCGGCACGGTCACCGCCACCGCGGCGTCGCTCACAGTCTCCGCGCAGCAGCTCACCGAGGGCGGCAACCGGCTGGACGGCTCGGCGGCCTCGATCGCCAGCCAGGCCACCGGGAACGCCGAGCGGGCCGGCCTGGTCAGCGCCAGCGTGCAGACCGCGGCGACCGGCGTGGAGCAGATGCGCGCGGCCATCGGGGAGATCGCGCTCAGCGCCAGCGATGCGGCCCGCACCACGGGCCAGGCCGTCCAGCAGGCCGTGCAGGCGGCCGACCAGCTGGAGCGCCTGGGCGAGACGACCGCCGGGATCAGCGAGATCGTCGGGACGATCACCTCGGTCGCCGCCCAGACCAACCTGCTCGCGCTCAACGCCACGATCGAGGCCGCCCGTGCCGGGCTGGCCGGCCGCGGCTTCGCCGTCGTCGCCGACGAGGTCAAGGACCTGGCCCAGGAGACGGCGCGGGCCAGCGAGGAGATCGGCCGGCGGGTGCTCGCCATCCAGGCCGAGTCCGACGCCACCGCGACGGTCCTGCGGGAGATCATCGAGGTCATCGGCACCGTCGACGCCCTGCAGACGACGATCGCGGCCGCGGTCGAGGAGCAGACCGCCACCACCGCGACGATGGCCGACAGCATCGCCGCCGCCGCGGGCCGCTCCGAGGAGATCGCCGGCACCGTGACCGCCACGGCCGGCACCGCGGACAGCGTCACCGCCGACGCCGGCGGGGTGGCCGACGCCAGCCGCCTGCTGCAGCAGCTCGCCGCCCAGCTCGAGGAGCAGATGGCCCAGTTCCGCACAGTCCCCTGACCTGCGGGGGCGGCATCCCCCGGATCCGGCGGCCCCCCGGGTGTGGCAGATCCCGCACGGGGGTGGTGAGCTGACCGCATGCCCGATCTCTGGCCGTCCGGACCGCTCGAGGTGGAGCTGAGCGCGGGGGACGCCTCGCTCGCCGTGGACCTCCGCGGTGGAGCGCTGCGCCGGCTCACCGTCGGGAACTGGGAGGTGCTGGACGGCTATCCGGCCGGCGGCACGCTGCCCGGCCGGCGCGGCGGGGTGCTGCTGCCCTGGCCCAACCGGATCCGCGACGGCCGGTGGACCTGGGAGGGCGAGGAGCTCCAGCTCGAGGTCGCCTCGCCCGGATCGCCCAACGCCCAGCACGGCCTGGTCACCTGGCAGCCCTGGGAGGTCCTGGCGGCGACCGCGGACACCGCCACGGTCGGCACCCGGGTGCTGCCCCGCCCGGGCTATCCCTTCCGGCTGGGCGCCGCGATCGACCTCGTGCTGACCGCGGACCGGCTGACCACGACGCTGCGGGTGCGCAACGACGGCGACCGCCGCGCGCCGGTCGGCGCCGGGTTCCACCCCTACTTCTCCGTGGGCGCCACCGAGGACGGCGGCATCGCCGACGCCGAGGTCGAGCTGCCGGGGCGCACCGAGCTGCTGATCGACGGCGGGCTGCCCACCGGGGGGCGGCGGCCGTTCGACGGCGCCGTCGGCCGGATCGGCGACCGCGCGTTCGACACCCCGCTCACCGACCTCGCCCGGGACGACGACGGCTGGGCCCGGACCAGGCTGCGCGGTGCGGCGGGGGAGCTGGAGGTCGCCGTCGACGAGGCCTGGCCGTGGCTGCTGGTCTACAGCGGCGACACCCTGCCGGCGGGCCAGCGGCGGCGCAGCCTGGCGCTGGAGCCGATGAGCTGCCCGGCCAACGCGCTGGCCGACGGCGTGGACGTCGTCGTCCTGGAGCCGGGGGAGACCTGGACGGGGACGTGGACGGTGACCTGGACGCCGGGAGGCTGACGTGCGCGTGCTGGAGCTGTGGCGCTATCCGGTCAAGTCGCTGCAGGGCGAGCGGCTGACCGAGACCTGGCTCGGCCCGCTGGGCATCCCGCGGGACCGCGGCTGGGCGCTGTTCGACCGGGACACCGGCATGGGGCTCACCGCCCGGCGCGCGCCCGAGCTGCTGTTCGGCGCGGCCCGCGTGACCGCCGACGGCGGGGTCGAGATCGTGCTGCCCGACGGCACCGTGACCGCCGACGACGCCCTGCTCTCCGAGTGGTTGGGCCGCCGGGTGGAGCTGCGGGCCGCGACGGAGAACACCGACACCGCACCGACCTACGAGGACCCGGGCGACGAGACCCCCGACGGACCCACCGAGTGGGCGCAGTGGGAGGGCGCCACCGGCCCGTTCCACGACAGTCCCCGGATCCGGGTCTCGCTGGTCTCCACCGGCACGATCGGGAGCTGGGACCGGCGGCGGTTCCGGGCCAACGTGCTGCTCGACGGCGCGGGGGAGGACGACCTGATCGGCCGGGACCTCTCTCTCGGCGAGGCGGAGCTCCAGGTCGGGCGGGGCATCGCGCGCTGCGTGATGACCACCCGCCCGCAGCCCGGCGGGCTCGCCCGCGACACCTCGGTGCTCAAGACGATCCACCGCGAGCGGCACGGGATGCTCGCCGTCCGGGCCGCCGTGACGCAGCCCGGGACGGTCCGGGTCGGCGACGTGCTCGGCCCGGCGGCAGACTGAGCGGTATGCGCACAGTCGACCTGCGGCCCGGCGAGGACACCATCCGGCTGGGCCAGCTGCTCAAGCTCGTCGACGCCGTGCCGACCGGCGCCCAGGTGAAGGACGTGCTGGCCACCAGCGACATCCGGGTCAACGGCGAGCCCGAGGACCGCCGGGGCCGGCAGCTGCGCTCCGGCGACGTCGTGTCGATCGAGGGCTTCGGGGACGTCCGCGTCCGCTGAGGCGCCGTCCGCCCGCCGCTGGGCAGCGACCTGCCCGCCGTCCCGCGCCGGCCGCACGGTTCCACGTGGAACGCGCGGGGTCCGCGGCTCTGCCAGGCTGACGGCATGGTCCGCGCTCCGCTCCGCGTCCCCCGCTGGCCGGCCGCCGCGCCGGCCGGGCCGGACTTCGCCGCGATCCGCGCCGAGTACGACGTCCCCGGGGAGTTCCCGGGTGCGGTGCTCGCCGAGGCGGAGCGGCAGGCCGCGCACCCCCGGCTGCCGGAGCTGGACGCCACCGACCTGCCCCTGGTCACCCTCGATCCGGTGGGCAGCCGCGACCTGGACCAGGCCGTGCACCTCGCCCCGCTGGGCACCGGCTTCCGGCTCAGCTACGCGATCGCCGACGTCGGCGCGGTGGTCGAGCTCGGCGGGATCCTGGACGTCGAGGCCCGCCGCCGCGGCCAGACCCTCTACAGCCCCGACCGCCGGATCCCGCTGCACCCGCCGGTGCTGAGCGAGGGCGCCGCGAGCCTGCTGCCCGGGGAGGTGCGCGCGGCCGCGCTGTGGACGATCGACCTGGACGCCGACGGGGAGCCGGTGCGCGTGGACCTGCGCCGTGCCCGGGTCCGCAGCCGCGCGCAGCTGGACTACCCCGCCGTCCAGGCGCAGGCCGACACCGGCACCCTGCCCGAGCCGCTCACGGCCCTGCCCGCCCTGGGCGGGCTGCTCCAGCGGCGGGCCGCGGACCGGGGGGCGATCGAGCTGGGCACACCGGAGCAGGCCGTGGAGGCGGTGCCCGGCGGCGGATGGACCCTGGCGTTCCGGGGCGACCTCCCGGTCGAGGGCTGGAACGCCCAGATCTCCCTGCTGACCGGCCGGTGCGCCGCCGCGCTGATGCTGGACGGCGGCGTCGGCCTGCTGCGCACCCTGCCGCCACCGCAGCCCCCGGACGTCGAGCAGCTGCGCCGGCTGGCCCCGGCGCTCGGGGTCGACTGGCCCGAGGCCGCCGGGCCCGGCGCGGTGCTGAGCGGCCTGGACCCGGCGCGCCCGGGTCACGCGGCCTTCCTCGAGGAGGCGGTCATCCTGCTCCGCGGCGCGGCCTACACGGCCTTCGACGGCACGCCGCCCGACCAGCCCGGGCACGGCGGCGTCGGTGCTCCCTACGCGCACGTGACCGCCCCGCTGCGGCGGCTGGTCGACCGGTTCGGCACCGAGGTCTGCCTGTCGCTGGCCGCCGGGACGGCGCCGCCGCCGGAGCTGCGTGCCGCGCTGCCGGAGCTCCCGGCGCTCATGGCCGCCTCGGACCGCCGCACCCGCGACGTCGAGCGCTCGGTCGTCGACGCCACCGAGGCCTGGCTGCTCCGGGGCCGGGAAGGGGAGACGTTCCCCGCGGTCGTGGTGGAGGCCGAGGACGACCGCGGCACCGTCGTCCTGGACGAGCCGGCGATCCGGGGCCGCTGCACCGGCGCCGGGCTGCGTCCGGGTACCCGCGTCCGGGCCCGGCTCGAGGAGGCCGACGTCGCGGCCCGCCGGGTGCGCTTCGAGGTGGTCGCATGAGCCGCTCGCCGCAGCTGGCCGGCCGCCTGCAGGGCTTCGGGACGACGGTGTTCGCCGAGATGAGCGCGCTGGCCGTCGCGACCGGATCGGTCAACCTGGGGCAGGGCTTCCCGGACTACCCCGGGCCGCCCGAGGTCCTCGACGTCGCCCGGGCCGCCATCGGCACCGCCGCCGACCAGTACCCGCCCGGCCCGGGCATCCCGGAGCTGCGGGCGGCAGTCGCCGAGCACCAGCAGCGCTTCTCGGGCCTGACCTACGACCCGGACACCGAGGTGCTGGTCACCGCCGGGGCCACCGAGGCGCTCGCCGCGGTGATGCTCGCCCTGCTCGAGCCCGGCGACGAGGTGGTCCTGCTCGAGCCGATCTACGACAGCTATTCCGCCTCGATCGCGATGGCCGGCGGCGTGGTCCGCCCGGTGCCGCTGCACCCGCCGGCCGACGAGGGTGGCCGCTGGACGTTCGACCCCGAGGACGTCCGGGCGGCGATCACCCCGCGGACCCGGCTGCTGCTGCTCAACACCCCGCACAACCCCACGGGCACTGTTCTGACGGCCGGCGAGCTGGCGCTGCTGGGTGGGCTGGCGGTGGAGCACGACCTGCTGGTCGTCACCGACGAGGTGTACGAGCACCTGGTCTTCGACGGCGCCCGGCACGTCTCGCCGGCCACCCTCCCGGGTCTGCGCGAGCGCACGCTGGTGGTGAGCAGCGCCGGCAAGACGTTCAACGTGACCGGCTGGAAGGTCGGCTGGATCTGCGGCCCGGCGGAGCTCGTCGCGGCCGTCCGCACCGCCAAGCAGTTCCTCACCTACGTCAACGCCGGGCCGTTCCAGCCCGCCGTCGCCGCCGGGCTGCGGCTGCCCGACGGATACTTCGCCGAGGTCGCGGCGGACCTGCGGTACCGCCGGGACGTGCTCGTGCAGGGTCTCCGGGAGGCCGGGCTGCCGGTGATCAGCCCGGAGGCGACCTACTTCGCCACCGTCGACGTCCGTCCGGTGCAGCCCGACGGCGACGGGCTGGCGTTCTGCCGGGCGCTCCCGGGACGGGTGGGCGTGGTCGCCGTGCCCTCCGGGGTCTTCTACACACCGGAGCACGCTCATCTGGGCCGTCATCTGGTCCGCTTCGCGTTCTGCAAGGGCGACGACGTGCTCGCCGACGCCGTCGCCCGCCTGAGGAGGCTCTCGTGAGGATCGCCGCGGTGCAGCACGACATCGTCTGGGAGGACCGCGAGGCGAACTTCGCCCGGCTGGCGCCGCAGGTCGCGCGCGCGGTGGGTGCGGGCGCCGAGCTGGTGGTGCTCTCCGAGACGTTCTCCACCGGCTTCTCCATGACCCCGGGCATCGGCGAGCCCGAGGACGGGCCGTCGGCGTCCTTCCTGGCCGGCCAGGCGGCCGAGCACGGCGTCTGGGTGGGCGGCAGCTGCCCGGAGATCGCGGGTCGGGGAGAGGCGGCTCGGGGAGAGGCGGCGCTGCCCTACAACTCGTTCGTCCTGGCCGGGCCGGACGGCACCGTCCACCGCTATCGCAAGCTGCACCCGTTCACCCACGGCGGCGAGCACGAGCGCTTCCGGGCCGGTGACGGGCCGGTGACGGTGACCATCGGGGGCCTGAGGATCACGCCGTTCGTCTGCTACGACCTGCGCTTCGCCGACGTCTTCTGGCAGGCGGCCCCGGACACCGACGTCTACCTGGTCACCGCCAACTGGCCGGCCGCGCGGCGGCTGCACTGGACGGCGCTGCTGCAGGCGCGGGCGATCGAGAACCAGGCCTACGTGGTGGGCTGCAACCGGGTGGGCACCGCCGGCGACGGCACCGGGCACGCCGGCGACAGCCGCATCGTCTCCCCGACCGGGGAGCTGCTGGCCACCGCGGCGGACGTGGAGACCCTGGTGCTCGCCGACGTCGACGCCGCGGAGGTGGCGGCCACCCGCGACCGCTTCCGGTTCCTGGCCGACCGGCGCTCCTGAGCGTGCGGGAACACACGACGCCCCCGCCGACGCTGCCGCCGTCGTGAGCAGCAGCACCGCCGGCGCGACCCGGTCCCGGACGGTCCACCTCGGCGGTCAGCTGTCCGCGCCCGTCCGGCGGCTGATCTCCTCCGGGCTGGCCGGCGCCGTCCTGCTCGTCGCCGCCACCGTCGCCGCGCTGATCTGGGCCAACTCGCCGTGGGGCGCGTCCTACGACGCGGTCTGGCACACCGAGTTCGCCGTCCGGCTGGGGGACGCCGGCATCTCCCAGGACCTGCAGCACTGGGTCAACGACGGCCTGATGGTGTTCTTCTTCTTCCTGCTCGGCATGGAGGTGCGCCGCGAGCTGTCGATGGGGGAGCTGGCGCAGCGCAGCCGGCTGACGGTCCCGGCGCTGGCCGCCGTCGGCGGGCTGGTCGTCCCCGCGCTCATCTACTACGCCTTCACCGCGGGCGGCCCGGCCGCGCACGGCTGGGGGATCCCGATCGCCACCGACACCGCGTTCGTGCTGGGCGCGCTGGCGGTGTTCGGCCGGCACTTCCCCATCCAGCTGCGGGTCTTCCTGCTGTCTCTCTCGGTGGTCGACGACATCGGCGCCCTCAGCGTCATCGCGATCTTCTACACCGACGAGATCCACCTGGGCGCCCTCGGCGTGGCCGGGCTGTGCGTGCTCGTCTTCATCGGGCTGTCCAAGCTGCAGGTCTGGCGCGGGCCGGCCTACTTCGCCGTCGGCGTCGTCCTGTGGGTGGCGATGTACGAGTCCGGGGTGCACGCCACCATCGGCGGGGTCGTCCTCGGCCTGCTGGTCAGCGCCTATCCGCCCCGCCGCGACGAGGTCGAGCGGGCCGGCACGCTGGCCCGGGCCTTCCGGCAGTCACCGGACCCGGGCATCGCCCGGCAGGCCAAGCTGTCGGTGGAGCGGGCCGTCTCGCCCAACGAGCGGATCGGCGCCGTGCTCGTGCCGTGGAGCACCTACCTGGTGGTGCCGCTGTTCGCGCTGGCCAACGCCGGTGTGCGGGTCGACGGCGAGCTGCTCGACCGGGCGTTCACCTCGCCGGTCACCCACGGCGTCTTCGTCGGGCTGGTGCTGGGCAAGCTCGTCGGGGTCGGGCTGTTCGCGACGCTGGCCGTGCGGCTGCGGCTGGGCTCGCTGCCCCCGGGGGTCACCCTGGGCGCGGTCTGGGCCGGCGCCGCGCTCACCGGCCTGGGGTTCACGGTCTCGCTGTTCGTCACCGACCTGGCCTTCGACGACGAGTCGCTCGCCGAGGAGGCGACCGTCGGCATCCTGGCCGCCTCCGTCGTCGCCACGCTGCTGGGCGCGCTGGCCTTCCGGCTGCTCGGCCGCCGGCAGGCGACCGCCGCGCCTGCCCCGGCGCAGCTCGACCCGCCGGTCGACCCCGCCGTGGACCACCTGCGCGGGCCGGTCGACGCGCCGCTGACCCTGGTCGAGTTCGGCGACGTCGAGTGCCCGTTCTGCGGCCGGGCCACCGGGGTGGTCGGGGAGCTGCGGCAGCGCTTCGGCAACGAGCTGCGCTACGTCTTCCGGCACCTGCCGCTGGTCGACGTGCACCCGCACGCCGAGCTGGCCGCCGAGGCGACCGAGGCCGCGGCGGCGCAGGGCGCGTTCTGGGCCATGCACGACCGGCTGTTCGCCCACCAGGGCCACCTCGACGCCGCCGACCTCGTCGAGCACGCCGCCGCGCTGGGCCTGGACCTGGAGCGCTTCGCCCGCGAGCTGGGGGAGGAGACGCACGCCGCGCACGTGCGCGACGACGTGGCGAGCGCCGAGGCCAGCGGGGTGCAGGGCACGCCCACCTTCTTCGTCAACGGCGTCCGTCACGAGGGCCCCGCCACCACCGACGCGCTCGCCGCGGCCCTGCTGCGCACCGATCCGCGCGGTGCGCCCGGCGAGCTGCCGCCGCCGCCCGCGGAGCCCGCTCCGGCGGTACCGGCGGTGGGCCCGTTCTCCCCGACCGTGCGGCTGGACGCCGTCGCCGAGGTGGCCGCCCTCGACGGCGCCGCGGAGACCCCCGACGCCGACGGCTCGTCGCCGCGCCTCACCGACCGTCAGCTGGGCGTGCTGCGCCGCTACGGCAACCGGCGCCCGTCCGCCACGGGGGACGTGCTGGTCCAGGGCGGGAGCGCGGAGTGGGACTTCGTCGTCGTCCTCTCCGGGACGGTCGCGGTGATCGAGGACGGCGAGGGCCCGGACGAGGGGCCGCGGGTGATCTCGGTGGTGGGACCGCACCGCTTCCTGGGCGGGCTGAACATGCTGGCCGGGCAGCGGGCCGTGCGTTCGGTCGTGGGCGCGGCGCCGGGGGAGGTGCTGACCCTGTCGGTGGACCGGCTGCGGGCGCTGATGGCCGCCGACGCCGAGCTCGCCCAGCTCATCAGCCGTGCCCTGCTCCTCCGGCGGGCGATGCTCATCGGCCGGGCCACCGGCCTGCGGGTGCTGGCCGACCGGCGCTGGCCGGCCAGCGCGCGGCTCGAGGACGCGCTGGCCGCGCACGGCACCGGCCACACCTGGCTGGATCCGGCGGAGGACCCGGCCGCCCGCACGATGCTCGAGGAGCTGGAGGCCCCGGCCGGCATCCCGGTGGTGGTCGCCGCGGACGGCCGGGTGCTCTTCGACCCGGGCGAGGAGGACCTGCTGCGGCTCGCCGGGGCGCCGGCCCGCTGAGGCGCCGGGCGCGGGTGGACGTCAGTCGCGCGGGTCGAGGACGACCTGCTCGCGCTGCACCGATGCGGTGACCGATTCCTCGCCCTGGACGACGTCGGTGCGCAGCCGGACGCGCTCGACGGGCACCACCTCGACGGTGACCACGGGCCGTTCGGCGTGCAGCACGATCTCGTCGGGGAGCCCGGCGGAGGCGGCCGGCCGGCTCCCGCCCAGCGACTCGCCCTCGGTGACCAGCTCGTCGGGGAGGCCCTGGCCGGTGCCGCCGGGGCCGGTGTCGTCGGGCAGCTCCTCGATGCGGATCTCCTCCCGGCGGACCGGGACGGTCACCTGCACCTCCTCGGTGACCACGTACTTCACGACCCGGACCCGGCGGGCGGGGGCGCGGGTGGTGCCCACCCGCAGCCGCTCCTCGCTGCGGATCACGCCGGCCGGCTGATCGGCCCGGTCGCCGACCGCGGAGCCCGTGGTGCCGCCCGCGGTGCCGTTCGTGCCGTCCGTGCCGTTCGTGGTGCCGTTCGTGGTGCCGTAGTGCCGGCGCAGCACCTGCTCGTCCTCCGGTGTCAGGTGCTCGCCGCCCAGCTCCGGGGCGTGCGACACCGATCCGGACGGCACGCCCAGCTCCAGCCGGCCGTCGACGAGCGCGGCGTCGTCGGCCGGGGCGATCACCCGGTGCCGGCCGAGCAGGCCGCTGGACAGGGCGACCCAGGTCGTCGCGCCCGTGCGGTCGTCGTCGTAGAAGCCCTCGACGGTGCCCACCCGCTCGCCGTCGCTGCCGTAGGCAGGGGCGCCGATCGCGGCCGGCACGTCTCGTTCGCTGACCATGGGTCGACCTCTCGGCGGGGAGTTCCGGCCGGGGCGCCGGCTCCCGGTGCGTGCCCACCGGACACCGGCGGCGAACATCCGGCCGGGCGCACCCGTCGGCGGCGCCCGGCGCCCGTCGTACGGTGCCCGGGTGCCCGGCGACCATCTCGAGATCGAGACGAAGTTCGACGTCCTCCCCTCCTTCGTCGTGCCCGAGCTCCTCGGCACGGAAGGCGTGGCATCGGTCGACGACCCGGTCGAGCACCGGCTCGAGGCGCAGTACTTCGACACCCCGGACCTGCGCCTGGCCGCTGCCCGCATCACGCTGCGCCGGCGCACCGGCGGTGCCGACGACGGCTGGCACGTCAAGCTGCCCACCTCCGGGGACGCCCGCCGCGAGCTGCACCGGCCGCTCGGCCGGGCCACCCGGCGGCCTCCGCGCGCGGTGGTCGCCCCCGTCGCCGGCGTCCTGCGCGGCGCCGTCCCGGTCCCGGTCGTGCAGCTGCACACCCGGCGGGTGCTCACCGTGCTGCGCGATGCAGCGGGGCGGCCGCTGGCCGAGGTGGCCGACGACTCGGTGAGCGCCACGCGGCCGGCCGGTCCGGACGGCACGGCCGAGGTGCGCGGCTGGCGCGAGGTGGAGGTCGAGCTGGTCGAGGGCGGGCCGGACCTGCTGGCGCTCGTCGGGGACCGGCTCGTCGCCGCCGGCGCCGAGCGCACGGGCCGGGCGTCCAAGCTGGCGCGCGCCCTCGGGCTCGAGCCCACCGATCCGGTCCCCGCCCGGCGGGCGACGGGGAAGGAGCGGCGCCGCCGGGACGCCGGTCCGACTGCCGGGGAGGTCGTGCTGGCCGCCGTCGCCGAGCAGGTGGCCGCCCTGCAGCTCGCCGACGTCGGGCTGCGCATCGGTGCCGACGACGGCCTGCGCCGGATGCGGATCGCCTGCCGTCATCTGCGCGCCCAGCTGGCCGCGTTCCGGCCGGTGCTGGACCGCACCGGGACCGATGCCGTGCGGGCGGACCTCCGGCGGCTGGCCGGCGGGTTGTCGGAGGCGCGGGACGAGGAGGTCGCCTACGCCGGGTTGCAGGCCGCCGTGGACGGGCTGCCCGCGGAGCTCGTGCTGGGGCCGGTCGCTGCCCGCCTGCAGTCGGGCCGGATCGCCGCCGGTGAGGCGGGCCGCGTCCGCGCTGCCGCTCTCGTCACCGAGCCGGAGCACCTGGCCGTGCTCGACGCCCTGCACGGCCTGCTGGCCGACCCACCCCTCACCCGCCGGGCGCGGAAGCCGGCGGGGCCGGTGCTGGAGAAGGTGCTCGTCCGAGAGGCACGTCGGGTGCGTGCCGCCGCTGCGGCGGCCGAGGGACTGACCGGCCCGGACCGGATCGAGGCGCTGCACGCGGTCCGCCGGGTCGCCCGCCGGGCCCGGTACACCGCGGAGGTGCTGGTGCCGCACCTCGGGGACCCGGCGCGGGAGGTGGCCCGCGCGGCCAAGCGCACCCAGCGGCTGCTCGGCGCCCTCCAGGACCTGGTGGTCGTCGGCGAGCACGCCCGGCGGCTGGCGGTCGCCGCGCACGCGGCCGGCGAGCCGGGCTTCACGTACGGGCTGGTGCTCGGCCGGGCCGAGGCCCGGGCCGCCGAGGCCGAGCGGACGTTCGCGGAGCGCTGGCCGGACCTCGCGGCGCGGCTCGGCGCCTGACGCTCACTCGACGAGGGCGTCGAAGGCCTCGTCGAGCGTCTCGCCGAGCTTCCGCTCGCCGTCGCTGTCGGCCCAGGCCAGCAGCGCCGCGGTGAAGGCGGCGAAGGCGGCACCCGTGCGGACGACGTCCGCCGTGCTCGGCGGGCCCCCGCCCATGCTCGCCAGGTGGTCCAGCACCTGCCCGGCTGTCGCCCGCTCGTACTCCGCCGCCCGGAGCCGCAGCACGGGGCTGCCCGCGATGATCCGCCAGCGCATGATCAGCTGCTCGTGCTCGTCCGGCGGCATCGAGGCGAACATCGTGCTGGCGGCCCGGTGGATCCGGCGGTGGATCGGGATGCCCTCCGGCTGCGCGGCGATGAGCGCACCGACGACGTCGGCGGGCAGCATCGCCATGATCAGCTGTTCCTTGCTCGGATAGTGCGCGTAGAAGGTCGGGATCGAGACCTCGGCGTCGCGGGCGATCTGGCTCACGCTGACCGAGTCGTAGCCGAGTTCCTCGAACAGGCCGAGCGCGGTCGTGAAGATCCGCCGGTGGGTGGCGTCCCTCCGGCGGATCCTCCAGTCCGAGTTCTCGGTCACACGACGATGGTGCTGTGGTCTGCCCGGATGCGCCAACGCGACGGCCTGTCGGCCCCGCGCGGTCCCGGTCCGGCGCACGGCCCGGGCCGGCCGGCGGCAGGCGGGTAGGTTGGCGTCGTGACCTCGGTGACCGGCATCCGCGAGGTGCCCGAGGCCCGGGCGGACGTGTGGCGCGCGCTGGCGGTCCTGCAGCCCTACTGCGCCGTCTGCGACGTCTCCTACGTCGTCACCGGCTCGGGCCGCCGGACGACGTTCGTGGCGGTGGCCGGCCGGCTGGACGGGGATCCGCCCGAGGGTGCGCCGCAGGGCGCGATCCTGGAGTGGGTGCCCGGCCGTGTGGTCGAGACCCGGCTGGAACTCACGCCCGAGACCTGGACGACGAGGATCGAGCTCGACGACACCGGGGACGGCGGCACCCGGGTGACCATGACCGTCACGCACGAGCCCCGGGGTGGCGGACGGCTGGCCCGGCGGCTGCTGTCCCGCGCCGCCCGGCAGCTCGTGGAGCAGACGGTGCGCTCGGAGCTGGACAAGATCCCCGCGCACCTGGCCCTCGCCGTCGGCAATCCCTGACGATCACGGTTCGACCCCCTATGGGGGGAACCACGCTTCGATGATCGTCCGGGGGGTACCCGCGTCCCGTACCGGTGATGTGGCCTGGCGACCTGCCAGTGCCGAGGTCACCGGTCGGACGAAGGAGACAACGCTGTGCTGTTCGACATTCTCGGTCTGCTCGTGGTCGGCCTCATCATCGGCGCCCTTGCTCGGCTCATCAAGCCCGGCAAGCAGCGCATGAGCATCCTCGCCACCCTGCTGCTCGGCGTGGTCGGCGCCTTCATCGGTGGCGCGATCGGCGGTCTCTTCAACGACGAGACCGGCATCTTCGAGCTCAACTTCGTCGGTTTCGTCATCGCCGTCGTGGCTGCTGTGCTGCTGGTCGGCGTCGCCGAGGCCCTCTCGAGCCGGAACGACCGCGCCGTCCGCTGACCCCGCGGTACCAGCAGGTCTGCTGTCTCCCCGGGGGCCCCGTCGGCCTAGAGCTCGACGGTGTCCCCCGGGGACAGCCGGGCCATCGGCGTGGGGGTCCCCGGGCCCCGCTCGCCCAGCAGGCCCGACACGACACCGAGGCCGGTGTCGTTGAGCAGTCCGTCGTGGATCGCGTACGCCTGATCGGCGTCCACGGCGCGCACGTAGTCGATCACGTCGGCGGTCCGGGACCAGGGCGCGTGCAGCGGCAGCAGCAGCGTCGACACCGGGACGTCGGGCACGGTGAACGCGTCCCCGGGGTGGAACACCCCGTCGATCAGGAAGCCGATGTTGGTGATCCGCGGGATCTCCGGGTGGATCTCGGCATGCAGTTCGCCGTGCACCTGCACCTCGAAGCCGGCCACCGTGACGCTGTCGCCGTGGCCCACCACGTGCACCCGGCCGGCGGGGCCGTCGAGCGCGGCGGCCACCGCGCCGTTGGTCCAGATCTCCAGCGCGGGATCGGCGTCCAGCGCCGCCCGGAGGACGTCGGGTGCGAAGTGGTCGGCGTGCTCGTGGGTGACGAGCACGGCCGAGGCTCCCGTGAGGGCAGCCGGATCGGTGAAGGCGCCGGGATCGATGACCACCCGGCGGTCGTCGCTGCCGAGGACGACGCAGGAGTGGCCGTGCTTGGTGAGCTCCATGCCCGCATCCTGCACCGCCGACCATCCGGTCGCGCACCGGGCCGGTCCTTCACCCCGTCGGGTGAGAGCCAGGTACCCGCAGGTCTCGTCGGCGCTGCCTGCTGCCGACGGTGTTCCCATGATCCTGCAGACCACCGTGCACGCTCCGGCGCGCAGTCGCGCCCACGGCGCCGTCCCCGCGCTCTGGCACGCCGTCGAACTGCACCGTCCGGTCGCCGAGATCGACGACGCCTGCGAGCTCGCCGTCTGCGGCTCGCTGGCCCGCGTCCTCCCGCTGGAGTCGTGGCCGCGCACCGACGAGGACGTCTGCCCCGCCTGCGCGGCCCTCACCCGCTGATCAGCGGCCGGTGAACTCCGGCGGCCGCTTGGCGAGGAACGCGTCGACCGCCTCCCGGTGATCGGCCGTCCGCCCGGCGACCGCCTGCAACCGCGCCTCCAGGGCGAGGGTCTCCTCCAGGGAGTCCGTGGCCGCCGTCGCCAGCACCGCCTTGACCGCCCGGTAGGCCACCGTCGGGCCGGCCGCCAACCGCGCCGCCAGGGCGAACGCCTCGTCGCGCACCCGGTCGGCCGGGACGACCCGGTGGACCAGGCCCCACTGCGCCGCGGTCTCGGCCAGGAACGGCTCGGGCAGCAGCAGCAGCTCGGTCGCCCGCGCACCGCCGACGCAGTGCACCAGCCGCGAGGCCACGGCGGAGTCGCTGGACAGGCCCACCCCGGTGAACGCGGTGGTGAACTTCGCCCCGGCCGCGGCGACCCGGAGGTCGCCGGTGAGGGCCACGCCCAGCCCGGCCCCGGCGCACGCGCCGTTGATGCCGACGACCAGCGGCACCGGCAGGCGGGACAGCGCCAGGATCAGCGGGTTGTACTCCTCGACGAGCACCGCCATCGGGGCATCCGGGTCCTCGGGCGGGAGCGCCGCGGCCTCCCGGCGGGCCGCCGAGTCGTTGAGGTCCTGGCCGACGCAGAAAGCCCGCCCGGTCCCGGTGAGCAGTACCGCCCGCACGGAGTCGTCCGCGGCGATGTCCCGCACGGCGGCCAGCAGCTCGCGGCGCGAGGCGGTGGTGAGCCCGCGCTGCAGCATCGTGAGGACGGCGACTCCGCCGGAGTCCTCCCTGGTCACGGTCTCGGGCATCGTCGTCCGCCTCTCCGGTGAGTGGGGGCCGGCCGCCCCGCGGGTCACCCTGCCACGTCCGCCGGAGCCCCGATGCGGCGCGGAAGTGGACTCGTGCGCGACGGAACCCCGTGTGCGAGGCAGCCTGCCCCTGGTCCGCCCTGTCCGACGGCTGGACGAGTCACCGTTCCGCCACGGTGAGCAGCGGGCGCGCCGTGGCGCCCGGCGTCACAGGGGTCCCCGGCGGGTCCCGCAGGATCGCGGACGATCATCAGCGGCGACCCCACGGATGTGTAGATCCGGCCGGAACTGGACACCGTGGGGGCGGGGGAAAGTCTGTCCGGACCACGGTCCGTGCGGCCGCCCTTCGTGCACCATCCGGCAGCGCATGGACAGGAGTGGCCCCCGTGGTCGAACCAGGACGACGGTGCCTGGGCGACCGCTACGAGCTCCTGCACATGATCGCCGCAGGTGGCATGGGGCAGGTCTGGCGCGGGCTGGACACGGCGCTGCACCGCTCGGTGGCCGTCAAGGTCCTGCGCAGCGAGTACACCGGCGACCCGAGCTTCCTGGCCCGCTTCCGGGCGGAGGCCCAGCACGCCGCCTCGCTCAGCCACCCCAACGTCGCCGCGGTCTTCGACTACGGCGAGGAGACCGCCGGCGACGGCACCGGCGAGACGCTGGCCTACCTGGTCATGGAGCTGGTCGAGGGCCGGCCCCTCTCCGCTGTCCTCGCCCAGGACGGCCCCCTGGGCACCGGGCCCACCCTCCGGCTGCTCCAGGAGACCGCGTTCGCCCTGGCCGAGGCGCACCGCGCCGGCCTGGTGCACCGCGACGTGAAGCCCGGCAACATCCTGGTCCGGGACGACGGCAGCGTGAAGATCACCGACTTCGGCATCGCCTGGTCGGCGCGCAGCGTGGCCCTCACCCGGACCGGTCAGGTCATCGGCACCCCGCAGTACCTGTCGCCCGAGCAGGCCGAGGGGAAGCTCGCCACCCCGGCCAGCGACGTCTACGCCCTCGGGCTGATCGGCTACGAGTGCCTCACCGGCCGTCCCGCCTTCGACGGCGACAACGCCGTCACCATCGCGCTCAAGCAGGTCCGGCAGGAGCCGGAGCCGCTGCCCGGCGAGCTCCCGCCGGGAGTCCGGACGCTGATCGGCCGCGCGCTGGCCAAGGATCCGGCCGCCCGCTTCCGGGACGGCGCCGACTTCGGTGCCGCCGTGGAGGACGTCCTGGCCGGCCGCGACCTCGCCGAGGTCCCCGCGCCGCCCACCCAGGGTGTCGCGGCCGTGCCGCCCCCACCGCGGGAGGACGCCGACGCGTCGCCCGGCACCGGGCAGCTGCCGATCGGGCCCCCGGCGCCCCGCCGTCGGGGAAGCCGGGTCGCGCTCGTGCTGGTGCCGCTCGTGGCGCTGTTCGTCGGCGCCGGGCTCGCCGCCGGCGTGCTGCAGGGCCGGTCCGACAGCCCGCCGCCGGCCACCGCGGAGGCCGCCGAGCTGCGCACCAGCGGCAGCCTGGTCCTCGCGGCCGACGACCACGTCGGCCGCCCGGTGCGCGAGGTCACCGAGGAGCTCACCTCGCTCGGCCTGGTGGTGGAGCTGACCACGGACGTGACCTCCGCCGTGCCCCGTGACCGGGTCACCGGCATCTCCCCGACCGGGCGCCAGCTGCGCCCCGGGGACTCCGTCGTCGTCCGCTACGCGGTGCCGCCTGCCCGCTCGACCAGCGCTCCGGGCAGCGGCTCCGGTGGTTCGGCGCCGGTCGTTCCCGACGTGGCTCCGCCGCCGGCCGGGGCCACCGAGGTGGGCACCGGGGAGTCGCCCGTCGTCCCCGGTCCGCCGCTCCAGGCGGGGGTGCCGGGACCGTCCACGCCGTCCGCGCCCACGACGCGCACCACGGCGCCGCCGCCGGCCGAGCCCTCGCCCACGACCGAGCCCGAGCCGTCCGCGCCGCCGTCGTCCTCGGTTCCGCCGACGACGTCGTCGGCGCCGGCGACGCCGACCCGGACCACGCCCACGGCGCCCACGACCACTCTTCCCCCGGCCCCGCCCCAGTAGCGGGGCGGCAGCCGGGGAGCGGGCTGCCGGTCAGCCCTTGCGGGCCGGCCCGATCCAGAGCGCCCCGCCGAGGCAGGCCAGGGCCGCGGTGAGCAGAAAGCCGCGGTCGGTGGCGACGACGGGCAGCACGACGAGCAGCCAGAACACCGCGAGCCCGGCCAGCCCTCCGGCCGCGATCCGCCAGGACGTGGCCGGATCCGGCCGCCGGCTCCCGGGGAGGAGCGAGGCGGAGGTGGCCAGCCCGAGGACGGCGCAGACGGTCGCGAACGCCGACCACAGCGGGATGTCCTGCCAGAACGAGACTCCGCCGAAGCGCAGACCCAGCCCGAGTTCCAGGGCGACCAGCGCAGCCGCGACCAGGCCGAGCCCGGTCAGCGCCGCCCGGTCGCGGACGACCGGGGGCCGCGGGGTCGCGGTGTCGGCCGGGGGCGCGGACTCCACCGGGAACGGCACGGGCCCCGTCTGGAGGGTGTCGGGCCAGTCCGGCGCGGCGGCCGGCTGCTCCTGGGTGGCGGCCGCCGGCGGCGGCGGAGGGGGCGGCGGCAGGGTGCCGGGCAGGCCGGGGACGAAGCCCACGGGTCCCGTCGGCTGCGCGGTCTGCACCGGCGCGGGGCTGGTGGCCCCGGGGTGCGGGGGCAGCGGCGGCGCGGACGCGGCCGGCGCGACCACCGGGATCTGCTGCGTGCCCGGGGCCGACGGGACGGGCTGCTCCCCGGTCGGCGCCTGGAGGGCTGGGTGCTCCGCCTCGCCGGGGTCGGCGGGCGCGACGGGCGGCTGAGGATCGGTCGACGAGCTCACGGGTCCTCCTCGCTCGGATCGTCCGGCCTCGTGCGGCCGGCGGTTCCAGCACCGTATCCGGGGCGGCTCCCGCGGCGGCGCGGGCGCACCGGGCAGCGCCGTCCTAGGGTCGTCGGGTGAGCATCCGCGCCGGCATCGTCGTCACCGGGACCGAAGTCCTCACCGGCCGCGTCGCCGACGCCAACGGGCCGTGGCTCGCCGAACGCCTCCGGGAGCGGGGTGTCGATGTCGGGCACGTGGTGGTGGTCGGTGACCGCCCCGACGACCTGCGCGCCGCGCTGACCTTCCTCGCCGGCACCGGCGTGCCGCTCGTGCTCACCACCGGGGGGCTGGGGCCGACGGCCGACGATCTCACCGCCGAGGTCGTCGGAGGTTTCCAGGGCCGCCCGTCGTCGGTGGACCCCGAGCTCGAGCAGCGGATCGGCGACGTCGTGGCCCGGCTCATGGCGATGCGCGGGTGGCGGGCCGACGACGTGTCCACGGCGGCCGGCGTCCGCAAGCAGGCGCTGGTGCCGTCGGGCGCGACGGTGCTGGACCCGGTCGGCACCGCGCCGGGTCTGGTGGTCCCGCCGGCCGAGGGCCGCACCGGCCCGGTCGTGGTCGTGCTGCCCGGGCCGCCCGGTGAGCTGCGGGGGATGTGGCCCGCCGCGCTGGCCGCGGCGCCCGTCGCCGCGCTGCTCGCGGATGCCCCGGAGCTGCGGCAGGAGACGGTCCGCATGTGGGGGACGCTCGAGGCCCAGCTGGCCGCCACGCTCCGGGACGCCGACGGCGAGCTCGCCGGGCTGGAGATCACCACGTGCCTGCGCGAGGGGGAGCTGGAGATCGTGACCCGGTTCGCCCCGGACGCCCAGCCGGCCTACGACCGGCTGGTCTCGGTGCTCACCGAGCGGCACGGGGACACGATCTTCTCCACCGGACCGGACCTCGACGCGCTCGTGGCCGATGCGCTGACCGGCCGGGGGCTGACCGTCGCCACGGCCGAGTCCTGCACCGGCGGGCTGCTCGCCGCGAGGCTCAGCGCCCGTGCCGGTTCTTCGGCGTTCCTGCTCGGCGGCGTCGCGGCCTATGCCGACGGCGCCAAGGAGGCGCTGCTCGACGTGCCGGCCGCGCTGCTCGCCGAGCACGGTGCGGTGAGCGCCGAGGTCGCCGTCGCGCTGGCCGACGGCGCCCGGGCGCGCTTCGGCGCCGACGTCGGCGTCGGGATCACCGGTATCGCCGGGCCCGGAGGCGGGACCCCGGACAAGCCCGTGGGCACGGTCCACCTGTGCGTGGCCGGCCCCGAGGAGCGGCTGACCCGCGCGCTGAGGCTGCGCGGTTCGCGGACCGCGGTGCGGGAGCGGTCCGTCACGATGGCACTGCACCTGCTGCGCGAACTGCTCGCCGGCGGCCCGCCCGCCTGATCCGGCCGGGGTCAGCCGGCCAGGGCGCCCGGGCCCTCCGGGGACGTCGCCTTGCTCGTCGGGGGCCCGTCGAGCCGGGCGTGGATGACCAGGCGCTGCCGGGCCGAGTACTTCGGATGGCAGGTGGTGAGGGTCAGGTAGGCGTCGGTCGCCTCGCCCGCGGCCGGTCCGCCTGGTGTGGGTGCGATGACCGAGACGTCCGTCGGACGCACGATCCGGCGGCCCGGGATGCCGCTGGGGTCGGTGTCGAAGTCGCCGCTGGCCGGGTCCCCCAGGACGCGGTAGACCAGCCAGGCGTCGTCGGTCTCCACGACGATCGGGTCCCCGGGTCGCATCCGGTCCAGGTCGAGGAACGGCGAGCCCCGCCCCACCCGGTGCCCGGCGACCGCGAAGTTGCCGGGCTGCCCGGGCATCGCGGTGTCCGGGTAGTGCCCTGGCCCCTGCTTCAGGTCGGCCTCCGAGGCGCCCTCCACGACGACGCGGGAGTAGCCCTCCGCCAGGCGCGGGATGTGCAGGATCGCGATGGGGTCCCCGGCCGGGGCCACCGGGGGCTCGACGGGAGGGGGCTCGACGGGTGGGGGCGCGACGGGTGGGGCTGCGACGGGTGGGGCCGCCACCGGAGGGGCTTCGACCGTCGGGGTGTCCGCCCACTGGTCCTGGATCTGGTCGGCGAGCTGGTCCTGTGCCCGCGCGGCGAAGACGTCGGTGACCCAGAGCTGGTAGACGACGAAGAGCAGGATCACCAGCCCGGCCGTGATCAGCGTCTGGCTGAGGCCGCGGCCGACGGTCCGCAGCCGCTCGGCACGCCGTCGGCGGGCGGGCGGGTGCATCCCCGGCGCACCGGTCCCGGACCCCGTCACCCGCCGCACGCTAGGAAACCGTGGGCCCCGGCACCAGGACGGCCCCCACCGGCTTCGTCCGCCGCGGAGTGTCCCGGCGCCCGTCCGGCCGAGCGGCTGCGGACAGTGACGCCGGCGGGCCCGTCCACGCCCTGGATCGCCGCTCCGCCCGCCCGGGTCCGCGGGGATCGCGGCAGCGCCCGGAACGCCGGCGCAGACGTACGGTCGGGTCATGCCCGCCACCCACGAGGTGACCAACCAGGTTCCGCCGCTCGTCGGCCACGATCCGATCGCCGGGGACGCCGTCCTGTCCGAGGCCTGCCTCCGGCACGCCGACCGCGCGACGCTGGACTCGCTGGCCGACCTCGGCCGGCTGGCGGGCAGCGAGCAGGCGGCGGAGTGGGGCCGGCTGGCGAACGAGAACCCGCCCCGGCTGCGCACGCACGACCGCTACGGGCACCGGATCGACGAGGTGGAGTTCCACCCGGCCTGGCACGAGCTGATGCGGACGGCGGTCGGGAACGGGCTGGCCGGGGCGCCCTGGCGGGCGGCCGCGGAGGGGGACGGGCACGCGCACGTCCGGCGCGCTGTCGGCTACCTCGGCTGGACGCAGGTCGAGATGGGCCACGGTTGCCCCACGACCATGACCTACGCGGCCGTCCCGGCCCTGCGGCGGACGCCGGAGCTGGCCGCCCGCTTCGAGCCGGGACTCACCTCCGAGGTCTACGAGTTCGGGCTGTCCGAGCCCACCGCCAAGCCGGGCCTCGTCGCCGGCATGGGCATGACGGAGAAGCAGGGTGGCTCGGACGTGCGGGCCAACACCACGCGCGCCGTCGCTTGCCCCGACGGCAGCTACCGGCTGACCGGCCACAAGTGGTTCACCTCGGCGCCCATGAGCGACCTGTTCCTCGTCCTCGCGCAGCTGGACGAGGGGGTCAGCTGCTTCCTCGTCCCCCGGGTGCTGCCCGACGGCACGCGCAACGTGTTCCACGTGCAACGTCTCAAGGACAAGCTCGGCGACCGGTCCAACGCCTCGAGCGAGGTCGAGTTCGACGGCACGACCGGGTGGCTGGTGGGCGAACCCGGCCGCGGGGTCCCGGCGATCATCGAGATGGTCAACATGACCAGGCTCGACTGCGTCCTCGGCTCGGCCGCCACGGTCCGCGCCGCGCTCACCCAGGCCCTCCACCACGCCCGGCACCGTGCCGCCTTCGGCGCACTCCTGGTCGACCAGCCGCTCATGCAGAACGTGCTGGCCGACCTGGCCGTGGAGAGCGAGGCCGCCACCGCGCTCGGCGTCCGGCTGGCGGCGGCGGTGGACGCCGGGGAGACGGCGTTCCTCCGGCTGGCCGGCGCGGCGGCCAAGTTCTGGGTCTGCAAGCGCACCCCCGGCGTGGTGGCCGAGGCGCTGGAGGTGCTCGGTGGGAACGGGTACGTCGAGGAGTCCGGCCTGCCCCGGCTGTACCGGCAGTCCCCGCTGAACTCCATCTGGGAGGGCTCGGGCAACGTCATCGCCCTGGACGTGCTGCGGGCGCTGGGCCGCTCGTCGGACTCCCTGGCGGCGGTGACCGCCGAGATCGACCTCGCCCGCGGCGTGGACGCCCGGTTCGACCAAGCGGTCGAGCGGCTCTCCGTCGAGCTGGGTGACCCCGAGGCGTTGCCGATGCGGGCCCGCCGGATCGCCGGTCTGCTGGCCCTCTGCCTGCAGGGATCGCTCCTGCTGCGGCACGCGCCGGCGGCCGTCGGTGACACCTTCTGCGCGACCCGCCTCGGTGGTGACTGGGGCGCGGTGCTGGGCACCCTGCCCCCGTCGTGCGACGTCGCGTCGCTGGTCGGACGATCGGTGATCGGGGGGGCCGGCTGAGCGCCGGGGGCAGTACGCTCGCCGGGTCGGTCCACGTGCCCCCGGGACTCCGACCCGAGGGGACCCGGGTCGTAGTGTCCGCGTACGCGAACCCAACGACAGCAGCGCACGGAGAGCGGGGGACGTGTCTTCAGACGACGGGTCGCAACCGGTCCGCCCGGACCTGTCCGGGGTTCCCGACGCCGTCTTCCGGCTCGACACCGAGTCCCGCTTCACCTACGTCAACCCGGCCGCCGAGGTGCTCCTCGCCTCCCGCGCCGGTGATCTGCTCGGCCGTCGCGCGGTCGAGTGCATCCCCGGCCTGGCGGGCTCGATGCCCGCCGAGCGCTACCAGCAGACGATCAACGACGGCGTCGCCCGCGAGTTCGACTACTTCTACGAGCCCGCCGGCCGCTGGTACGAGATCCGGGTCTTCCCCGACCCGCCGGGCGTCTCGGTCTTCTTCCGGGACGTCGACTCCAGGCACCGGGCGACCGCCGAGCGGGAGGCGGAGCTCCGCCGGCTGACCTCGGTGCTCGAGGCGCTCCCGTCGGCGACCGTGCTGCTGGACGAGCAGTGCCGGATCCTCACCGGCAACCGGGCGTGGCTGGACAGCCGCGCCCAGCCCGAGCGCTCGATCGGCATCCCGGGGAGCGACTACCTCGTCGCTGTGCGGCCGGGCCTCGCCCCCGCCGACGCCGAGGCCGTCGCCACAGGGGTCCACCGGTTGCTGGCCGCACCGGCCGACGCGGGACCGGTCCCCTTCGAGTACGAGTACCCCCGCTCCACTCCCACCAGCACCGGCTGGTTCCGGCTCCAGGCGTCGCGGGTCGAGGGTTCCTCCCGGGTCGTGGTGACGCACACCGACGTCACCGAGCGGGTGCGGAGCGAGCAGGCGCTCGCCTGGCGCGCCCGGCACGACGACCTCACCGGGCTGCCCAACCGGAGCACCTTGCTGGACCTGACCGCCGAGGCGCTCGCCGTCGGGCCGGCCGAGGACGGTGCCGGTGCCGCGCTCATCGTGCTCGACCTCGACGGCTTCAAGATGATCAACGACTCGCTCGGCCACGGCCTCGGCGACCAGTTGCTGCGGCAGGTGGGGCACCGGTTGGCCGGGGCGCTGCGGCCCGGCGACGCGGTGGGCCGGCTGGGCAGCGACCAGTTCGTCGTCCTGGCGCACGGATGTCACGCGTCCGACGCCGCCGACCTCGCCTTCCGGCTGCAGGGCACCTTCACCCGTCCCTTCCCCGCCTCCGGGATCTCCGTCCCGCTGTCGGCGAGCGTGGGCGTCGCGGTCGCCCAGCCCGACGCCCGGGATGCCCACCAGCTGCTCAGTGACGCGGACGCGGCGATGTTCGCGGCCAAGAGCACCGGCCGTGACCGCGTACGGCTGTTCTCCCCCGGACTGCGCGAGGCCGCCCGCTGGCGGCTGGAGGTGGCCACCCAGCTCCGCGACGAGGCGATCGACCAGCTGGTCGTGCACTACCAGCCCGTCGTCGCCCTGGACACCGGAGCCGTGGAGGGGGTGGAGGCGCTGGTGCGCTGGCAGCACCCCGAGCGCGGCCTGCTCTCCCCGGACACCTTCCTCGCCGTCGCCGAGGAGACCGGTCAGATCATCCCGATCACCCGCTGGCTGCTGCGGGAGACCACCCGGCGCGCCGCGGCCTGGGCCGCGGAGGGGCTGCCGCTGCGCATGTCGGTGAACATCAGCGCCCGGCACTTCTCCGCCGAGACCCTGGTGCGCGACGTCCGGCTCGCGCTGCGGGAATCGGGGCTGGCGCCCGACCAGCTGGTCCTGGAGCTGACCGAGACCAGCATCGCCGAGGACCCGACCCGCGCCGAGGACCAGCTCACCGTGCTGCGGCGGGCCGGCGTCCTGGTGGCGATCGACGACTTCGGCACCGGCTGGTCCTCGCTGGCCCAGCTGTTCTCCCTGCCGATCGGGACGCTGAAGATCGACCGCTCGCTGCTCATCGCCGCCGAGCGGGTGACCGGTGGTGAAGGCGGCGCGGTGCTGGCCGCGATCGTGGCGCTGACCAGGACCCTGGGGATCCGCTCGGTCGCCGAGGGTGTGGAGACCGTCGAGCACCTGCGGATGGTCCGGGAGGCCGGCTGCGACCTGGTGCAGGGCTGGTTGCTCGGCCATCCCATGCCGGCCGACGAGATACCCGCCTGGGTGCGCGGCGTCCAGGCGGCCGGCGGGGACGCCTGCGCGCTCGCCACCGCGACGGCTGCGGTGTCCGGCGCCCGGTGAACGCCCGACGCATCACCCGCCGGGCCACCGCCCCGGCCGGGCCCCCGACCCTCCCGCCGCCGTTCCCGACCGGGCCGACTGCGACAGGCGCCCCCGGCGAGGGGCAGACTGCTCCCGTGCTGGACAGCCCTTCCGCCCCCGCCCCGGCCGACGTCCTCCCGGCTGCGCTGCCCGCTGCGGGCACCGCGCCGGACGGGGGGCGCGCCCGCCCGCCGCTGGACCTGCTCATCTGGGACGCCCCGAACATCGACATGACCCTGTCGACGGTCATCGGTGCGCGCCCGACGAAGGACTCCCGGCCGCGGTTCGACGCGATCGCGGCCTGGTTCGTGTCCGGCGCCGAGACCGCCGACGGCGCCGACGGCACCGGCCCGACCGACGTCGAGGCGTGCGTGTTCGCCAACATCCCGCCGCAGCCGGGCACGTTGCGCGGGTTCGTCGAGGCGCTGCGCGGTTTCGGTTACGCCGTGTTCGCCCGCCCGAAGCTGCAGCCGAACGACGACATCGACCAGGACATGCTGGACCACATCGCGGTCCGGGAGCACAGTCACCAGCTGCGCCGCCTGATCGTGTTCTCCGGTGACGGGCGGAACTTCGCCGAGCCGCTGGAGCAGCTCGCCCGGCGGGGCACGCAGGTCGTCGTGGTGGCCTTCAGCGAGGTGGCCGGATACGCGATCAGCTCCGACGTCCTGGAGTTCATCGACATCGAGGACGTCCCCGGCGCCTTCGTGGAGCCCCTCGACCGGGTCCGGCTCGACGCCCTGCCGGCCGACGGCGCCTGGCTGCGCCCGACCCGCA
>JADGMW010000125.1_pt4 | contig 27622 bp, 24 predicted proteins | sample 8641801 | NCBI WGS metagenome assembly JADGMW01 (sample SAMN16272018, study PRJNA661076) | feces metagenome | isolation source: fecal sample from diarrhoea affected cattle A | host: Bos taurus | place: South Africa: Lokaleng Village, Mahikeng | collected 2019-09
TGCGGCGAGACGCTCAGGCCAGCAGCGCGTCCACGAGCTCGACCACGCGATCTGCCGCCTGCTCGACGGGCACCTGCTCGGCGGCCGGCCCGTCGGGGCTGGCCACGCGCGGGCGCACCTCGACGACGCCCTCGGCCAGTCCACGGCCGACCACGACCACCAACGGCACGCCGAACAGCTCGGCGTCCGCGAACTTCACGCCGGGCGAGACCTTCGGCCGGTCGTCGTAGAGCACCTCGACGCCCCGGGCGGACAGGCTCGTCGCGAGCTCCTCGGCGGCAGCGAACACGGCCGCGTCCTTGCCGGTGGCGACCACGTGGACGTGCGCGGGGGCGACGCCGGCGGGCCAGGCCAGGCCCTTGTCGTCATGGTTGGCCTCGGCGAGGGCCGCGAGCACGCGGGTGACCCCGATGCCGTAGGACCCCATCGTGACGACCTGGGACTTGCCGTTCTGGTCCAGAACGGTCAGGCCGAGCGCCTGGGCGTACTTGCGCCCGAGGGCGAAGATGTGGCCGATCTCGATGCCGCGCGCCAGCTCGAGCGGGCCGGAGCCGTCCGGCGCCGGGTCGCCCGCGCGGACCTCCGCGGCCTCGACCACCCCGTCGGCGGTGAAGTCGCGCCCCGCGACGAGGTCGAAGACGTGGCGGCCGGGCTCGTTGGCGCCGGTGATCCACCGGGTGCCGGGGACCACGCGCGGGTCGAGCAGGTAGCGGACGCCCAGCGAGCGGCCGTCCTCGTCGACGCCCGCGTTCGGGCCGAGGGCCTGGGGGCCGATGTAGCCCTTGACGAGCTCGGGGTGCGCGGCGAAGTCGGCGTCGACCGCGGGCTCGACCTCGGCGGGCGCCACAGCGGCCTCGAGGCGCTTCAGGTCCACCTCGCGGTCGCCCGGCAGGCCGATCACGACGAGCTCGCGCTCGCCGGTGGGCTGCACCAGGGCGAGGACGACGTTCTTCAGCGTGTCGGCCGCGGTCCACGCGCCCTCGGCGCGCGGGAAGCGCTCGTTGGCCACAGCCACCAGCGAGTCGATGGTGGGCGTGTCGGGGGTGTCCTCGACGTGCGCGGCGGGGGCGTCGTCGTACGGCAGGGCCTCGGGGACCACCGTGGTGACCGCCTCGACGTTGGCCGCGTAGCCGCCGGGCGAGCGGACGAAGGTGTCCTCGCCGATCGCCGTCGGGTGCAGGAACTCCTCGCTGCGCGAGCCGCCCATGGCCCCGGACGTCGCGGCGACGATGACGTGCTCGAGGCCCAAGCGGTTGAAGATCCGCTGGTAGGCGTCGCGCTGGCGCTGGTACGACGCCTCGAGGCCCTCGTCGTCGAGGTCGAAGGAGTACGCGTCCTTCATGATGAACTCGCGCCCACGGATCAGCCCGGCGCGGGGGCGGGCCTCGTCGCGGTACTTCGTCTGGATCTGGTACAGCGCCAGCGGCAGGTCCTTGTACGACGAGTACAGGTCCTTGACCAGGAGCGTGAACATCTCCTCGTGCGTGGGCGCCAGGAGGTAGTCCCCGCCCTTGCGGTCCTTGAGCCGGAAGATGTTGGGGCCGTACTCGGCCCAGCGCCCGGTGGCCTCGTAGGGCTCCTTGGGCAGCAGCGCCGGGAAGTGGACCTCCTGGGCGCCGGCCGCGTCCATCTCCTCGCGGACCACCTGCTCCACCTTCGCCAGCACGCGCAGCCCGAGCGGCAGCCAGGTGTAGATGCCGGGGGCGGCACGGCGGATGTACCCGGCGCGGACGAGGAGCCGGTGGCTCGCGACCTCGGCGTCGGCCGGGTCCTCTCGCAGGGTGCGGACGAAGAGCGTGGACAGGCGAAGCAGCATGCGCTGAGCCTAGTGCTGCGAGATGGGCGCCCCGTGCGCGACCCCGCGGCGCCCCGCCGTGCGCGGGGCGGGCGGGCTGCGCGACGATGTCCTCGTGCCCGAGCTGCCCGAGGTCGACGCGTTGGCGTCCTTCCTGCGCGCGCGCGCCGGCGGACGCGCCGTGACGGGCGTCGAGGTGGGCACGATCAGCGCGCTGAAGACCTTCTCCCCCGCGCCCGAGGCGCTCGTCGGCCGGCGCGTCGAGGACGTGTCCCGGCACGGCAAGTGGATCGACCTCACCCTGTCCGCCGAGGGCGCGGCGACCGGCCCCGGCACGGCGCTGCACCTGGTCACGCACCTGGCGCGGGCCGGTTGGCTCCGCTGGAGCGAGCAGTCGCCCCGCACGCCCCTCCGCCCGGGCCGCTCGCCCATCGCCCTGCGGGTGCGGCTCGACGACGGGTCGGGCTTCGACCTCACCGAGGCGGGCACCCGCAAGCGGCTCGCCGTGCACATCGTCGCCGACCCCGCCGAGGTGCCCGCGATCGCGACCCTGGGCGTCGAGCCGCTGTCCGGGGAGTTCACCGTCGAGCGGCTCGGCGAGCTCCTCGCCGCCCGCAACCAGCAGGTCAAAGGGCTGCTGCGGGACCAGGGGACGATCGCCGGCATCGGCAACGCGTACTCCGACGAGATCCTGCACGCCGCGCGGATGAGCCCGTTCGCCCCGACGCGCTCGTTCGACGCCGGGCGCACGGCCGCGTTGCACCGCGCCGTGGTGGGGGTGCTCGGCGACGCGGTGGAGGCCGCGACCGGCCAGCCCGCGGCGGAGCTCAAGGACGCCAAGCGGCGCGGCATGCGGGTGCACGGGCGCACCGGGCAGCCATGCCCGGGCTCCGATGGGACGCCCTGCGGCGACACGGTGCACGAGGTGTCGTTCGCCGACTCCTCGCTGCAGTACTGCCCCACCTGCCAGACCGGGGGCCGCCCGCTGGCGGACCGGAGGATGTCCCGGCTGCTGCGCTGAGCCGAGGGGCCGGTTCGAGCCGGCCGAGCAGGCCGAGCCGAGCGGGCCCAGCCGAGCGGGCCCAGCCGAGCGGCCGACGATCCCGCAGGGCTAGAACAGGACCGTCGCGTACGTCCCCACCTGCTCGAACCCGACGGCGCGGTACGCCGCGAGCGCGCGCTCGTTGTAGTGGTTCGCGTACAGCGACACCACCGGGGCGATGTCGCGGCGCGCGGCCTGCACGACAGCGGCCATGCCGGACTTCGACAGTCCCTCGCCGCGCCGCGCGGGGTTGACCCACACGCCCTGGACCTGGGCCACTCCCCCGGCCACGGCGCCCAGCTCTGCCTTGAACACCACCCCGCCAGGACGGCGCGAGCCGTGGCCGTCCTCGAACCGCGCGAACGACCATCCCTCGGCGATGAGCGTGCGCACCCGCGTCTCGTACGGGCCTGTGCCGCTCCCCGAGACCGGCGAGTAGCCCACCTCCTCGACGAACATGCGCACGCACGCCGGCAGCACGGCGTCGTAGTCGGCGGCGGTGGTCCGCCGCACCCGCGGGTCCGGCGCCACGGCCGGGTCGCCCGAGATGACCAGGGACGGCTGGTCGGCCCGCACCTCCCGCGCCCGCGGCCAGTGCTCGGAGAGGCGCTCCCACAGGCCCAGCACCATGGCGGCCTCCCCGACGATCGAGGACGAGCGTCGGCCCTGGGCCCGACCCATCGCGGCGAAGGCGTCCAGCGCCGCCGGGTCGCCGTCGGGCACCACGGGCACCAGGTTCGCGCCGGCCCAGCACACCGCGGTGAGGACGCCGTCGGCCTCGAAGCCCCAGAGCTGGCCGCCCGCGGCGCGCAGGCCCACCCGGGCGGCTGTCTCGATGCGGGCGGTCGCCAGGATGGACGCGACCGGGTCCAGCGCGCAGACGTCGATCGCGCGGGCGACGTCGACGTCGCCTAGCACGCGGCCTCCGGCCCGGCCGTCCACCGCAGCCCCGCGCCACCGTCCCATGAGGGGATTCTGCCCCACCTGCGGGCTGCGGGCCGCTTGTCGCCCCCGCCTGGCCTGCTTGCCCCGCAGGTTCGCGGCATCCGTCGTCCGAGGGCTTCCGCGGCGCCCATCAGCCCACTACGTTCCACCCATGTCGACGACATCCGCGCCACCTGCCCTCGAGCAGAGCCGATCCGTCCTGACCGCGATCCCCGGCCCGCGCTCGATGGCCCTCGCCCGGCGGCGCGCCGCGGCGGTCGCCGCCGGGGTCTCCTCCGCGCTGCCGGTGTACGTGGCCCGCGCCAGCGGCGGGATCGTGGAGGACGTCGACGGCAACCGCCTGGTCGACCTGGGCTCGGGCATCGCGGTGACCTCGGTCGGAGCCGCCGCGCCCGAGGTGGTCGCGGCGGTGGCGGCCCAGGCGGCCGACTTCACGCACACGTGCTTCATGGTCAGCCCGTACGAGGAGTACGTGGAGGTGTGCGAGCGGCTCGCCGACCTCACCCCCGGGACCCACGAGAAGCGGTCGGTGCTCGTGAGCTCGGGCGCGGAGGCCGTGGAGAACGCCGTCAAGACGGCCCGACGCGCGACCGGGCGGGACGCGGTCCTCGTGCTCGACCACGCGTACCACGGGCGCACCAACCTCACGATGGCCATGACCGCCCGCGCCATGCCCTACAAGACCGGCTTCGGCCCGTTCGCCGGCGAGGTCTACCGCGTCCCGGCCTCCTACCCGCTGCGGGATCCCGCCGGGATGACGGGCGCCGAGGCTGCCGCGCGGGCCATCGACGTCGCGGAGCGCATGGTGGGCGCCGATCGGGTGGCCGCGCTCGTGGTCGAGCCCATCCAGGGCGAGGGCGGCTTCGTGGCCCCGGCTCCCGGCTTCCTCCCCGCGATGGCCGCCTGGGCGCGGGCGCACGGCATCGTCCTGGTCGCCGACGAGGTCCAGACCGGGTTCGCGCGCACCGGCGCCATGTTCGCCTGCGAGCACGAGGGGGTCGTCCCCGACCTGATCGCCATGGCGAAGGGCATCGCCGGCGGCCTGCCGCTGGGCGCCGTCACCGGGCGGGCGGACCTGATGGACGCGGTGCACCCGGGGGGCCTGGGCGGCACGTTCGGCGGCAACCCGGTGGCCTGCGCGGCGGCCCTGGCGTCGATGGCGCTGTTCGAGAGCCTGGACCTGGTGGGCGCCGCCCGCGCGATCGAGGCCGTGGTGCGCGATGGCCTCGACCCGGTGGCCGACGCCTCCCCCGCCGTCGCCGAGCTCCGGGGCCGGGGCGCGATGCTCGCGGTCGAGCTGGTGCGGCCCGGCACGCTCGAGCCGGACCGCGCCGCCGCCGCGCAGGTTGCCCGGGAGTGCGCGGCGGCCGGCGTGCTGGTGCTCACGTGCGGCACGTGGGGGAACGTGGTGCGCCTGCTGCCGCCCCTGGTGATCGGGCGCCCGCTGCTCGAGGACGGCGTGGAGGTGCTGGCGCGCGCGCTGCGGGCCCTGCCCGCCTGACGCCGCGCGCCCTCGGCGGCTCAGAGCCCGGCGGCGGCGAAGAACTCGTTGCTGAACCGCTCGTCCTCGTCCGGCTCGAGGGTGCGGAACACGCTCACGCGCCGCAGCGTCTCGTCGTCGGGGAAGATCATCGGGTCCTCGGCGAGCTCCGGGTCGATCGCCAGCATGGCCTCCTGCGCGCCCTCGACCGGAGAGATGTAGTTGACGAAGGCGGCGACCTGCGCCGCGACGTCCGGCTGGTAGTAGTAGTCCATGAGGTCCTCGGCGTTGGACCGGTGCGCCGACCCGACGGGCACCACCAGGTTGTCGCTCCACAGCGTCCCGCCGGCCTCGGGGATGACGAACTCGAACCGGTCCCCGTGCTCGGCGTTGAGCTCGGTGATGTCGCCGGACCACGCGATCGCGGCCACCGACGCCCCTGACGCCAGCGAGTCCATGTAGGAGTTGCCCACGACCTCGCGGACGTGGCCGCTCTCGACCTTCTCCCGGAAGACCTCCAGGGCGCCGTAGAAATCGTCGTTGCCCCAGGTCCCGGACGGGTCGATGCCCTCCTCGAGCATCAGCAGGCCCATCGTGTCGCGCATCTCGGAGAGCAGCGAGACCTGCCCCTCGAGCTCCGGCGCCCACAGGTCGGAGACCGAGCGCAGCCCGCGCGGCAGTGCCTCCTTGTCCCACGCGATGCCCGCGAACCCCGACTGCCAGGTCAGCGAGCGGCTCCGACCGAGGTCGAAGTCGACGCCCTTGAGCCCCGGCGCCAGGTTCTCCGCGTGCGGGATCCGCGCCTTGTCCAGGCGCTGCGCGTAGCCGAGCCGGATGAGCCTGGCCGCCAGGTAGTCAGTCACGGTGACGATGTCGTAGCCGATGTCCGCCCCGGCGGCGAGGCGGTCCTCGACGAGGGCGTAGAAGGACTCGTTGTCCTCGATCTCCGTGGAGTACTCGACCCGGATCCCGGTCTTGCCCTCGAACGCCTGCAGGGAGGGGAACGCCCCATTGTCGTCCTCGTCGAGGTAGGCGACCCAGTTGGCCCACCGCAGCAGGCGCTCCTCGTCGGAGCGGTCGACCACCGCGGGGTCTGCCGCCTCCTCGTCGGTCCCGCAGGCCGCTAGGAGCGCTCCCACACCTGCGGCGCCGACGGCTCCGAGCAGGAAGCCCCGCCGCGAGAGCCCGTTGCCCCGAGGCGCGCGGGCGGCGCGCACCAGCGCGCGCACCCTCGGGTCGGTGATGGGGGGACGACGGCGGGTGGTCATCAGGCTCCTCTCGGCCGGCGAGCCCGTGCGGCGCACCGAAGATGGGCGAGGTGGAGCCGCCGCGTGGCGGCCCCGGTCACCGTGGATAGTGGCAAAACATGTCACAGCCGACAAACACCGAACATCAGGTGGGACGTGACTGCTGCGCTCGACCGGCCGCCGCGCGCGGCGCCCGCTCCTGCAACGCCCAGGGCGACCCGTACCCCGCGGGCTCGGGCGCCGCCAGCAGGTCCAGGAACGGCTCGGGCGGGAACGCCTCCGGGCCGAGCACCCCCACCCCCCGCCAGGTCCCGGCCGCCAGCAGCTCGAGCGCGATCACGGGGTTCACCGCCGTCTGCCACACCACGCACTGCGCGCCGTACTCCGCCATGGACCAGGCGTTGTCGACGATGTGGTGCAGGTACACCTCGCGGGGGGCGCCGTCCAGCCCGGTCCCCGTCACGAGCACGCCGGCGCACGTCGAGCCGGTCATCTGCGGGCCGATCGTCGCCGGATCGGGCAGCACGGCGGCGACCACGTCGCGCGGGCTGACCTGCGCGCCGCGCACCGACACCGGCTCGGTGGAGTCGAGGCCCAACCGGTGCAGCGTCCGCAGCACGCCGATGAACTCCTCGCCCAGCCCGTACTTGAACGTCACCGTGCGCGCGTCCAGCCACCTCGGCATCAGGAGGACCTCCTCGTGCTCCACGTGGACGCACTCCACCGGCCCGATGGGCTCGGGGAAGTCGAAGACCTCGGGGTCGTGGAAGGGCGGCACCGTGTGCCACCCGTCCTCGAGCCCGGCGCCCGCCTCAGCCCGATCGGCGGACCAGACCACCGGCGGGTTGAGGCACTCCTCGATGGTGGTCCAGATGGAGAACGACGGGGCGAACACCGGGTCGCCGTCCGGCCCGCGCACCACGAGGTTCGCCCCGTCCCGCACGCCGAGCTCGTCGATGCGGGAGAACAGGTGGTCGGCGGCGTACCGCGCGAGCACGTCCGACAGCCCCGGCTCCACGCCGATCCCCACGAGCGCCAGGCGCCCGGCCTCGACCCACGAGCCCGCGAGCGCGAACTGCTCGTCCCCGAGCTTGACCCCGGGGAGCTCGTGGGGGCGCTCTGCGTGCGGCCGGGACAACGACATGGCCATGTCGAGGTAGTGGGCGCCTGCGGCGAGCACGCCGGTGAAGATCGGCATCACCAGGCGGGGGTCCACGGCGTTCAGGACGTGCGTGGCGCCGTGCTCGCGCGCCAGCGCCTCGACCGACGCCGGGTCGGAGGCGTCCACCGTCGCCGACCGGAAGCGGTCCACGCCCACGTCGTGCTTGCGGGCGGCCGCGACGGTGCGCTCGGCGCGCCCGGGGTCGACGTCGGCCACCACGAGCAGCTCGAAGAACTCTCGGCGCGCGGCGATGCGCGCGACCGCGTCGCCGACACCGCCACTGCCGATCACCAGGATCCGCACGAGCCACACCTCCGGGAGCCGTCGCGGGGCGTGGCGCCCGCGCGGGGGTCAACCACGCTGGCGTCTGCCGGCGCGGACCGAGCTCACGACCTGGAAGACGACCACCAGGAGGAGCGCGAGGACGAACATGAACGAGCTGATGACGTTCGCCTGCGGCGGTATGCCGCGGGCGGCCGACACGTAGACGAACTTGGGGAACGTGGTGAACGCGCCCGAGTTGAAGTTGGTGATGATGAAGTCGTCGAAGCTGAGGCTGAAGGCCAGCAGCGCGGCGGCCGCGATGCCGGGCAGCAGCAGCGGGAAGGTGACCCGCCAGAACGCATGCCACGGCGTGGCGTACAGGTCGGCCGCGGCCTCCTCGAGTGCCGGGTCGAGGCTGGCCACCCTCGCCTTGACCGTGACCACCACGAAGCTGATGCAGAACATGACGTGCGCGATGACCACCGTGGTGAACCCGAGCTGCACCCGCAGGGAGAGGAACTGGGCGAGCAGCGCCGCGCCGAGCACCACCTCGGGCGTGGACATCGGCAGGAACACCAGCAGGTTGACCAGCGGGCGGCCCCGGAAGCGGAAGCGGACCAGCGCGATGGCGAGCAGGGTGCCGAGGGCCGTGGCGATGACGGTCGAGGCCACGCCGACCTGGAGCGAGTGCGCGAACGCCTCGCACACCTGGGGGGCCCCGCACGGGTTCCGCCACGCGTCGAGCGTGAAGCCGCGCCACACGAGGTTCGACTTGCCCGCGTCGTTGAACGAGAACGCGACCGTGTACGCCACGGGCACCAGCAGGTAGAGGAAGGCCAGCCCGGCGATGACGGGGACGAGGGCCTCGCCGAGCCGCCACCGCTGCCCCCGGCGCGGTCCCTGGCGGGCCGGGCGCGGTCGCGGGGCGGCGGCGGCGCGCACGGGCTCGACGACGGTGCTCACAGCAGCTCCTCCGTCCCCGAGCGGCGCACGTAGGCCCCCACCAGGACGAGGATCGCCACCATGAGCACCACGGACAGCGCGGCGGCTGTTGGGTAGTCGAGCACCTTGAAGAACCGGGCGTCGATGACCTGGCCGATCATCGAGGTGTTGGTGTTGTTGCCCAGGAGCGAGGAGTTCACGTAGTCCCCCGAGGCGGGGATGAACGTCAGCAGCGTGCCGCCGACCACCCCCGGCATGGACAGCGGGAGGGTGACCGTGCGGAACGTCGTGAACGGCGACGCGTACAGGTCGGCGCCGGCCTCGAGCATGCGCGGGTCGAGCCGTTCCAGGCTCGCGTAGATGGGCAGCACCATGAAGGGCAGGAAGTTGTACGTCAGGCCGCACACCACCGCGAACGGCGTGGCGGTGAGGCGCCCGCCGGGCGGGAGCAGGTGCAGCCAGTGCAGCGCGGCGACGACGAACGAGTCGTCGGCCAGGATCTGCTTCCACGCGATCGTGCGCAGGATGAAGCTGGTGAAGAAGGGCGCCACGACGAGGACCAGAAGCAAGCCCTGCAGCAGGCGGCGGCCGCGGGCGCGCACCGCGATGGCGTAGGCCATCGGGTACCCGATGGCCAGCGCGGCGAGGGTGGCCATGAGGGCGAAGCCGAATGACCGCACGAGCTGGGGCCAGAACTTGGCCAGGGCGTCGACGTAGTTCTGCCCGTGCAGCGCCGGCTGGTACTGGCCGACGTCCCCGCCCGGGACCGGCACGTACAGCGAGGTCGCCAGGAGGACGGCCACGGGCGCCACGAAGAAGAGCACCAGGTAGGCCAGCCCTGGGAGCAGCAGCGGCCGGTGCCCACGTGTGCGCGTCGGACGGGACGCCGCCGGGGGCGGACCGCCGCCCTCCCCCAGCGCGACGGCCAGGCTCACGGCTCGAGGTCCAGGTCGGCGACGCCCTCCGCGGCGTCGTCGCGCCCGTCGAGGCCGAAGGTGAAGTCGACCGCCCACGCGAGGCGCACCTGGTCGCCGGGCGCGGCGCCGGCCCGGCCGGACAGGTTCTGCGCGAACACGCCGAACGTCCCCAGGCCCGGGACCCGCACCTCGTACTGCGTGCTGACCCCGGTGAACGACACGTCGACGACGGTCCCCGGCCCCACGGCGTTCTCCGTCGCCGCGGGCTCCTCGCCCTCGGCGAGCAGGCGCATCTTCTCGGGCCGGGCGCCGACCAGCACGGCGCCCTCGGCCCGGACCGCCCGCGCCGCGGGCACCCTGACCCGCACGCCGCCGACGTCGACCCCCAGCAGGTCCCCGTCGAGCCGCTCGACGACCGTGCCCGGCACCAGGTTGGACCGCCCCAGGAAGTTCGCGACGAAGGCCGTGCGGGGGTGCTCGTACAGCTCGGCGGGGGCGCCCATCTGCTCGATCTGGCCCTTGTTCATCACCGCGACGGTGTCCGCCATGGTCATGGCCTCCTCCTGGTCGTGCGTGACGTGCACGAACGTGAGGCCCACCTCCGTCTGGATGCGCTTGAGCTCGAGCTGCATCTGACGGCGCAGCTTGAGGTCGAGCGCGCCCAGCGGCTCGTCGAGCAGCAGCAGGGCGGGCCGGTTCACGAGCGCCCGCGCGAGGGCGACCCGCTGCTGCTGGCCGCCCGAGAGCAGCGCGGGGCGGCGGTCGGCGAGGTGGCCGAGCTCCACGAGGTCCAGGCCCTCCGCGACCCGGGCCGCCACGTCGGCCACGCGCCGTCTGCGCAGCCCGAACCCGACGTTCTCGGCGACGGTCAGGTGCGGGAACAGCGCGTAGCTCTGGAAGACCGTGTTGACGGGGCGCTGGTGCGCGCGGGCCCCCGTCACGTCGCGCCCGCCGATGGAGATGCTGCCCACGGTGGGCTGCTCGAGCCCGGCGACCATGCGCAGGGTCGTGGTCTTGCCGCAGCCGGAGGGCCCCAGCAAGGCGAAGAACGAGCCGGACGGCACGGTGAGCGTCAGGTCGTCGACGGCGACGAAGACGCCGAAGCGCTTGGTCACGCCCGCGACCTCGAGCGCCGCGCCGGCCGGAGCGGGCGTGGTGGTGTGCCGCGCGGGCACCGTCGTGGTCATCGTGAGGACCTCAGGCGCCGATGACGTCGAGGAACTGGCCGTTGTAGCGCTCCTCCTCGTCGGGCGTGAGGCTGCGGAAGACCTTCACCTGGTCGAGCGTGTCCTCGTCCGGGAAGATCAGCTGGTTGTCCGCGAGCTCGGGATCGATCTCCGCCATCGCCTCCCGCGCGCCCTGCACCGGCGTGATGTAGTTCACCCAGGCGGCCACCTGCGCGGCGACCTCGGGGTCGTAGTAGTAGTCGATCAGCGACTCCGCGCCCGCCCTGTTCGGGGAGCCCACGGGCACCAGCAGGTTGTCGCTCCACAGCGTGCCGCCGGCCTCGGGGATGCGGAACTCGAACCTGTCGTCGTTCTCGTAGTTCAGCGCCGTGATGTCGCCCGACCAGCCGATCACCGCGACCGCGTCCCCCGAGACCAGGTCCTGGGTGTAGGAGTTCCCCCGGACCTGGCGGATGTGGCCGGAGGAGATCTTGTCCTCCAGCAGCGCCACCGCCGCGCCGAACTCGTCGTCCCCCCACGAGCCGCTGGGGTCGACGCCCTGGTCGAGCATGATCAGCCCGATCGTGTCGCGCATCTCGGAGAGGACCTCGACACGCCCCGCCAGCTCGGGCGCCCAGAGGTCGGAGACGGCGCCCAGCCCGTTCGGGAGCTTGCTGGTGTCCCAGGCGAGGCCGCCGAAGCCCGACTGCCAGGTCAGCGACCGGGCCCGGCCCGGGTCGAAGTCCACATCGGCGAGGTTCGGCAGGATGTTCTCCGCGTTGGGGATCCTGGAGCGGTCGAGCTCCTGGGCGTAGCCGAGCCGGATGAGCCGGGCGGCCATCCAGTCGGTGAGGGTGACGAGGTCGTGCCCGATGTCCTGGCCGTTCGCGAGCTGGCCCTGGACCTTGCCGTAGAACGAGTCGTTGTCCTCGATGTCCTCGGCGTAGCGGACCGTGATGCCCGAGGCCTCCTCGAACGCCTCGAGCGTGGGGTACGACGTGCCGCTGTCGTCCTGGTCGAGGTACAGGGTCCAGTTCGCCCAGCGCACCAGGTTCTCGGAGCCGGACCCGTTGGTCGCTCCCGCCCCACCGCCGGGTGTCGGACCGGTGCCGCACGCGGCCAGGGCAGCCGCCCCGGCGGCGCCGAGCGCGCCCACCAGGAAGGAGCGTCGCGAGAGGCCGGCGCCGCGGGGGGCGCGCGCCGCGGCGACGAGCGCGCGCACGCGGGGGTCGGTGATCGGGGGACGGCGGGCGGCTGTCATCAGACTCCTCTCGGTCCGGCGGGTCCGGGGACACGCCGGTGGGGCGGTGGCAGGAACGCAGGCAGATCGTCGCAATGCGGCACGCCGCAGACAAGGCTTTCGTCACAATTGTCCCGGCGTCGCGCCGTAATGTCGCACGTCAGGACGGGTCTGCGCGTCACCCCCCGCGATGTGGACAGAGCACCTCGGCCCGGACGGCGCGGCGGGCGCCCCGACGGCGTCACGCCTCGAACGCCGACATGACGTGCTTCACGCGCGTGTAGTCCTCGAAGCCGTAGACGGACAGGTCCTTGCCGTAGCCCGAGTGCTTGAAGCCGCCGTGCGGCATCTCGGCGACGAAGGGGATGTGCGTGTTGATCCACACGACGCCGAAGTCCAGCGCCCGCGACATCCGCATCGCCGTGCTGTGGTCACGGGTCCAGACCGAGCTCGCCAGCCCGTACCGGACGCCGTTGGCGAGCGCCACGGCCCCGGCCTCGTCATCGAAGGACTGCACGGTGATGACCGGCCCGAAGACCTCCTCCTGCACCGCCTCGTCGTCCTGGCGGAGCCCGTCCACGACCGTCGCCTCCAGGAAGTAGCCGACGTCGCCCTGCCTGCTCCCGCCCGCGAGCACCCGCGCGTGCGCGGGCAGGCGGTCCAGGAACCCGAGGACCCTGTCGAGCTGCTGCGCGTTGTTCAGTGGCCCGTACGCGACGTCGGGGTCGTCCGGTGGCCCGGTGCGCTGCGCGCGCGCCTGCGCGGCGAGGGCCGAGGCGAACTCCTCGCGCACCGAGGCGTGCACCAGCACCCGGGTGGCCGCGGTGCAGTCCTGGCCGGCGTTGTAGTACCCCGCGCCGGCGATCCCGGCGGCCGCGGCCTCGAGGTCGGCGTCGGCGAACACCACGGCGGGAGCCTTGCCCCCGAGCTCGAGGTGCACCCGCTTGAGGTCCGCCGAGGCCTCGCGGGCGACCTGGGCCCCGGCCCGGACGGAGCCCGTGATGGCCACCAGGTCGGGCCGGGGGTGCGCCACGAGCGCCCGGCCGGTGTCGCGATCGCCGCAGACGACGTTGAGCACGCCCGGCGGCAGCACCTCGGCCGCGAGCTCGGCGAGCAGCACGGTCGAGGCGGGGGTCGTGTCCGAGGGCTTGAGCACCACCGTGTTCCCGGCGGCCAGCGCGGGGGCGATCTTCCAGATCGCCATCATCAGCGGGTAGTTCCACGGGGTCACCTGGCCCACCACGCCGATCGGCTCGCGGCGCACCCAGGAGGTGTGGCCCTCCAAGTACTCCCCCGCGCTGATGCCGTCGAGCAGCCGGGCGGCGCCGGCGAAGAAGCGCAGCTGGTCCACGCAGGGCGGAACCTCGTCGGTGGCGGTCAGGCGCAGCGGCTTGCCGGTGTTCCGCGACTCCACGGCGACGAGCTCGTCCGCGTGCGCCTCGACCGCGTCGGCCAGGCGGAGCAGGGCGAGCTGGCGCTCGGCGGGGGTCGTCCGCCCCCAGGTGGCGAACGCCTCGCTCGCGGCGGCGCACGCCTCGTCGACGTCACGGGCGCCGCTGAGCGGGGCGTACGCGTACACCTGCCCGGTCGCGGGGTCGATGAGGGGGGACGTGCGGCCGTCGGCGGCGGCGCGGCGCTCGCCGCCCACCACGTTGAGCAGCTGCGCCGGCGCGGCAGTCGGGGGCGCGGCCTGGGCGGCGGACGTCGGGGACGCGGTCACGGTCTCTCCTTCGCTCAGGCTGCCTGCGGGACGAGGGCGGCTGGCGTCCGAGATGCACGGACGCCCTGCCGACCGTGCGCGGCACGCTATCCCGATTCCTTGCCCCCTGGGGAGGGTTACTGACGAACTCATTGTCAAGAACACGTTTCGGCAGCGAGATCCGATGTCGCGGCGAGATCCGACAACGGAATCACTTGCGCGGGGCGGCGAGGCACGCGACCATCCCCCCGTGAGCACACGGACCAACCACGTCGCCCGTCCCACACTCGACGACCTCTCCAAAGCCATCATCGAGCAATTGCAGGAGGACGGCCGCAGGCCGTACGCGACCATCGGCAAGGCGGTCGGGCTGTCGGAGGCGGCCGTGCGGCAGCGCGTGCAGCGGCTGACCGAGACCGGCGTCATGCAGATCGTCGCCGTGACCGACCCGCTCCAGGTCGGGTTCTCCCGGCAGGCGATGATCGGCATCAAGACGGACGGCGACCTCGAGCACCTCGCCGATGCCCTGGCCGCACTGCCCGAGGTCGACTACGTGGTGATCACCGCTGGCGGGTTCGACGTGCTCGCCGAGGTGGTCTGCGAGAACGACGACCACCTGCTCGAGGTGCTCAACAGCAAGATCCGCACCATCCCGGGCGTGCGCGCGACCGAGACCTTCGTCTACCTGCGGCTGCGCAAGCAGCTCTACAACTGGGGGACCCGATGAACGCTTCGAGGACGCCGCGCGGCACGCTGCGGGCCGACGCCGCCCGCTCCCACCTGTGGGGGCACTTCACCCGGCAGAGCGCCTGGGAGGGCGGGCCGCCCACGATCGTGCGCGGCGAGGGCCATCACATCTGGGACGACGCCGGCCGGAAGTACATCGACGGGCTGTCGGGGCTGTTCGTGGTGCAGGCGGGGCACGGGCGGGCCGAGCTGGCCGAGCGCGCCCGGCAGCAGGCCGAACAGCTCGCGTTCTTCCCGCTGTGGTCCTACGCGCACCCGCAGGCGATCGACCTGGCCGAGCGGCTGGCCGGGCACGCCCCGGGCGACCTCAACCGGGTGTTCTTCACCACGAGCGGCTCCGAGGCCGTCGAGACGGCGTGGAAGCTCGCCAAGCAGTACTGGAAGCTCATGGGCCGGCCCGGCAAGCACAAGGTGGTCTCCCGGTCCATCGCCTACCACGGCACCACCCACGGAGCGCTCTCCATCACGGGGCTGCCCTCCCTCAAGGAGGCGTTCGAGCCGCTCGTGCCGGGCGCGCACAAGGTCCCGAACACCAACCAGTACCGGGCCCCGGAGGCGCTGCGCGACGACCCGAAGGCCTTCGGGAGGTGGGCGGCCGACCGGATCGCGGAGGCCATCGAGTTCGAGGGCCCGGAGAGCGTCGCCGCGGTGTTCCTGGAGCCCGTGCAGAACGCCGGCGGATGCTTCCCACCGCCGCCCGGCTACTTCGAGCGGGTGCGGGAGATCTGCGACCAGTACGACGTGCTGCTGGTCTCGGACGAGGTGATCTGCGCCTTCGGCCGCATCGGCGACATCTTCGCGTGCAACGACCTGGGCTACGTGCCGGACATGATCACCTGCGCCAAGGGCATGACCTCCGGCTACTCCCCCATCGGGGCCCTGATCGCCTCCGACCGGCTGTTCGAGCCGTTCGCCACCGGCTCCACGTCGTTCGCGCACGGGTACACGTTCGGCGGGCACCCCGTCTCGGCGGCCGTGGCCATGGCCAACCTCGACATCTTCGAGCGGGAGAGGATTCCCGAGCACGTGCGCGCCAATGCGCCGGTGTTCCGCGCCACGCTCGAGCGGCTGCTCGACCTGCCGATCGTCGGCGACGTGCGCGGCGAGGGGTTCTTCTACGGGATCGAGCTCGTCAAGGACAAGGCCACCCGGGAGACCTTCGACGACGACGAGAGCGAGCGCCTGCTGCGCGGGTTCCTCTCCGGCGCCCTGTACGACGCCGGGCTGTACTGCCGCGCCGACGACCGCGGCGACCCGGTGATCCAGCTCGCGCCCCCGCTGACGTGCGGCCCTGCCCAGTTCGACGAGATCGAGCAGATCCTGCGGGGTGTGCTGTCGGAGGCGTGGTCCCGCCTGTGACGGACGTGCGGTCGCTGTCCCTGTGGTGGGACCAGCTCGTCGCCGCCGACCCCGGCGCGGCGGGACCGCAGCCGTCGCGGGAGCCGCTCGACGGTGACGCGCAGGCCGACGTGGTGATCGTCGGCGCGGGCCTGACCGGCCTGTGGGCGGCCTACTACCTGCTGGAGGCCGACCCCGGGCTCGAGGTCGTCGTCGTCGAGCGCGAGGTCGCCGGGTACGGCGCCAGCGGGCGCAACGGCGGCTGGTGCTCGGCGCTGTTCCCGGTCTCCGCCCCGGCCCTGGCCCGGCGGCACGGTCGGGACGCGGCGCTCGCGATGCGCGCGGCCATGCGGGACACCGTCGTCGAGGTCGGTGGCGTCGCCGCCGCCGAGGAGATCGACTGCGACTTCGCCTACGGCGGGACCGTCACCCTTGCCCGCAACGAGCCGCAGCTCGCCCGGGTGCGCCACGAGGCCGCGCAGGCGGGGCAGTGGGGCGACGAGGAGCACCTGCTCGACCCCGACGGCGTGCGGGAGCACGTCCGCGCCTCCCGGGTGCTCGGCGGCTCGTGGACGCCCGACTGCGCGCGGGTGCAGCCCGCACGGCTGGTGCGGGGCCTCGCCCAGGTCGTGGAGCAGCGCGGCGCGCGCCTCCACGAGGGCACGCGCGTGCTGCGGATCTCACCCCGCGCCGTCGTCACCGACCACGGCGTCGTGCGGGCGCGCTGGGTGCTCCGCGCCACTGAGGCGTGGACGACCGAGCTGCCCGGCGCCCATCGCGCCGTCGCGCCCGTCTACTCGCTCATGGTGGCCACCGCCCCGCTGCCCGCCCAGGTGTGGGACGAGATCGGCCTGGAGCGCTTCGAGACGTTCACCGACGCCCGCCGCCTCATCGTCTACGGCCAGCGCACCAGCGACGACCGCCTCGCGTTCGGCGGGCGCGGCGCCCCGTACCACCTCGGCTCGTCCGTGCGCCCCGAGCACGACCGCTCCCCCGCCGTGGTCGACCACCTGCAGCGGGCGCTCGTCGACCTGTTCCCGGTGCTGGACGGCGCCCGGTTCACGCACGCGTGGGGCGGCCCGCTCGCCGTCCCCCGGGACTGGACCCCGTCGGTCGGGCTGGACCCGGACACCGGCGTCGGCTGGGCGGGCGGCTACGTCGGCGACGGTGTGGCGACCGCCAACCTCGCGGGTCGCACCTTCGCGGACCTGGTCACCGGGGCGGACAGCGAGCTCGTGCGCCTGCCGTGGGTGGGGCACCGGTCGCCGGCCTGGGAGCCCGAGCCGGTGCGCTGGGCGGGGATCACCGCCGGCCGGCGCGCCGCGGAGCTCGCCGACCGGGTCGAGCAGCGCACCGGGCGGACCAGCCGCGCGGCGGCGCTGCTCGAGCGGCTCACCGGCGGCTAGGCCCCCCTTGAGCGGTGCGGCTCCTCAGCCTCCGGGCGGCCTCAGCTGACCGAGACGACCGGCGAGCCCGAGCCGTCGACCGGGTCCATCGACTCGGCGAGGCGCATGGCCTCCTCGATCAGCGTCTCGACGATCATCGCCTCGGGGACGGTCTTGATGACCTCGCCCCTGACGAAGATCTGCCCCTTGCCGTTGCCCGACGCGACGCCCAGGTCGGCCTCGCGCGCCTCGCCGGGCCCGTTCACGACGCAGCCCATGACGGCCACCCGCAGCGGGACCTCGAGGCCCTCCAGCCCGGCGGTGACCCGCTCCGCGAGCGTGTAGACGTCCACCTGCGCGCGCCCGCACGAGGGGCACGAGACGATCTCGAGCTTGCGCGGCCGCAGGTTGAGCGACTGCAGGATCTGGATGCCGACCTTGACCTCCTCGACCGGAGGGGCCGAGAGGGACACCCGGATCGTGTCGCCGATGCCCTTGCTCAGCAGTGCGCCGAACGCCGTCGCCGACTTGATCGTGCCCTGGAACGCCGGGCCCGCCTCGGTGACGCCGAGGTGCAGGGGCCAGTCGCCGCGCTCGGAGAGCAGCTCGTAGGCCCGCACCATGACCACGGGATCGTTGTGCTTGACCGAGATCTTGAAGTCCCGGAAGCCGTGCTCCTCGAACAGCGACGCCTCCCACACCGCGGACTCGACGAGCGCCTCGGGGGTGGCCTTGCCGTACTTCGCGAGCAGGCGCGGGTCGAGCGACCCGGCGTTGACGCCGATCCGGATCGACACCCCCGCGTCGGTGGCGGCGCGGGCGATCTCCTTGACCTGGTCGTCGAACTTGCGGATATTGCCCGGGTTCACCCGGACGGCCGCACAGCCCGCGTCGATGGCCGCGAAGACGTACTTCGGCTGGAAGTGGATGTCCGCGATCACCGGGATCTGCGACTTGCGGGCGATCGCCGGGAGCGCCTCGGCATCGTCCTGGCTGGGCACCGCGACCCGCACGATGTCGCAGCCGGCCGCCGTGAGGGCGGCGATCTGCTGCAGCGTGGCGTTGATGTCGGTGGTCGGCGTGGTGCACATCGACTGCACGCTGACCGGCGCGTCGCCGCCCACCTCGATCTTGCCGACCTTGATCTTGCGGGTCGGGCGGCGAGGGGCCAGCACCGGGGCCGGAGCCTCCGGCATGCCAAGACTGATCGGGATGCTCACGCGGACATTATTCCTCTCTTCGCGGCGCCCCACGGCACAGACCTCGTCACAGGCGCCTGACCTGCACAGCGGAGCAGCCGCGGCGCCTGCCCGTCAGCCGAGCGTGACGGGGTTGACCACGTCGGCGTAGATCAGCAGGGCGCCCATCCCCGCGAGGAGCACGAACACCCCGTACGCGAGCGGCACCAGCCGGGCCGTGTCGAACGGTCCCGGGCGGGCTCGCCGCCGCAGCCGCGCGATCTGGCGCCGGGCGCCCTCCCACAGCGCCCCGACCACATGCCCGCCGTCGAGGGGAAGCAGAGGGATCAGGTTGAAGGCGAACAGGGCGATGTTGAGCGAGGCGAGCAAGGTCAACATGCTCGCCACCCGTTCCACGGGCCCGTAGCCCTCGGCGTCGGCCGAGGCGATCTCCCCGGCGAAGCGCCCCACACCGACCACGGAGATGATGGTGGACTCGTCACGCTCGGCCGAGCCGAAGGCCGACTGGGCGACGTCGGCGACCCGGGCGGGCAGGGTCACCACGACCCCCAGCGTCTGCGCCACCGCGTTCCCCACCACTCCGGGCACGGTGCTGATCGGCTGGGTCTGGAGCTCGGTGGACGGGCTGATGCCCAGGAAACCCACCTCGTGCGTGACCGGCGAGCCGTCCGGCTCCGTCACGGCCACACCGTCCTCGTAGACCGGACGCTCGGCGACGACCGGCGTCACCGTGGTGGCGACCTCGTCCCCGTCCCGCTCGACGACGATCGGCACCGCACGGTCGCCCGTCTGCTGGATCAGCCCCGAGAGCTGCTCCCAGCTGGTGACCTCGGCCCCGTCGTACGAGAGCACCGTGTCGCCGGGCTGGAGCCCCGCGGCGGCGCCGGGGGCGGGCTCGTCGCCCGCCGCGCACTCACGCGACGCGTCGGCGCCGGCGGGGATGACGCACTGGCTGACCGCCGAGAGCGTGGTGCTCGAGCCTGCGACGCCGAACCCGCTGATCACCACCGTGAGCAGCACGACCGCGATGAGCAGGTTCATGAACGGGCCGCCGAGCATGACGACGACCTTCTTGGGCGTCGACAGGCGGTAGAACGCCCGATGGTCCTCGCCGGGCAGGATCTCCTGGGCGCTCGCCTCGCGGGCCTGGGCGGCGATCTTGCCGAACGTCGTCCTCGCGGGAGGGTCGCCGACTGCCTCGGCCGTCGGGTACATGCCGACCAGGCGCACGTAGCCGCCCAGCGGGATCGCCTTCAGGCCGTACTCCGTCTCGCCCTTGGTCCGCGACCAGAGCGTGGGGCCGAACCCGACCATGTACTGGCTGACCCGCACGCCGAAGCGCTTCGCGGGGACCATGTGCCCGATCTCGTGCAGGCCGATCGACACCAGGACGCCCAGCACCAGGACGACCACGCCCAGCAGATACGCCATGACACTCCGTTCTCGGGGACCGGGGGCAGACGCTACCCGCAGCCTGTCAGTCGATCATCACCCGCAGGGCTGAGAACGCGCTGGGAGTGGAGGTCAGCGACGCGCGAGCAGCTCGTGGGCGCGGGCTCGCGCCCACTCCTCGGCGCCGAGCACGTCCTCCAGGGTCAGCGGCCCGCTCGCGCCGGAGTGCTCGTCGAGCACCCGGGCCACGGTGTCCACGATCTCCACGAACCCGAGCCTGCCGGCCAGGAACTCCGCGACGCACTCCTCGTTGGCGGCGTTGAGCACCGCCGGATGGGTCGGGGAGGCGGCGACAGCCTCGCGCGCCAGCCGGACGGCCCCGAAGGCCTCCTCGTCGAGCGGCTCGAACGTCCACGCCGTCGCCTGCGACCAGTCGCAGGGCGGCGCCACGTCGGGGACGCGGTGCGGCCACGACAGGCCCAGCGCGATCGGCAGCCGCATGTCGGGCGGCGACGCCTGCGCGATGGTCGAGCCGTCCGCGAACTCCACCATCGAGTGCACCACCGACTGCGGGTGCACCACGACGGTGATGTCGGCCACCGGCACGCCGAACAGCAGGTGCGCCTCGATCAGCTCGAGCCCCTTGTTCATCAGCGTCGCCGAGTTGACCGTGACCACCGGGCCCATCGACCACGTGGGGTGGGCGAGGGCCTGATCGGGGGTGACGGCCTTCAGCTCGTCGCGGCCGCGGCCGCGGAACGGCCCGCCCGAGGCGGTCAGGATCAGCCGGCGCACCTCGGAGCGCGACCCCGACCGCAGAGCCTGCGCGATGGCGGAGTGCTCGGAGTCGACGGGGATGACCTGCCCGGGACGCTGCTGCGCCGCGGCGACGAGCGCGCCGCCCACCACCAGCGACTCCTTGTTCGCCAGCGCGAGCGTGCTGCCGGACTCGAGCGCGGCGAGGGTGGGGCCCAGGCCGACCGACCCGGTGATGCCGTTGAGCACCACGTCCGCGCCGCGGGCCGCGAGCCGGGTCGCGGCGTCCGGCCCGGCGAGCACCTCGACGCCCATCTGGCGCAGCCCCGCGTCAGCGCCGGCACGGGTCAGCTCGGCGAACAGCGGGCCGGCCGCGTCGGGGTCGGCCACGGCCACCGCCTGCACCCCCAGCGCGATCGCCTGGCGGGCCAGGGCGGCGAGGTCCGAGCCGCCGGCGCTCAGCCCGGTGACCCGGAACCTGTCCGGGTTGCGGGTGATGACGTCAACGGCCTGGGTTCCGATGGAGCCGGTCGATCCGAGCAGGAGGACGGTGCGCTCACTCATGCGACCCATCATCCCGTGCGCGCGGGCGCCCCTCGGCCACCTGGCGGCGCGTCAAGCCTGGCGGGTCGTCACTCCGCGCCGAGGAGAACCTCGATGGCCCGCGCGAAGAACGCGTCCACGGGCGCCTCGGCGTACGCGCGACGGCCCTTGCGCCGCCCGAACGTGGCCGAGCGGATGTCCTGCGCCGTCAGGGGAACGCCCTTGTCGAAGTAGGCCACCAGGCGCTCGCACAGGTCGTCCACGTCGTCGGCGTCGTAGCCCTGCTGCCGTCCGGGCGGCGGCGCGAAACGCTCGCCGTCCGGCCGGGTCAACCGCCCGTAGAGGGTGCGGGCCTGGTCGGCGAGCAGCTCCATCCACGCCTGCTGGCCGCGCTCGGCCAGGAACTCGGCCCGCGACCGCGCGACGAACGCGGCCTCGAGCCGGTCGAGGGCGGCGTCCACGGCCGAGGTCACGTAGCCGCCGCGCACCATGTCGAACGCGACCGCGCGGACGTCCTTGCCGGTCAGGGCGCCAGGCTGCCCGGCCTCGTACACCGTGCGCGCATGGTCGAAGAACTCATCGACCTCGTCCGGGTCGTAACCGCTGCGTAGCCGCGAGACCGTGCGGAACATGCCCTCACTCACCCTGTTCCTCCGCTGCGAGCTGGCCGCAGGCGCCGTCGATGTCGCTCCCCCGGGTGTCACGGATCGTCGTGGGGATGCCGTGCGCCCGCAAGCGTGCCACGAACTCGCGCTCGACGGCGGGATCACTCGCGGTCCAGATCGAGCCTGGCGTCGGGTTGAGCGGGATCGGGTTGCAGTGCACCCAGCCGCGCCCACGGGCGTTGAGCTTGGTCCCGAGCATGTCCGCGCGCCACGCGTGGTCGTTCATGTCCTTGATCAGGGCGTACTCGATCGACACGCGCCGACCCGTGACCTCGAAGTAGTGGTACGCCGCGTCGAGCGTCTGGTCGACGCTGTACCGGGTGTTGATCGGGATGAGCGAGTCGCGCAGCTCGTCGTCCGGGGCGTGCAGCGACACCGCGAGCGTCACCGGAATGCCCTCGTTCGTCAGCCTGGTGATCGCCGGGACGAGCCCCACAGTCGAGACGGTGATGTTGCGCGCCGACATCCCCAGCCCGTCGGGCGTGGGCGCCACGAGCGTGCGCACCGTCTCCATGACGGCCTTGTAGTTGGCCAGCGGCTCGCCCATGCCCATGAACACCAGGTTCGACAGGCGCGTGGGGCCGCCGGGGATCTCGCCGTCGGCCAGCGAGCGGGCCGCACGGCGCACCTGCTCGACGATCTCCGCGGTCGACAGGTTCCTGGTCAGGCCCATCTGGCCGGTGGCGCAGAACGGGCACGCCATGCCGCAGCCCGCCTGGCTCGAGACGCACAGCGTCGAGCGGTTCGGGTAGCGCATGAGCACCGACTCGACCTTGGCGCCGTCGAACATGTGCCACAGCGTCTTGACGGTGGTGCCGCCGTCCGCCTTCATGGTGCGCACCGCCGTCAGCAGCTCCGGGAAGAGCTTCTCGACGAGCCGGTCCCGCGTCGCCTTCGGCAGGTCGGTCATCGCCTCCGGGTCGGAGGTCAGGTGCGTGAAGTAGTGCGTCGCGAGCTGCTTGGCGCGGAACGGCTTCTCGCCGAGCTCCGTGACGGCCGCGACCCGCTGCTCGGGCGTGAGGTCCACGAAGTGGCGCGGCGGCTTGCCGCGGGGTCCCCGCGTGGTCGGCGGGGTCAGGTTGAGTGCGATGGGGGTCTTCTGCAGTTCGACGGGTGTCCCGCTCATGGGCACCCCCTCTCTAGCGATCGATGGTCGTCGGGTGCGAGAGCTCGCTCACACGACGGGTTGGAGCACGTTCAGGATGAGGTACACGACCGGGGCCGCCAGCAGCATCGAGTCCACGCGGTCGAGGAGCCCACCGTGGCCGGGCAGCAGCGAGCCCATGTCCTTGAGCTCCAGGTCGCGCTTGATCAGCGACTCGGACAGGTCTCCGAGCGTGGCCGTGACGACGGTCGCGAGGCCGAGGAACACACCGACCAACGGGTCGCCGTCGAACATCAGCCGCAAGCCGACCACGCCCACCACGCATGCGAGGACCACAGAGCCGAGGAGGCCCTCCCAGGTCTTCTTCGGGCTGACCGACGGCGCCAGCGGGTGCCGGCCGATCAGCACGCCGACCGCGTAGCCGCCGGTGTCGCTCGCGACGCACAGCAGGATGAACAGCAGCACCCGGAAGGCCCCGTCGGGCATCGCGAGCAGCAGCATCACGAAACCGCCGAGGAACGGCAGGTACGCGGCGGCGAAGATGCCCGCCGTCGCGTCGCGCAGCGCGGGCACGCCGTTGCCGTCGAGCACCCGCCAGATCACCACGCCGCCAGCGGTCAGCATGAACGCGACGAACAGGGCCTCCGGCCCGGCGATGTACGCCGAGACCATGATGCCGACGTCGCCCACGAGCAGCGGCAGCAGGGGCAGGTGGATCCCGCGCCGGGCGAAGGCCTGCGCGAGCTCCCACAGCCCCGCGCCGATGGCCAGCACCGCGAGGAGGAGGAAGCCCTCCTTGCGGACGAACAGCGAGGCGCCGACGACCGCCAGCATGAGCAGCCCGACGACGGTCGCGACGGGCAGGTCGCGGCCGGCGCGCGGGGTGCGCGCCGCGGGGGGCGTGGCTGGCGGCGCCATCGTGGCGGTGCGGGCGTCGTTCTGGGACATCAGACCTCGAGCAGCTCGGACTCCTTGGCGGCGAGCACGGTGTCGATGACCTCGACGTGCCGCTTGGTCAGCGACTCCAGCTCCTTCTCCGCACGAGAGACCTCGTCCTCGCCCGCCTCGCCGTCCTTGACGATGCGGTCGAGCTCCTCCTTGGCGCGCCGGCGGATGTTGCGCACCGAGACGCGGGCCTCCTCGGCCTTGTTCTTGGCGAGCTTGACGAAGTCCCTGCGGCGCTCCTCGGTGAGCGCGGGCAGCACGACGCGGATCACGTTGCCGTCGTTCGTGGGGTTGACCCCCAGGTCGGAGTCGCGCAGCGCCTTCTCGACGGCGGCGGTCGACGACTTGTCGAACGGGGCGATGAGGATCGTGCGGGCCTCGGTCACGTTGAACGACGCGAGCTGCTGGAGCGCGGTCGGCGTGCCGTAGTAGTCCACGAAGATCTTCGAGAACATCGCCGCGTTGGCGCGTCCCGTGCGGATCGTCGCGAAGTCCTCCTTGGCGACCTCGATCGCCTTGTCCATCTTCTCTTCGGCCTCGAGGAGGGTCTCGTCGATCACCGGTGCTCCTTCGTCTACGTCGTGGGCTGTGCGGGCGCGGGCTGGGTCAGCTCGCGGTGACCAGCGTGCCGATCTTCTCACCTTGGAGAGCGCGGGTGACGTTGCCGGCGTCGGTCATGCCGAACACGCGCATCTTCACGTCGTTGTCCCGGCACAGGCTGATCGCCGTCGCGTCCATCACCGCGAGGTCGTTGACGAGCGCGTCGGTGTACGTCAGGTGGTCGAGCTTGACGGCCGTCGGGTCGGTGCGCGGATCGGCCGAGTACACGCCGTCCACGCCGTTCTTGCCCATCAGCACCTCCTGGCAGTGCGTCTCGAGGGCGCGCTGCACGGAGACGGTGTCGGTGGAGAAGTACGGCATGCCGGCGCCCGCGCCGAAGATCACGACGCGGCCCTTCTCGAGGTGCCGGATCGCGCGGAGCGGGATGTACGGCTCGGCGACCTGGCCCATCGTGATGGCGGTCTGCACCCGGGTGCTCACACCGGCCTGCTCCAGGAAGTCCTGCAGGGCCAGGCAGTTCATCACGGTGCCGAGCATGCCCATGTAGTCGGCGCGGGCGCGGTCGATGCCGCGCTGCGACAGCTCGGCGCCACGGAAGAAGTTGCCCCCGCCCACCACGATCGCGACCTGGACGCCGCTGCGGACCGCCACGGCGATCTCCGCGGCGACGCGCTGCACCACGTCGGGCGCCAGGCCGATGCCGCCGCCCCCGAACGTCTCCCCCGAGAGCTTGAGCAGCACCCGGCGAGCCGGCTGAGCCGCCTCGTCGCCGCCTGCGGTCGCGTCGTGCGCCACGGTTCCTCCAACTTGCCGGTGATGATGGTCCAGATGTGCGGGTGGCCCCGACCCCAGCGGGCCGGGGCCACCTGCCTCATGCGTGCGTGGCTCAGGCTCCCACGCGGAAGCGCACGAACTCCGTCACGGAACCGCCAGCCTCGGTCAGCACCTGGCCGACCGTCTTCTTCGAGTCCTTGGCGAACGGCTGCTCGAGCAGGACGTTCTCCTTGAAGTACCCGTTGACGCGGCCCTCGATGATCTTCGGCAGGGCAGCCTCGGGCTTGCCCTCGTTGCGCGCGGTCTCCTCGGCGATGTGGCGCTCCGAGGCGACCGTCTCCGCCGGGACGTCCTCACGGGTGAGGTACGTGGGCGAGAACGCCGCGATGTGCGTCGCGATGTCGCGGGCCACCGAGGCGGCCGCGGCGTCGGTGGCGACGAGGACGCCCACCTGCGGGGGCAGGTCCTTGTTGACCTTGTGCAGGTAGAGCTCGACGTGCTCGCCGGCCACGCGGGCCAGACGGCGCACGACGATCTTCTCGCCGAGCGTCGCGGCGGTCTCGTCGACCACCGTCTGCAGCGGCGAGCCGTCGACGTCGACCGCGAGCAGGGCGTCGGCGTCGCGTGCCCCGGAGGACACGGCGACGTCGATGACCTTGTCGGCCAGCGTGAGGAAGGTGACGTTCTTCGCGACGAAGTCCGTCTCCGAGTTGATCTCGACGATGACGCCCGAGGCGCCCTCGCCGTCCGGCGTCGGGCCGACGTGGGCCGTGACGAGGCCGTCGGATGCCGACCGGCCCTCACGCTTGCCCACGCCCTTGAGGCCCTTGACGCGGATGATCTCGAGCGCCTTGTCGGGGTCGCCCGCGGCCTCCTCGAGCGCCTTCTTGACATCCATCATGCCGGCGCCGGTCTTCTCCCGGAGGGCCTTGATGTCCGCGAGGCTGTAGTTCGCCATCAGTGTGTGTCCGTCCTTCTCGTCAGTGGGAGCGAGGGATCCAGCGTCACGCGGACGCGGAGTCGCCCTCGGTCTCGGCGGGAGCGGCCTCGACGGCAGCCTCGGTGGCCTCAGCGGCGACCTCGGTGGCCTCGGCAGCGACCTCGGTGGCCTCAGCGGCGGCCTCGACGGCCTCGGCAGCGACCTCGGTGGCCTCGGCGGCGACCTCGGTGGCGGCAGCGGCCTCGGCGCCGGCGAGGAGCTCGCGCTCCCACTCGGCGAGCGGCTCGGCGGCGGCAGCGGCGCCCTCGGCGCCGGAGCGGCCGGAGTGACGCTGCGTCAGGCCCTCAGCGGCAGCGTCGGCGATGACCCGCGTGAGCAGCGCGACGGCGCGGATGGCGTCGTCGTTGCCCGGGATCGGGTAGTCCACGACGTCGGGGTCGCAGTTCGTGTCCAGGATCGCGACGATCGGGATGTTGAGCTTGCGCGCCTCGTCGACCGCGAGGTGCTCCTTGTTCGTGTCGACGATCCACACGGCGGAGGGCACCTTCGTCATGTCGCGGATGCCGCCGAGCGTCTTGGCGAGCTTGTCGCGCTCGCGACGCATGATGAGGAGCTCCTTCTTGGTGAAGGCACTGCCCGCGACGTCGTCGAAGTCGACGAGCTCGAGCTCCTTGAGGCGCTGCAGGCGCTTGTTCACCGTCTGGAAGTTGGTGAGCATGCCACCGAGCCAGCGCTGGTTGACGTACGGCATGCCGACGCGGGCGGCCTGCTCGGCGACGGGCTCCTGCGCCTGCTTCTTCGTGCCGACGAAGAGGATGGTGCCGCCGTGGGCGACGGTCTCCTTGACGAAGTCGTACGCGGAGTCGATGTACGTCAGCGACTGCTGCAGGTCGACGATGTAGATGCCGTTGCGCTCGGTGAAGATGAAGCGCTTCATCTTGGGGTTCCAGCGGCGGGTCTGGTGTCCGAAGTGGACACCGCTCTCGAGCAGCTGGCGCATGGTCACGACGGCCATGGCACGTCCTTCCGGTGCGCACCTGCGGGTGCGCACGTCTGGGCGGGCCCCTGTGCGGGACCCGCATCTCGGTTTGCCGACCCCGGCCTGATGGCCGGTGTCCCTGGCGCCACGTCGTCGCTGGCGCCGGGCTGCACGAGCCCGGACCGGTGCCAGCGCCGACCCCCGTCCCGTGGCGGCCCTGCAGGCAGGGCGCTGGGGACGAGAGAGTGGCGCGCGATGTCGACCGGCGCGGACCGGTCGCGTGTGTCATCCTACCCGACCCGCGGATGCGCCCTGGTTCCACCCCCAAGCCCTCGATGGCACGCCCTCTCCCACAGCCGCCGCCGCACCGACGCGCGGCTCGCGCGCTGGGCTG
>JADGMW010000273.1_pt1 | contig 27519 bp, 25 predicted proteins | sample 8641801 | NCBI WGS metagenome assembly JADGMW01 (sample SAMN16272018, study PRJNA661076) | feces metagenome | isolation source: fecal sample from diarrhoea affected cattle A | host: Bos taurus | place: South Africa: Lokaleng Village, Mahikeng | collected 2019-09
CTGGATGAAGGTCAGCCGCGGCGACATCGCCACCCGCTTCAACAAGATCCGCGACGTTTATCTGGACGTCACCAAGGACACCAAGGACCAGATCGATCGCGAGCAGACCATCCTCGAGGCCTATCGCGACTTCCGCGGCGCTCTCAAGCAGGCCGAAGTGATGGCGCTCGAAGTGCTCCACACGGCCGAAGGTCGCCTCGGCGAAAAGAAGAACATCCTGCAGAAATCCGCCGACGAGCTGGCTGCCTATGCCGGCGAGGTTCCGGCCGATCGAGCCCGCCTCGAAATGGCCCGCGACGAGCGCCTGCGTGAGATGCAGAACGAGGAAAAGCGCTACCAGATCGCCAAGGACCTCTCGGACAATCTGACCATTTCCTACAACACCTCCGAGGTGGTGATGGCTCGTCTGATGCAGACGACCAATGCCAAGGAGCGCGTCTACCAGCAGTCGATCTCGTTCTTCTCGACCAATGAAACCGTGCTGACCGCCCTTTCGGCGTCCTTCACCGGCATGTTCGGCCTGCATGAATCGACCCAGACCCTGAACGCCATGAAGGAAGGCATGTCCAAGAGCCTCGAGGCGCTTTCGGAGATCGGCGACAAGGTGCAGGAAGAGGCCGTTAAGGCCGGCTACGGCCCAACCGTGCGCGCCGACGCCGTCAAGAAGCTCGTGGATTCGGTGGTGAACTTCCAGGAGAAGAGCCGCACCATCATCAACGAGATGCGTGTCGCCTCGACCAAGAACTCGGCTGAGATCCGTGACGCGGTCGAAGACGGCAAGCGGCGCCTGGCAACGCTTGCCGCCGAAGGCAATGCGCTTCTGCTCGAAACCCGTAACTGAGACCACGACTATCCAAGAGGATAATGGCGCAGGATGAGTGACGCGACGGCAAAGCCCGCTGCTCCCCTCGATGAAGTCATGCTGGCGATGGACGTGGTCGACACGCTCCGTCACCGGCAGGACCTGGTGATCCGCGAACTCGACGGCGCGGCCCGTGAGGCCCAGCTGATCAATCGTTTGCGGGACATCTATCACCAACAGGGTATCGAGGTTCCTGACCATATCCTCAAGGAGGGCGTTTCGGCTCTGGCCGAAAGCCGGTTCTCCTATGCTCCGCCTGCGCCGGGCCTGGGCACGTCCCTGGCTCGGCTCTATGTCGGTCGCAAGCGCTGGGGCAAGCCCGTCATCGCCGCGGTCGTTGCCCTGCTCGCGCTGGGCGTGGGCTATTTCGGCGTCTGGCAGCCTTATACGGCCGGTCAGGCAGCGCAGGCCCGGCTCGAACTGACCGAAGGCCTGCCGGCCCAGATGGATGCGCTGCGCGAGACAATCTTTGAAGAAACCAAGGTTCAGCAGGCCGTGGTGCAGGCCGATGCCCTGGTGAGCCGCGGCAAGGCCTTCGCCGCCGAAGGCAATCGCGAAGGCGCCGTCAGTGCCGTCGAGAGCCTGACCGCCCTGCGCGATCAGCTCCGCCAGGAATATGTGCTGCGCGTGGTCAATCGCCCGGACGTCCAGTCCGGCTTCTGGTCGTTCCCCGAGATCAACACCGCCGCCACCAATTACTACATCGTCGTCGAGGCCATTTCGCCGGACGGGGATGTGCTGTCACTGCCGATCCTCAATGAGGAGACGGACAAGACCGAGATCGTGCCGATCTGGGGCGTGCGTGTACCTGAAGAGGTCTACAACGCCGTTGCCGCTGACAAGCGGGACGATGGCATCATCCAGGCCAATGAAGTCGGCCGCAAATCGGATGGTTTTCTTGACATTGAATATTTGATGCCGGTCTTGGGCGGCGCGGTGACTGAGTGGTGATGCAATGACACTTCGTGGTCCAGAAGCCCTAGCCAGTCTCGAAGAGGCCATGCGCGACATTCGCCGTGAGGAAGACGAGATTTCCAAGCGCCTGGCGCGCTCGTCCGAACGCATCGCCAAGATCAAGGAAAGCGAGGCGGAACTGTTCCGTCAGCTCGCCCGGCTCAAACTCGACCCGTCGGTGCAGCCCGAGCTGGACGGTAGCCTGTCCTCGGCCGAGCTGCGGGCGCGTGAAACGCTCAAGGGTCACGCCAAAAACGTCGAGAAGGCCGAGCGCGCCATCGCCGAACTGGAAGCGGAACGCACCAGCCTCGTCGAACAGCGCAATAGCGCCCTCACGCGCCTGACCGAGCGACAGGAAGCCCTCAAGGCGCTGGACAGCCAGCAGAGCGCCCGTCTTCAGGCCGATCCCGAATATCTGGCCCTGCGCCGCACCGCCGAAGAAATGGGCGAGATCGCCGAGCAGTCCATCCGCAAGACCGAGATGGCCGAGACTGATCGCGAACAGAAGGGCAAGCCCTACCGCGACGATCCGCTGTTCATGTATCTGTGGGACGCCGGCTACGGCACCTCCAGCTATCGCGCCAATAATCTCGTCCGCTTCTTTGACGGCATGGTTGCGCGCCTCGTGGACTACCACAAGGCGCGGCCGAACTATGCCATGCTCAACGAACTGCCCCTGCGCCTGCGCGAACATGCCGAGCGCCAGGAAGAGAACGCTCAGGCCGCCGAAGCCCGGCTCGAAACCTGGCGCGAGACTGCTGTGGACGAGGCCGGCGGCAAGCCGCTGCGCGACGAGATCACCCGCATCCAGGCCGACATTGAACAGGTCGACGCCGGGATCGTCACCATCGAGGACCGTCGGGACGCCGCTGCTCAGGCTCTGCAGGATCTCGCCGAAGGGCGCGACCCGGCTTTCCATACCGCCACCACAGAACTGGCCGCCGCCCTCGAGCGGGAGGACCTCAAGACCCTCCTTGCCGAGGCGCGCCGCACCCGCACCAGCCAGGATGACACGATCATCGCCCAGATCGACGAGGCCCGGGCGCGCATGCGCGAGGAAGACGGTGAGACCCGCGAGCAGCGTGATCGCCTGAAAATCCTCGCCGCCCGCCGTCGCGAGCTCGAAGACATCCAGTGGGAATTCAAGAAGCAGCGGTTCGACGATCCCCGCTCGAGTTTCCGCGAAGACAAGCTCGTGGGTGATCTGCTCAATGATTTCCTGCGCGGCGGCATTTCTGCGGCCAGCTACTGGGATCACTGGCGTCGCAGCCAGGATTGGGCCGTCGGCGGCAGCCAGAGCGCCAATACCGGCTCGCGCCGCCCCTCCAAGGCCTCCCCCTGGGCCGACGGTGGCGCCAGCACTTTCCCCTGGCCAGACAGCAGCTTTGGCGGCGGCTCTTCGCGCAAGAGCAAGCCCTCCGGCGGCTTTGGTGGCGGCTGGGGCGGCAGCTCCGGCAATAGCGGCGGCGGCTTCTCCCGCCCCCGCACCGGCAGCTCCGGCACGCGAAAGCACACCGGCTTCAAGACCGGCGGCGGCTTTTAGGGCTTGGTGCGGCACACCATGCCGCAGACATTGGCCGCTTGCCTCGACTGAAAATTAAAAGGGCTCCCCGGATTTCCGCCGGGGATCCCTTTTGTATTCTATACCGCCGGATCAGACCGGCTGGCTGCCCAGTACGGCGAGGAGGCGCGGGTTGATCACGCCGCTCTCGGTCATGCCTGTGCCACGCTCGAAGGCGCGGATGGCTTCGGCGGTCTTGCGACCGGCAACGCCGTCCGGCTTGCCAACGTCAAAGCCGAGCTTGTTGAGGGCCTGCTGCACACGCGTCGTCACATCCGGAGCGACAATGGCATCGCCCGGGTTGAACTCGGCCATCCAGGTCCCGATCGGGGCGAAATTGACGTCCAGCGCCACGGGCTTGATCGTCCAGGCAGAAATCTCATTGCCCAGGCGGCTCACGGCTTCGGCGGTCAGCGACTTGGCAATGTCGTCCCGCGCCTGGGCAGCGTCCTTATCGCCGCTCATTGCTGCAAGCGAGAACCATTTGTAGGACTGCTCGAAATCCTGATCGACCCCGAGGCCGCGGGCATAGAGCATGCCTAGGTTGAACTGGCTGTCGGTCATGCCGAAGGCTGCCGCTTCGGAGAACCACTGCGCCGCCGCTTCGAACTGCTGCTCGCCAAGAAGCCCACCGGCGTAGAGCGCGGCAAGATTGTGCATGGCCATGCGGTTGCCCGCTTCAGCAGCGCGCTGATACCAGAGCCGCGCCTTTTCGAGGTCCTTCTCGACACCGGTGCCGGCCTCAAAGAGATTGCCCAGACGGTATTGGGCGGGCGCAAAACCCTGCGCTGCGGAACGCTCGTACCAGCGTGCGGCCTCTTCGAGGTCCTGGGGCACTGCGCGGCCTTCGGTGAAGATGGCAGCCACTTCGAACTGGGCGCGAGGATCGCCACCGGCCGCAGCCTCTCGCAATTCCAGCGGCCCCACGCCTTCGGCGGGAAGATCAAAGCTTGCGACGACCGCTTCCGCGACGGGCTCGGCGGTCAAACCTGTCGACGCCAGCGCGAGGCGTTCCTCGGCGCTCGGAGCCGACAACAGTGCCGGCATGGGCGGCGCAATCGGGTCCCTGGAGAAACTGGCGGGCGCCGGATTGATCGAGCCGACCGTGGTGGCATCGATCATGTCGATGATGCGCGGCGCAACCAGCGACTGGTCGTCCGAGGGTGCGGGATTGACCGGCGCGACCGCTTCGGGCGCCGCTTCTGCCACAGGCATCGTCGCGCTACGCTGGCCCACGGTGCGCTGGAGCACGAGGTTCAATGTCAGGAGCGACACGGCAACAAGCGCCGCGGCGAGCAGGAGTGGCCGGCGGTGACGCTGCAGGAACCCGGGCTGGCCCGCGTCGATAGCTTCGATGTCGTCTTCGGCCGTCGTGTCCGCCATCGGCTCATCCGCAGCGATGATTGGCGCGCGCCGAGACTTCTTTAGCGCAGCGGGCTTTTCGACCGGCGCCTCTGCGACGGGTGCCAGCTCATCCTGCGCTTCGGTCTTGGCGGCCGGACGCACGCGGGCGAGCGCCCTGCTGATCAGCGAGCTGGCAGGGGTATCGACGACAGTCTGCTCCTGGCGGGCGCGCTGGGCACGACGGGCAGCGGCAACGAAAGTGCTGGTATTGCTGACCGGTGTTTCCACGGCGGGCGCGGCCGCTGCAGCCATTGCCGGGGCAAAAGGCTCTTTTTCACTGAGCGCAAAGCTCGATTGCGGGCGTGGCGGGCGCTCGACCAGATTGGGATCAAACTGCATGCGCCCGGGCTCTTCGGGCTTCTTCTCGGCCGGTATATTCCGTGCGACCGGCGCCGACACAACAGCGGGGCGCGCAGGAATATCCTTGAAACCCTTGTCGATCAGCGGCGCTTCTTCTGCCGGATTGTCCGGCATGGCGTCGCTGGGGCCACTCGACAGGCGCGACAGGATATTATCGAGGCGCAGGCCATCGTCCTGCGGCATCTGGAACGGTTCGACCTCTTCCCGCGCAACGATGGGAGCAGCCATGGCAGCGGCGGGTGCTGTCGGAGTTGCAGCCGGAGCTGCGCGCGAGGCGAGAGCGGCTTCAAGCCGCGTCAGCCGCTCGGCCGTGTCCCGGCCTGCAGTGTTGAGCAGGGCCGTCATGCGCTTTTCCAGCGCATCCATGCTGGTGCCGTCCATGCCGCTGGCCGGACCGCGCGCCTGGGCGACGGCGAGGGAGGTCTTTTCGGCGACGATATCGGCGAGTGTCTCGATATCGGGCTGCTTGTTGACCGAACGGACGAGCGTCGAGATGCGGTCTTCGATGCTCTTGAGGCTCTCCGGTCCAAACATCGCGACCGGTGCCGGCGCCTTGCGCGTCACGGCATCGCTGGTGCGCTCGGCCACCATGGTGGCCAGCGATTCGAAGTCGGAGCGTTCGCTGGCGTCATGATAGAGCCGCGCGAGCCCATCGAGCTGTTCGCCTGCCTCGTCCATGCGCGACATCAGCTGCTTGAGCTGGCCTTCGACAGCACTGGTATCGACCGGCGCCATGCGATCGCTGAGCGCCTCGATCCTGCTCTCGATGCGGACGAAGCGGGGCTCCATGCCCTGCAGCACGGCCTGCTGCAGACCGACGATCTCGTCCTTCAGCGCCAGCACATCGCCATTGCCGCTATCGACGCCGTCCATGCGCGCGACGAGGGCTTCTACCCGGTCGACCAGAATATCGGGCGAACCGGTCTGATCCTTCATTGCCTGGGTGAAGGCGGCCATTTCACTGGTCAGCCGCTCGAAATCGCCCGAGGACAGCGCCAGGCTCTTTTCGATGGCGTCGATGCGGTCATAAACGCTGCGCACGCTGTCTTCGATGGCGTGCATGACAGGCTCGAGCTTGGCCACGCCCTTGCCCTTGGGCGCGGCGTCGTCGCGCTCCTGGCGGACAATCTCGCGCTCCATCTGCTGGGCCTGCAATTCGGCAAGCTTGCCCACCGTGGCGGACACATCGTCGAGGCGCGCATTGATCGCGCCCAGATCGACCTGGGCACCCTTTTCGATCATCGCGCCGAGCCCGGCAATCTGGGCTTCGAGGCGCTTGACCTGGCCGGTTTCACCAACGGCCCCGGCGAGAAGCTCGACCACCTGGGTCAGCTGCTCGACCTGGCTGGCGACTTCCATCACCTGGGTGGAATTGCCGCGCTGCTGGCGCAGATCGCCTTCAAGCCGTCCCAGCCGGTCGCTGATGCCATGGACAAGGCCGCTCAATTCGCGGAACTCTGGGGTCTCGGACGGGCGGCGATCGAGCGCGGAAATGGATGCTGCGCCCTGACGGCTGCGGATTTCGGCGATGGCCGAGGTCAGTGCGTCGTCATCGTCATCGTGCCGGTCGTCGCGCGGGCTGAACCGATCGACAGCGCGCTTGACCGTGCGCAAGGCTTCGCGGCGGCGCAGCGCCGGTTCGGGCGCCTCGACCTGATCGCGGAGATATCGAACCCGCTGCGACAATCCGCCAAGGGCACTTTCATCGCCCGCCGGACGGGCGAAACGGCTTTCAACCTGATCGAGCAGGGCGACCAATTCGCCACGCAATGCCTGCCACTCCCCGCCATTGGCTTTACGGGGCGTGTCAGCATAATCCGAATGAGGATAAGCGCGGGCCATGTTCAGTCCCTGTCAAATCTAGACATCTCCCTCGCGATGCATCACGAAGGTCTAGCGGCCACTCTTGAGAAAACATGGTAAAGAACCCGTTAAGGATTGCCGCAATATGCAAGTGCGCTGGCCGTGAATCAGTGATTTTCGTGCGGTCTGGTGTTTTTTGGAGAGTATGAGGCTCATGACACGTCGACGTATCATCATCGTGGATGACCACCCGCTGTTCCGGGCTGCCCTGCGCCAGACCCTTGCCGTGGGCGACGCGACAGTCAATGTGGAGGAAGCCGGGGATCTCGCCAACCTCAGTGCTTCACTGGACGCCGAACGCGATTGCGATCTCGTGCTGCTCGATCTCAACATGCCCGGCGTACGGGGCTTTTCGGGCCTCCTGCTGCTGCGCGCCCAATACCCCGACATTCCGGTGATGATCATTTCGGCCGTGGAAGACGCCACCGTCATCCGCCGCGCTTTCGAGCTTGGCGCCTCCGGCTATCTCCATAAATCCGAAGGCCCGACCGAAATCCGCCGCGCTATCGAAACGGTTCTGGCCGGCGAAGTGTTCGTTCCCAAGGGTACGACACTGGGCGCCGAAGACGAGCAATCGGCGCTGATGAAGCGTCTTGCCACCCTCACTCCGCAGCAGGTTCGCGTGCTGATGATGCTCAGCGACGGACTTATGAACAAGCAAATCGCCTTTGAGCTGACAATTTCCGAAGCCACCGTGAAGGCCCATGTTTCGGCGATTCTGCAGAAGCTCGACGTCGACAGCCGCACCCAGGCGGTGATCGCCGCATCCCGCATCGAGGATGGCCAGTTTGAAGCCCTGTTTGCGACCGGCGGCGAAAAGTCCTAGCCTGTCCGTCAGTTGAGCGATTTGCCGCCGCGCGTGGCCAGCAGCAAGAGGTGGCCATGAAGCCCAAGATTTCCATCATCACCATCGGCGTCGATGAACTCGAACGCGCCTTTGTCTTTTACCGTGCCCTGTTCGAGATCTCCGACGAACAGATCGGCGCTGGCGAAGACCATGTTGCCTTCTTCTTCGACGAGGATTTTTCCTTCGTTCTGTTCCCGCGCGAGCAGATTGCCCAGACGGCGGGTAAGCCGGAAGCGCTTGAGGGCACGCCGGGCTTCGTTCTCAGCCATCGCGCCGAATCGCCCGAGGCAGTCGACGCCATTCTTGAGCGCGTCCTCATCGCTGGCGGCAGCATCATTACTCCCGGCACGGAATCGGAATGGGGCTATTCGGCCTATTTCGAGGACACCGAGGGCAATATCTGGGAATTGATGGCGACCCCGACGCAGAATTGATCTCGCTCGAGCGGCCCGTATCAGGCGCCAGGTGCCAATCTTGACCTCTTGTTGACAGTCTCGTCGCTAGAATAGGCCCAGTTCGCCTATTCTATACGGGACCCAGGGTCTTGCAGGTCTATCTGCCGATCGCCGAGCTTTCCGTGAACCTCTTCTTTCTCGTGGGGATCGGAGGGGCGGTTGGCTTTTTGTCTGGGCTGTTCGGCGTCGGCGGCGGCTTCCTTCTCACCCCGCTCCTGATTTTCTCCGGCGTGCCGACATCGGTGGCCGTCGCCTCGGTTACCGGCCAGGTGGTGGCTGCCTCGACCTCGGGCGCGCTCAGCCATTATCGGCGTGGCGGCATTGATCTCCACCTTGCCATGTATCTGGTGCTCTCCGGTATTCTGGGGGCATTTGGCGGCGTCGCGGCCTTTTCCCTGCTCCGCCAGGCTGGCCAACTCGATCTCGTCATCGCCCTCGGCTTCCTGATTTTGCTGGGTTTTGTCGGCATATTGATGCTGCAGGAGGCGGTGCGCGCCATCCTCAAGCAGCGTCAGGGCATCGTTGTGCGCGAGCGCATGCCGCACCAGCACAGCTGGATCCATGGCCTGCCTTGGCGGGTCCGGTTCAAGAAGAGCCGGCTCTATATTTCCGTCCTGCCGGTCCTCGCCATTGGCCTCTTCATCGGCTTTGTCGGCTCGCTCCTTGGCATTGGCGGCGGTTTCATCATGGTCCCGGCGCTGGTTTATCTCCTCCGTGTGCCCGGAAATGTGGTGATCGGCACTTCGCTGGCACAGGTCGTGGCGATGATGGCAGCAACGACCATCCTCCATGCCGTCCAGAGCCAGAGCGTTGATATTCTTCTCGCTTTTTGCCTGATGGTGGGCGGGACGGCGGGCGCCCAGTTTGGCGCAGCCGCCGGAAAGCACCTGCGCGGGGAGCAACTGCGGGGCCTGCTTGCCCTCCTCGTCCTGGCCGTCGCCATCCGCTTCGGCTTGTCGCTGGTCCTCACGCCATCAGACGTCTTCTCCATGGCCGTATCGGGCGCCATGCGATGAGCAGGCTCCTTGTTTTCATTGGGATTTTACTCACCTTCCTTGCGCCCGCCCATGCGCAGAACGCTCGGCTGGTCTCGACCCTCTCGAACGAAACCATCGAAATCACCTCCAGCTTTGATGGTGAGCGCATGACCTTCTTCGGCAATATCGCGCCGGAGGCCGGTTCGGGTCAGCGCTTTGTCGATGGACCGTTCCACGTCATCGTCGTTATTCTCGGCCCCACCCAGGACCGGGTGGCGCGTGAAATGACCCATAATTTCGGCATCTGGCTCAACACCGACGAAGTGGTTTTTCCGAGGTTTCCCAGCTACTTCCACGTGCTTTCGAGCGGGCGGCTGCGCGAAGTTTCCGATGTGGCGACCCTCAATGCCAATTTCATCCTGCCCGAGGCCCATGTCATCGCGCCCAATGCGGCGGGATGGTGGAAGACCCTGGTGTTCGGGCGAGAACTGATCCGCCTGATGACGCAGGAGAAACTCTTCGGGGTGCAGGAAAACGGCGTTAACTTCCTGTCGGACACATTTTATTCGGCCCAGCTGATCCTGCCCAGCAATGCCCCGCCGGGCCCCTATATCGCCCAGACCTACGTGTTCAAGAACGGCGAGATCATCGCCCGCAAGTCCGAGGGCTTTGCCGTGCGCAAGATCGGGTTTGAGCGGTTCCTGGCGCAATCGGCGACGCAATATCCGCTGCTTTATGGCATCTGCTGCGTCATTCTCGCGCTGTTCACCGGCTGGCTCGGCGGCGTTTTATTCAGGCGCTGAAGGCGCTTGGCGGACTTATCCCGCTTACCCTGCAATCAGGCGACGCGGCGATACCGGATAGGTGCGCTCTCTCCCCAGCATGGTCACTTCGAGCGCGGGCCAGTTTAACAGGCCCGCAAAGGCCGGGGACAAGATATTGAGCGCCCCGGTGGACGTGCCATAAGCGGGCAGGATCATCAGCCTGTTGTCATGCACAAAGCAGGGTTTCCGCGTTGTGCGGCCGTTGATCAGAAGCCGCGCGGCAGGGTGAAGATGGCCTGAAATCAAACCCTTGGCGCCCTTTTGCGGCTCATGGGTGAGGGTGAGACCATCGAGTTCCAGTTCGGGGAGGCAGACCCCGCCAATGTCGTGCGGATGGGGATCGTGATTGCCCGACAGCCAGACGCAATCGAGCGTTTCCGTGATCGCCTGGAGGCGCATCCGGTCCGAATTGGTTAGCAGACTGCTAGCATCTGGGCGGTGAAAACTGTCCCCCAGTGACACAAGGCGCTGCGCCCGCGTGCGCCTGAGATCGGTTTCAAGCCGGGCGAGGGTTTGGCCAGTGTCATAGGGCGGCAGCATCTGACCCTTGCGGGCAAAGCTCGCCATCTTTTCGAAATGGAGATCGGCGACCAGCAGCGTCTGGCGCGCGTGCCAATAGAGCCCGCCCGAGGCCAGGGGTTCAAAATTATGTCCGGCAAAGCGCAAGATCGGTGTCTCCGTGATCTCGGCTCTCTGAAACGAATAGTTCAATCGCGCCCGCGCCTGTCTGGGTGGATTTGAGCAGTGTTTGCGCTTCTAGCAGATTCGCCATTTGTTCTTAAGAGGCCCGATGGTCGCGGGCAAGGAAAGGCGACCGATCAGATCAACCTGTTTTAAACCGCTCGCGCCTAATGCTTTTCGTCATAATTTCCAAAGGAGGCCAGGATGAGGAACGAAACGCAGGGAGGCTTGTCGCGGCGACAACTGCTGGCGTGGACTGGCGGAACGGCGCTTGCGCTTGTCCTGGGCGGACGGGCGAGTGCGGCAACCTCCGCAAGTCTCGACGATTTCATGGCCCTCTCGGCCCGGCTGCTCGACACACCGGCTTCGTCCCTCTCTCCGGGCTTTGGAGAGGGCTATTTCAACGCCCTGATCTCCCGCGGATTTGGCGATGCGCTGGCCGGTCTGCGAGACGGCAGCCCCGCTAGCGACCTCGAATCCAGCATCCTGGGCAATTGGTACACCGGCGTCGCTGAGATCGCGAGTGGCGAAGAGGTCGTCACCTATCCCGAAGCCATGATGTGGAACGCGCTCGATTTCACCAAGCCGATGGGCTGGTGCGGCGGCGAAACCGGCTATTGGGCAGATGCGCCCGAAGGGGAGGCATAAGCCATGACCGACATTACTGCAGACGTGATCATTGTCGGCTCCGGTGTGGCCGGGGCCCTGATTGCCGACCAGCTGGCTGGCGAAGGCGTCAGCGTTGCCATTCTTGAGGCCGGCGATCCGGTCGACCGGTTCGACGCCGTCGACACCTTCCATGCCGCCGTGATCAAGACGCCGGAATCGGCCTATCCGGTCGGCCCGGATGTCGACCATCCCCTCAGCTGGGATATGGACTATTATTACCGGCAAATCGGTCCGGCAAAGTTCAAAAGCACCTATGTCAAAGTCGTGGGCGGCACCACCTGGCACTGGCTGGGCACCGCCATCCGCATGTCGCCCGAGGATTTCCGCCTCAAGAGCACTTTTGGGCGCGGCGAGGACTGGCCACTGAGCTATGACGAGCTCGAGCCATATTATGCCCGCGCCGAAGAAGAGCTTGGCGTCTCCGGCGCAGAGGGCTCGCCGCCCTCGGCCCCGCGCTCGACCGATTTCCCCATGTCGCCCATTCCGCTCACCTATCTCGACAAGAAATTTGCCGAGAAGCTGGCCGGCACGCCCTATGTGGTGTCGCCCACCCCACAGGCGCGTAACTCGGTTGATCACGACGATCGCCCGGCCTGTTGCGGCAGCGGCAGCTGCATTCCGGTCTGCCCGGTGCAGGCCAAATATGACGCCACCGTCCATGTCGACCGCGCGGTGAGCAAGGGCGCCACGCTCCATTCCGCCACCACCGTCACTCGCGTCGAGACCGGCGCCGACGGCAAAATTTCGGGCGTGGAATTCACCCGCCGCGACGGCACGAAAGGCCGCGCCACCGGAAAACTCTATGTCATCGCCGCCCATGCGATGGAAACGCCGCGCCTGCTCCTGGCCTCGGCCGGTGAGCACGCGCCCAATGGCGTCGCCAACAGCTCCGATCAGGTGGGCCGCAATCTCATGGACCACCCCAGCCAGCTGAGCTGGGCCAAGAGCATCGAGCCGGTCTGGCCCTATCGCGGCCCGCTCTCGACCTCGGGCATTGAAAATCTCAGCGTCGGTGATTTCCGCGGCGAACGCGGTGCCTTCCGCATCGAGATCGGCAATGACGGCCACAGCTGGCCGACAGGTGCGCCGCTGAGCACGGCCCAGGAGCTGATTGCCCAGGGGCTGCGCGGCGCCGAGCTGGACAATGCGCTGAAGCATCAGGCGGCCCGCCATGTGCGCATGGCCGCGCTGGTGGAGCAGCTCCCCGATCCGGAAAACCGCATCACCCTGCACCCCACGGAAAAGGACCGCTACGGCGTCCCCCTGCCCCAGATCCACTACAGCATTGATGACTATGCCAAGGCCGGGCTTGAAGCCGCCGCCAAGGCGCATGACGAAATCTTCGCCGCGCTGGGCACCGAAAACGTCCACCACGACCACGACTTCAATGGCTCGGGCCACATCATCGGCACCTGCCGCATGGGCGATGATCCGGCGACCTCGGTGGTCAACGCCGACCTGCTCAGCCACGACCACGACAATCTCTACATTGCCGGCTCGTCGGTGTTTCCGACCTCGGCCACGGCCAACCCGACGCTGACCATCGCCGCGCTGAGTTTGAGGGCGGCCGAGGGGATGTTGCGGGAGTTGAAGGGGGAATAGGGGACATCAAAACCGTGACTGTCGTCACCACCCGGCTTGTCCGGGTGATCCAGTTTCGAAGAGATGGATTGCCCGGACAAGCCGGGCAATGACGATGGGTTGGATGCGGGGGATACCCCCACCTAACCTCCCCCTGATAGGGGGAGGGACGCATGGAGGGTGGAGGCACTTTCTCCCCAAAGGCACAGACGTATCGGGGATGGGCGCGGTATCGTCACACGCACAGACCTGCCCCTCCCCCTATCAGGGGGAGGTTGGGTGGGGGTGTGCTCGGGCAATTTTCGTGGCCTCCCCCCTCCCTACCCTCCCCCCCCAGGGGGAGGGTGAGATCGCGTGTTTGGAGAGGGTTGTGATGGAGCCGGGGGAAAAAGCTCGATGCTTCCCCCACCACGGCAGACACCCTCCCCCTTGAGGGGAGGGTTGGGGAGGGGGAACTCTTATGCCCGATCTCCCCCACCCAGCGCCGCTACGGCCTGACGGCCTAGCTTTGCTGCCCTCCCCACAAGGGGGAGGGAGGGCATCGGAGCCCAGAACCAAAAATCCAAAAATCCCAAAAAATCAAAAAACCTCGCCCATGGATTCGCGCAGGAGCTCGTCTGCCGCTTCGGCCATGGCGCTTTCGCGGGCTTCGCCGAAGATGGGCTCCTTGCCGATGTCGAGCAGGATGGGCACGGCGAGTGGGGAGATGCGTTCGAGGGGTTTGTGGACGATGTGGGTGCGGACGCGGGCGAGCATCTGGCCGAGGCGTTCGATGTCGAGGAGGCCCCGCGCGGCGTCGCGGCGGGTGGCTTCGATGAGGATATGGTCGGGCTCGTGCTGATAGAGCACGTCGTAGATGAGATCCGAACTCATGGTGATCTGGCGACCGGTCTTTTCCTTGCCGGGGTGACGGCGCTCGATGAGGCCGGCGATGATGGCGCAATTGCGGAAGGTGCGCTTCATCAGGGCCGATTCATCGAGCCAGGATTCCAGATCATCGCCCAGCATGTCCTCGTCGAACAGTTCATCGAGCGATAGCCTGCCGGTGCGGATGAGGGCCGAGAGATCGCCGACGCCCCAGATGGCGAGGGAATATTCGGAGGCGACAAAGCCGAGCGGGCCGGCGCGCATGCGCTCAAGCCGACGGGTGAGCAGCATGCCCAGGGTCTGATGCGCGAGCCGCCCCTCGAAGGGGTAGCAGACAAGGAAATGATTGGCCCCGCGCGCAAAGGTTTCAACGAGCAGGCTGTCGCGGCGCGGCAGAACGGAGAAATCGCGCTGGAGGCGCAGCCAGTCGGCCACCTGATCGGGCAGTTTGTGCCATTCGGAGGGGCTGTCCATGATGCGGCGCACGCGCTCGGCCAGATAGGTCGAGAGCGGAAAGCGCCCGCCCATATAGCTCGGGATCTTCGGGTCCTTGGCGAAAGCGCGGGAGACGAAGGCCTCATTGTCCTTCATGCCCTCGAAGGCGACGATTTCGCCGCCAAAGACAAAAGTATCGCCGGGGGTGAGGGTGCCGAAGAAATATTCCTCCATTTCCCCCAGCACCCGTCCGCCCGCGCCGATCGGGCCGGTGGTGCGGCCGCGTTTCTCGGCCTTGCTGCGGATGAGGCGGACGCGGACCATGGGCTCTTCGACAATGGTGCCGATATTGAGCCGGTATTGCCGGGCCACCTGCGGATGGGCGATGCGCCAGAGCCCGTCCTCGGTCTGGCGCAGTTTTGCGTAGCGCTCATAGGCGCGCAGGGCATAGCCCCCGGTGGCGACGAAATCGAGAATGCGGTCGAATTTTTCGCGGGAGAGATCGCGATAGGGCCAGGCGCGGATCACCTCGGCATAGAGATCGTCGGCAGCAAAGGGTTCGGCGCAGGCCATGCCCAGCACATGCTGGGCGAGCACGTCATAGCCGCCGGGCAGGGGGTCTTCGCTATCCTGCTGGCCCTCGGCCACCGCCTCGACGGCCGCCTCGCATTCGAGCACTTCGAAGCGATTGGAGGGCACGAGCAGCGCCTTTGACGGATCATCGAGCCGGTGATTGGCGCGGCCGATGCGCTGCAGCATGCGCGAGGAGCCTTTGGGTGCGCCGACCTGCACGACGAGATCGACATCGCCCCAGTCGATGCCGAGATCGAGGGTCGAGGTGCAGACGACGGCCTTCAAATTGCCCGAGGCCATCGCGGCCTCAACCTTGCGGCGCTGCTCCACCGAGAGCGAGCCGTGATGGAGTGCAATGGGCAGCATGTCGTCATTGATGTTCCAGAGACCCTGGAACAGCATTTCGGCCTGGGAGCGCGTGTTGACGAAGAGCAGCGTGGTCTTGTGGCGCTTGATGATCTCGTAGAGTTCATGGTGGGCATAGATGGCCGAATGGCCGGCCCAGGGCAGGCGCTCCTCGGTCTCAAGGATAGCCAGCTCCGGCCGCGCGCCGCCGACCATGTGGAGGAGATCGGTGCGCCGCTGCGGCAGCGGCTCGGCGATCCAGTCGCGGAGAATTTCGGGCTGGGCGATGGTGGCCGAAAGCGCGGTGATGCGCAGATCGGGCGCCATGCGCGCCAGCCGGGCGAGGCCGAGGGCTAGAAGATCGCCACGCTTTGAGGCGACAAGGGAGTGGAGTTCGTCGAGCACCACGCGCTTGAGCGCGCCGAACATCAGCTCGGCCTTGGGATGGGAAATCAGCAGCGCCAATTGCTCGGGCGTGGTCAGCAGCACATGCGGAGGCCGCGTGCGCTGGCGGGCGCGTTTGGATGCAGGGGTGTCGCCGGTGCGCGCCTCAACGCGGATGGGCAGGCCCATTTCGGCGATGGGGGTGGAAAGATTGCGCTCCACGTCGACGGCCAGCGCCTTCAGCGGCGAGAGATAGAGCGTGTGCAGCCCCTCAAAATTGCCGTCGACGAGATCGGTGAGCGTGGGGAGGAAACCGGCCAGCGTCTTGCCCGCCCCAGTGGGGGCAATCAGCAATTGGCCCGCGCCGGACTGATAGGAAGCCAGCACATCCAGCTGATGCTGACGCGGCGCCCAGCCGCGGGAGGAGAACCAGTTTTCGATGATGGGGGGCAGGTTGACGGACAAGTTCACCTCCATCGAGCCTCGCCCTTGAAGGGGAAGGAACTTGGGGTGGGGAATGAGCCTGCACGGAAATCTGACACAGAGCACCTAACGAAAAGCCGCAAACAGCCTATATGATGGACCGGACCCTGCCAAACGGAGCGGCGTGATGACAGAAGACTACAGGCCCGAAGAGCGTTCCCCGCTCGAAAAACTAATGGGCGGCAGGCCGTTCTGGGTGGTCGTCAAACTCGCCCTCGTGTCGCTCTTTGTCGGCTTCGTCATGTCGGTGTTCGGCTTCAACGCCGTTGACCTCGTCAATGGGGCGATCGATCTGGTGCGCGAAGCCATTCGCGATGGCGCGGGCCTCTTCCGGCAGATGGGCGCCTATGTGCTGGCCGGTGCCGCCATTGTCGTGCCGGTGTGGCTGCTGATGCGCCTCAGCCGGAGGCGGTAATGGCCGACACCATCGCGCTGACGCCGCAGGAAGCCTTGGCGCGACTGGTGCCACATATCCTTGAGATGGAAAGCGCGGCCGGTGGCGAGCGCATCGCCATCGGCCTTGCCGGTGGGCCGGGCTCGGGCAAGTCGACCATGGCGGCTGAAATCGTCGCCATGCTCAATGCGGTCAAACCCGGCAGCGCGGCGCTGGTGCCGATGGACGGCTTCCACATGAAGCACGCCAAAATCGAAGCCATGGGCCAGGCCGACTACAAGGGCGGCCCCCACACTTTTGAGGGCGCCGCCTTTGTCAGCTTTTTGCACCACCTCAAACACGCCACCGAGCCGGTAAGCGGGCCGGGCTATTCCCGAAAAATCGAGGACGTCGTCGAAAACGCCTTTACCGTCCAGCCCGAGGCAAAGGTGCTGGTGGTCGAGGGGTAATTATCTGCTGCTGACCGAGGGGCCTTGGGCGGGGGTAAAATCCCTGCTCGATTATGCGGTGTTCCTTGATGTGCCACGCGACGTGGTGGAAGCCCGGCTGCTCAAGCGCCACGGCGAAGAGGGCCTTTTCACAGAAGAGCGCAACCGCGCCCATATCGCCCGCAATGATCTGCCCAATTACGATCTCGTCGCCGGATCGAAGGATCGGGCGGATGTGATTTTTCAGATGGTGGAGGGGTAAGGCCCGCGGCGTTCGGCCCTGAGCCATCCCTAGCGGTCTGCGCAAGACCCTTGCTATAAAGCCGCGTCCGCCCGCCTAGAGTCCCGCCATGACTGCCCGCCCCCAGCATCCGTTTCAGGTGCGCTCCGCCGATGTGTGGAAGATCGCCCTGCCCGCGTCCATCGCCTTCATCACTGAGCCCATGGTCGGCCTTGTCGATATCGCCGTGATCGGGCGGCTGGGCGATGCCGCCCTGCTCGGCGGGCTGGTGCTCGGTGCGCTGGTGTTCGACGTGCTGTTTTCGATGGCCTATTTCCTGCGCATCGGCACGGCCGGGCTGGTCGCTCAGGCAATCGGCGCCAAAGACCCGCGCGATGGCCTCCTCCATGTCAGCCGGGCGCTGGTGATCGGCGTCATCATCGGCATTGCCATGATCCTCCTCTCCACGCCCATTCTCTGGGTGGCCGTGAAATTCCTTGCGCCAGAGGCCGGGGTCGAAGCGGCACTGGGCGATTATCTCTATTGGCGCATCTGGGCCGCACCCTTTGCGCTCATCAATTATTCCCTGCTCGGCTGGTTTTATGGGCGCGCTGCTGCCAAGACCGGCATGATGCTGCAGCTCTTGCTGCATCTTATCGACATTGCGCTCTCGATCTGGTTCGTCCACGGCCTCGGCTGGGGCGTGCCCGGCGCCGCCTTCGGCACCGTGATCGCCCAGGGCGTGGCGGCCATTGCCGGCCTTGTCCGGCTCGCCGGGCACTATGGCGGCCTGCCTGCCTTGCTCCGCAAGATCGCCCCCGGCGAACTGCGCGACACAGCTGCGGTCACCCGCATGTTCGGGCTCAGCCGCGATATCATGATCCGCTCGCTGGCGCTGATGGGGGCCTATGCCTGGTTTGCCGCGCAGGGCTCGCGCATGGGCGAGGTGGCGCTGGCCGCCAATGCCGTGCTGCTCAACCTGCTCATGGTGGTGGCCTTCTTCCTCGACGGCATCGCCCAGGCGGCTGAGCAACTGACCGGCAAGGCGGTGGGCGCAAACTGGCGGCCGGCCTTTGACCGGGCCTATGGGCTCTCCATGCTCTGGGGCCTCGTCATCGCGCTGGGGTTGGGTCTGGCCTGGTATCTCGCCGGCCCCTGGGTCATCGGCTTCATGACCACGAGCCCGGAGGTCCAGGACTATGCGCTGACCTATCTGCCGATCGCGGCGGCCTGCACGCTCGTCTTCATGCCGGCCTTTGTCTATGACGGCATTCTCATCGGCACCACGCAGAACGTCATCATGCGCAATGGCATGATCGTCTCGCTGGTCGTGTTCCTCGCCGCCGCCCTCATTCTCCAGCCAATGCTCGGCAATTGGGGGCTCTGGGCGGCGCTCCACCTCTGGTTCATGGCCCGCGGGCTGATCTACTGGCGGGCGCTGGAGCGGCGGCGAGAAAGCCTGTTCTCGCCCGCCTGAGTTGTCAGCCTATGGCCGGCCTGACGCCCAGTCGCTGACCTTGGTCCCAACGAGCTGGGAAATATTGGTCTTGCCCTCTGCGCGCACCGCGGAGACCAGCCCGCTCTTGATGGTCTCGAGCAGGTCGAACCCGCCAAACACCAGCGCCGAATAAAGCTGGATGGCGTTGGCGCCTGCTTCGAATTTGGCGAGTGCGGACTCTGCCGAGTGGATGCCGCCAACCCCGATAATCGGCAGGCCGCCGACGCGCTGGCGCACCTGCGCCAGCTTTTGCGTCGAAAGATCGAACAGCGGCTTTCCCGAGAGCCCGCCTGTTTCATTGGCGTTTTCCAGCCCCACCACCGCATCGCGCGAAATCGTGGTGTTCGACACGATGAGCCCGTCCAGATCGCTGTCGAGCACGACGCGGGCGATGGAATCGAGCCCGGCTTCATCGAGATCGGGCGCGATCTTGAGGAACACCGGCACACGCGTCTTGGCCTTGGCGCGCGCCACCAGCACTTCGCCCAAGAGGCGCCGCAGCGCCTCATCGGCCTGGAGGTTGCGCAGGCCCGGCGTATTGGGCGAGGAGATATTGACCGTGAGATAATCTGCCAGATCGGCAAAGCGGTTTACGCCCAGCACATAGTCGGCGACGAAATCCTCGCTGTCCTTGTTGGCCCCGATATTGACGCCCAGCGCCGCTGGTACGCGCAGCCCCTTGAGGCGCTCGAAAGCGGCCTCATGACCCTCGTTGTTAAACCCCATGCGATTGACGACGCCATCGGCCGCCATGATGCGGAAGAGGCGCGGCTTGGCATTGCCCGCCTGCGGGCGCGGCGTCACCGTGCCGATTTCGACCATGCCAAAACCGAGCAGCGCCAGCTGGCGCGGCACTTCGGCGTTCTTGTCGAAGCCGGCCGCCATGCCGACCGGATTCTTGAGATTGAGCCCGGCGAGCGTCGTTGCGAGCTCTGGCGCATCCATGCCGTCCTGCTGCGGGGAGAGGCCCAGCCGCAGCGCGGTGATCGTGGCGCCATGGGCCGTCTCGGCATCCATGCGCAGCAGCGAGTCACGGGTGAGATTGGCGACGCCCGGCAGACGCAGGAGGGGAGCAAAGGCAGACAGGATCATTTGACATCACCGGGCAGAGTGCAGGAGCCATCGGCGGCGACGCTGATCGGCGCCTCCCAGACGATGGAGGCGAGCGCGAGCGGACCGCCGTAATAATGGGGAAAGAGTTCACCCCCGCGCGAGGGCTCCCAGACAACATCGGCGCCCAGATCATCCGTGCGGACCGCCAGAAGAACCAGATCGGACTGGCCGGCAAAATGGAGGCGCAAGGTTTCGGCCAGCTGGAAAGCGGTCGAAAAATGCATGTAGCCATCCTGGGCATCGATGGGCATGCCATTGAACTGCCCGGAAAGGCGTGCCGGGGCAAAGGCCGATGCGGTGGCGATCTTGTAGATGAATTCTGGTGCTGTCGACATAGCGGGAACCTAGTCCTGCCGCCGCGTGGCCGCAAGCGGCGGATGCGCTCTTTACACGAGGGGGAGCGGGGACTAGATTAGGACAACATTCCCCTCAAGAAGACAAATTTCCTTTCGGATTTGCCTCGGCATGCTTTCACACCGCTCCATCTGGGATGGCATTGACTCCCTTGCACGCCGCCACGGCGTGTCGGTGTCCGCGCTCGCCAAGCTGGCCGGGCTTGATGCCACCGCGTTCAATCTCTCCAAGCGCGTCAGCAAGGACGGGCGCGAGCGCTGGCCCTCGACCGAGAGCATTTCAAAAATTCTTGATGCCACCGGGGAAAATTTCGACAGTTTTCTCAGCGGCACAGGCGCCTTCATGTCAGGCGGCAATGGCCTCTCCGAACCAAGCCGCCCGGCCACTGTGCCGTTGCTTGGCCTCGCCCAGGCAGGCGCCGGCGGCTTTTTCGACAGCGCCGGCTTTCCGGCCGGACAAGGCTGGGACGAGGTTGCGCTCCCCTCCCCGGTCGATCCCGGCATTTATGCGCTCGAAGTGCAGGGCGACAGCATGGAGCCGCTTTATCGCGAGGGCGACCGGATCGTGGTCTCGCCCACCGAACAGGTGCGCCGCGGCGACCGCGTCGTGGTCCGCACGCGCGATGGCGAGGTGATGGCGAAAATTCTCGCGCGCCAGACCGCCAAGCAGATCGAATTGCACTCGCTCAACCCCGCCTATGAACCCCGCTTCATCGATCTCGTCGACGTCGAATGGATGGCGCGCATCATCTGGGCCAGCCAGTGATAATCGTTCCGCTCGCCCAAGCCGATCGTGCGGACTGGCTAGAGTTGCGGATGGCGCTTTGGGCCGACACCAGCCGGGAGGAGCACAAAGCAGAAATCTCTGAGGCGCTTGCGCGCAGCGGCAAGGGGCTCAACATCATCGCCAGAGGACCGGACGGCGCCGCCCTCGGCTTTGCCGAAGCCAGCCTGCGCCAGGATTTCGTCAACGGCACCGACACCAGCCCCGTCGCGTTTCTTGAAGGCATTTTCGTTGTGCCCCACGCCCGCAGGCAAGGCGTCGCCCGGGCTCTGGTCGCCGCCACGGAAGACTGGGCCCGCCAGATGGGCTGCACCGAATTCGCCTCCGACGCGCTCCTTGAGAACACCGAGAGCCACCAGATGCACGCCGCCCTCGGCTTTGAAGAAACCGAGCGCGTGGTGTTTTTCAGGAAGGTGCTGGGCTGAGAGGAAGCGGTGGAGCCCGGAGGCTGGTGCTCAACCTACCCCCGCCCGGCCTCCCCCTGATAGGGGGAGGTTGGGTGGGGGTTGTTTTTTCCCGTCCACCGGCACCAACATACAAAAAAGGCCCCGCAGCACTGCGGAGCCCAAAATCGTAAAAACCCGAAAAATCAGCCCTTCAAAAACTCGCCGGCGAGAGCCCTGGCGATGAGCTTGCGGGTATTCTCGATGCCGTAGAGCGCGGCGAAGGAGCCGAAGCGGGGGCCGCGTTCCTGGCCGATGAGCACCTGGTAAAGCATCTGGAAGAACTCGCCGGACACGCCCGGGCCGCCATTGGGGCTCTTCTTGGTGTGGTCCTGATAGCGCTCAAACGTGCGCGCCACGTCGAGGGCCGCGTTCTGGATGTCCTCATTGCTCGACTTCGCTGGCAGTTCGCCGAAGGCAGCCGAGAGGGCTTCGAGCGCAGCGCGTTCTTCGTCGTCCGGCGCGCGATAGGTCTTTTCCACGAAGTCGCGGAAATAGCGCATGGCATAGCCGACCAGCGCATCGAGCTGGGGATGGGTCGCGGCCGATACACCCGGCGCATAGGCCGAGATATAGCCCCACATGACTTCCGGTGTTTCCGGATTGGACGCCGTGGCGAGGTTAAGCAGCAGGCCGAAGGTGATCGGCATGTCGACCTTGGGCACGTCACCGAAGTGGACGTGGAAAGCCGGATTTTCGACGCGTGCGGGCGCTTCCTGCTTTGCGAAGGCAGCGACATGGGCGAAATATTCGTCGACGGCGCGCGGGATGACATCGAAATGCAGACGCTTGGCGACGCGCGGCTTCTGGAACATGTAGAGCCCGAGGCTCTCCGTCGGCGCATAGGTCAGCCATTCGTCGATCGTCAGGCCATTGCCCTTCGATTTGGAGATCTTCTGGCCTTCGCTGTCGAGGAACAGCTCATAGACATAATGCTCGGGCGGGGTGCCGCCGAGGATCGCGCAAATCTTGTCGTAGATATGCTGATTGGTCTGGTGGTCCTTGCCGAACATTTCAAAGTCGACGCCCAGAGCCGCCCAGCGCATGCCGAAATCGGGCTTCCACTGCAGCTTCACATGGCCGCCGGTGACCGGGACGGTGGTGTCGCGACCATCTTCGTCGGTGAAGGTGACGGTACCGTCCTTGGCGTTGACTTCCTTCATCGGCACGTAGAGCACGCGGCCCGAAATCGGCGAGATCGGCAGGAACGGCGAATAGGTCGCCTGGCGTTCGGCACCGAGCGTGGGCAGCATCACGTCCATGATGTCCTGATAGCGCTCGGCAGCGCGCAGCAGCACGGTGTCGAACTTGCCCGAGCGATAGTAATCGGTGGCGCTGGCAAACTCGTAGTCGAACCCGAAGGTATCGAGGAACCGGCGGAGCATGGCGTTATTGTGATGGCCAAAGCTCTCGTATTCATTGGTCCACGGATCGGGCACCGAGGTCAGCGGCTTTTGCAGATGCGGCTCCATCGCCTCCTTGGAGGGGACAGTGTCCGGGATCTTGCGCATGCCGTCGAGATCGTCCGAGAAGCACAGCAACCGGGTCGGGATCTGGTCACGGGTCAGCAGGCGGAAGGCCGTGCGCACCATGGTGGTGCGGGCCACTTCGCCGAAAGTGCCGATATGAGGCAGGCCCGAGGGACCATAGCCGGTCTCGAACAGGGCCTCGCCCTTCCCCGACTTTTCCAGCCGTTTGACGATCTTGCGCGCTTCTTCGAAGGGCCAGGCGCGCGCGGTCTGCGCGGGCTCAAAGAAGGATGGATCGAGGGCGGGCAAAGCGGCAGACGACACTGGGTGCAGCCTTTCTGGAGGGCAGAAGAAAACAAGGACTGGTGTGTTACATTCCCATCAGCCCGCGTCAATGACGCAGGTGGTTGCACCATCGCCATACTGCGCCTAGCTAATGTCGAGATTTTCATCCGGAACCTGCCATGACCGCACAGATCCACGACGCCCTGATCGATTTGATGATCGTCGCCGCCTCCTCCGACAGTGTAATGACCGAGCGCGAGCTGGTGCGCATCAAGGCGCTGATCGACCGGCTGCCCGTGTTCCAAGGGTTTGATGGCGATCGTCTCGGAGACGTCGCCAATGATTGCGCCGACCGGCTGAACGGAGACCATGGCCTCGACGGCGTTCTCGACGCGGCCATCGCAACCCTGCCCGAAAAGCTCCACGACACCGCCTATGCGCTGGCCGTGGAAGTCACCGCGGTCGATCTGCGGCTCGAGCAGGAAGAACTGCGCTTCCTCGAAATGCTGCGCGACGGGCTCAGCCTTGACCGGCTCACCACCGCCGCCATCGAAGTCGCCGCCCGCGCGCGGCACCGTCGCATCCCGACCTAGTAGAACCCCACCGGGAACCAGCGCAGGTAAAGCTCGTCGAGCGTGCCATTGGTCTTGAGCCGCACCAGCGCCCAGTCGATAACGTGGCGCACGGCGTCCTGCCCGGCAGGCACGGCGATGGTCAGCCCATCGCCAAATAGGGCGGGGCGAAAATAGGCCTCGCCGGCGAAACCGCAGCAGGCGAGATTTTCATTGAGCCAGAACGCCGCGCGCAGCCCATCGCCGAAATAGGCTGCGGCGTCTCCGGTGCGGACCGCTTCGAGCGCCTCGATCTCGGTGTCGAAAGGCTTCGTCTCGACGCCGGGGAGGTAGCGCGCCATGAAGTCGGCGTGGCTCGATGAGGCGCGGACAGACACAGTTTTTCCGCGCAGCGCCTCGGGCGAAAAGCCGGCGATCGCCTCGGCGCGCGTAACAAAACGCCCGGGCAGCGACAGATAGGTCGAGGAAAAATCGAACCGCTCGCCGTTTTCCGGCGTGATGGCGAGGCCGGCGATCAGCGCATCGCCCTGATTGTCTGCCAGCGCATTGGCCGCCTGGTCCCAGGGCCAGGCCTGCAGCGTGCAGGCGACATTGACCTCGGCACAGATGCGCCGCGCCAGATCGACATTGAACCCGATCAGCTCACCGCTCTCATCGCGGAAATTGAAGGGCGGGAAATCGGCCGTCGTCAGAAACCGGATGGCCGGCACCGCCCCCTGCAGCGGCAGGATTTCGCGCGCGTCCGGATCGGCGTGATAGGGCAGATTTTGCGCGAAGGCGGGGGTGATGGAGAAAAGGATGGTGGCGAGCATCGCCAACACACCAGCAAACACCCCCCTTCTGGCCTCCCCCGCAAGGGGGGAGGTGCCGCCGGTGGGGAAGCGAGAGTGTGCCACACACACGGTGCCACCCTCCCCACGAGGGGGAGGGAGCCGAGGCGGTCGAGCTTGCGCCTCCCTCCCCTTGATGGGGAGGGATTGCGGGTGGGGTGATCTCGAGACGAGGGTTCCCCCCACGCGTCGAAAGAGCGCCACCACCCCTGTCATCACACCTGATCCAGCCCATACATCAGATCGGCAATCAGATCGTCCGGGTCTTCCAAACCCACCGACAGGCGCAGCAGGCCCGGCGTGACGCCAGTTTCCAAGCGCACCTCTTCGGTCAGGCGCGCATGGGTCGTCGTGCGCGGATGGGTGATAAGCGATTTGGAATCGCCCAGATTATTGGAGATCAGCACCACCGCGAGGCTGTCTGAGAAGGTGAACGCCGCCTCCTGCCCGCCCTTGAGATCGATCGCCATCAGCGTCGAGCCGCGCTTCATCTGCCGCTTGGCCAGATCATACTGCGGGTGGCTCGGATGGTGCGGATAGGCGACCCGAGCAATCTTTGGGTGCGCAGCCAGTGCATTGGCGATCTTTTCGGCGCTATCGGTCATCTGCTTGACGCGCAGCGCATAAGTTTCGAGCCCTTTTACCAGCACCCAGGCATTGAACGGCGACAGCGTCGCGCCGGTCTGGCGCAGGAACGTATGCACATCGCCTTCGATGATTTCCTTCGAGCCCAGCACGACCCCGCCGAGCACCCGGCCCTGCCCGTCGATATGCTTGGTGGCCGAATAGGTGACGATATCGGCGCCCAGCTCCAGCGGCTTCTGCCAGAGCGCGGTCGAAAACACATTGTCGACGATCAGCTTGGCGCCATGGGCATGGGCAATCTCGGCGACCGCGGCGATATCGACCAGTTCCAGCGTCGGATTGGTCGGGGTCTCTATAAACACGACCTTGGTATTGGGGCGCATGGCGCGGGCGAAATTTTCGGGATCGCGACCGTCGACCAGCGTCGATTCCACGCCGAAGCGCGGCGCATAATCTTCCACCACATAGCGACAGCCGCCGAACAGCGCCTGCGCGGCAACGATATGATCGCCGGCGCGCACCTGGCTCATGATCGCATTGGTCACCGCTGCCATGCCGGTGGCAAAGGCGCGTGCCGCTTCTGCCCCTTCAAGCAGCGCCATCCGGTCCTGGAACATGTCCATGGTCGGGTTGGCGAAGCGCGAATAATTGTGTCCGCCCTCTATCTTGTTCTGGAACAGCAGCTCGGCGTGCTCGGACGAAGGATAGGAATAGCCGGAATTGAGAAACAGCGCCTCGCTGGTCTCGTTGAACGCCGTGCGCTTACCGCCTCCGTGAACCATTTGTGTCGCGGCGGAGCGCTGGCGCGGATCAAGGAGGGGGTTCTGGGCTTTGGACATAGCAGTCGCCTTCAACAAAAAAACCGGCGCGCAAGGGCGGCCGGTTCGACGGTCTTTAGCTATTTGTTTAAAGTGGCTGCAAGCGACCGGCCAAATCGCCACTGTGGGCGCGATCTAACGGTAATTGCGCTGCCGCGTCAATCGCAGTGGTGGCGCAGGACGTTCGCCTTTGCTAGGGGAGAGCGATCACTTTTGTACCGGATTGATGGGGCACCATGACCGAGCTTTGGCCCAAGGGCGTATTTCCTGCGCGACTGATCGAAAAGCTCCACGATACGGGCGCCATTATCTCGGCGACACCGTTCGACGCCGATCAGGTGCAGCCGGCCAGTCTCGACCTGCGCCTCGGCTCCAAAGCATTTCGCGTCCGCTCGAGCTTTTTGCCCGGCCCCGCCCATTCAGTGGCCGAGCGGATCGAAGCGCTCAAACTTCATGAGATCGACCTTTCCCAGGGCGCCGTGCTGGAGCGCGGCTGCGTCTATCTCGTGCCGCTGCAGGAGAGCCTCAAACTCCCCGCCGATGTCAGCGCCTCGGCCAACCCGAAAAGCTCGACGGGGCGCCTGGACGTCTTCACCCGCGTCATCGGCGATCGCGCCCGCGGCTTTGACCAGATGCCGGCCGGTTACGAAGGCCCGCTCTATCTCGAGGTCAGCCCGCGCACTTTCCCCGTGCTGGTGCGCACGGGCTCGCGCCTTTCCCAGATGCGCTTCCGCTCCGGCGACAGCCGCCTCAATGCAGCAGAGCACCTCGCCCTCCACCAGAGCCAGACCCTGGTCGTCGATGGTCAGCAGCCGGTCGGCGAAGGCGTTGCGCTCTCCATCGATCTGCGCGGCGACGGCCGCAACGGGCTCATCGGTTTCCGCTCCAAGCGCCACACCGCCGTTGTCGATGTCGACAAGAAGGGCGCGCTCGACGTGCTCGATTTCTGGGAGCCCATCTATAACCGCGGCCGGGCCGAGCTGATCCTCGACCCTGACGAATTCTACATTCTCGTCAGCCTCGAGGCGGTGCATGTCCCGCCCACCCATGCGGCCGAAATGGTGCCCTTTGATCCGCTGGTGGGCGAATTCCGCGTCCATTATGCCGGCTTCTTTGACCCGGGCTTTGGCCATTCCGCGGCCGGCGGCACCGGCAGCCGCGCCGTTCTCGAAGTCCGTAGCCGCGAAGTGCCGTTCCTGCTCGGCCACGGCCAGACCATCGGCCGGCTAGTTTACGAAGACCTCGCCGAAGCCCCGGACCGCCTCTACGGCACTGCGCTCGGCTCCAACTACCAGGCCCAGACCCTCAAACTCTCAAAACACTTCAAGCCCTTCGAAGCCTGAGCCACCATTTCTGCGGGGATCATCGTCTGGTCCCCGCAAATCGATTTCAGCAACAAACCCAACAGGTTTTGCCCCCTTCCCGGCAGTGACCCCTGTCCCCCTGCCCGGCTTATTCCTGCTCCTCCACTGCCGGTCTTGGGGATGAAGATATCCCCCGCGCAGACACCTTGACGCCCCGGCAGAATTCGCGCATTGATCCCGGCGATGCGGGTGTAGCTCAATGGTAGAGCAGAAGCTTCCCAAGCTTACGACGAGGGTT
>JADGMW010000275.1_pt1 | contig 27275 bp, 23 predicted proteins | sample 8641801 | NCBI WGS metagenome assembly JADGMW01 (sample SAMN16272018, study PRJNA661076) | feces metagenome | isolation source: fecal sample from diarrhoea affected cattle A | host: Bos taurus | place: South Africa: Lokaleng Village, Mahikeng | collected 2019-09
GTCGAACACGGTGACGGACCGGCCGTGGTCTTCTTGCACGGCCTGCTCATGAACCACACGGTGTGGGACGAGGTGATCGACCGGTTACCCGCCGGGTTCCGTTATGTGCGACCGGATCTACCGCTCGGTGCGCACCCCGAACCGATGCGTCCCGACGCGGATCTGAGCTTGCGCGGTCTGAACCGGATCGTGGCGGACTTTCTCGACGCGCTCGACCTGAACGACGTCACGCTGGTGCACAGTGATTGGGGCGGGGCTCTGTTCCTCACCGCGTACGGACTGGACGACCGCCTCGGCCGTCTGATCCTGCTGCCGTGCGAGGCCTTCGACAACTTCCCGCCGGGCCTGCCGGGCAAGATGGCGGTCCTCGCTGCGCGTATCCCGGGTGGCCTGGCACTCGCGCTGCGGCAACTCCGGGTTTCGTGGCTGCGCAACACGCCGCCGTTGCTCGGCTGGATGGCCCGCACGCCCCTGCCCGACGACCTCGTCCGTACCTGGACCGAACCCGGACTCCGCAGCAAGGACATACGCCGTGATCTGCGCAAGTACGTCGCGACCCGCTTCATCGCAACCGAACTCGTCGCCGATACCGAAGCGCTGCAGCATTTCACCGGTCCGGCGCTGGTGCTGTGGTCGTCGGCCGGCAAGGTCATGCCGCGCAGCCACGGGCGACGGCTCGCAAATCTGCTGCCGAACGGGACACTCGTGGAGGTCGACGACGCCTATGTGCTGTCGATGCTCGACCGGCCCGAGACGATCGCACAGGCGATGACGACGTTTCTCGTCGCGGAGCGCTCGTAAGTCACACGAGATCGACAGTCACACGAGATCGACGATCAGCCACCCGCCGTGGTGTTCGAATACCTCGTACCGAAAACCTGTCGTGCGTCCGAGCGCGTCGAGCGACGCGAGATCGAATGTCCGGATGTGCCCGTGACACGCGGTTGCCTCGTCCTCGAACGGCACCGCGACCACCACGCGTGCACGCGCGATGCGCAGCGCTTCGGCGAGAACGGCGGCTCCCGTCTCGTGGTCGACGTGCTCGAGCAGGTGGATCGCCGTGACGGTGTCCGCGCTGTCGTCGGGAACGGGCACTCCGGCCGCGTTGCAGACGAGGGTGTCCACAGCCAGGCCCAAACGGGGTGCGACCGCGTCGAGCAGTCGCATCGTGCCGGGGAGGATGTCGGTGGCGACCACGTCGAAGCCTGCTCCTGCGAGCCGCAACGGCAGGAACCCGAAGCACGACCCGAGGTCGAGTACGCGGCCTCGTGCCAACGTGGCGGCCTTGTCGTGGATCGGAGCGAACTCTGCTGTGCCGTCGAGCAGTTCGTTCAACGAGTTGCGGTAATAGGTGACCCACGACTCGAGAGCTCCGGGGACCGTCGAGCGGACGAGGCCGACCATCGTCAACTCGAACTCGTTCTGCCCGAACTCGGCGTCCTGGACAGATGCGGTCACGTCGGCGACGAGGCGTTCACTGAGCAGGTCGGGAGTGAGCGCGTGCGTCACGTGCAGTCCGTCGGTGGTGCGGCGCAACCTGATCGGGCCGGAGGGCACCCGCTCGACGGTCACGTGGTCGTGTGTCCACCGGCCCGGTGGGCATGGCGCGAGAGAATCCAGCACAGCCATTGTCTGTCAACCTCTTTCGAGTGGGGGAGTGCTCGGGCCGAGTCCTTCGGAGAGTGTGAGCATTCCTGTTCCGAGCAGGTCACGCAGGTCCGAGTCGGCGTCGGTGAGCCACTGCTCGTAGGACGCGACCGCGACGCCCAGCACGAGGTAGGCGACGGTCCTCGGGATGTGGTCGTCGGCGCGGGCACCGGTGTGGCGCGCGACGAACTCGGCGATTGCCGCGCGCCACCCCTGGTACATCACCGACGAGTACCCCTGGAGGGCGGGAGTGCGCAGGATCAGTTCCATGCGGGCGCGATGCCGCTCGTTCTCGGATGCCGGAAAGGTGTTGAAGTCGAGTAGTGCGGCGGTGAGCGCGTCCGCGAGCGAATCGTCCGGCGGGACCTCTGCGAGTCGTCGGCGCATCTGTTCGAGCTGGCCGTCGAAGTCACCCCACGCGACCGCATTCTTCGAGGGGAAGTACCGGAAGAAGGTGCGCCGCGCGATGCCCGCCGCCTCGGCGATGTCGTCGACGCTGGTCTCGTCGAAGCCGCGGGTGCGGAAGAGTTCGATGCCGACCGCCGCCAGCGATTCTCTCGTGGTGGAGGGGCGCCGGCCGGTCCGGGTGGACGGCTCTCGGCGGTCAGGCATATTTCCCTCGATCCATGGATGACATTCTGCACTCGATGCCATTACAGTGGTGAACCGAGTCACAACGCTAGCCCTGTTGTGACGTGGACTCCACATGTGGAGTGAAAATTCGAGGAGGAATCATGTCCGATCGCGACAACGCGGTGATCGAGTCCGAGCTGATCGAGGAGTCCCTCGTGGAAGAGGTCTCGATCGACGGCATGTGCGGCGTCTACTGATCATGTCCGCCCCCGGAGCCACCGCTGTGGCGACCACACAGTTCGATCCGGGCGCCACGTGGCGGCTCCACCCGCAGGTAGCGCTTCGCCCCGAGCCTTTCGGGGCGTTGCTCTACCACTTCGGCACCCGCAAACTGTCGTTCCTGAAGAACACCGTCATCGTCGACGTCGTCCGGTCCCTCGACGACCACGCGTCGGTGCGGGAGGCCTTGCGCGCCCATGGAATCGACGAGAGCGCCGAGCGGCCCTATGTGCGTGCCCTCGGCACGCTGGCCGACTCGCACATGATCGTGCCCGCCTGACGCCCCGACCCAGCAAGGACCCGCTATGACGTCTCTGCTCGAACCCCCCGTCACCACCGCGCCTCCGAAAGTCGGTCGACTCGTCGACCAGTTCGAGAAGGGCCTCGACGCTCCGATCTGCCTGACGTGGGAACTGACCTACGCCTGCAACCTCTCGTGTGTGCACTGCCTGTCCTCGTCGGGCAAGCGCGACCCGCGTGAGCTGTCCACGGAACAGTGCAAGGCCATCATCGACGAACTGCAACGCATGCAGGTGTTCTACGTGAACATCGGTGGCGGCGAGCCCACCGTGCGCTCGGACTTCTGGGAGCTCGTCGACTACGCCACCGAGCACCAGGTCGGCGTGAAGTTCTCCACCAACGGCGTGCGCATCGACAAGAAGGTCGCGGCGCGGCTGGCAGCGTCCGACTACGTGGACGTGCAGATCTCCCTCGACGGCGCGACCGCCGAGGTCAACGATGCCGTACGCGGCCCCGGTTCCTTCGCGATGGCTGTGCGCGCGCTCGAGAACCTGTCCGAGGCGGGCTTCCGCGACGCGAAGATCTCCGTCGTGGTCACCCGCCACAACGTCGATCAGCTCGACGACTTCAAGGCGCTCGCCGACCGTTACGACGCGACACTGCGCATCACCCGGCTGCGTCCGTCGGGCCGCGCCGTGGACGTCTGGGACGACCTGCACCCCACCCACGACCAGCAGCGGCAACTCTACGACTGGCTCGTCGCACACGGCGAAGGCGTCCTGACCGGCGACTCGTTCTTCCACCTGTCCGCCTTCGGCGGCGACAGCGGCGGCGGGGCTCTGCCCGGCCTGAACCTCTGTGGTGCGGGCCGTGTCGTGTGCCTGATCGATCCGATCGGTGACGTCTACGCGTGCCCGTTCGCGATCCACGAGAACTTCCACGCCGGGAACATCCTCACCGACGGCGGTTTCGCCGAGGTGTGGAAGAACTCCGACCTGTTCCGGGAACTGCGCGAACCGCAGTCCGCCGGCGCGTGCGCCTCGTGCAACTTCTACGACTCGTGCCGCGGCGGCTGCATGGCGGCGAAGTTCTTCACCGGCCTTCCGATGGACGGACCCGACCCGGAATGTGTTCAGGGATACGGACAGTCGGCCCTCGAGGCCGAACGGACGGTGCCGCAGTCGAGCGTGGACCACTCGCGTACCGGCAAGCGGGCCGAGCGTCGCACCCCGGCAGCACCGGTGCCACTCACGCTGCTCGCCAAGCCGCCTGCCAAATTCTGCGACGAGAACCCTCTCGCAGGCCTGTAGATCTCGAGGAGAGAAGTTCACGATGGCCAAGTTCTCGTGGCTGAAGAATCCCTGGAAGCAGAGCGACTGGTTCGAAACGGTCGCCGTGGCGCAGGAGCGTGCCCGCAAGCGGCTGCCGAAGTCGGTGTACGGCGCGCTCGTAGCGGGGTCCGAAGCCGGCATCACCGTCGACGACAATCTCGCGGCGTTCCGCGAACTCGGTTTCGCCCCGCACGTCGCAGGACTGTCGGAGAAGCGCGACATGGGCACCAGGGTCATGGGACAGGACGTGGCCATGCCCGTCCTCATCTCGCCGACCGGTGTCCAGGCCGTCCACCCGGACGGCGAGGTAGCCGTCGCCCGCGCGGCCGCCGCACGGGGAATCGCGATGGGTCTCAGCTCGTTCGCGAGCAAATCCATCGAGGATGTGGCCGCGGCCAACGACAAGACCTTCTTCCAGATGTACTGGGTCGGCAGCCGCGACGTGCTCGTCCAGCGCATGGAACGCGCCCGCGCGGCCGGTGCCAAGGGTCTCATCATGACCCTGGACTGGTCCTTCTCCAACGGCCGTGACTGGGGGAGTCCCGCTATCCCCGAGCGGATGAGCCTCGACGCGATGGTGAAGTTCGCACCCGAGGGCATCATCCGGCCCAAGTGGCTTCTGGACTGGGCCCGCACCGGCGGCGTCCCGGACCTCACCACCCCGAATCTCACCCCGCCCGGCGGGGACACCCCGACGTTCTTCGGCGCGTACGGCGAGTGGATGAGCACCCCGCTGCCCACCTGGGAAGACGTGGCGTGGCTGCGTGAACAGTGGGGCGACGCCCCGTTCATGCTCAAGGGCGTCATGCGCGTCGACGACGCCAAGCGCGCCGTCGACGCCGGCGTCACGGCGATCTCGGTGTCGAACCACGGCGGCAACAACCTCGACGGCACCCCGGCCCCCATCCGCGCGCTCCCGGCTATCGCGGAGGCGGTCGGCAACGACATCGAGGTGCTGCTCGACGGTGGCATCCGGCGCGGCAGCGACGTCGTCAAGGCCGTTGCGCTCGGCGCCGACGCCGTCATGATCGGCCGCGCCTACCTGTGGGGTCTCGCGGCCAACGGCCAGGCGGGTGTCGAGAACGTCCTCGACATCCTCGGCGGCGGAATAGGTTCCGCCCTCTTGGGCCTCGGCCGTGATTCGATCCACGACCTCACACCCGGTGACGTCGTCGTCCCGCCCGGATTCCGTCGCGATCTGGGAGTCGAGTAGCTCCTACCGGTATGAGCTTTGCCCTCACCGATCCGATCACCCTCGCCGGCCGCACTGCGCCGTCGAGGGTGATCTTCGGTCCACACGAGACCAATCTCGCTGCGGGACGGAGATTCTCGAGGCGACACCGCGCGTACTACGAGCGTCGGGCCCGGGGCGGTGCGGGCGTCGTGATCACCGAAGTGGCGTCGGTTCTCGCCGGCGACCGTCCCTACGAACGGGCTCCTCTCGCGGCCGAATCAGGGGAAGGCTGGGCGGATATCGTCTCGGCGTGCCGGCCGCACGGCGCACTCGTCCTGGCCGGACTCGGGCACTGCGGACTCCAGGGCTCCAGCGCCTGGACCCGAGCGCCGCTGTGGGCCCCGTCGCGCGTACCCGACCCCGCGACCCGTGAACTCCCCGCAGAGATGACTCCCGGCGACATCGAATCCGTGATCGCCGGATTCCGTGCTGCGGCGGCCGTCGCGGTCGATGCCGACGCCGACGGCGTCGAACTCGATGCCGGACCGACCGCCCTGCTCCGGCAGTTCCTGTCCGCCCTGACGAACCACCGCACCGACCGATACGGCTCCGACCGGACACGTCTCCTCCGGGAGGTGATCGCCGCCGTGCGCGCCGAACTCGGACCCGGCCGGGTCGTGGCGCTGCGCCTGAGTTGCGACGAGAACGCCCCGTGGGCCGGCCTCACACCGGACGTCGCCGCCGGCTACGCGCGGGAAGTCGCACCGTCGCTCGACTTGCTCACCGTCGTCCGTGGGGGCTTGTTCACGCCGGAAACGTACCGGCCCGACGCGCACACGCCGGCGGACTTCAACCGAGACCTGTGCAACCAGGTCCGCGCGGCCGTCGCGGGCACCGTGCCGGTGGTGTTGCAGGGCAGCGTCGTCCATCCTTCGTCCGCCCAGGAAGCTCTCGATCGGGGGGTGTGCGATGCGGTGGAGATGACCCGTGCGCAGATCGCCGACCCCGACCTCGTCGACTCGATCCGCGACCACCGCGATCCGCGGCCGTGTGTGCGCTGCAACCAGGCGTGCCTCGTGCGCGACTTCCGCAATCCGGAAGTCGGATGTATCGCCAACCCGGAGGCGGGTCAGGAAGATCGTCCGGCCGCCCCTGCGGCGACCGCTGCGCGTGACGTGCTCGTCGTCGGCGGGGGGCCTGCCGGGCTGGAAGCGGCACGCGGTCTCGCGGGACGTGGCCACCGTGTGACCGTCGCCGAGCGCACCGATCGCGTCGGAGGGATGCTGCACACCGCGGCACGCGGCACGGGTGCTCCCGACTTCGGACTGCTTGCACAGTGGCTCGAGGACCGCTGCCGGGACCTCGGTGTCGTCGTCCGCACCGGCGTCACCGTCACCTCGGACGACCTCGACGCCGCGATGGGGGCCGGCACCACGGTGGTGCTGGCCACCGGCAGCCGCCCCCGCCCACCCGGATTCCCGGTCCACCGGGGTGGCCGCTACGTCACGGCCGCGTATGCCCTCGACCACCCGGACACGGTCCCCGATCATGTCGTCGTCTGGGATCCCGCAGGCGGCCGGCTCGGTGTCGCTGTCGCGGAGCACCTCGTCGCGCCGGGGCGCGCGGTCCACTACGCCACGCCGGACCCCATACCGGGATCGAGGCTGGCGCCCACCGGCGATCTGGTCGCGGCGAACGTCCGGTTGCAGCGTGCGGGCGTGCGGCGGCACCTCGGCGTCGGGGTGCGCGCGGTCGACTCGTCGGGGGTGCGTCTCGTCCATCGAGTAACCGAATCGGAGGTCACCGTGCGTGCGGCCGCACTCGTGGACTGCTCAGTGGGACTACCGGATGACAGATCGCGCCGTCCGGGGCTGGATGAGATCGGTGACTGCATCGCTCCTCGGACGGTGCGGGACGCGATCCGGGAGGGGCACCGTCTCGCCTCGGAACTGTAACCTGTTGCATAGACCGATCTGGAAGGATCTCCATGGGCGAGTTCGACGGCAAGGTTGTCTTCATCACCGGTATCGCGCGAGGCCAAGGGCGTAACCACGCCCTGAGGTTCGCCCGGGAAGGAGCGTCGATCATCGGCATCGACGTCGCGAAGCCGGTATCGGAGTACATCACCTACGAGCAGGCGACCGAAGACGACTTCCGTGAGACCGTCCGACTCGTCGAGGAGGCCGGGGGCAAGATCGTCGCTCGCATCGCCGACGTCCGCGACAGTGCCGCTCTGCGCGCTGCGGTCGACGAGGGTGTCGCGCAGTTCGGACGGCTCGATGTCGTTGTCGCGAACGCCGGCATCTGCAGTTGGAACCGATTCTGGGAAATGCCCGACGAGCAGTTCGAAGAACTCGTCGACATCAACCTCACGGGCGTGTTCAAGACGTTGAAGGCGGCGGCGCCCGCCATGATCGAAGCCGGGAACGGCGGTTCGATCATCGTCGTCAGTTCCGTCGCCGGACTGAAGGCGATGCCCGGACAGGCACATTACGGCGCTGCCAAGTTCGGTCTCGTCGGCATCACCCAGGCTGCTGCGAAAGAACTGGGTGAGTTCAACATCCGCGTCAATTCGATCCACCCGTACGGCGTGAAGACCCCGATGGGCACCGATCAGGGGTCGCTGAAGATGTTCGAGCGCTTCCCGGCCTGGCTCCCCAACTTCGCACCCATCCTCACCGAGAAGCCGATCGCCGATCCCGACGACACGTCCGACGCGGTGCTGTTCCTCGCGAGCGATCGTGCGAAGACGATCACGGGCAGCCAGATGGCGCTCGACCAGGGCAACTCCAAGGTCTAGCCGGTGTCGCGCAACACGGCCGGTCCCGATCCCGGGAACAGCCTCAGGATCGGTCCGGCCACGTTGCGCAACCGGATCATTTTCCCGGCCCACCTGACGAACTTCGCGGTCGACGGGGAGATCACCGACCAGCACATCGCGTATTACACGGCGCGGGCGCGCGGCGGGGCAGCGATGATCGTCACCGAGGAACACACGGTGCATCGCTCGGATCGGCCGTACGAGAAGCTGATACGGGGCTGGGATCCCGCCGTGCTACCCGGGTACCGCCGCCTCACCGACGCGGTGCACGCGCACGGCACACGAATCCTGGCTCAGCTCAACCACAACGGTGCACAAGGAAGCTCGATGTACACGGGCCGGCCGTTGTGGGCACCGGGACCGGAACCCGACGCGTTGTTCCGGGAAGTGCCGGCGGCGATCGGTGGCGACGAGATCGCCGAACTGATCGCCGGCTACGCGGCGGTCGCGCGGCGGTGTGCCGACGGCGGATTCGACGGTGTCGAGATCCAGTGCTCGCAGGCGTCGATCCTGCGCGCCTTCCTCGCACCGGGGACCAACCGCCGCACCGACCGCTACGGTGGCGATCCGACCGGTCGTGCCCGGTTGCTCCTCGAGGTCGTGGCCGCGGTCAGGTCCGTGCTGGGGCACGAGTACATCGTGGGGGTGCGTCTGAGCGGCCACGACGGCACCGCCGGCGGGATCGGCATCGACGATGCGGTGCAGGTCGCGCGCATGCTGGATGCGACGGATGCCGTCGACTACCTCAGCACGTCGGTCGGTGTGGCCACCGAAACGCTCCATCTCGTCGAAGCGCCGATGTCCACGCCGCACGGATACTCCTTGTTCGTGCCCGCTGCGTTCCGCGCGGTTGTGTCGCTACCCGTTGTGGGCGTCGGACGGTTCACGACACCCGGCCAGGTCCGCTCCGCGCTGGCAGAGGGGGTCTGCGACCTCGTCGGTGCGGTGCGGGCACAGATCGCCGACCCCGACTTCGCGGGGAAGACTCTCGGTGGACGCGACGCGGAGGTGCGGCCGTGTATCGGTTGCAACCAGGAATGCATCGGGCGGGTCGGTCTGGGCCGGTGGATCGGGTGCACGGTGAACCCGCGCGCGGGCCGCGAATCCACGCCCCTGCCTGCGCCGCGGATGCCGGGCCGCCGGGTGCTCGTGGTCGGTGGTGGACCGGCCGGACTACAGGCTGCCGCTACGTCCGCTCGTCGCGGGCACTCCGTGATCCTGTGTGAGCGAGAGCCGTGGACGGGTGGGCAGATTCGCGCCGCGGCGACCGCACCGCACCGCGGCGAACTGGCAGGGATGGTGACGAGCCTCGAGGCGGAATGCGCTCGGGCCGGTGTCGAGATCAGGACCGGATTCGAGGTCGACGCCGACTTCGTCCGCGCCTACCGGCCCGACGCCGTGATCGTGGCGACAGGTGCCCGGCCTCAGCGGCCGGTCTGGGCCGGAGACTCCGCGAAGGTCGTGGACGTCCGCGACGTGCTCGAGGGTCGCGCCGATCCGGAGGGGAGGGTGCTCGTGGTCGACGATCTGGGTTTTCATCAGGCGACGTCGGTGGCCGAACTTCTCGCCGGACGTGGCTGCACCGTGACGGTGTGCACCGGCGGCATGATCGTCGGACAGGATCTCGGCCTCACCCTCGATATGGACGGATGGACGCGTCGCGCCCATGCTGCGGGGATCATGCAGATCACCGACGTGATGGTCACGGGAGTCGTGGACGCCGACGACGCGACGGTCGTGTCGCTCGTCGATCACCGGACCGGCACGGCCCGGCCCTTCGTGGCCGACGCCGTGGTGGTCGTCGCCCATCAGGAACCCGTGGACGAACTCTGGAAACAACTGTGCGACAGCAGCATTCCTGTGTTCCGCGTCGGCGACGCGGTGACCCCGCGCCGTGCGCACAACGCGATCCTCGAGGGGGATGCCGCAGCGATCGCGGTGTGACACCGCGTCCGAGTGTGCGGTGCCTACGAACCGAGTTCGCGCCGCATCGCAACGCGTGGACGGTAGTCGAGTCCCAGCTCCGTTTCGTGTGCGCGAATCCGGCGCAGCCCCGGGGTGAGTTCTCCGTCGCCGAGAATGCGGAAGCCGAGACGTTCGTAATAGGGCGCGTTCCAGGGAACGTCGCGGTAGGTCGTGAGCGTCACGGCGTTGTACCCGTGATCGCGAGCCCACCCGGCGGCGTGGGCGAGCAGGTCGCGACCGACGCCGCGCCGAGCGTGACCGGGATGCACCGAGACCTGCTCGATGTGGAGCGCGTCGTCGACCGGTTCGGCGATCAGGTACGCCACCGGCGCACCGCCTTCGTCGAACGCCACCCAGTTCCGGCCCGCGGCGAGATAACGGTGCAATTCCGCGACCGTCGGCGGGGCGTCGTCCGCGACGAAGGTCATGCCCAGTTCGGCGAACTGTTCGCCCGCCGCCCGTTCGATGTCCTGGAGCAACGGTAGTTCTGCCTCCGCCGCGAGCCGGATGCGAGGCAATCCCTTGGCGAAGTACAGCGAAGACTCCGAGTCGGCCCAGACGCCGAACCGCTCGTGCATCGGGGCGTACCCGGCTGCGGTGTACATCGCGATGGCTTCCGGTTGCGCAGTGCCGGTTTCGAGCACCATCCGGCGACGTCCCGCGTCCGCTGCGGTTCGCTCCAGCGCGTCGAGCAGGCGCCGCGCGATTCCGCGTCGCCGCGAATCCGCACGCACGTACATCCTCTTGATCTCCGCGTCGCCGTCGCGCAGACCGGGATGCCCCGCGTCGTACGCGCGCCAGCCCCCGATGCCCAGCGGCGCAGTTCCGGAATGTGCGAGCAGGAACAGCCCGCGTGGGGGTGCGAACTGTTCCGGATGAAGTTCGGTGTGGTCGGGCCCGCCGTAGCGACGCACGTACTCGAGCTGAACCTCGTCGATGAGGGCCTGCACGTCCGGGTCGTCCAAGGGACGAGGTTCGATCTGCACCAGACGAGAGTACGTGCCGGCCGTGGCGCGACCGGCGCCGATCCTCCCGCCTGTCCCTCGGGCCCACGATCCTCCGACGGGACTCGCCCGGCGGACAACCGGATAAACACACTCGGCGGTATTGCTGGGCATTTGCGGGAGATGTTTATCGAATCGTTGCATGGGCACCCACTGGTGATGCACAAGAACATATTCATCCCGGCCCTGACCGATCAGCAGCGTGACAAGCTCGACACTCTTTCGAACGCCGACGAACTCCGGTTCCACGGCCTTCTGGATTACGAGTCACTGGTCGAGCCCGAGACCTATGTGTTCCGAGACCTGCTCGACCGGGCACGCCGCGAACTCGACGAGTTCGACGGCAGCGTGGACGGGATCGTCGCGCACTGGGATTTCCCGACGAGCGTGCTCGCTCCGATTCTCGCCGCCGAACGGGGCCTGCCCGCGCCGACACTCCGCAGTATTCTCCAGTGCGAGCACAAGGCGTGGAGCCGAATCGAGCAGCGGAAGAGCATTCCCGAATGTGTCCCGGGCTTCGCGGTTTTCGATCCTTTCGACGACAACGCGCTCGATTCGATCGACCTTTCCTTCCCGTTCTGGGTCAAGCCGATCAAGTCCCACTCGTCGCAACTCGGATTCGAGATCAACAGCGCCGAGGAGTTCGCCGCTGCACTCGAGCAGATCCGTGCCGAGATCGGCCGGGTCGGGGACGCGTTCGACGAAGTGCTGTCCCTGGTGGAACTGCCGCCCGAACTCGAAGGAGTCGGCGGCAACATGTGCCTCGCCGAAGACATCATCACGGGTATCCAGGTCGCGCCCGAAGGCACGATGTTCAACGGCGAGTACCGCATTCACGGCTTCTTCGACATGCGTAAGGATGCGGCAGGGCACAGCTTCGACAGGCTCGACTACCCGGCACAGTCGGTCCCCGAGGATGTGCAGCAAAGCATGATCGATCTGACGGAGCGGTACCTGCGTCACGTCGGTTTCGACAACGGTTGCTTCAACACGGAGTTCATGTGGGACGAGAAGACGGGAAAGCTGTCGCTCATCGAGGTCAACACCCGCATCTCGCAGTCGCACAGTGACCTTTTCGTCAAGGTCGACGGAACGTCGAACCACGAGGTGGCGATCGATATCGCGCTCGGCGTGGAACCGCGCATCGAACCGCGCAAGGGCAAGTTCCGCCACGCGGCTCAGTGCCACGTCGGTTACTACTCCGACGGTATCGTGCGCAGCGTCCCCAGCGCCGACGATCTCGCCCGAGTCTGCGAGGAGATCCCGGATACGGTGGTGGACATCAAGGTTCGGGTAGGCGACCGGCTGTCCGAACTGCCCAACCAGGACGGCTACCGGACGGTCCTCGCGACCCTGTACATCGGTGCCGACGACGTGGGCGGGCTCGAGAAGTACTTCGATCGTGCGACCGAGTTGCTGCCGTTCGGGATCGACGAAATCTCCGACTAGGGCCTTCCTGCCTGCGACTTGTTCAACCGATCGACAGGAAGGTACTCGTGCAGACAGTGACATCCTTTCCCCACAGTGTTCGCGTCATCGAGAACACCTTCATCACGATGCCCGACGGCTGTCGGCTGTCGGCTCGCATCTGGCTTCCGGACGGAGCCGAGAGCAACCCGGTTCCCGCTGTGCTGGAATATATTCCGTATCGGCACCGGGATACCACCCGAGCGCGAGACGAGCTCAACCACCCGTACATCGCCGGCCACGGATACGCCTGTATCCGGGTGGACCTGCGCGGCAGCGGCAACTCCGACGGGGTACTCGAGGACGAGTACCTCCCTACCGAGCAGGACGATGCGTGCGCCGTGATCGAGTGGGCTGCGCAGCAACCCTGGTGCGACGGCAACGTCGGCATGATGGGTATCTCGTGGGGAGGCTTCAACAGCCTCCATGTTGCCGCGAAGCGGCCACCGGCACTCAAAGCGATCATCAGCGCGTCCGCCACCGACGATCTGTACGTCGACAACATGCACTACATGGGTGGATGCCTGCTGTCGGACAACCTGTCCGAAGCCACCGTGATGTTCGCCTTCAACAGCATGGCGCCGGACCCGGCGATCGTCGGCGACCGGTGGCGCGAGATGTGGCACGAACGATTGCAGGGCAGCGGACTGTGGGTCGAGAAGTGGCTCGAGCATCAACATCGGGACGACTACTGGAAGCGTGCCTCCGTCAACGAGAACTACGCGGACGTGCAATGTCCCGTGTTCGCGGTGGGCGGCTGGGCCGACGGTTACACCAACGCGATCTTCCGGCTGATGGAGAACCTCGACGTCCCTCGTAAGGGACTCATCGGACCGTGGGGTCACAAGTACCCGCACCAGGGAGTGCCCGGTCCGGAGATCGGGTTCCTGCAGGAGGTCGTCCGGTGGTGGGACTACTGGCTCAAGGGGATCGACAACGGCATCATGGACGAACCCATGCTCCGCATGTGGAAGCAGGGCAGCGTCCCGCCGCACCCGCGCTACCCCGAGCGGCCGGGTACATGGATCTCCGAGCCGTCGTGGCCCGCGCCGGGCATCGAGAGCCGCGAGTACTCGCTCACGCGCTTCGGACTGGACCAGGACGCCGATCCGGACGCCGTGGAGCGCCGGGACCTGGCGGTGTGTTCACCGCTGAGCCTGGGGATGGCGGGTGGCAAGTGGGCCTCGTACGCGGCCACTCCCGACCTGCCCTCCGATCAGCGGGAAGAGGACGGCGGCGCACTCGTTTTCGAAACCGAAGCCCTCGACGAACCGCTCGACGTGGTCGGCCTGCCGAAGCTCGATCTCGAGATCAGTGCCGACAAGCCGGTGGCGATGGTCGCGGCCAGGCTCAGCGATGTCGCTCCGGACGGCCAGGCGACGCGAGTGACCTACGGTCTGCTGAACCTCACGCATCGTGACGGCAGCGCGGACCCGCAGCCGCTCGAGCCGGGTCGCAAGTATCGGGTGCGCGTCAAGCTCAACGGGATGGCGCAGGAGTTCCCGGCAGGCCATCGCATCCGCTTGTCGTTGTCCACCTCGTACTTTCCGCTGGTGTGGCCGGCGCCCGAACTCGCGACCCTCACGGTGACCACCGGCGAAAGCCGTCTGAGCCTGCCCGTGCGTCCGCGACGCGACGCCGAGGACTCGGCGCTGCCCGCGTTCGGTGAGCCCGAAGGTGCGGAATCCTCCGCCGTCACACGGGTCGAGCCGGGCGAACACCACTGGCGGACCTCGCGCGATCTCGAAACCGGCGTGACCACACTCGAGATCAAGGACGACCAGGGAGAACTCTTCGTCGAAGACACCGGTACCACGATGCGGAGCGCAACGACCGAGTGGTTCAGCTTCCAGGGGAACGACGTGGAGTCGGCGCGCGGCGAGACCCAGACCGTGCGCTATCTCGGTCGAGGGGACTGGCAGACGGAGGTGCGGACCCGGACGGTGCTGACATCGACACCGGACGAGTTCGTGATCACAGCACAGTTGGATGCGTACGAGTCCGACGAGATCCACGGCAAGCGGCGCGTCTACTCCGAGAACTGGAATCGGGAAATACCTCGCTTGCTGGTGTGACACCACGCGCTCGCGGTGCGGGCTGTCCGACGCACTAGCATCGGACCGGTGATACGGGATCTTGCCGGCGCCTATTGGACCCACGTCGAACCGGAGCGGTGGACCGTCGCGGTACCGGTGGGATCGCTCGAACAACACGGCCCGCATCTGCCCCTCGATACCGATACCCGGATCGCCACGGCCGTTGCCGAGGCACTTCCCGACGTCCTCGTGGCTCCGCCGCTCGCGTACGGCGCGAGCGGCGAGCACGAGGACTTTCCGGGAACAGTGTCCATCGGAGCAGAGGCGCTGCGCACCGTGTTCGTGGAGTACGGGCGCTCTATCTGCCGCTGGGCTTCCCGGGTGCTGTTCGTCAACGGGCACGGCGGAAACGCATATGCCCTGGCCGAAGCCGTGTCGCTGCTGCGCTACGAGGGGCGCGACGTGGCCTGGCTCCCGTGCGCGGTGCCGGGCGCCGACGCCCACGCGGGGGTGACCGAAACGAGTCTGATGTTGCACCTGTTCCCGAACGCGGTGGATATGGCGAGCGCGGTTGCCGGGAACACAGATCCGATCTCCACTTTGATGCCACAACTGCGTGAAGCCGGTATGGTTTCGGTGTCGGCGAACGGGGTTCTCGGCGATCCCACCACCGCAACTGCAGCGCAGGGGGCCCGCTTGTTCGCACACCTGACGGAACGTGCAGCATCGCAGGTCGCTCGGTGGGAACCGGGCACGGAGGGGGGACTTCGGTGAGTCAGGCGACAACACCCGAACTGGCGCAGACTCCCGGTGGACGGCTACCCGACGGATTCGGGGTGCGCATCGATCCGCGGGTCCGGCGGTTCGCCGGCGGGCGCGTACTCATCGGAGGCTCGCCCACCCGGATGCTCAAACTGGCGCCCGCCGCCGCGGCGATGATCGACGGCGATCACCTCGAGGTCGTCGACTCCCGAACCGCGGTGGTCGCCCGGCGCCTGCTCGACTCCGGTGTCGGTAATCCGCGTCCCACGCGACTGCCCTCCACCGCGGACGTCACGGTGGTCGTTCCCGTCCGGAACAATGCGGCGGGAGTGCGGCGGTTGCTGCAAGCGCTTCCCGGCCTCGAGGTCATCGTGGTCGACGACGGCTCCGACATGCCGATCGACTGGCCGGACAACCCGCGGGTCCGCGTGGTCCGATTCGAGGCATCGCGCGGACCCTCCGCAGCACGAAACATCGGATTGCGGGAAGCACAAACAGAATTCGTGGCATTCCTCGACTCCGATGTCGTTCCGCGCATCGGGTGGCTCGAGGCGTCGCTCGGCCATTTCAGCGATCCGGCCGTGGCGCTCGTCGCGCCCCGCATCGTGGCTCTCGATCCCGACAACGGAGCGCTGGCACGCTACGAGCACGCCCGCTCGTCGTTGGACCTCGGCCGCCGGGAAGCCCCCGTTGTGGCAGGTAGCCCGGTGTCCTACGTCCCCAGCGCCGCCATGGTGGTCCGCCGCGAGGCACTTGCCGGGTGCGGGGGTTTCGACGAGTCGATGCACGTCGCGGAGGATGTCGACGTGTGCCGCCGCCTCCGGAGCGAGGGATGGCGACTCCGGTACGAACCGGTTGCGCGGGTTGCCCACGATCATCGTGTGAGTTTCCCGGAATGGTTCTCCCGCAAGGTCTTCTACGGAACCGGGGCGGCGCCGCTGGAAGCGAGACACCCCGGTACCGTGCCCCCGATGGCGATGTCCGTCTGGACCCTTCTCGCGTGCTCGGCCGTCGCCACGATGACCCGGTTCGGCGTCGTCGTCGCGGTACTGACCCAATTCGTCACGCTCGTGCGGTTGCGCCGCATGTTCGCCGAACTCGACCGCCCGACGCGCATCGCAGCGGTGCTGACCGGTCAGAGCTTCGCGGGCGGTATGTGGCAGGTCGCGTCCGCCGTCTGCCGGCACTACTGGCCGCTCACATTCGTTGCGGCGGTGCTGTCGTCGAAAGTGCGGCGCGCGGTGGTGGCTTTCGCTGTGGCAGAAGGCATGTGGGACTGGTATTCGCACCGCGAGGGCGGTGGCCTCGACCCGGTGCGGTACGTCTTCTTCAAGCGCCTCGACGACCTCGCCTACGGCGCCGGGCTCTGGAAAGGGGTCGTCGACGCCCGCGATCCCGCGGCGCTGATGCCCGATATCCGGTCCTGACGTGATTCCGGCGCGCGCCGACATCGTGGTGGTCGGGGGTGGGAGCGCCGGATGCACACTTGCCGCCACCCTCGCCGGACGCCCGGGCCGCACCGTCGTGCTGCTCGAGAGCGGTCCCGGCTACGCGAGCACCGGTACCGCGCCACCGGAACTCCTGGACGCCTCGAGGCTTCCCGTCGGGCCTGAAAGTCGTTGGACTGCGCAATATCCGGTGCTCCTGGCCGGGAGGCCCGGCACGATTGCCCGGGGCCGGGTGCTCGGAGGATCCGGCGCGGTCAACGGCGGCTACTTCGTCCGCGGGCGCCCGGGGGATTTCGACGCCTGGCCCCCGTCGTGGTCGTTCGACCACGTGCTGCCGTACTTCCGGCTCATCGAGCACGACTCGGACTTCGGCGACGAGTGGCACGGCGCCGCCGGACCGGTACCGGTGTCGCGAACCCCGTGGTCCCGTCTGCACGCCGTGGCGCGCGCGTTCCACGATGCCGCTGTGGCGGCGGGCCATCTTCCGGTGGAGGACCTCAACGCGCCCGGTCCGGTCGGGGTGGGACGCGTTCCCCTCAACATCGCGAACGGGGTACGCATGGGACCGGCACTCTCGTCGTTGATGCCCGCGCTCGCCTCCCCGAATCTGACCGTGTGCTCCGGTACGCGGGCGCGCAGGGTGGTGATGTCCGGTGCCGAGGCGGTAGGGGTGGAGGTGGACGGCGGTGACGGCGTCACGTTCATCGAGGCGGGAAGTGTCGTGCTGTGCGCCGGTGCGGTCGAAAGTCCCCGCCTTCTCCTGCTCTCCGGCATCGGGCCCGCGGACGAACTCGCCACGCTCGGCGTCGCGCCCGTCGTCGACCTTCCCGGGGTCGGTACGGGATTTACCGACCATCCGGAAGTTGCCGTTCCGTACCGGTACCGCAGCGATCTGCCTCTCGGTGCGGCTGTACTCGAAACTGTCCTGCACACAGACGAACTCGAACTGCGTCCCTACACGGCTCCGTTCGCCGACTCCGTACCGGGCAGTGGCGCTGCCGTACCTGTGCTGGGGGTCGTCCTCACCCGGCCGCGCAGTCGCGGGCGCCTGATCTTCGACGCACGCGACCCGTACGCCGCGCCTCTCCTGGACTACGGATACCTGGACGACCCTCGCGATCGTGCAGCGCTCCGGCACGGGGTCGCATCGGCGGTCCACCTGCTCGCGGCGATGGACGGGGTCGTGGACCCGCACAGTGTTCCGACGGGCGCAGCGGACGTGGACGACGAGTGGCTCGCGGCGCATCTCGGTACGTCCCAGCACTTGTCGGGCTCGTGCAGGATGGGTTCGGACGATTCGGCGGTCGTCGACGACCGGTGCCGGGTGCACGGCGCCGAGCGTCTCTTCGTCGCCGACACCTCCGTGTTCCCGCAGGTGCCCAGCCGGGGCCCGCATGCCACGGTCGTGATGCTGGCGAGGCGTGTCGCGGACGCCCTCTGAATCCGGCACGCGTCCGCCAGGGTGCCCCCGAGTGCGATGACACCGACCCGCTGTGATCTGCACTACAGTGGCCCCCGGCGGAACGCGAGGAGGACAGCGGTAGATGATCGACCGTGCGGGAGCGAAAGCCCTTTCGTGGATGGCGCTGCATCCTGGGGACGACGCAGAAGCGCACGCCCGTCGACTGTCGGAAGTCCATACGGCTGTGGTGGGATCGGCGTCGAGCAGAGAGCGGTCTGCTGCGCTTGCGTCCCCCGCGGCGGTACGCCCCGTAGTGCGCGACTCGTGGCTCCGTAGCCTCGGCAGGGCGATCGATCCCGACGTCATCGAGCAACCCCTGTTGCTGACCGGCAAGGATCTCGAGGACTACCGCGCGGGACACCCGATGGCGATGATCCGTCCGGTCGTGCGCAAGCTTCTCGTGGAAGATGCGGCCGACAGCGGACTGCTGATCGCGATCAGCGACGAGCGGGGACGACTGCTGTGGATCGAGGGAGACCACGACGCCCGCGACCGGGCGCTGGCGATGAACTTCGCCGAGGGCGCGGATTGGAGTGAGGAGCACGTCGGGACCAACGCTCCCGGCACGGCTCTCACACTCGATCGGTGCGTGCAGATCTTCGGTGCCGAGCACTACAACCGTGCCGTGCACGAGTGGAGTTGCTCGGCGGCCCCCGTCCACGACCCCATCAGCGGCCGCATCCTCGGAGCACTCGACATCACCGGCGGACCGCGCGTCGCGGCGCCGGAGGTTTTACAACTGGTGCGGGCGACGGCTGCCGCTGCCGAAGCCGAACTGCGCCTGTCCATGCTCGAGGGTGCGAGTGCCCAGTCTTCTGCCGCCTGCATGCTCGAAACGTTCGGCCCGGGACGTGCGACGCTCGTTCGCGGACGCGACCGGCTCGCGCTGTCGCAACGGCATGCCGAGATTCTGCTCATTCTCAGCGAGCATCCGGAAGGGGTCGGCGCTCGGAGGCTTGCGGTCCTGCTCGACGAGAACGAACTCGATGCCGTGACGGTGCGCGCCGAGATATCCCGTCTGCGTAGGGTACTCGGGCCGGACACGATCGCGTCCCGGCCGTATCGAGTGCAGAGCGCGCTGCGCACCGATGTTGCGAACGTACGTGCGGCGCTGGATCGCGGGGACCTCGACACCGCGGTGCGCCTCTACACCGGCAGGGTGCTTCCCGGCTCGGGCGCGCCGGGAGTGATCGACGTGGGCGACGAGTTGGATGCCGGAATCCGGGGTGCGCTCCTGCGCCGGGGTGCAGCGCCGCTGCTCGCCCGCTGGACGGCATCGATTCACGGCCGCGAAGACCTGCCGGCGTGGAGTGCGTATCTCGGATGCCTGGACCCGGACTCCACCGTGTTCGCACAGGTCGAGGCGAAGATCCGGATGCTCGACCGGAACTTCGCAACCTAGTTGCAACCCCGGCGTTTGTAGTGTCCGGGGTCACACCCTCGACGGGTGATCACCCCGACGCGCAGGAGAACACGATGCCCGAGTACGCCCGCCCCGGTTCGCCCGATGCCCTGATGTCCTTCCGGTCCCGTTACGACAACTGGATCGGCGGTCGATGGGTGGCTCCCGTTTCGGGCGAGTACTTCGAGGACATCACTCCCGTGACCGGACAACCGTTCACCGAGGTCGCGCGTTCGACCGACAAGGACATCGAACTCGCTCTCGACGCCGCGCACGCCGCCGCCCCGGCGTGGGGCAAGACGTCACCGGCGGAACGGGCGCTGATCCTGAACCGGATCGCCGACCGGATCGAAGAGAACCTCGAGGCCGTCGCGGTCGCCGAAACGTGGGACAACGGCAAGCCCATCCGGGAAACTCTCAACGCGGACATCCCGCTGGCGATCGACCACTTCCGGTACTTCGCGGGCGCGATCCGCGCGCAGGAAGGCTCGATCTCCGAGATAGACGCCGATACCGTGGCCTACCACTTCCAGGAGCCTCTCGGCGTCGTGGGCCAGATCATCCCGTGGAACTTCCCGATCCTGATGGCGGTGTGGAAGCTTGCCCCGGCGCTCGCAGCCGGAAATGCCGTGGTGCTCAAGCCCGCCGAGCAGACGCCCGCGTCGATTCTGTATCTCGTCGAGCTGATCGGCGACCTGCTTCCCGACGGTGTGGTCAACATCGTCAACGGTTTCGGAACCGAGGCCGGCAAGCCGCTCGCCTCGAGTCCGCGCATCCGCAAGATCGCCTTCACCGGTGAGACCACGACCGGGCGGCTCATCATGCAGTACGCCTCGCAGAACCTCATCCCTGTCACCCTCGAACTCGGCGGCAAGAGCCCCAACATCTTCTTCTCCGACGTGATGTCCGCTCCCGACGACTTCCAGGACAAGGCACTCGAGGGATTCACCATGTTCGCCCTCAACCAGGGCGAGGTGTGCACCTGCCCGTCCCGCGCACTCATCCAGCAGGACATCTTCGACGACTTCCTGTCCCTCGCTGCGGTGCGTACCAAGGCCGTACGGCAGGGAAACCCGCTCGACACCGACACGATGATCGGTGCGCAGGCATCCAACGACCAACTCGAGAAGATCTTGTCCTACATCGAGATCGGGAAGGGCGAGGGCGCCAAGATCGTCACCGGCGGTGAACGCGCCGACCTCGGCGGTGACCTGTCGGGCGGCTACTACGTGCAGCCGACGATCTTCGAGGGCCACAACAAGATGCGGATCTTCCAGGAGGAGATCTTCGGGCCCGTCGTGTCGGTGACGTCGTTCCGGGACTTCGACGATGCGATCGCGACCGCCAACGACACGCTGTACGGTCTCGGCGCCGGTGTCTGGTCGCGCGACGGTGGAGTCGCATATCGCGCCGGCCGCGCGATCCAGGCCGGCCGGGTGTGGACCAACACGTACCACCAGTACCCCGCCCACGCGGCGTTCGGCGGCTACAAGCAGTCGGGCATCGGCCGCGAGAACCACCACATGATGCTCGACCACTATCAGCAGACGAAGAACCTGCTCGTCTCCTACGCTCCGAAGGCCCAGGGATTCTTCTGATCGCTCTCGGCGCCCGCACCTTTCGTACAGGGAAGTGCGGGCGCCGACCGGTTTTCTGTGAAAGAGAGGGTATGCCGTGTCAGTCCCAGCCCGGGTGACGGCCACGGTCGCGGCCGTGGATCTTCTGCGCCGCTTGGCCGACCGCAACGGATCGCTGATGATCCACCAGTCGGGAGGATGTTGCGACGGGTCGTCGCCGATGTGCTTTCCCGCAGGTGAATTTCTGGTGGGCGATCGGGATGTGCTCCTCGGTGTGCTCGACCTCCGTCTCGGCGTGGGGCGCACGCTTCCCGATCCGCCTTCCGGTGCCGATTCTGTTCCCGTGTGGATCTCGGGGTCGCAGTTCGAGGTCTGGAAGCACACCTGTCTGGTGCTCGATGTGGTTCCGGGAAGGGGAGCGGGCTTCAGTCTCGAAACGCCCGAGGGTGTCCGATTCCTTGCTCGGGGAAGAGTATTCACCGAGCCGGAGAACGCCGCGCTTGCGACGTCGCCGGTCGTGCTCGGGAAGGAGTGGGAGAGCGGCGTCCGGCCGGGCGCCTCGCAGGTGCCACTCGTGGTGGCCGACGCCGAGGCCGGATGCGCCGTGCCTCAGTGGCCGGACCGTGACGACGAGACCGGTGGCGGCCCGGATACTGTCGCCGGAGAGGTCGGTCCACCCGCGAGTGCCTGATAACTCACGTTCCACAGCCATTCGACGGGACCCCGCTCGAATCGGGCCAGCCACAGGCGCGCGACGATCATGAGCGTCGCGCAGACGGCGGCGAACAGCGCCACGGTGGCCGGCACGATCGTGTCGCCGTCCAGGCGAGCGGCCATGCCGAATCCCCAGCCGTAGCACACTGTCGAACACAGGATGTTCTGCAATATGTAGCAGCTCAATGCCATTCGCCCCACAGGGCTGAGAGCGGTGCCGACTGCGCCGGGTGCACGGCCGTCGGCATAGCGGTGTGCGACGGCTGCGAGGAGTGCGAAAGCCACGATCGGGGCTGTGCCGTAGCGGCCCAGGACGAGACCCGCGTCGGACCCGGACAGGCCCAGCGCGAAGTCGATCGGGAGCGCGACACCGAATCCGACGATCATGAGAATGCGGCGGAGGCGGGCCTGATCCGGATCGAGGATGCCGCGCAGGTACAGCCGCGCGCCGATGAGGAAGAGAGCTATCGACAGCGGCAGGATGAAGATCGTTTCCAGCCGGAACAGCGCGATGTTCTCGGCACGGAAGACCACCAGATCCCAGAACGAGCCGTCCGCATAAGGATTGGGGGACAGCGTCCGGTTGCCCGGATTCGCAGGCAGCGCAGCGAGTGCGGCTACCACGACGGCGAGCATCGCGGCGTGCAGAGCGAGTGCGCAGGCGATCCAGATCCGCTGGGAGCGGATGCCGGTAGCCAGGACGAACGCGACGACGAGTCCGGTGACGGCGTATCCGGTGAGCACGTCGAACTCGGTGAACAGGAAGTAGTGCAGTATCCCGTCGATCATGAGAAGTCCTGCCCGCCAAGGGTATTTACCCGGCCACGGAAGTCCCCGTCCGGTCGCCGAACGCTGCTGGATGGCGAGTCCGATGCCGAACATGATCGTGAGGAGCCCGAGGAACTTTCCCTGCGTCACCTGTTGCAGCACGTCTTGGACGAAAGACCAGCTTCCGGTCGCTCGTCCGGTGCCGTTGATATAGCCGACCAATCCTTCCACGTTGGTGAAGATCCAGATGTTGGTACCGAGGGTGCCGAGAATCGCGACCCCTCGTAGTACGTCGAGTGCGGCGTATCGAGGTGTGGTGCTCACGGTGATCCCTTCCGGGGGACGCAGAGCGTAAGTAGCACGGTCGTGCTTACAAAAAGTGATGCTAGCACGACCGTGTTAGCATGGTCCAGTGCCGAAACTGATCGATCACGATGCGAGACAGCAGGAAATAGCGGAGGCGGTCTGGCGGCTGATCCTGCGCGAAGGGGTCGGCGCTGTCTCGATACGGGAGGTCGCGGCCGAGGCGGGCCTGTCTACGGGTTCTGTGCGGCACGTCTTCGGCAGCAAGTCGGAACTGCTCGGCTATTCGATGCGCCTGGTTCACGACCGCGCCGCAGAGCGCGTGTCCGCCCACCTCGGCATTGCCGATGTCAAGGAACGCGCGCGGGCCGTGCTCGGTGAACTCCTTCCGCTCGACGAGGTCCGACGTTGCGAAATGCTGGTCAATCTCGCGCTGATCGCGGAATCTCCCGGACATGACGAACTGCGGCAGATCGCGATCGGTGCGCAGCGCGCACTGCGGGAAGGGTGTGAGCTCGTACTGGCAGGTCTGGCCGCGGAGGGGCTCGTCGCGCCGGACCGTGATCTCGGGTTGGAAGCCGAGCGTCTGCACGCCGTCGTCGACGGTCTTGCAATGCACCTGCTCGTCGGTGCCGGTGACACCCCGAGGTCCGCCCAGACGGTGCTCGCCGCGCATATCGATTCGCTGGCCTGACGGCCCCTTGCCGCCCCGGTGCCGAATTCCCACCGGTGCCCACGCGCCCACGCGCGTCCCCGGTACGCCAGAATCGGACCGGGATCCGTCCGGATTCCGCGGTACGCGGGGGCATCGGTCCCCGCATGTTCGGCGCCCGTCGGGCGGTGAGGAGTGGACGATGGCCTTCGCGGGCAACGTGGATGAGCTGGCCCTGCTGCAGACGGTGCGCCTGAAGAACCAGGTCACCGCGGAAGTGGTTGCCGCGCACCTGGGAGTGACGGTGGCGGCCGGCCAGGCCGCAGTAGATGCCCTCGTCCGGCAGGGCAAGGCCCGATCGGCCGGTGACGGCATCGAGCTCACCGACGAGGGGGTTCACGAGCTGACCGGCCAACTCGAGGCGGAACGCGTATCGATCGACGAGGATTCGATCGCGGACCTGCACGATCAATTCCTGCCGCTGGACGACGAACTCGCGGAGCTACTCGCGGAGCCGGAGGCGGACGGGTTCATCGACGCACTGCTCGATTTCGACCGTCGTGCGCAGGCGCTGTTCGACGACGTGTCCGCGTTCGTTCCCCGTCTGTCGCGATACCAGGATCTCTTCGCAGAAGCTCTGGAGAAGGTCAAGGGGGGCGCGCTCGCATGGGCCACCGCGGGCAACATCGATTCCTACTCCGCGGTGTGGGGCGAGATGCGGGAGGAACTCAGGGGCGCCGCGGGTCGCTGACCTGGTACTCGTTGTGAGGGTGTGACCGCAGTCATCATTTCCCCCTTTTCGGGGGTGGTCGTGAGTGACCGGGGTCACTACCGTTTCCTTCGTATCAACTGCCACGAAGGAGACCACGATGTCCGGCACCAACGTCGATCCTCTGCCGAGCTACTCCCAGGGCGCCTGGAACGTTCCACTTCTCGGCGACACCGTCGGCGACAACCTCGACCGCACCGCCGCGCGTTTCGGTGACCGTGAGGCGCTCGTCGACCGCGCCGCGGGGAAACGTTGGAACTACACCGAATTCGTAGCGGATGTCGACGCAGTCGCTGTCGGCATGCTCCGGTCGGGCATCGCGAAGGGTGACCGGGTGGGGATCTGGGCCCCGAACTGCTGGGAATGGGTTCTCGTCCAGTATGCAACCGCGAAGATCGGCGCGATTCTCGTCAATATCAATCCCGCGTACCGCTCGCACGAATTGCAGTACGTCCTCGAGCAGGCGGGCGTCCGGATGCTGGTGTCCGCGTCCGCATTCAAAACATCCGACTATGCGCAGATGATCGCGACCGTACGGGCGAACTGCCCCGACCTCGAGGATGTCGTTCTGCTCGGCTCCCCGCGGTGGGACGAGCTCGTCGAGGTGGGACGGGCCGCACTCGCCGACGACCGTCGGGTGCTCACCGAGGCGCAGTCTCAGCTCTCTCCCGACGATCCCATCAACATCCAGTACACCTCGGGGACCACCGGGTTCCCCAAAGGCGCCACGCTCAGTCACCACAATGTGCTCAACAACGGGTTCTTCGTCGGCGAACTCTGCCACTACACGGAATTGGATCGGGTATGTATCCCCGTTCCGCTGTACCACTGTTTCGGTATGACGATGGGCAATCTCGCGTGCACCAGCCACGGCGCGACCATGGTGCTGCCGTCTCCGGCCTTCGATCCCGCGGCCACACTCACCGCAGTGGCGGAGGAGCGATGCACCTCGCTCTACGGCGTGCCGACGATGTTCATCGCCGCGCTGGCGGAACCCGATTTCGCACGGTACGACCTGGCGAGCCTGCGCACCGGAATCATGGCGGGCTCGCCGTGCCCGGTCGAGGTGATGAAACAGGTCATCGATCGGATGGGGATGAACGAGGTGTCGATCTGCTACGGCATGACCGAAACTTCGCCGGTGTCGACGCAGACCCGCAGCGACGACAGCATCGAGCGGCGGGTGGCCACGGTCGGTCGGGTGGGTCCTCACCTCGAGGTGAAGATCGTCGATCCCGGTACAGGTCTGACGGTCCCGCGCGGCGTGCCGGGCGAACTGTGCACCCGCGGATACTCGGTGATGCTGGGGTACTGGGACCAGCCGGAGAAGACGGCCGAGGCGATCGACGTGGCCCGGTGGATGCACACCGGGGACATCGGAGTCATGGACGAGGACGGCTACGTATCCATCACGGGCCGTATCAAGGACATGGTGATCCGCGGGGGAGAGAACATCTACCCCCGCGAGATCGAAGAGTTCCTCTACACCCACCCGGACATTCTCGACGCTCAGGTGGTGGGGGTACCCGACGTGAAATACGGGGAAGAACTCATGGCCTGGGTCCGGATGCGCGAAGGCTCGGAGCGCCCCCTCGACGCGGCGAGCCTCAAAGCGTTCTGCGAGGGAAAGCTCGCCCATTACAAGATCCCGCGTTATGTGCACGTGGTCGACGAGTTCCCGATGACGGTCACCGGCAAAGTGCGAAAGGTCGAGATGCGCGAACAGGCACGGGCGATCATCGAGGCCACCGTGACCGAGCACAACTGACGGCCGTTCGGCACGGATGCGGCAAGTAATTCGGCCGCACCCGCGCCGAACCGGTCACTTTCGTCGGTTTCAAGGCAGACACTGAGTGGGTAAAGAGTCGTCGACGATGCGCAGCCACCGGGCGGCGCCGCAGCAGAGGGGCTCACCATGGGACAAATTATCGGCACGATCATTTTCGGTGCGGTCATCGGAATCCTGGCCAGATTGGTGATCCCGGGCAAGCAGGCCATGGGCATGATCATCACGATCGTCATCGGCATCATCGGCGCGCTGATCGGCTACTGGCTGTGGGGCCTGATCTCCTCCGAGGGCAACGAGAACACCAGCGGCATCGACTGGATCCGATGGATCATCAGCATCATCGTGGCCGTGGTCCTCACCCTGATCTACACCGGCGCTACCCGCGAGCGGAGTCGGTAACCCGTTCGAGGTGCCCCGCCCGGCCACACCGGGCGGGGCCAGACGTGTCTCCGCCTCGGCCCCGAAAGTGAGTTGCCGTGCAGCCGCAGTGGATTCCCCACGACGCCGCCGTTGCGCGAGCGAACATCACGGAGTTCGCGCGGTTCGCCGAACGGCGTCACGGACTGAGCCTGCCCGATTACGGGTCGCTGTGGCGATGGTCGGTCGACGCCCCGGGAGACTTCTGGAAAGCGGTGTGGGACCGGTTCGAGGTGGTGTCGCACACCGACCCCGGACCGGCTCTCGCCGACACGGCCATGCCCGGAGCCGTGTGGTTTCCCGGTGCGCGGCTGAACCTCGTCGAGCACGTCTTCCGTGATCGGCCGCCGCAGGGGCCAGCCGTCGTCCACCTCGACGAGGCCGGGCACCGCAGCGAGATGACGTGGTCGGAACTCCGTAGCCGGACAGCCGCGTTCGCCGCCACGCTCCGGGAGCACGGAGTCGGACCGGGGGACCGGGTCGTCGGCTACCTTCCCAACATCCCGGAGGCCGTCGTCGCACTGCTCGCGACCGCGAGTATCGGGGCTGTCTGGGCCGCGTGCGGGCAGGACTATGCCGCTCCGGCTGCGCTCGACCGGCTGGGTCGACTCGAGCCGAAAGTCCTCGTCACAGCGACCGGATACGCCTACGCGGGCACGTGGCACGACCGGACGA